>Ga0326727_10006353_pt1 | contig 32538 bp, 24 predicted proteins | sample MB2enrmetagenome_FD_207643 | JGI IMG/M metagenome (GOLD analysis project Ga0326727, IMG submission 207643) | Lab enriched peat soil microbial communities from McLean, Ithaca, NY, United States - MB29MY | ecosystem: Environmental > Terrestrial > Soil > Wetlands > Peat | place: USA: New York...
TGGACTCGCTACTGGACTTTGGTTTAACGCAAGATTCCGAGTGCTACACTGCGCGTAGAGTGAGAGCGAGTATGACACCCGATCCCTATCGCATTGCATACGAAACGGCCCTGTCGGATATTTCTGAAATTACAGCGAAGGTAGAGCAGTTGCGCGTGCGCAAAAACCACCTCGAGCACCTGATTACTGTAATGCAGTCGATTTTTGCGTCGGACGCTAGCCGGTTGGAGTCGGTTTCTGCCTCGGCGGAGCCTGCACGGGAGGCAATGCCAATGGGAAAAGCGGCTGCGCCTGTTGAGACGACGGCACCGGAGGCAGAGGCACCGTCAGATTATTCGTATCTCGATGTTCCGAACCCGCTGCCCGAGTCGGACGGCGATCCGTTCCAGCGCCGGGCAAAGACCAGTTTCCGGTTCAGAGGGCTGACGTCGCAGAGGTCGTATTAATCAAGTAAATCCTGCAGTACCCCCTCCCATACTCTGTACAGAAGCTCTCTGATTTCAAAGACTTGCGGCTAGCATGTATCCGCAAAGTCCTCTGTGGGTTGAACTTAGCCGCAGAGTCCTCTCAGGAAGGAACTTACGGGCCAAAGGCGGCGGAGTCAGCGAGGTTCGCGTCCCGCTCCGCGGACGTCAGCGGGGTTAGCTGTGCCGTTCCTCGAGCTGCTCAGTAAGAGTATTGTGCGCCAGGCGGAGGAAATAGCCTGCAAAATGAGCACCCTCGCTTTGTGGCGCAGAATGAGCGGCTTGGGACAGAAGGGGACGAGCGGGAGCTTGACAAGCAGCGGTTGGCGGCGCTGGCGGGCCGGACACGAGAGTGGTGGAGGGGGTTGCGTTGACCGGGAAGCGCAAACCCGGTAAACTAATCTAGTTTGGCGATTCCTGCCTGTCGCCGCGGAGCCAACCGCTCGCCCAAGGGAATGTCGGCGCTCGAGCGTACCGCGGGACGGAGTTTCCGCCCAAGTATTTCGATTTGTTGGAGTAGATCCGCCACGGCGCGATCATGCTCTGGAGGGTTTATGTACGCGGTCATTCGTACCGGTGGCAAGCAGTATCGGGTCGCACCAGGCGACGTTGTGAAGATCGAGTCGGTTTCGGCCGACAACCAGACGGTTGAGTTCAGTGACGTTCTCGCATTCAGCAACGAGGCGGGCAGCGTGTCGAAGCCGTCGAGCGCCAAGGTGACGGCCGAGGTTCTCGGCCAGGGCCGCGGCGACAAGATTCTTGTCTTCCACTTGAAGCGGAAGAAGCAATACAAGAAGCTGCAGGGGCATCGGCAGAACTTTACAGAGGTACGCATCAAGGCCATCGAGGCCGACGGCGTGACCTACACCGCGAAGTAGTTTTCAGTTCTCAGTCATCAGTTTTCAGTTTGAGTCTGCGTGGACCCCGATTCGTTGATCCGCAGAGACACTCGCTGAGATCTGACGGCAGAAACCAGGATTGAGGGGATTCGAAAATGGCACATAAAAAGGGTGGAGGCAGCTCCACAAACGGACGCGATTCGAATGCACAGCGGCTGGGCGTGAAGGCCTTTGCCGGACAGCTCGTGACGGGCGGGTCGATCATCATGCGGCAGCGCGGCACGAAGATCAAGCCGGGCGCCAACGTGGGCATCGGCTCGGACGACACGCTCTTCGCCAAGGTGACGGGCCGGGTGAAGTTCTCGGACCACGGCAACCGCGGTCGCTTCGCCTCGATCGAGCCGGTCGCCGCTGAGTAACTGATTCAAAACGGACTGAGGAAAGGCCACGGCTTGCCGTGGCCTTTGCTTTGCCCGTTGGTCACCATGTAAGGCGCAGGAGGGATGTGGCCTGACGCGGAAGGCCGCCGTGGATGGTGACTTTGCCCGCTGTCACATCGAGAGTATTCGCCTGGTCTCCACCTCGATCCAGATTGTCTCGGATTGTATTCAACGGGAGGGTTGGACGGCGATCGTGTGGGCAACAGAAAGGGCCGAACCCAGGATAGGTTCGGCCCTTTCTGTTGTTGCAACTTGCCTGGCTTGCTATTTCGATTCGTTGCCCTGGAGGTTGCGGGTGAGCACCTTTTCGACGACGCGCTCCACATCGGTAAGGAAAAAGCCATTGGCCGGCTGGCGAACGGCGACCTGGGTTCCGTGGCCAAGGGCCGAAGCGATCTCGTTCCATCGGTAGATGGTGGAGTTTGCCGGCATCACGACGGGCTTGCGTGCGCGCTCGGGGATGGCAACATAGGTGACCCAGATCCCCAGGGTCACCAGAATCACAGATTCATAGACATACTGCATTGGAGCAACCAGCGAGGAGTTCCCTACAATAATTGCCGCCTGCACGAAGTCGTTCGCCGACATCAGCCCAAATCCAAGTCCAAACCCAAAGGAGATATCCTTGTAGGAGAGTTGGAGCACGTTCATGCAGAGGCAGAGGAACCCGAGCAGGCAAAGTTCAAGGATGCTGACGGAGCGCATCAATGCGATAGCAAGGCTGGGGATCATCATGGCGCTGATGTGCGAATAGGAGACGGTGCTCAGGCTTGCGACCATTGAAACCAGCGCGGCCCAGCGAAAGACCACGGATCCAAGCCGCATAAGCCCTGAAAACGACGCGAGTACCGAGCGGAAGATCTCCAACGTAACAAAGAACAGCGAAACGGCGCTGGCGACGAAAACCGCCCAATAAGAATAGAAGTACAGGGGAAAGTAGAAATCCTGGTGGCCGGTGGGCTGAGCCTGCAGGTAGAGCAGACCCAAAAGAACGGGCATGGATCCCACACGCAGTATCAAATAAGCACTCATCGCGCGGAATCGGCGGTGAAGCCCCTTGGACCAGAAGAGGAATCCCAAGACCGCCCATAGCAGGAATTCAGCCGCGCTCAAGAGCGACATCGCGGGAGTGAGAGGCATAAAGGCCCTTTCCATTCCGAGGGTTTACTCAGAATAGCCCTTTATACCAATTGAACTCAAATGAAAAGGCAACCGCGCCTATGTCACTTTTGTGTTATGCCTCAATCTTGTTAACGGGTCGTATTCGTGCAGCCCATGCCCGGTCCACATGTCGGAGTGGGAAGCCCGGCTGTGGCTGATTGGTGGCTCAAAAACGAGTGGTTCGGGTTTGAAGAGACGGAAGCAGCGGCGGCACCGGCGACGACAACAGACAGGACAAAAACGCGGAAAGCGAGTTTCATATTTAGTTACCCCTCACAGAAATGGCTGCAGAAATTAATTGACAGATGACGCTTTTATGTTAGTGCACCTCGAGCGCTAAGTCCAGCTTTTTCAAGCACATCAATAGTATCGCTTTCTGAAGTGACTAAAGTAATATTATTCTTCAGTAATCTACCCCGAGGTACTCAGTTTAGTTACTACCCCCGCGCAGTCGTAATGGGCATGAAGCGGCGGCAATTTGGCGGACTTCGCATGGTAAAATAGAAGCTGGCAGGATTGCCACAAAGCCCTCGTGTTTCAAGTGGTTATTCCCCAATCCCGTGGCCTGAATTGGCATGCAATCGAGGGCTTCAGGCGTGGCCGCGAAGGCGAAAATTCTGCGAATGGAAAAATATGGCGACTGACCCGCGCGATTTGACTCCTCCTCCCAACGGCAACGGCGACTACACAGGCGAAAACATCAAAATTCTTGAAGGGCTCGAGGCCGTTCGGCTTCGCCCGGCGATGTACATCGGGTCAACCGGTGACATGGGACTGCATCACCTGGTTTACGAAGTAGTAGACAACTCGGTTGACGAGGCACTGGCGGGATACGCAAAGAGAATCGAAGTCACGATTCACATCGACAACTCGGTCACGGTGGTCGATGACGGCCGCGGCATTCCGGTGGACATGATGCCGGTGGGCGATGGAAAGATGATGCCCGCGGTTCAGGTTGTGCTGACCAAGCTGCATGCAGGCGGCAAGTTCGATGCTTCAACTTACAAAGTGTCGGGTGGACTGCACGGCGTGGGCGTGAGCTGCGTGAATGCTCTCTCGCAGGAGTTCAACGTCGAGATCTGGCGCGACGGATACACGTGGGAGATGGATTTCAGCTGCGGCCTGCCGACGAGCGAGTTGCGCAGGGCGGGCGTGAGCAAGAAGCGCGGCACGAAGGTTCACTTCCTGCCCGACAGGACGATCTTCACGGCGACCGAGTACAGCTACGACACGCTGGCACAGCGGCTGCGCGAACTTGCCTTCCTCAACAAGGGACTTGAAATCACGCTGACGGACGAGCGCACCGTAGATCCGAAGACGGGCGACTCAAAGCGCACGGAGTTCCGCTACGTGGGCGGCATCGCGGAGTTTGTGAAGCACTTGAATCGCGGCAAGTCAGTACTTCACGAGAAGCCGATCGTGATGGAGGCGCAGCGCGACAACGTGGAGATCGAGATTGCGCTGCAGTACAACGACAGCTATTCGGAAAGTGTGTTCAGCTTTGCGAACAATATCAACACGGTGGATGGCGGATCGCACCTGTCGGGATTCCGCACGTCGCTGACGCGGACGATCAACGCGATTGGGCAGCAGCTTGGGCTGTTCAAGGACGTGAAAGAAAACCTGAGCGGCGACGATGTGCGCGAGGGCCTGGTGGCAGTGGTGAGCGTGAAGCTGCCGCAGCCGCAGTTTGAAGGCCAGACCAAGGGCAAGCTGAATTCGGATATTGCCGGCGTTGTGCAGGCGTTTGTGAACGAGCGCCTGGGGATGTACCTCGAGCAGAATCCGCCGGTGGCCCGAAAGATCATCAACAAGGCGATCGAGGCGTCACGCGCGAGAGAGGCTGCACGCAAGGCGCGCGACCTGACGCGGCGCAAGGGTGCACTGGATGGAGGCGGTCTGCCAGGCAAACTCGCCGATTGTTCCGAACGCAATCCTGATCGCTGCGAACTGTATCTTGTCGAGGGTGAGAGCGCAGGCGGCACGGCAAAGCAGGGGCGCGATCGCAAGTTCCAGGCGATTCTTCCGCTGAAGGGCAAGATCCTCAACGTGGAGAAGGCTCGCTACGACAAGATGCTGGGCCACGAGGAAATCCGCGCGATGATCACGGCGCTCGGCACCGGGATCGGCAAGGAGGATTTCGATCCGGCGAAGCTTCGCTACAGCAAGATCATCCTGATGACCGACGCCGACGTGGACGGATCGCACATCCGCACGCTGCTGCTGACGTTCTTCTTCCGCCACATGACGGACCTGATCAAGCGGGGCAACGTCTACATTGCGCAGCCGCCGCTGTTCAAGATCAAGAAAGGGCGCGCGGAACAGTATGTGAAAGACGAGCGCGAGCTGAACCGCGTGGCGATCAAGCGCGCCTCAGAGGGCATGGTCGTGCGGCATGGCGAGAATGCGAGCCATATCGACGGCAGCGAGCTCACGCGCTTCATGGGGTATCTGAACGAGTATCTTGCCTTCGTAGAGAAGGTGGACAAGCGCATTCGCAATGAGCAGTTGACGGAATTGATTGCGCGCGCGGAGCTGTCGCATCGCGCGGACTTCACATCGAAGGACGGAGACGAGGTTCCGACCAAGCTGAAGCAGTTGCACGAGCAACTTGTGGAGATGGCCAACGAATTCGGGATCAAGGTGAACGAGCCGGCCGAGGACGAGGAACACCACACGTGGTCGGTCTGCTACACCGACTCGCAGGGGGCGATACGGTGCATTGACTGGACGCTGGCCTCAAGTCCCGAATTCCGGCAGATGATGTCGAAGTACTCGCAGATAAGCCAGTATCTCGAACCACCGTTCCTCATTGAATACGCCGCCAAGAGCGCGGAAGAACCTGCCACGGAGGAGCCGGAGGGTACGGACTTCGAAGAGGGCCAGACGCCTCAGAAGGTCAAGGCAGAGATGAAGGCGGCGCGGCGCGCATCGCGCATCCTGCACGAGCCGGTCGAGAAGGAAACGGCGCGCGAGCTGTTTGCCTACATCGTCGAGCAGGGCAAGAAGGAATATGACGTCCAGCGCTACAAAGGCCTGGGTGAAATGACGGCGCCGCAGCTCTGGGAGACGACCATGGATCCCGAGCGGCGGACACTGCTGCAGGTGAAGCTGGATGATATTGCGGAGGCTGAGTCGATCTTCACCACGCTGATGGGCGAGGACGTCGAGTCGCGGCGCAAGTTCATTGAAGACAACGCACTCGATGTGAAGAACCTGGATATCTAGGTCTGACCAGTTGTTTCTTTGCAGGCGGTCCTGGTCCCACCCCAACGAAGAAGACCTATCGTTGGGGACCCCGGGCTGGTCGCGTCGGCTCGGCTTCATCGCTTTGGCTGACAGAATTCCCTGAAATGCTTTAGCGGTAGATTTCCGGGATGAAGTTCTGCTCCTGGATCGGCGGGCGAACGTATTTCGATTTGCCGATGGGCGGCAGAGGCACCGGCTTGGGCGTCAGGTCCTTGTAGTCGAACTGCGACAGGAGGTGCCGAATCACGTTGAGCCGCGCGGCTTCCTTGTTGTCGGAGTGCACTACGTACCACGGGCACTGCTTGGTGTCGGTTACGGCGAACATGTCGTCCTTGGCGTGCGAGTAGTCGGCCCAGCGTTTGCGCGATTCCAGATCCATGGGACTCAGCTTCCAGCGCTTGGTCACATCATTCATGCGCTCCTGGAAACGGCGCTCCTGCTCTTCGTCGCTCACCGAGAACCAGTATTTGATCAGCTTGATGCCGGAACGAATCAGCATGCGCTCGAACTCCGGGCAGCTTTGCATGAACTCCTGGTACTGCGCGTCGGTGCAGAAGCCCATCACGCGCTCGACGCCGGCTCGGTTGTACCAGCTGCGATCGAACAGCACCATCTCTCCGGCAGCCGGCAGGTGCGCCGCGTACCGCTGGAAATACCACTGCGTCTTCTCGCGTTCGGTGGGAGTGGCCAGAGCGACGACTCGACATATACGTGGATTCAGCGGTTCGGAGATGCGTTTGATGGCCCCTCCCTTCCCTGCGGCATCGCGGCCTTCGAAGAGCACCACAACGCGCATGCCCTCATGCCGGATCCACTCCTGCAGCTTGGCCAGCTCGATGTGAAGTCGTTTCAGTTCCTTCCCGTAGCGGCAGTCCTCGCCGATGCGCATGGCCTTCGCTGGTGAAGTTTGCTGATTGTGATTGCCAGCGTTGGTGATCGTTCCGCCGGCTTCCTTGCGGCTCTTCTTGTCGGAATGGCCATTGCCGTCGGCATGCTTGTGCTTCATTTTCACTCCTTGCTCCGCGGCGGCATAACGCGCGGAGGATTTCTGAATTTCGAAGCGCAATTTTACTCCCGTCCGGAGCGGCTGAACGCTGCCGTAGATCACACCAGCGAATCGTTTTCTAAGATGCCCGGGTGGCGTATCATCAATCCCGCGGAATCTTGAAGCGGCCTGTTGCGGGTGCTTTGTTCCGAAAACCCATCCCCCTGAGGAAAAAGGAGTCTGCAAAATGAACATCCGTCCCGGTCTTGTTCTCTTCGCGTCAGCCACTCTCGCAACATCGCTTTTCGTCGCCGGCTGCAAGTCGAGCAGCGCTCCCCCGGCAAACCAGGCAAATTCGCAGCCCGCAGCAGGACAGCCTGCCTCACCCGATTCCACGTCTCCGGGCACAGCCGGGCAGCCGGCTTCGTCAGGCGGCCAACAGGCGGCCACGCCACAAGCGCCTCCGCCGCCGGCGGTAGTTGAGTTGCCGGAAGGAACCAGCATCCGCGTACGGCTTGACTCCGATCTCGGCTCGAAGATCTCGCAGCCGGGCGACTCGTTCAGCGCCACGGTGGCCGACGACGTACTGAAGGGCGGGGATGTCATCATCGCCAAGGGCGCCCGGGCAGAGGGCACGGTGGTAGATGCAAAGCCGCTGGGAAGATTCAAGGGCGGCGCGGTGCTTGCGATCAAGCTCGACCGCGTACATTCGCGGTGGGGTACTTACTCCGTGGACACCAGCTCGATTTCGAAAGCTGAGCAGGGCAAAGGCAAGCGTTCGGCAACGTTGATCGGCGGCGGCGCGGGGCTTGGCGCAATAATCGGCGGAATAGCCGGCGGCGGCAAGGGAGCGGCGATTGGCCTTCTGGCTGGCGGCGGCGCCGGAACAGCGGGAACGGCGTTGACGGGGAACAAACAGATTGTCTTGCCTGCCGAGACGCTGGTGACGTTCAAGCTCGATCACCCGGTGCGCATCACGGAGAATAATCAACAGGATCAGCCGAAGCTGGAATCGCGATAGAGGTTCGTGCTTTCCAACCCTAGCCCCCACCCCACGGACGAGGACCTGTCCGTGGGGACCGCTGGCAGCCGCATACACGCGGCCAGGGATGGGCACCCAGGATCGTGCAAATGCTCAGAGGCAAACTCCCGATAGGGGTTTGCCTCTTGCTTTTGTGAATGTGACTAGTTGTTGCTGCAGCCAGGGCCGTTGGTGGCGGAGACGAGTTTCTGGTTCTCGGCGGTGATGGTGCGGTCGTAGCAGCCGCGCGAAGGATCATGCAGCCGGTAGGTCTGCGTGGTGTGCGCGCCGGTTGCTCCGAGGAAGTTGCCGCTCGCGTCCCAATTGAGGGTATCGGTCGCGGTGACATGGTTGCTGAGGTCCCTGAAGGTCGCCTTTGCTCCCATCGGGTTGAGCAGCTCGTGCACCAGATCCTGCTGATCGCTGCTGACCGTCTCCTAGAAGCTGTATAGCACCGAGAGTGAACAAAATCACGGGCAAAAATGATTAAAATCTGCAAATTTATGGACAAGTTGATCATTTTTGGTGTAAATTTGCACATCGATGGCGGGACTTGAAGGCGAGGCGTGCCCAAGATCCACCGGGCCCCCAGCCTGTGCCGCCGGGCAAAAGGCGGATTCAGCACCATGAACCCAAAACCATCTGCACCAATTTCTTGTGAGGTCTCAATGAGGAAAAACATTATCGGGATCATCGTGGGATGTGCGCTTGCAATGCTTGCGTTCGTGCCCGTAGCACTCGCCCAGGCGGTCACCGGGTCCATTACCGGCGAAGTCACCGATCCCAGCGGCGCAGTCGTTTCTGGAGCGCGTGTAACAGCTCATGCGGTTGCCACCGGTGTCGATACGTCCACAACCACCAATCCGGCTGGCCAGTACCGCATCGACTTTCTGCCCATTGGTCGCTATACCGTCACGGTGCACGCGAGCGGCTTTGCAACCGCATCGGTCGAGGAGTTCTCCCTTGAAGTCACGCAGATTGCGACCTTCAATGTGAAATTGCAGGTGGGCAGCACGGCAACGTCCGTTTCCGTCTCAGCGGCAGCACCGATTCTGCAGACCGAGAGCCTGAGCGTTGACAGCACGTTCACGGCGAACACGATTTCGAATCTTCCGCTCAATGGTCTCGACTTCTCCGCTTTGACCCTGTACGTGCCCGGCGCGGTAGACACAGCCGGAACTTCGGGTCCGACCTCGTTTGAGCGCAGCACGTATTACACCGACACGCCAAATCTGAATGGCAACCGTGCCCAGGCGAACAATTACATGCTCGAGGGCATCGACATGAACGAGACGTATAACAACCTGATCTCCTACAGTCCCGCACCCGAGGCACTACAGGAGGTGAAGGTAATCACTGCCGATTCGCCGACCGATTACGGCAATGTGAACGGCGGCGCCGTCGTCAGCATTCTGAAAAGCGGCACGAACCAGTTCCACGGTTCGGCATATGGCTACGCGCAGGATTACAGGTTCGACGCCAACTCCTATGGGAACGGCCAATCGACTCCGGCCATCCCGATCAACCCGTTCTCGTTTGCCCAGTTCGGAGGCACAATCGGCGGGCCCATCCTGCACAACAAGCTGTTCTTCTTCGGCGATTATCTGGGATCGCGCTGGCACAGGGGCGGAACGGGTCAGGCCAGCGTGATGACGCAAGCCATGCGTAACGGCGACTTCTCGGTCCTGCTCGCCGGTGCCCAGCCTGTCCAACTCTATGATCCTGAGAACAACTTCGCGCCCTATGAAAACAACCAGGGTGTGCCGATCGTGAGCCCCGTCGCGAAGTTTCTCTTCGCGAACCCGAAGTATTACCCGCTGCCTACCGTAGCACCCACCGATGGAATTGCACAGAACAACTACGAAGGGCCATCGCGGAGCTACAAGGCGAATGACCAGGGCGACATAAAGATCGAGTACGACCCTCGCTCCGCGGACAGAATCACGGGCTTCTATTCCATCTCTCACGCGTATGACGGCTCAACTCCGGTGCTGGCCATCAGCTTCCCAGGAATCAATCTCTATCCCACCTGGATCGTCGGTTCCAACTGGGTACACACCTTCTCACCATCGCTGGTTAATTCAGCGCGTGTCGGTTTTACGCGGACTATCTGGAACCAGGGCTTTCCGCAGGACCCAACCGGAGCCTTTGGGACCTCAGGCAATGCTAAGGTCGGCATTTCCTTCCCAAACCAGAAGTACAACGGCTTTACGAACCAGAACCTGGGCGGGGACCTCAGCAGCGTGGGCACGTCGGCTTACAACGGCGGCGTCATCGACAACACCTATAGCTACATCGACAACGTGACCTGGCAGCGCGGCTTGCACTACATCAGCATGGGCATTGAAGCTCGCCGGTATCAGAACAACTACCCCACGGGCAACAACGACGGCTATCTGGGCTCACTGAACTACAGCGGCGCGTTCACCTCGAATGGCAACGGCTCCGGCGGCTGGGGTGGTGCGGATTTTGTCCTGGACCGCGTACAGTCCGGAGGAGTAACCCTGGGCAGCGTCAACGTAGGGCAGCGCCAATGGCGCACCGCGGGCTTTGCGCAGGACAACTTCAAGATGCGTCCCAACCTGACGCTAATCTTCGGTCTTCGGTTCGAATTCGACGAACCGTGGGTCGAACAAAGTGACAGGACCGGCAACTTGAATCTAGCGACGGGCCAGATTCTCTATGCCGGACATCTTCCCGCGGGTGCTCCTGCAGGATCCGGACTCTGCAGCAACCTGGCCTGCTACCAGTCGAACTACCGGCAATGGATGCCACATATCGGGTTCGCCTATCAGTACAATGATCGTCTCGTGTTCCGAGGCGGCTGGAGCGCGACCAGCTTTTTCGAGGGCAACTCCTTCAACCAGCGGCTGACGGCCATTACGCCATTCCTGCAGGCGGCCGGCTTCACGGTAAGCACTCCAACTACCACATCGGTGCCTACACCCAACACCGCCGAGGAAGGCTTTACCAACTCGGACACCTCCATCCAATACAGCAGTTCCAACAATGGCTATACCGTCTACCCGCAGAACATCCAGCCGGCTTATGTGCAGGAATGGAATCTCACCGCCGAGTATGCGCTGAGCCATACAGTCTCACTGCAGGTCGGTTACGTCGGCGAGTTCGGCCAGCACATTGAGGATTATGGGAACATCAACCAGTGGAAGGTCAACAATGATCAGACCTCGGCCCCGTACTACAACAACCAGTACATCGGCGTGAACGGGATGGACCCTGAGTTGGGTGTCGGCGGCAGCGGCGGACTGCTCATCACCGAGTCGCGGGCCATGATGCGCTACAACGCCCTGCAAATGGTATTGCGCCAGCACGTCAGCCACGGACTGGAGTTCACCGCCAACTACACCTACGGCCAGGCGATGACGAACAGCCTTGGCAACTATGCGCTCAACGTGAACGGCTTCAGTGGCGCCTTCCAGAACTACTACAACAGCCACGCGGACTACGGCCCGGCCGGTTACGATGTGCGGCACAATTTCTCGGCAACGGGTGTTTATGCGCTGCCGGTGGGCCACGGGCAGCAGTTCATGCCGAACGCCAACCGGGTGCTGGATGAAGCGGTTGGCGGGTGGAAGATCTCTACCGCCATCGTCGCGTATTCCGGTTTTCCCGAGACGATCACGGGGCCGGGAAACAACTCAAACAGCTACGGGAGCTCGCGAGTCAACCAATACCGAAAGCTAAAGGTCGCGGGCCGCAGCAACGCGAACTGGTGGGGCACGGATCCTTCGGCGACTCCATGCACGACGGCCGGAGTGGACAACGGAGTCTGCGCTTTCGGTGTACCTGCTTCCAATGCGTTCGGCACGGAATCCAACGGAGCGGTACGCGGGCCCGATTACCGCAACGTGGATGTGTCGGCGTTCAAGGACTTTCATACTTGGAGGGAGCAGACAATCGGCTTCCGGTTTGACGCTTTCAATGCCTTCAACATGGTGAGCTATGGCAACCCGGATACGGGCATTACAGACTCCAACTTTGGGAATGTCTCATTCCAGGGTGTTCGCTCTGTCGAGCGTCACCTGCAGTTTTCACTCAAGTACGCCTTCTGAAACCTCGGCTGCCGCGGACACACCGCGGCAGCCAGCTTCAAGGTTGATCTCGCTCGGAGTTGCGGATAGTATTCCTTTTCCAACACGGATATGGGCGTCGGAATAAACAGGCACGAAATCATGAACCTCGAAATCTGTGTCGATTCGGTTGAATCGGCGATGGCTGCGGCGAAGGGCGGCGCAAAGCGCATCGAGCTGTGCAGTGCGTTGAGCGAGGGTGGTATCACGCCCAGCGCAGGGCTGATCAGTGCGGTTCGCGCAGCGGTGACTATCGATCTCTTCGTCATTATCCGGCCGCGTGGGGGAGATTTTATTTACTCCGAGCACGAACTGGAGGTCATGCGGAAAGACATCGCGGAAGCCAAGGCGCGAAAGGTCGACGGCGTGGTGATGGGTGTTTTGACCGAAAAAGGCACCGTGGACCTGACCCGCATGCGGAAACTGATTGCAGCGGCGCGTCCGCTCCAGGTTACGTTTCATCGCGCATTTGACGTGTGCGAGGACCTCGATCGCGCCCTGGAAGACGTGATTGCATGCGGAGCTGATCGCATCCTGACTTCGGGAGGCAAACCCGATGCCATGCGAGGCGCGGCGAAGATTGCGCATTTGCGTAAGCGAGCCGGCAATCGGATCGGGATCATGGCCGGCGGGGGCATTCGCGCTTCGAATGTGAGCTCGCTTGCGTTGAAGACGGGGATTCGCGAAGTGCACACGTCGTTGAGCAAGGATGTGGTCGCCAAGCCTTCGGACGGCGGGGCGGAGTTCGGCACGCGCCAGAACGGCCACAAGAGTTTCCGCGTGCTGGAGCACGACGTGCGGGCGTTCAAGTCTGCACTGGATTCTCTGACCGTAGAAACCGAGCCGGGTGCGCCCTTACAATAGGCGCAGTTCCATTCCTGAATCGAGCCTGGCGCGTATACCGCTATGTCATCCAAGACGGACAAACGGGCGAAAGAGATCCTGCGGCTGCTGTTGAACCACGGCAGAGCGTCAGTGGATGAGCTGACTTCGGCCCTTGGCACATCTCCAGCGAGTATCAGGCGAGATCTGATTCGGCTGGAGAGCAACGGCCTGGTAACGCGCACGCATGGCGGGGCCATGCTGACAGGAAACGGCAATGCCGTTTACGAACCGTTTCGCTTTGATGCCTCGTTCCACGTGCGCGAAGACCGATTTGCCACGGAAAAACTGCGCATCGCCCGGGCAGCGGCGGCGCTGATCCAGGAGAACGAGACGATCGGATTTGCCGCGGGGACGACGACGACGCTTGTGGCTCGGCAACTGCTGCATCGCAAAAACATCCACATCATTACGAATGCGGTGAATATCGGGATGGAACTGAGTTCAAGTGCGCGCCTCGAAACGATGCTGACGGGCGGGAATCTGCGCTGGGCGGGGGCGTTTTCGCTGGTAGGTCCGGCGGCTATCGAGGCGCTTTCGGTGGTCGTGATGGATCGGCTTTTTCTGAGCGCAACTGGAGTGGATGCAGTGCACGGCGCAACGCTGATCCAGCCGGACGAGGCGGCGGTGTTTCGCGCCATGGCGCGGCAGGCGCGGCAGGTGATCGTGGTTGCCGACTCGAGCAAGGTGGGCCGCGTGAGTCCCGCGGTGGTGTGTCCGCCCGCCGAAATCGATCTGCTCATTACGGATAACGGGATTTCAGAAGAAGCAGCGAGGGCATTCGCAGAAGCGAGCGTCAAGCTGATGGCAGTCTAGTGCAGGTCCCGGCGGCTCCAATCGTAGAGCTGGAACTCGCGAATGTGCGCCTCTGACGTGCTGGAGCGGATGTGCAGTCGCACGCGCTTCGCGGTGACAGGCGGAAACGGATCGATCTTCTCGTGGCCGATGGCCTGGCCTTCCGCAATCGGCTTCCACTGATGATCGGGTTCGCTCCAGACTTCAATGGCGTACTTCTGCACATGCTGACCGTCGTTGATCCACTCCATGGTGAGCGCATGATCGAAAGTGACCGGTTGATCGAAGTCAACTTCGAGTTCGGCATGGTGTGAGCCGGCGGGCGCGGACCAGAAAGTGTCGCGATCGCCGTCGAGCGCTGCGGCTGCTTCGGGAGTGTTGGGCAGATGATGCAGGGCGAGATTGTTCTCGGCACGTTTGCGCAGCGCGGCACCGAATTCTCCCAGGCGCTTCACATCCGAATCGGGCAGGAGGCCGCGGTTGTCGGGCGCGACACCGAGCATGAGTTGCGCACCACGCCCCACCGTTTTGTCATACGTGTCGAGCAGCGTGTCGAGGCTCTTGAGCGAGGATTCGTCGTTTGGATGCCAGAACCAGTGCATGTTGCGGAGAGGCGTATCGGCCTCGACGGGACGCCAGCGGCGGTAACCGTGCCGGTCGATCACGTTCCAGTTTTCGTAGTCGACGATGCCGGCCTCGTTGCCCACCCAGCGGGCGTCGCCGTACTCGAAGAGACCTGTATCGGCGAAGACGACCGTGTCGGGCTGGTAGGTCCGTAGGGTTTCGATGATCTTCTTGAAGTTGTAGACGTGCCCGGCGCTGCCGGCTCCGTCGAGCCAGAATTCGACGAGGTCGCCGTAGTTCTGCGCGAGCTCTTCCAGTTCGGCGTTGTAGTAGTTGTCGTATTCCGCGGAATCCTTGTATTTGGGTTCATGGCGATCCCAGGGCGAAAGGTAAATGCCGAACTTCAGGCCGTACTTGTGGGCGGCGCGGGCTACATCGCCAACCACGTCGCCCTTGCCGTCTCTCCATGGGCTGCTCTTGATGCTGTAGGTTGTTTGTTCCGTGGGCCAGAGGCAAAAACCGTCGTGGTGCTTTGCGACGAGCACAACATATTTGGCGCCGGAGTCGCGGATCGCCTTCATCCACTGATCGGCATCGAACTGCGTGGGGTTGAAGGTCGCGGGGCTCGCCGTGCCGTCGCCCCATTCGCGATCGAGAAAGGTGTTGGTGGAGAAGTGCAGGATGACCCCGAATTCAAGGTCCTGCCATGCGACCTGGTAGGGGGCGGGGCGGATGTCGCCTGTGGCGTCCTGGGCCGCCGCGGTGAGCGAGATGGCGATAATTGCCATGAAAAGAAAAGCGCGGCCCGTGCGGTTCCCTGTCGGTCTAACCATCAAATGCTCCCAGTCGATGTCTCCGCATCCATGGTAAATGTACCGTCTGCGTCAGACCTGAGCTGCGAGCACGAGAGCATCCCGTTCCGTGGTCTGCGGTGGTAGGCTTTCGGTGGACTAAAAACAAAGGAGAGATCAGTGCGTACTTCCTTGCTTCACTTTGCCGCAATCGGGATCTTTTTCGGGTCAACCATGGGAATCGCGGCGCAGGCGCAACAACTGGAGGCGCTTTCGCATGCATTGGAACCGCCGCAGGGGCACGCCACAGCGCCGCCGGCTGCGCAACATGTTTCGCGTGAGGCAGTCGATAGCCCGGTCGCCGATCCGAAAGCGATGGTTGTCTTCGGAAAGGCGAGATTTACCGTTCTCACGCCTGAACTGATTCGAATGGAGTGGGCGGCGGATGGGAAGTTTGAAGATCATGCTTCCTTCGTCTTCATCAATCGGCGGCTGACCGTGCCGAAGTTCGATGTGACGGAGCCAGGAGCCGGGAACGAGCAGAGCCTGGTTATCAAGACCAGCGCGCTCAGGATCAATTATTCGCAGTCCGGTGATGGCAGATTTTCGCCCGAAAACCTCACTATCAGCCTCACGGTCGACGGCAAGCAGGTGACCTGGCATCCGGGAATGACCGACAACGAAAACCTGCAGGGCACGACGCGCACGCTGGATGGGGCGCGCGGCTCAAAGACACAAGAGCCCATCGAGCAGGGTCTGGTATCGCGCTCTGGCTGGGCTTTGGTGGATGATTCGACGCGGCCGCTGTTCGACTCCGCGGACTTTCGATTCGCAGAGGGAGAAAAGAGTCCGTGGCCGTGGGTGATCGAGCGGCCAGCGGCCGAGCGCCAGGACTGGTACTTCTTCGGATATGGACACGACTACAGAAAGGCGCTTGAGGATTACGTGAAAGTCGCGGGGCGGATTCCGCTGCCGCCGCGGTTTGCGTTCGGTACATGGTGGTCGCGGTACTGGGACTACAGCGACCAGGAGATCGAAGAGATCATCCGCGGATTTCACGAGAACTCGACGCCGCTGGACGTCTTCGTGATCGATATGGGCTGGCACAAAAGCAACGAGCAACTAAAGGCGATGGGCGAGGGCGATGAGCACAATATGGACCAGTCGCATCATTCCCTCGGTTGGAGCGGCTACACCTGGAATGATGTGCTCTTCCCTTACCCGCAGTTGTTTCTTGACAGGCTCCATGCGGATCATTTGAAGACGAGCTTGAATCTGCATCCGGCTTCAGGCATTCAGCCGTGGGAGGCAACGTACCCGGCTATGGCCCGGGCCATGGGCATTGATCCAGCGACGAAGAAGTACGTGCCGTTCGACATCACGAACAAGAAGTTTGCGGAGAACTACTTCAACCTCGTGCTTCACCCGCTGGAGAAGGAAGGCATCGACTTCTGGTGGCTCGACTGGCAGCAGGAGCAGAGTACGAAGATGGCCGGCGTGACTCCGACGTGGTGGATCAACTACGTGCACTTTACCGACCAGGAGCGCGAGGGCAAGCGCCCGCTTCTCTTCCATCGGTGGGGCGGGCTTGGCAACCATCGTTACCAGATCGGTTTCTCGGGCGACACGGTTTCGGTGTGGGATTCGCTCGCATTCCAGCCGTGGTTTACGGCGACGGCGGCAAACGTTGGCTACGCCTACTGGAGCCACGATATCGGCGGCCACATGCCGGGCGCTGTCGATCCGGAACTCTTCACGCGCTGGGTGGAGTTCGGCGCGTTCAGCCCTATCCTGCGTACGCACACGACGAAGAATCCGGAATCGGAGCGCCGCATCTGGGCGTATTCCGAGCCGTTCTCGTCGATCCTTCGGTCCACGTTCCAGTTGCGCTACGCGATGCAGCCCTACATCTACACCGAGGCGCGGCGCACGTATGACACCGGCGTGGCGTTCCTGCGGCCGCTCTACTACGATTGGCCGGAGGCGAACGAAGCCTACGAAAGCAAGGATGAGTATCTCTTTGGCGACGAGATGCTGGTGGATCCGGTGGTCACGCCGGGCGATAAGGTCTCTGGCCTGGCTACGGAAAAAGTCTGGCTGCCGAAGGGTGACTGGTTTGAGTGGCCCACGGGCAGGCACTTCACCGGGCCAACTTCAGTGGAGCGCAGCTTCTCAGTTGATCAGACGCCGGTTTATTTGAAGTCTGGATCCATTGTGCCGATGCAGCCGGAGATGAGCTACACGGGCGAGAAGCCGATCGATCCGCTGACTGTGAACGTGTGGCCGCTCGACGAGGGCAAGAGTTCGAGCTACACGCTTTACGAAGACAGCGGCGTGGCCGAGCAGTATCAGCACGGCGTGTTTACGCACACGCCGATCAAGGCTACACAGACCGGCGATACGCTACGCGTGGAGATCGGCCCGGTGGAAGGCGGCTTCCCGGGCATGCTGAAGGCACGCGGCTATACGCTGCGGCTCCCGGCAGACTGGCCGCCAGCCTCCGTCACCGTGGATGGCGTTGCGGTGAAACAGGCGGGCCCGACAGGCAAAGGAGGGTGGTGCTTTGAGGGCAACTCGCTGACGACCATCATTCCTGTGGCAAGCCGCAGCACTGCGTCGAAGGTGACGATCGAGGTGCGGCGCGCGGCCGGGTTGACGGCGCGGCGCGGTGAACTCGACGGCTTCAATGGCGCAATGGCGAGGTTGCGCGGGACCTATGACGCGCTGAACATGACGCCGCCGATTGCCGCTCCTCCTGACCTCCTGATCGATGCAATGCAGACCGGGGATCGCATGGGCTATCACCCGGAAAGCGCGCAGAAAGAGATGGCGCACTTCCACCAGGTTCTGCCGCAGGCACAGGCCGCTGTGCAGAAACTCGGTGAGGAGGCAAAACAGCGTCTCGATCAATCCGGTGGGCACCGGCCGAATATGGAGAACATCGATATTCAGGCGGTGAAGCAGAAGCGGGCCGATGCAATTGTCCGCGCGGAAGTTCTGGTGAACGACGCGGGAAAATAGGGCGGCTACAAGCCAAACGGGGATGCCGAGTTCGGCGTCCCCGTTGTATTTGCGCTTGTGATTGTGACCATGTTCGGGAACCGCAAACCGCTGGAACTTGCAAGTGCTCCCTGGGCACAAGATCAAGAAAGTGCAAGCAGACAACTGCCGGGATGAAAGCGTTTGCAGCGGGGGTCCGCGTCAGTTAGGATTCCGATGTATGAAAAAGCGTCTTGCTCTTGTGTCTGCGATTCTTTGCGTTGCCGCTCCGCTTCTCATCTCCCAGGCCTCCGCTCCGTCTTCCGACCCGCTCGCACCCACGCAGGGCGTCAAGTCTGCCGAGGAGATTGATCGCGAGTGGCAGCAGTCGGTCAGCAAATACGATGCGGAGCGTAAGAGGCTGCTTGCAGATGCCGACCGGCAGGCGCATGACGGGCCGTATCGTCCCGATTGGGCTACGCTGATCAATTACCAGCAGCCGCAGTGGTACAAGGATGCGAAGTTCGGAATCTTCATTCATTGGGGCGTGTACTCCGTGGCGGCGGCGGAAAACGAGTGGTATCCGCGCAACATGTATGACCCGAAGAGCGGCGCGTACAAGAACTTCGAGGAGCACTATGCGCATGGCGATGCGTCGAAGGGATACAAGGACCTGATTCCGCTGTTTCGCGCCGAGCATTTCAACGCGTCGGAGTGGGCAAGGCTCTTCAAGGAATCGGGCGCGCAGTATGTGGTGCCGGTGGCCGAGCATCATGACGGGTTTTCGATGTACGATTCCGGCCTGTCGGACTGGACGGTGGTGAAGATGGGGCCGAAGCGCGATACGCTGGCCGAACTTGCCGCCGCGGTTCGCGCCGAGGGGCTGCACTTCGGGCTCAGCTCGCACCGCGCAGAACACAATTTCTTCCTCGCGTATGGGCGCACGATCCGCTCGGACGTGAACGACCCTAAATATGCTTCGCTCTACGGGCCGGCGCATCAGTGGTTCGAGGCGGGCGGCGATGACCACAGCCTGGACAACGATTGGACCTGGGTAAGCGAGGCATGGACGCGTGACTGGCTGGCGCGCGACACGGAGCTGGTGGAGAAGTACAAGCCTGAGGTCGTCTATTTCGACTGGTGGATCGGGCAGCCGAACTTCCGCCGCGCTGTGACCGAGTTTGCCGCGTTCTACTACAACTTTGCCGTGGCACACGGATATACAGGCGTGATCGACTTCAAGGATTACTCGCTGAACTGGAAGTCGGGCACGCGTGATTTCGAGCGCGGCCAGCAGGACCACATTATCGCCGATCACTGGCAGACCGATACGTCGATCAGCAATGCATCGTGGGGGTACATCGAGCACGACACGTTCAAGTCACCGGAGTTCCTGGTGCATCAGCTTGTCGATATCGTGAGCAAGAACGGCAATCTGCTGCTGAACTTCGGGCCGCGTTCGGACGGCACGATTCCCGAGCAGGTGCAGATGACGCTGAGTGAGATGGGCGCATGGCTCAAGGTGAACGGAGAAGCCATCTATGCTACGACGCCGTGGAAGACCTTCGGCGAAGGACCGACCCAGGTGAAAGGCGGCGCGTTCCATGACACGGATGTGAAGCCGTATACGACCGAGGATTTCCGGTTTACATCAAAAGGAGATACTGTGTACGCGATCGGCTTGGCGTGCCCTGCTAGCGGGAAGGCCGCGATTCACGCGCTCGGCACTGCACACGAAGGCGCCGCAACGCCGATCGCCAAGGTGGAACTGCTCGGCTCGACGGATAAAGTCGCGTGGACGCAGACGGCTGATGCGCTTGAAGTGTCGCTACCCGCCGGGGCGCAATGTAAATATGCATACGCGCTGAAACTGACTCCCAAATAATGCGGCGAGGCGCGTTAAATGGGCCCGCCGCGACAGAGAGCAATCAGTAGCCCGGCAGAGGCGGAGGCACCTCGCGGAATGCATGCTGATAGCCTTCGCGGAATCCGTGCACCCCTTCCCGTGAGGCCGGTCGTCGAAGAGAGGTCACCGGGCGCGTTATAGTTGCATGGGAGTTCACCCCAGCATCATGAATCAAGATCGTCGTAGTTTTCTGAAGTCGCTTGGTTGTGGAACGGCTGGTGGGTTGCTGGTTGCGCATGGGCACGCTGCGCGGATCGGTGCAGCGAACGGCGCCTGGCAGGAGCAGGCTTCAGAGATTAAGCTCGATCCGCTCCGGCCTGAATATCACCTGATGCCGCAGCACAACTGGATGAACGATCCCAACGGCCCGATCTGGTGGAAGGGACAGTACCACCTCTTCTATCAGCTCAATCCGCATGCAGCAGTGTGGGGCGATATGCACTGGGGTCACGCCGTCAGCCCCGACATGATCCATTGGAAGCATGAGCCGATTGCCCTTGCGCCGACTCCCGGCGGGGCTGACAGCGAAGGCTGCTTCAGCGGATCGGCGGTTGTGTTCGATGCCAAGCCCGCGATCATCTATACCGGCGTCGAAAATGCGCCACCGTCTGAGATCACGCTGCGCGACGGAAATGACAAGCTGCGCGAGACACAGATGCTGGCTATCGCCGAAGACGATCAATTGCTGCACTGGAAGAAGCTGGAGACACCGGTGATTGCTGCTCCTCCGCAGGGCATGGTGGTAACGGGATTTCGCGATCCCTGCCCGTGGCGCGAGGGCGAGACGTGGTATCTCGGTGTGGGTTCAGGCGAGCGCGGCGTGGGGGGATGCGTGCTGCTGTATCGCTCAAAGGATCTCCGCCACTGGGAATATCTGCACAAGCTTGTGCAGGGCAAGCCGAACGGCAAGGTCGCCGTGAACCCGTGCGACAGCGGCGAGATGTGGGAGTGTCCCGATTTCTTCGCAGTTGATGGGCATTACGTTCTTCTCTACTCGACGGAAGACAAGGTCCTCTGGACGACGGGCGAATACGATGCGCGCGGGCACCGCTACATTCCCATGCGCACTGGCCTCATCGATCAGGGATCGTATTACGCCCCGAAGAGCTTCCTGGCTCCGGATGGCAGGCGCATCCTGTGGGGATGGATTCGCGAGACACGGCCCGAGGCAGAGTTTGCCGCGGCAGGTTGGTCCGGCGCGATGGGGCTGCCGCGCGTGCTAACGGTGAACCGCGATGGACAACTGGAGATGAAGCCTGCGGCGGAGGTGGAGAAGATTCGCCGCGCGGTGGAGGCCCAGACTCTGGCGGCGCAGACGCCATTCCGGCAAAAGCTCGCAACCTTACGCCGGGAGTTGCACATCCCGCTCAGCGCACCGGCGCAGAAGATCGCTGTGCGGCTGTTGACGCACGGCGAGAAGGTTTGGGAGCTCGTCGTGGACGTGCCGGGCAGTCTCGTCACCTGCGGCGATACTTCTTTCGCATTGCCGCGGGCGCCGTGGGCCGATGATTCGCTGCGCATCTTCCTCGATGGGTCGGTGATCGAGTCGTACATCGTCGGCCGGGAGGCTCTCACCAGCCGCGTTTACAACGTTGCGCCGGACAGTACAGAACTCGTGATCGAAGTGTTGAAGGGGCAGAGTGTTGACTTCAAGAGTTGGGAGCTCGAAGCGATTTCGCCGGACCGGTTGACGACGTAGTACCAGCATTCCTGCAGGGGTCAAAGCCCTCATTGAATTTGCGGCGTTCACGGCAAGGCTGAAGCCGTGCCCCGTTACAAAACCCGTCGCGCAAGGTTTTTCGCAGGCTGTGAAGTCGTGCCCTTTCAAAGCCGCGCGATAAAAATCCACAACCCCGCTGCCCATGTACCATTTCTGCATGGCGCTGGTTGAAGTCGATGCCGTATCAAAGAGCTATCCTCGGCGCGTTGGTCTCCGCACGGAGATGCGCACGGTGGTTGAGGATGTCTCATTCGAGATCGTCGCAGGCGAGACGCTGGGGCTGGTAGGCGAATCCGGCTCCGGCAAGTCGACCGTTGCGCGGATGATTCTGGGACTAGCCGAGCCAACGCGGGGAACAATCCGCGTGCACGGCGTTGACCTTGGCCGAGCGTCGCGAATCGAGATGAAAAGCCTGCGCCGCGAGATGCAGCCCGTCTTCCAGGATCCTTTCGCAGCGCTCAATCCGCGGATGAAGGTGCTGGATATTATTACGGAGCCGTGGGCGATCCATGGACTGGATGCTGGTACTGGAGCGGAAAAGGAACGCAGCCGGCGCGACCTGCTGCGGTCACGAGCAAGCGCACTGTTGCGCGAAGTGGGATTGGACGATTCGGCATTAAATCGGCATCCGCACGAGTTTTCAGGCGGGCAGCGCCAGCGCATCAACATTGCGCGCGCGCTGGCGCTGCGGCCGAAGCTGCTGATACTGGATGAGCCCGTCTCAGCGCTTGATGTGAGCGTGGGAGCGCAGGTGATTAACCTGTTGCGCAGGTTGCAGCGCGACTATGGACTGACTTACCTGTTCATTTCGCATTCGATGCCGCTGGTTCGCTATCTCAGCACACGGATTGCAGTGATGGAACGAGGGCGGCTGGTCGAGCTCGGCGAGGCGGAGTCGCTGTGCGCCCATCCCCGCGAGGCGTACACGCAAAAGCTGCTGGCGGCCACGCCGGAGTTGCCTGCCGGCGCGGCCTGAGACATCAGTTCGACTGGGGCTTGTCGGAAGGCGGAGTTGTTGGGGCGCTCGCCGGGGGCGGAGTTCCCGCGGGCGGCGGAGCCGTCGGATTTGCCGGGGCCGCCGTCGGAGGCGGTGTTGCCGGGTTCGCCGGTGTGCCAGGAGCAGCCGGAGTGCCGGGCGCGGGCGGATGGGGAATCATGCGCATCGGCTGACCGTTCGGCCCTGTTCCCATTCCGGGGTGGCCCTGCGGCATCTGCATCTCGCTCACATCGACGAGTTCGATGTCGAAGATCAGGTCCGCCTTGGGCGGGATGCCGGGGTTTTCGGCGCTCGGTCCGGGGCGTCCGTGAGCACCGTAGGCAAGCTGCCATGGAATGAAAAGACGCCGCTTGCCACCTACCTTCATCCCGTCGAACCCCTGGTCGAAGCCGGGAATGACGCGCCCGAAGCCCTGCGGAAAGCTGATCGGCTGGGCTTCGCTCATCTTGGGCTTGCCATCTGCGCCCATCTCGGGCTTGCCGTCTTTGCCCATCACCGGGGTCTTGTGGTCGTAAGAGGAGTCGAATTTGCGGCCGTCGGCGGCGAGCCAGCCGGTGTAGTGCACCTTGTAGACCTTGTTGGGCTCGGCTACGGCGCCGGTCCCAATGTGGACGTCCTGGTAGCGCAGGGAAAACGCAGTTTTAACAATGCCATGCGCCACAGGGACACCCGGCGGCAACTTCACCCCGACAGCCGTAGTGGCTGGTCTGGCGGTGGCCTTGGGAGCGGCGGGCTTGGCAGGAGATTGAGCAAAACAAGCGACGGCAGACGCCGCCAGAAGAAGACTCAGGGCAAAATGTTTCATTGCGAAATGAACTCCAGTTCTGTTCTTATTCGGGAGTGTACCAGTCTCCTCCCATCCCCTGAAGTAAACGGTCTGAATCCTGGAATCTTATGAGGGCCTTATGCCCTGCTCGCTACAGTGACCTATGGCCGAACTGATCCTTCGACTTCTCCACCTGTCCTGGCTACCCGCCGGATCTTTCCTCGCAGGCGTCCTGAACTCGATTGCCGGCGGGGGATCATTCCTGTCGCTTCCCGCACTGTTTGCCAGCACCGCAGCGCTTGGGGTTGGCGCGGTCGCGGTGCAGGCGACAAACACGGTTGCGCTGTGGCCCGGCCAGTTGACGGGGCTGGTCGCGTTTCGCAAAGAACTGCGCGAGTACGGCTGGGAGTTGCTTCCGCTGGGCACAGCATCAGGAGTGGGCGGATGGCTGGGCGGGATGTTGCTGCTCAGGACCGGCAACCGCATGTTCCGCGAACTTCTGCCGTGGCTGCTGCTGTTTGCCGCGGTCATGTTCGTGCTCAGCTTTCCCCTGGGACGCTGGATACAAAGCCTCAACGGCGGCAAGCGGCACACCACGCTGCTGATGGTGGGCATGGTGATCGTCAGCATCTATGTCGGGTACTTCGGAGCGGGCGGAGGCTTCCTGGTGATGGCGCTCTTTGGCGTATGCGGAGTTCACGACATCCACGAGATGAATGCTCTGAAAGTCCTGACCGCCGCCGTATCGATCGGCATACCGGCGATCACGTTTATTGTTGCGGGCCGCGTGCAGTGGCAATTCTGCCTGGTGATGGCGATCCTGGCGGCGCTGGGCGGATACATCGGCGCGCACTACAGCCGGCTGATCAACCAGGCCATCATGCGCAGGACGGTTGCGGCAATCGGATTTATGACGGCTGCGTACTTCTTTGTACAGAACTACGCAACACACCCGGTGCGCTAGGGGATTCTCAAGACAGATCAGCTGTACTCACAACAAGGGACGGGACGGCAACGCCAGGAACCTTCAGGGCAATCAGGAACAACAATCCTAACCGGGTCCAGATCACTGCCAAATGAGGCGATTTAGCGAGCGCACTATTGTCCTGTCCTTGTCTCGCTGCCCTTGGCCATCGTGGTCCAGTGGACGTTGTCGACGGAGAACTCCTGCGCGTAGTCGATGTGATCGGCAGAGGTGAAGACGTTCACCACGTGGAAGTAAACGGTCGTTTCCCCGTGCGTCACCGCCCAGGGGAAGGTCCAGACGTTGCCGATGATCTGGAGCCTGCCTGGACTCACGACTTCGCCGTTCAGCGGAATCGGGTAGCTGGTATACATCTGCTCCTTGTCGTGGTAGGTGAAGACGAGCAGAACCTTCGAGGTGCCATTTACATACTGGTTGCAGGCGACGTAAGCGCCGCTCTTCCAGCAGTCGTTGCGGAGGGTTGAGTCTTCCTTTCCGGCATCGCTGTACGCGGTAGCGAATCGCTCGCCCTGGACCATCCACGTGCCGGCATACGCCATGATGGCGTCGATCCCTCCGGTCGCTTGCTGTAAAGCGACTTTAGGCGGCGGCTGCGGAGTCTGTGCTGCGGCGAGCCCAAGGGCGAACACTGCCGTCATTCCGATCACGACTGAAGAGGCGAAGCGATACATTGCAGTAGATCCTCCGGTTACGACTGCCATGGTAATTCCCTGCCGGGCGCGGCGGAAGTGATCAACTTGATGTCGATGTCGCCAGCATACCGGCCAGGAGCGCCGTTCGCGGAGCGATGTGCTCGAGCACGATGGACTCGTGCGCAGCGTGTGCGCCTTCCCCTACCGCGCCCATGCCGTCGAGCGTGGGGACTCCGAGCGCGGAGGTGAGGTTGCCGTCGGATGCTCCGCCGGTCGCAGCCTCATCAAGCGCGAATCCGAGTTCGGCCGCCAGGGAGCGGGCTTGTTCAAACAGCCGAACGGTGCCGCGGGTGCGTTCCATGGGCGGGCGATTGATTCCGCCAGAAACTGCCAGCGAACAGCGCTTATCCGCCGGCTTGAGCATTGTGAATTTGCGCTCGATGCGCGGGCCGTCGGCCATTTTCGCGATGCGGACATCGACTTCGGCAAAAGACTCCGCCGGGATAACGTTGGTCTTGCTTCCGCCTCCGGCCACGCCGACGCTGACGGTGATTCCGCGTTTGAGGCTGGTCCAGTTGCTCACGGTATCGATCACATGCGACAGTTCGCGGAGAGCGCTGGCTCCCTTTTCGAAATCCACACCCGCATGCGCCGCCTTGCCGCGGATATCGATGCGCCAGTTGCCGGTGCCTTTGCGCGCGGTCTTGTAGGCGAGGCCCTGCGCTGGTTCGAGCACGAATACCGCGGAGCAGTCGCGGGCAAGGCTCTCGGTAATGGGCCGCGACACTGGGCTGCCAATCTCTTCGTCGCTGTTGAGCAGCAGGATGATTTCGCGGCTGAGCACGTCGGCCTCGGCAAGCATTTCGATCGCGGTGAGCACCATGGCAACACCCGCCTTCATGTCGAGCGTGCCCGGTCCCCACAGCCGGCCGGCCGCCACGCGGCAAGGCATCGTGCGCAGCGTGCCAATGGGCCAGACCGTATCGAGATGCCCGAGCAGGAGTACCGGCTTGGCATCTCTGCGGCGAGGGCCGAAGCGCGCTTCGAGGACGTCCCCGTAGCTGCGCTGCCGATGGAGCTTCACGCGGCCTCCGCGAATGCGTACGGCCTCGGCCGCAACGGCAACGCAGGCATCGACTGCGGCCTTCGTGTCTGACGGTGACTCGGCGAGGACGAGTTTGCGCGTGAGGCCAAGGAGGGCTGACTCTTTGCGTCGGGCGCCGGCCAGGAGCGCGCGCATGGGAACGGCGTTATCGGAGGTTCCGGAGGATTGTGCGTTCACAGTCTCCAAGTTTAGCCCGCGGCGGGCGAGAGCCGAATCTTACAAGAGAAATCGGGCGTAGGGTAGAATCCGCGGGGAGAGGAATTTCCATGCATTATCTGCTCTTCTACGAGGTGGGCGACGACTACGTGGCGCGCCGCGCCCCGCACCGCGATGTGCATCTTAAACTCGGCTGGGAGGCCGCCGAGCGCGGCGAACTCGTGCTTGGCGGGGCGCTGGCGAACCCCGTTGATGGCGCCGTACTGCTGTTCAAAGGCGACTCGCCCGAGGTTGCGGAAAAGTTCGCGAAGGCGGATCCCTACGTGAGCAGTGGAATCGTCACGCGCTGGCATGTGCGCGAATGGACGACTGTCGTGGGCGATCTCTCCGCAAATCCCAAGCGGCCGACGGACACGCCCTCGCGACCCTAATCCCTCATGCGACTCCACCGGAACGGAGGCCGCGGTTTTTCGATCCAGCCAAACGGGGCATCAGTTTCGCGAAGGACGAGAATACTCAGTGGCGCGCTACAACCGGACCGACTCCTGTCGTCTTCGCCGCCCGCTTGCGAAACGGCAAATAGAGCAGCGCGAAGATAGCCAGGCCAACTGCTTCAGAGCATAGGAGATACCACGGCCAAGGTCCGAGGAGATCGAGAAGCGACGCGTTTGCCGGCTTGGCGCGCAGGTACATGTAGTTGGTTTTGAAAACGGCATCGAATGCTCCGACCATTGCGGCATAGGCGTTTCCTCCCAGCATCGCCCTGGCGACCGAACCCGGCCGAGGCCGTGCCTGGCCCGACCACACAAGGTAGAGCGCTCCCGCCACAATCAATCCGTGGGCGATGAAGAACTGCATCGTCCCGAATGAGGGGAATGGCTCCCACAGGTTCGGCGTGATCAGAGCCATGCTGGCACCGGCAAGGGTGAAGTAATACGCGAGGTCGAAGACTGTCTTGTTGAGCGTGAGCAGCGAGAGGAAGACAAGAACGAGCGAGGCATCGCAGAGCTCGAACGGCATGTGGTCAGGAAACGAGAGCAGCCCGTGGGAGACCTGGTACCGGTAGAAGACGGCCGTGTCGAGCAACAGTGCCGCCGCAAGGCCGAGTCTCAGGCTCTTCGATCCGGGCGTGAACTTGCGTTGAATGAAGGCGAGGACGGCCGCGAGCGCAGGAACGGCTATAAGGATCACGAGATGCGCTGGTCCGAAGAGGTGGATGTATGGTTGCATCGTGCAGTGCCTGATCCCTTGGGGCGAGTCCATGGCATCAGAGGAGAACCGGAAGCTGAGGCTCACGCCAGGAACTGCACGATTCTAAAACCCGCACCCAATTGACAGGAAACCGGAGCGGAACATCAACTGCGCCGGCACCTGCATTTCCTATTCCCCGGTCCTTTAGTCCCTGGTCCCTGCGCACCGCCCCGCCTCTTTCAGTGCCCACTCCTGTACACTGGAGTGTTCACAACCATGCAACGCAAATATCCAATCGGCATCCTGGGCGCGACCGGAATGGTTGGCCAACGTTTCATTCAACTGCTCGAGGACCATCCATGGTTTGAGATCACCTGGCTGGCGGCGAGCGATCGCTCCAGCGGCAAGGCTTACGGCGAGGCCGCCAAGTGGCGCCTCGATACTCCGCTGCCCGAACGCATCGCGCGCATGACCGTATCGCCGGCCGAGCCGGAGGGTGCGCCGAAGATTATCTTTGCCGCTTTGGACGCCGCGATCGCACGCGAGATGGAGCCGAAGTTTGCCAATGCGGGATGCGCGGTGGTGTCGAACTCCAGCGCCTACCGCATGGCGCCGAACGTGCCACTGGTTATTCCCGAGATCAATGCAGACCATCTGCACCTCATCGAAGAGCAGCCTTCGCGCCGCGAAACCGGCGGGTACATGGTGACCAATCCCAACTGCTCGACCATCGGCCTGGTGATGGCGCTGAAGCCGATCGAGGAGCGCTTTGGCATCGAGCAGATCATCGTGACGACGATGCAGGCCATCAGCGGTGCAGGATACCCGGGCGTTCCGTCAATGGACATTCTGGGCAACGTGATCCCCTACATCGGCAGCGAAGAAGAAAAAATGGAAGCCGAGACGCTGAAGCTTCTGGGCCGGCTGGAGGGCAATCACGTCACCCCGCTCGCTGCGAAGATCAGCGCGCACTGCAACCGCGTCGCCGTGGAAGACGGCCACACGGAGAGCGTCTCGATCAAACTGGGCAACAAACTTGGCCGCGCCGTGACGCAGGAAGACCTTCTCGCCGCCTGGGCTGAGTTCAAGCCGCTTGCGGGACGGCATCTGCCCATGGCTCCCGAACAGCCTGTGGAGTTCGCGCCGCAACAGGACCGCCCGCAGCCGCGGCTCGATCGCAATCGCGGACGCGGAATGGCGGTGACGGTTGGACGCCTTCGCCCGTGCAACGTGCTCGACTGGAAATTCACGGTGCTCTCGCACAACACGATTCGCGGAGCGGCCGGCGCAGCAATTCTGAACGCTGAACTGCTGAGAGTCGAGGGGAAGCTCGACCCGGCCCCTCCACCAGGCTCTTCGGGTGGACTGCAGAAGAAAAGGGCGGCTGAGATTGGCGATGCTATCGCGACCGGTGTCAGCGCTCTTCTCTCAGGTACTGATTAAAACAATGAGATATCTTGCATGAGCCTGGTCGTGATGAAATTCGGCGGCACCTCGGTCGAGGACCCGGCCGCCATCAACCGTACCGCCTCGATCGTCGCGGGCCGCGTGTCGACGGGCAAACAGACCGTTGTCGTGGTCAGCGCCATGGCACGCGTCACCGACCAGCTTCTGCGCGCAGCCTCTTGTGCCGCAATCGGTGACCGCACCGGCGCGCTCGCAATCAGTTCCCGCCTGCGCGCGCGCCATCGCGACACCGCCTGCGCTCTCATCAAGTCGCCCGCGGAGTCGTCTGCGCTGTGCAACCTGATCGAGCAGAAGTTCGATTCGCTCGACGAAATCCTGCGCGGGCTGGCCGCCATTCTGGAATTGACTCCTCGCATCTCCGACCTCGTGGTCAGCTACGGGGAACGCATCTCGAGCCGCATCATCGCCGCGGCATTTGCCGAGCGCGGTATCAATTCAGTCCACGTGGATGCGCGCGACGTGGTCATCACCGACTCGCAGTTCAAGAAGGCAGTGCCGATCGATGCATTGATTGAGAAGCGTGCCGCCGAGCGCCTGCGCCCGCTGCTGAACGAGGGCAAGGTGCCGGTGATGGGCGGTTTCATCGCTTCGAACGAAGACGGGATCACAACCACACTCGGCCGCGGCGGCTCGGACTTTACTGGAGCCTTGGTCGGCGGAGCACTCGCAGCCGACGCCATCGAGATCTGGACCGACGTCGACGGCATCATGACCTCCGATCCGCGCGTCTGTCCCGACGCCTTGCGCGTCAAAGTCATCAGCTTTGAGGAAGCCGCCGAACTGGCCTACTTCGGCGCAAAGGTGCTGCACCCGGCCACGATCCTGCCGGCCGTCAAGAAAAACATCCCCGTGCTGGTGCTCAACAGCAAGAACCCGACCAACGAGGGCACGCGCATCATCTCCGTTGCGCCGCACTGCAAGAGCCCGTTCAAGTCGATCGCGGTGAAGAAAAAGCTGAGCATCATCGATGTAGTGGCCAGCCGCATGCTGATGACGCATGGCTATCTGAAGGCCATCTTCGATATCTTTGACAAATACCAGTGCCCGGTCGATATGGTTTCGACCAGCGAGGTTTCGGTTTCGCTCACGGTGGACAGCAATGACAAGCTTCCGCTGATCGCCGCCGACCTGAGCCAGCTTGCCGATGTGAAGTACGAAGGCAAGAAGGCGCTTGTCTGCCTGGTGGGCGAGGATATTCGCGGCCAGAACGGCATCGCCGCACAGGTGTTTGCCGCGATCCGGCACATCAACGTGCGCATGATCTCGCAGGGCGCAAGCGAGATCAACATGAGCTTCATGATCGAGGAAGAAGATGCCGACGAAGCCATCCGGTCGCTGCATGCGGCATTCTTCAAGGAGCCGGATCCGGTGGTGTTCGACGTGGAAGCGAGAAAACAGCTCACACTGAACAGTGGACAGTGAACAGGAAAGCGATCTGAGCAGCGTCGCGCAGGATGCGCGCCTAATGTAGGTCGAATCTAATATGATCTGTGTTCTGACCACTGTTCACTGTTCACCGTTCACTGTTCACTGTTCACTGTTCACTGTTCACTGTTCACTGTTCACTGAGGTTTCCATGCTTCTTCTTGTTCTGGGCAAGGGAAAAACAGGATCGCTTGTGGCCGAGGTGGCCCGCGAGCGCGGCCATGGCGTGCGCGCACTCGACATCTATGAGAACCAGCACGCCTCTGCGCTCACAGCGCCGAACCTGGCCGGCGTTGACGCGGTGATCGACTTCACCACGCCCGAAGCCGCCCTCGAAAACATGCGCGCTGTGCTGTCGCTCGGATGCCGCATCGTAGTCGGCACGACCGGCTGGTACGCCCAACTTGCCGAGATGACGGCCCTCGCCAGTCGCCGCGGCGGGGCGCTGCTCTACGGAACCAACTTCTCGATCGGCGTGCAGAAGCTGTTTCGTCTCACGGCCGAGCTGGCCAAAATCGAGGGCTATAAGTTCGCAATCAGCGAGACGCACCACACGTCCAAACTCGACGCACCCTCCGGCACGGCGATAACGCTGAAAGAGATCATCCACTCCGTGCAGCCCGACATTGACGTCCCGATCGAGTCGCATCGCGTTGGCGACGCCAAGGGCGAACACATCGTCACGGCGACCAGCGAGCATGATGTGCTTGAGCTGCGCCACGATGCGCATTCACGGCGCGGCTTCGCCATTGGCGCGGTGCGTGGCGCTGAGTGGATCTGCGGCAAATCGGGAGCGTGGGAGTTCCGCGAGATCTTCGGTCAGCTCTGAACACAGCGCTCTTCGGAGAAATTATTTGCGGTTTTCGTGTTGCGTTTATTTGCCGCCTGAGCCGAATACGACGGTGATGGACGTCTCCACGGCGACGGGCTGGTTGTCGAGCGTGTAGGGGCGGTATTTCCAGGTCTTAACCGCGTCTACGGCAGCGGGTGCCAGGATCTTGGGGCCGCTGAGCACCTGCACACCTTCGATATTTCCCTGCTTGGTGATGGTGGCCTTCAGCACCACCTTGCCGCCAATGTGCGCTTCCTGCGCGAACTTCGGATAGGCAGGAGGAGTCTTGCGAATGAGCATGCCGTCGGCGACTCCCGCGGAGATTGCAACGACGTGGGGCACGACCTTGACTTTGCTGGAGCCGCCGAAGACGGACCCAGGAACCCCATTGTTATCGTCAAATACGACGGGAGCGGGAGCAGCCGGTGGCGGCTCGTCTGTCGGCACAGTCTTCTTGATCGTTCCGGCGATTACAGTCGGCGCGACAAGCTGCTGAGCCATATCGTCAGGCGAAACGGGTGCGTGATCCTGCGCGGCTGGCGACGTTGGCTGGGCCGAACTGGGCTTGGCGGCAAGCGCTGCGGTGGGCTTGCCGGTGGCCTTCACGATGAGCTCCGAACCCGGCACGATTTTATTTTCCGCTGGAATGGACGAAGACGCATCCTTCGCCCGTGCGGCCGCCGTATTCGGCGTGGACGTACGGGTAAAGACGATCAGGAGGACAAGTGCCAGCACCAGGGGTCCGGCAGCGATCAGAATCCATTTGACCCAGTTCGCTCCCTTCTTCTCGGCGGCCTCGTCCGGTTCGGATTCAGCCTTGAAAGTTGACGAACGGAATATCTCCACCTCGACCGGCGGACGCTCGATGGGAGGAGCTGTGACGGCTTCTTTCTCTTCGGGGGCGGGCGCCGGGCGTGCGGTGGTTTCGCTTTTCCGGCGGTCAAATTCGTTCTTACGGCGGTCAGATTCGTTCTTCCGGCGGTCAGGGACGAGGCTTGGGCGAGGACGCGCCTCGGGTTTCTTGGCCGGCGGAGGCACCAGGCCAGGCCTGAGGTTGGCCGCGTCCCACTTGGCAAAATCGGACAGTGCGTCTTC
>Ga0326727_10006354_pt1 | contig 32535 bp, 30 predicted proteins | sample MB2enrmetagenome_FD_207643 | JGI IMG/M metagenome (GOLD analysis project Ga0326727, IMG submission 207643) | Lab enriched peat soil microbial communities from McLean, Ithaca, NY, United States - MB29MY | ecosystem: Environmental > Terrestrial > Soil > Wetlands > Peat | place: USA: New York...
TTTTCGCGGGGTGGTGACCCGATGGGGAGTCCCCGTCGTTTGACGGTCCGCAGGAGCCTGCCTCCCCTCGTCTCGATTTCACTCCCCTACGCCGATCCCTGCCTCCTGCGGTTTGCCGAAACGGCTGGCGGCACGCACGAGTGCGTGCGCCACGTTGTCACGGCCGAGTGTCTGTGAGAAGGTCCGGTTAGCGCCACGACGTCGTGGTTCCTTCCCCGGCCCGAATCGCGCGTCAAAAACGATCAAGAGGTACTAAAGAACTCATTTTGGACGGCCGATAAGGGTTCTGAACACGGGCTCACTTCCTCTTTTTATGGAAATATGAGACCCTGAAAGTGCTCGCCCAAGCGCCCTGTCCTGGCGCGGGCAAGGAAGATGCTTATGCTTCCAGAGTTTTTGCTGCCGGAAACTACGATCCGCGAAGCCGGAGCGGGTCCCGAACTGGTTGTCGACGAAGAGACGGGCGGGACGTTGACCGTCACGCTCGGCATTACCCGAATCATCGAACAGGAAAGCCTGGATATTTCCATCTGGGGTTCGGCCGACGGGTCGGACTGGGGCGCCAAGCCGCTGGCATCGTTCCCCCAGAAGTTCTATTGCGGCACGTACCAGATCGTGCTCGATCTCTCCGAGCGCCCCGAAGTGCGATACCTGCGGGCCAAGTGGCAGGTGAACCGGTGGGGTAAGGGCGATCCCAAGCCGTTGTTCACTATGTACTTGTTTACGCAGCCGGCCCACCAGATGGCGGCGGTTGGGGCGTAGTCCCCGCCGCGGACACGCCGGGCTTGTCCGGCAAGCGCTCCGGCTGGCGGATGCGCCGCCGGGCGTCGTTCTTGACAGCCGTCTCCGCGGCTGGCCGTTCGGGCCAGGGAGGGGGGCATCCTGTTCCTCGAAACCACCCCGGTCTCATACCCTCGCCGCCTTGTGCATCTCCAACAGCATCACCACCGGCGTGCGCGCCAGGATTCCGTGCTGCAGTTGGGGCGGCATGTGCACGAAGCAGCCGGCCTTCACTTCCCGAACGTCGGCGCCCAGGGTGAGCTGCGCTTCGCCGCGGACGATGTAGATGGAGGCGGCCATGGGGGCCGTGTGCGCGGAGAGCTCCTGGCCGGGGGCGAAGCCGAAAATCACCACCTTCAGGTTGTCGTCGTTGTGGAGGGTGCGGCTGAGGATGCCGTTTTCGGGAATCCGGACTTCGGCGTCCAGATCCGGGTAGAAGGTGTAGTTTTCGCTCATGGCTGGTATCTTTAAGGATGACACCTCCGGACGCCCATCGGGAGATTGGCGTTCCCAGGGGGGCTGGGTAGCGATATGATTTCTCGCCGCGAAGCGCTGGAGCTTTTTCGCTCGGACGATTTGATCGGGATCGGGATGCAGGCGGACGCGGCGCGGCGGCAATGGCACCCCGAGGGGATCGTCTCCTACATCATCGACCGCAACATCAACTACACCAATTTCTGCACGGAATATTGCACCTTCTGCGCATTCTACCGGCCGATGGGCCACGCGGAAGGGTACGTCCTGCCCCATGAGACGATCTTCGAGAAGATCCGCGAGACTATCGCCCTGGGTGGAACCGGCGTGCTGATGCAGGGCGGGCTGCACCCCGATTTGAAAATCGAGTGGTACGAGGACCTGTTCCGCGCCATCAAGCGGCGCTTCCGGATTCACCTGCATTGCCTCTCCGCGCCGGAGGTGGCCAACATCGCCGAAGTGAGCGGCCTGAGCCTGCGCGACGTCATCAGCCGCCTGATGGAGGCGGGCCTCGATTCGATACCCGGCGGCGGAGCGGAGATTCTGGACGACGACGTGCGGCGGCGCATCAGCCGGCTGAAGTGCTCCACCCAGGAATGGATCGACGTGCACCGCACCGCGCATCAACTCGGGATGCGCACCACGGCCACCATGATGTTCGGCTGCGGGGAGACCGTCGAGCAGCGCCTGAACCATCTGGAGATCGTGCGCAACATCCAGGAGGAGACCGGCGGGTTCACGGCCTTCATCCCCTGGACCTACCAGCGCGCGAACACCGCGCTCGGGCGCTTTGTGAAAGAGGAGGCCACGGCTGTCGAATACCTGCAAACGCTGGCCATCTCGCGGATTTACCTGGCGAACATCGAGAACGTGCAGTCCTCCTGGGTCACCCAGGGCCTGAAGACCTGCCAACTCGGGCTGCGCTTCGGCGGCAACGACGTGGGCAGCATCATGATCGAGGAGAACGTGGTGGCGGCGGCGGGAGCCCACCACCGCGCCACCGAGGAGGAACTGCGCCGCATCATCCGCGACGCCGGGTTCGTTCCCAAGCAGCGGGATACCCTGTACCGCACGTACTTTCTGAACTAGCGGGCGGCGGCGCGGCGTCCGCCGAACAAGAAATCGTGGAATCCAGAGCCCGGCGCGCCGCCGAGGGCCTTCCCGTGTTCTTATTAGGATGATGAAGACCTTCAAGCACGCCCCGATTCTGGTGGCTCTGGCCGCCGCCGCGCTGGCCCCGTTTGCGGCCCATGCGCAGCCCCGGCATCCAGCCTATCTTCGCGCCCGCGCCGATCTGCGCCGCGCGACTCTGCTCATGCGCATCCGCGATGAGCCGAACGTGAACCGCGATATGGCCGTTGCCATCGACGCGACCGAGCGCGCAATCCATGAACTCGACGCCGCCGCGATGTTCGACCGCAAGGATATCGACGAGCACCCGCCCATCGATACGCGCCTGGGCCGCGGCAGCCGTTTTCGCGAGATTCTGCGTCTCCTCGATTCCGCCCGCCACGATATCGAACGGGAGGAAGACAACCCGCGCTCCAGAGAGTGGCGTAACCGCGCGTTCCGCAACATCGACGACGCCATGGCCGTGGTTCGCAAGGGCGGTTACGACAAGCTCCGCGACGAAGCGGCGCTGGCGCCGGCGCCTCCACCGGCTCCGCCTCCGCCGCCCGCGGCGCACCCGCGCTACCTTCACGCCATCTCCGACTTGCGCTTCGCCCGCGCGCTGCTGTTCCGCCCGGATTGGCGTCCGGTGATGCACGATCAGCGGGCCGCCGTCGAGGAGATCGACCACGCCATTGGCGAAGCCAAGCGCGCCGCCATAGACGACGGGAAGAATCCCGACGATCACCCGCCCATCGACCGCGGCCTCGGCTGGGAAGGCCGTTTCCGCAAAGCGATGGAGCTGCTCGACTCCGCCGAACGCGATCTGTCCTTCGCCGAAACGAACGGCGCCGCCGCCGGCTGGCGCAACGCCGCCCTGGGAAACGTGAGAAACGCAAAAGCGTTCGTCGGCAAGGCCATGCGCGATTCGTGGTGGCGATAACGCCAACGCCGGCCGAGGCGCTGGAGGCGCTCATCGCCTACCTGGCGGTGCGCGATCACCCGCGCCGCGCCGACCTGATTGTCGGATTGGGCAGCGACTCCGCGGACGTCGCCGGCCAGGCGGCCAAGCTGCATCGCCTGGGCCTGGCGCCGCTCGTCCTTTTCTCGGGCGGCCGCGGCAGACTGACCGGGGCGCTGCCTGGAACAGAGGCGGAATTCCTGAAAGAGAGAGCCATCGAGGGCGGGGTTGCGCCCGAGGACATCCTCCTCGAGGAGACGTCCACGAACACGTTGGAGAACATCCGATTCACTGCCGCCCTGCTTCGCCGCGGCGGGCTTGAACCCCGCCGGGTGATCCTCATTACCCAGCCCGTGCTCCAGCGCAGGGCATGGGCCACTGCCCTGCGCCAGTGGCGGGAAGTCGAGTGCCTCAACTGCCCGCCCCCGGCGAACGCCGGTTTGGATTGGGGCGACCCTGATGGCATCGCCCGGATCCAAGCCCTGGCGCTCGGCGAGATCGAACGGCTGCGGCGTTACGCGGCGGCCGGAGACATCGAACCCCAGCGCCTGCCCGCCGACGTGGAGCGCGCATATCGGACAATACGCTCGCTTACGTCGCTGCAAGTTTGCGGCGGCTGACGCCCGCCGGCAGGGGTGTTCGCGAGAACCACCAGACTTCAGGAAGGAGTCTCTCGCAAATGCAACTGGCAGCATCAAAAGACGGCGGCTGGGTGTATACTAAATCGGACTCGGGACTCCAAAATGGAGATTCCGGGTAGACAGGCGAACGAGAAGGTCCTGGCACGGTTATGGCAACCGGGCTGAAGGCGCCTGAGCGCCAGGAGAGCTAGGAGGTATTGAAGCATGGCTGTAAACGCAGAGTCCGTACCGATGCGATGGCCGGCCGGCCCCTTAGACATCGCACGCCGTGAAAAGGAGAAAGGTTTCTCGGCGGAGACGGCCGAGGTTCTCCGGCGCTGGCTGGACCCGGCTTCGCTGGCAGTCGTTCAGAGTACGCCGGTCAATTGCCTGGTGGTCAGTTGGGCCTCGGGTCTGCCGGCCGATGCCGGCCAGCAGCAAGCGCTCAAGCCGCTGATCGACAAAGGCCGGGAGGCCGGACTCGGGTTCGTCGGCCTGATCGAGGGGCAAGCGAACCGGTCAGCCGCCGTGGCGGCCGCGCAATCGGCCGGTCTCTCCGCGGTTGCCATGGAAGGCGACGCGCCCGCGGGCGCGGGCATCCCGGTCATCCCGTGGAATAAAGCCGCCGAAGTGCGCGGGACAGCCAGTTCCCCCGTCCTTGGTATATCGGATGGTCTGTGGCCTGGGGTCCCGTCGGGCGCGCCCGTGCTAGGCGGTCCGACGACTCTGCCCTGGATCGATTCCAACGTAGCGATAGTCCTGATCGCGCGGGCGCTCGCGCCCGGCAAAGGAGTGTGGATCGGTTTCGATCCGCCGCAACAGGCGAAACTGGCTGCCGAAGCGTACATGCTGGCGGTGGCGGATCCCGCGACCTATGGGGCCAGGTGGGTGGTCTCGTTGGACGATCCGTTGCGCGCGGACCTGACCGCCCGCAAACAGCCGGCCGTGGACGCCTGGAAGAAAGTCACCGGCACGCTCGAGTTCTTCGAGCAACACAAGCAGGCCAGGACCTATCAGCCGGCTGGCGTGCTGGCGGTGATGTCGAATTTCGCCAAGCCCGACTGGGAAGCAGGCAGGGATGCGCTCAATTCGCTTCCCCGGCTGCGCCAGCCGTTCCGGGTGATGGCGCGATCGCAGGCGGCGGCCGCATCGTGGGCCGGCTTGAAAGCGATCTACTACGTCGATCGGGAGCCGCCGAACCCCGAATTGCGGCAGAAGCTGATAGCCTTCGCGAAAGGAGGCGGCATCCTTTTCGTGCCTTCCAACTGGCCCAATCCGGAGGGCGCGCCGGCGCCCGCCGAACCGTACCTTCTTTTCACCGTGCGCAGCCTGGGCAAGGGCCGCCTGGCGGTATGCAAGGAGGAGCGGCCGGACGCCTACCTTACGGTCGCCGACATCCAGGTCATCATGAGCCATCGGAACGACATTCTGCGCCTGTATAGCGCTTCGTCCTCGAATGGCTTCTACCAGACTTCCGCTCAGGGCGGGGGAGTGATTCACATGTTGAACTACTCATGCCGGCCGGGGAGCGATGGGCCGCTTTTCTATGTGCGGGACCAGTACAAGTCGGCGCGCCTGGTGAGCCCGGAGCTCGCCTCGCCCGCGCCGCTGAAATTGGCTGCCCAGGAAGAGGGTGGGGCGGAACTGTTCCTGCCGCGCCTTTCCGTGTATGGCGCCATCGAGTTGGAGAGATAGGAGCCGAAGGAGACCGCAATGAAACAGGACTTGACTAGGAGACAGGTGCTGGCGGGCGCCGGCGCCCTGCTCGCGCGGCCTGCATTGAGCCGGGCCGCCACCGCCCCCACGGCGCGGGTCACGGTGGCCAAATGCAAAACCTATGGACCCGAGCTGGTCCCCACGTTGGGAACCATGTTCGATCAACTGGGCGGCCTGGGCCGGCTGGTGAAGGGCAAGACGGTCGCGCTAAAAGTGAACTTCATTGGCGTTCGCTGGCAGCGGTTGGACGGCGCCAAGATGGAGGACACTTTCTGGTCGCATCCCCGCATGATCGGAGCGGTGGTGCACTTCCTGGGCAAAGCGGGCGCGCGCCGCATTCGAGTCTTGGAAGGCGCCTGGTCGAGCGCCGAGCCTCTGCCGGAGCTCATGTTGTCCCAGAACTGGCGGCCGCAGGATATCCTGAACGCCGCCCCCAACGTGGAATTCGAAAACACCAATTACCTGGGGACGGGGAAGAAATACTCGCGGTTCATGGTGCCTGGCGGGGGCCTGATATACCCCGGCTACGACCTGAACCATTCGTATGAGGATTGCGATGTCTTTGTCTCCCTGGCCAAGCTGAAGGAACACGCCGCCGCGGGCTTCACCATGTCCATGAAGAACGTGTACGGCGCCACTCCCATCACCATTTACGGCACCGGCGCGGGAGTGGATGAACCGAGCATTCGCCCGCGCGGCAGCCGAGGCTTGTTTCACTCGGCGTTCCGCCTGCCATCGAAGAGCGCGCCGCAGCAGAAGGACATGACTCTGCCGACGGAACCGGGCTACCGGCTTCCACGCATCGTCGCCGAGATTAACGCCGCGCGGCCGGTTCATCTGGCGATCATCGAGGGCATTCACACCGCCACCGGCGCGGAAACGAACTATGGCGGAAGCCGCCCCCAGGCCGCGGTTCAACCCGGAGTGCTCATCGCCGGAACCAATAGCGTGGCCACCGATGCCGTGGGGTTGGCCGTGATCGGGTACGATCCCATGGCCGACCGCGGGACGCCTCCGTTCGCCACCGCCGACAACACGCTGCACCTGGCCGAAGACCTGGGAGTCGGCGTGCGCGACCTCAGCCGGAACGAGATAGTCGGAACCCCGATCAAGGACGTGGTGTTCAGCTACGCCGCGGTCCGCGACAAGATTCTGGCCGCGCAGAAGAAGGCCTGAAGCTAAGAGCAGTTTCATCGTCCGCAACCGCTCCCTGACGGTCGCGGCTCGTAGCAGTTTGGCGAGCCGGGCCCAGAGGGCGCCCCGTTAGGGAGCGGTTGCCGGCGATCGAAGCGGTGACGTTTTGCCGTGCCGATAGTCATTTCCAAACTCAAACAACTCGCGGTGGTTCTGTTTCTCTCGGCGGCCTTGGCGGCGGATGGGCCGGAATTGCTGCGGATCGAGAGAACCGGCGACGCCATGGGCGCCACGTACTCCATTGTCCTTTACGGTTATGACCGGGCAAAAATGGAGGCTGCCGTGGACGCCGCTTTCGGCGAGGTCGGGCGGCTCGACGCCATGCTTTCCAATTACCGGGCCGAAAGCGAGTGGAGCGCGGTCAACCGTCACGCCGCCGATGCGCCTTTCAAAGCGTCTCCGGAGCTGTTCCAGTTGCTCTCGGCTTGCCTGGCGTATAGCCGCCAGAGCGAAGGGGCTTTCGATATTACGGTGGGCCCGCTGATGAAGCTTTGGGGGTTCTACAAGGGCTTCGGCCGCCTGCCGCGCCGGGCGGAGGTAGCGGCCACTCTCCCCAAAGTAGGTTATCGGCACGTTCACCTGGACTCGGATGCTGGGACCGTGTGGTTTGACCGCTCCGGAGTGGAGTTGGACCCAGGCGGCATCGGCAAGGGCTACGCCGTGGATCGCATGGTGGATGTCCTGAGAAAGCAGGGCTTCGAGATCGCCCTGGTGGCGGGGTCGGACAGCAGCATTTATGGAATGGGCGCTCCGCCCACGGAACCGAAGGGCTGGCGGGTGGATATCAAAGATCCACGGAACGCCCATCGGACAGTGGCCGAGGCGTTCCTGAAGGACGCGTCAATGTCCACTTCCGGCAGCTACGAGAAATTCTTCCGGGCGAACGGACGCATCTACGCCCATATCATGGATCCGCGCACGGGATACCCGGCGCAAGGGAGCGTATCGGTTTCCGTGATAGCGCCGCGCACCATCGACAGCGAGGCGTGGGCCAAGCCGTATTTCGTCAACGGCCGCCAGTGGGCCGCGAGGCATAAGCCGAAGGAATTTCGCGTGTTTTTTTGCGAAGACAGGGCGGAACAGCCATGTGCGTGGCTCCCATGACCGGCCGGCGACAAGGTCGGGTTCGCACATCCCACCTTTGCGCCTTGGCATGAAATCATGCTATCAGTCGGTCATGTTTATCGTTGTGGCTGGCCCGCGTAACCTCTTTCTCTCCGCCTTTCTTGCCCTGGCAGTCGTCTTTTCATCCGGCGCAGCGGCGTTGCGCGCCGCCGATGCCTTGCCGAGGGTCGCCAAAACCAATGTCAGCGTCCCGGTGACCGTCACCGACAACGGCGGCGTATGGATCCTCGACAACGGCATCGTCAAGGCCACCATCAACAAGAACAACAGCAATATGCCGTCGCTGATTTATCACGGCATCAACACCATGGGCCCGGGCGGGTTCTGGGAACAGGTGCCGACCGGCACGGTGACCCAGTCTTTGACCATCGACCCGGCGAAGAACGGCGGCGAACGCGCGGAGGTGGCCATCAAGGGCGTGAACGGCCGCATGGACATCGAAGTCCGCTACATGCTCGAGCGCGGCCTCAGCGGCCTGTACACCTACGCCCAGTTTTCGCACGAGGCCAGCTATCCCGCCGCGGGCGAGGGCGAAAGCCGCTTCATCCTCCAGCTCGATAACACCTTTGATTGGATCTCCGTGGACGCAGACCGCAACATGCTGATGCCCGCCGCTCAAGATCTGCGAAGCGGCGTCGTCATTCACGCCAAGGAGCAGAGAATCCTTCTCGACGGCATTTACAAGAACTCGGTCGATCACAAATACAGCTACTGCGGCGTGATGTACAAGCTGCCCGCCTATGGCTGGTCCAGCACCAGGAATCACATCGGCGTTTATTTCATCAACCCCAGCATTGAATACATCGGCGGCGGCGCGGAGAAGCTGGATCTGGTGGCCCATATGATGGCCACGCTGCTCGATTACTGGACCTCCGGCCACTATGCCGGCGGCGCGGGCAACAACATCCCCGCCGGCGAAAGCTGGAAAAAAGTCATCGGCCCGATTTTTGTCTACTACAACGCGCTGGCCGATCCCAAGGAGCCGTCCAAGGCCGATCTGGACACTCTGCAGGCCACCGCCGGGAATCCCACCGTGCCCGCCGCATGGCGTGACGACGGCATCGCTCTCTGGCAGGATGCGCTGGCCCGCGCGAAAGTGGAAAGGGCCGCGTGGCCGTACAAGTGGGTTAGCGGCGTGGACTATCCACAGAAAGAGCAGCGCGGCGCCGTCACCGGACAACTCGTCCTCAATGATCCCCAGGCGGCTACCAAGAAACTTCCTCATCTGACAGTCGGCCTGGCTCATCCGGATTACCAGGGCAATGGAAGCGCGTTTCAACTGCGGGCGGGTAACGGCACGACGGTAACCTGGCCGCACGATGGGAATTACTATCAGTTTTGGACCGACGGCGCCGAGGACGGCAAGTTCACCATCGCCAACGTCCGCCCCGGCGCGTACACGCTTCATGCGTTCGCCGACGGAGTGCTCGGTGAGTACGCCAGGGCCGGCATCACCGTCGAAGCGGGCAAGAACCTGAATCTGGGCAAACTCGATTGGCAGCCGGTCCGCTATGGCAGGCAGATCTGGGAAATCGGCTATCCCGATCGCACCGCCGGCAAGTTCTACAAGGGCGACGGGGCCAATTATTGGCTGTGGGGCTGGCCTCTGCGCTACGGCGATCTGTTCCCCAATGACATCACCTACACCATTGGCAAGAGCGACTACCACAAAGACTGGTTCTTCGAGGAAGTGCCGCACGCGCTCTCCGACGACTGGAAGAATCCCGCCGCCAAGGACCCCTTGAACCAGCCGTTTGGCTGGGTCAATAAGCCGACCGGAACCCAGGACATGTGGCGGGATTGGGGCCGCGGCCGGGCCACCACCTGGACCATCAAATTCAACATGAACAAGGCCGCGCACGGCCTTGCCGTATTGCGCGTGGCGCTGGCGGGAGCCGACGGCGGCGGCGGTCTGGCCATCGGCGTCAACGGACAGCCCGCCGGCAGCATCCGGCCGGTGGCCACCAACGCTCTCCGTTACAACACCGATACGGGCGTGTGGTATCAATACACCCAGAAGTTCGACGCCGCTCTGCTAAAAGAGGGCGAGAATTCCATGACGCTGACCGTTCCGGCCGGAGATCTTACGAGCGGCGTGGTTTGGGATTACCTGCGCCTCGAGCTGAACGATGGTAGCGCGGCCTTTCCGGCCCCGGCGCAATAGCGGGCTTGTTGCCGGACATTCCGAGGCGGCAGCCACCCGCCCGGCGGATCGATGGCGCCCGGAAGTCGATCGAACTCCCGAGCCGCAGCCGGCGCTACCGTCGCGGGCCGCCGCCCATGCGGCCGCCGCCGCCGATGCCGCGCGGCGCCGAAACGTGGGGCATGCCCACGGAGTGCCCCCTGCTCTGGAACTCGCTTTGCCGGGCCGCGCCATACGAGCGCGCCTGGCTCTGGTTGTTGAGATTCGGAGTAGCCTTCACCTTCTGCGGCGGCTTCGAGTTATCTCGCTGGTACCAGCCGTCGGGGCGGTGTTCGTACACATGTCCGTCCTTGCCAGCGTATAGATCGGCATGTTGACCCGATGCCACCGCGGCGGGCGGTTGCCGCAGCCCACGGCTTAGTACCACGGAAGCCGGCCATCGGCTGTACACATTGGCGTTGCCGCGGATGCGCTCGGGGTCGTTTTGCGCCCAGTTCGGATGCCGGTGGCCGTTGTAGATGCGGTGCACGTTCCAGGGATTGTGATACCACCAGTAGCCGCCCACGGGCCGCCAGAACCAGCCACCCGTCCAGTATCCGAACTCGGAGCCGAATCCCCAAGTCCACGGCCATCCGAAGTACAGGTCTCCGCACCAGCCTGGATACCACCAGCCCGTTCCGAAAACCACCACATCGTCCGAGACAAACGCGCCGAAGTAGCCTGGGGTATAACCGAATTCGACCCAATCGGGCGTCTGGCCATATATGTACACGTAACGGACGTGATACAGCGGTGAGCTTGGAGGAATCGAATAAATCGCCGCCGGAATGGCGTCGGCGACCACCCACGGGCCGAGCGGCGAGTCGCAGACGAACCAGATACCGTCTTCGAGGGCATAGTAGCGCCCATCGGCGTGAATCACGTCGGTTGGCGTATTGATTGCATACTCGAGGTTCATGCCCTCGATCGGTTTGAACTGCGGAGCGCCGTCGTACCGTACCGTCAGTTTTGCTTCGCTTCTCTTCACCACCGCCGTCTGGGGCACTTGATTGGCGATGACCGCTTCCCGCGCTTCCACGGTGCCGGGAACCGAGGCCAGTACCGCCGATTTCGGATGGTCGGGCGGGATATGGGAAAAATCGGCCGGCAGCTTCTTTCCGGCGACCCAGCTCCACGGGCCGTTCATGGTTTTCGCCGTGTACCAGCGTCCCGACAATAGTACGTAGAAGGTCTGTTTCTTCACATCCACGAAGATGTCGCTGCCGGTATTGGTGACATAGGTAAGCTGCGTCTTGGGAATAGGCGAGAATTGGGGCGCTCCCTGAGTCTCGATCAGCTCGGCCGGCGCGGTGCTGACGTAGACCGTGGGCGGCGGCGCGCCCGCGGGCGCGGTTCCCGGGTCTTTCGAATGATCGTGCGGGTCCTTTTCTTCCTCCGCAAGGGCCTGCGCTCTCACCGGCTCCAGATCCGATGGCGCCGCCGCCGGCTGACTCCACGGGCCATTGAGGTTGGTGGCGGCCATCCAGCGCGTTTGCCCATCCAGGTAATAAGTCGATGTCGCCGGGTCGTAGAGAAGCAAAGCCGGCGTGTTCATGACGCGTTTGTACTTGGAGCCCTCGACGTTCTGATATTTGGGCTCGCCATCTATCAGGATCAGCGCCGCCGGGCTCTGGCTGAAAATGATTTTGGGCGGATCGTTCTTGAGTATGGAGGACGACTCGGAAGCAAATTCGGCGTTAGCCACCGCTACATCCGCCAGCAGCCGATCGAGAGAGATGGTCACCACGCCCTGAATGTGGCTGCGTAAGATCTGGGTAAGTTCCCCCTGGCTGGAGCCCGATCCGGGAAAGGCCACGTTGGTGACCTTCAAATCCTCCAGCGCCACCATCCTGGTTTCCTTGTCCACCTCCGTACGGGCGGAAAACGTGACGATGCCAAAGACCTCGTTGGGTTGGCCTTGCCTTGTCGCCGTCGCCGCCATGCGCGCCTCCAGCCGATCCTGCTTCCAACTGTCCACCTGAGGCTGATAGAGAACCAAATGGATGCTGCCGTCGTCGAATTCCTCGGGCCAGCTCTGGTCGGCTTGGTCCGCGCCTAGAAGCCGGCCTGTGGGCAGTGCCAGCCCGAGCATCAGAGCGAGAAATAGAAGTCTCTTCGCCAGAATCGTCGATTTTCGCATGGGCGCCCTCGCAAGGATTACAATACGGCTCGCAGCCGGTGGTTCCGGGCGCCCCAAGCAGCGCCGCTGTCTTGTCCCATGCCAGCAGGCTCGCCTTGGACGCCCTTTATCATTCTCACCGGTCATGACGCTCTTGTCCATCCATCCGCCAGAGACCGTGGATGCGGACCCCGAAAACCTCCGGCAGCGCGGTAACGAGAATTACATCCGCCATCCCCCCACATCGGCAGCCTGCCTTGCGTACGTGCACGCCGGCGCCCATTTTCATGTCGCGCACCCGCATCCCCCTGCCGCATTCTTCCTGGCCCCGGTTTTCGGTCCCGCGTCTGCCGATCGGGCCTTCGGCCATCGAGCAAGGTTATGCCGTGGCGACTCTCAATGCCCGCCACTTCCGGAAGATCCCCGACCTGCAAGTGATCTCTTCTCTTTAGCCGCCGGGTCAGGCGTTCCGCAGGCCGCCGCCGCGCTACATCATCCCCCTCACCGTGATCCCCACCAATGCCAGCGTCAGCCCGATCATGATCGCCACCGTGGCCCAGGAGACCAGGTTGAACCAGCGCGGATTGGCCCACTCCCCCATTAAGTTCTGCTTGTTGATCAGCAGGAGCATGAAGATCAGCACGAAAGGCAGAAGCGCGCCGTTCAGCACCTGGGAGAGCAGGATCATCTTCACCAGCGGGAAGCCGGGAATCAAGACCACCGCCGCGCCCACCGCCAGGAGCAGGGTATAGAGGGAGTAGAAGATGGGCGCTTCGCGCATGCGCTTGTTGACGCCCGCTTCGAAGCCCAGCCCTTCGCATACCGAATACGCCGTGGACAGCGGCAGAATGGAAGCGGCGAAGATGGAGGCATTGAACAGCCCGGCGCTGAACAGGAAGAACGCGTATTGCCCGAAAGGTTTCAGGCCCAGGGCGGCTTCCCCGGCGTCCTGTATGTCCCGCGGCCGCACAGCCCAAATGGCCCCCGCGCAGGCCACGATGATGAAGAAGGCGATCACCGAGGTCATGAAGCAGCCCACGATCACTTCGATACGAGACTTGGCGTATTCCTTGGCGGTGATCCCCTTCTCCACCACCGCCGCCTGCAAATAGAACTGCATCCAGGGCGCAATGGTGGTACCCACCATCCCGATCAGCATGTAGATGTAGGCCGGATCGAGCAGGAGCACGGGCTTCACGCTGTAGAGAGCGGCGGTCTTCCAATCGGGCTTCACCAGAAAGCCCGAAATCACGTACGTCACATAAAGAACGCAAGCGAAAAGGAAGATCTTCTCCACGCTGCGGTAGTTGCCTTTGACAACCAGGAGCCACACCGCCACCGCCGAGAGCGGTACGGAGATGTAGCGGCTGATGTGAAACAGCTCGAGAGAGCTGGCCACGCCCGCGAACTCCGCCATGACGTTAGTTATGTTGGCCATAACCAGCATGGTCATCATCAGGAAGGTGAGGCGCAGGCCGAACTCCTCGCGGATCAGGTCCGACAGCCCCTTGCCGGTGACGGCGCCCATTCGCGAGCACATTTCCTGGGTGACGATCAGCACCAGGGTGATGGGCAGCAGCGTCCATAGCGGCAGGTAACCCCAGCGCGCGCCCGCCGCGGAGTAGGTGTAAATGCCGCCGGAATCGTTATCCACCACGGCGGTGATGAATCCCGGCCCGACGACGGCGAAGAAGATGGCAATGTGATATTTGAAACGCCTGAGCAGTCTCAGCATCCGCTACCTGGCCCTCAGCACGGAAATGATGTCGTCGGCGGTGATCACGCCGGCCAGTTTGCCGTCTTCGTCCACCACCGGCAGAGTGAGCAGGTTGTACTTGTCGAACAGCGCGGTAATGCGGTCCTGACGCTCACCCACGGGCGCGGTGATCAGGTTCGGGGAGGCGATGTCTTTCAGAAGGGCGCCGGCCGGCGCCACGAACAGCCGCGCCAGCGGCACCGCCGCCACGGGCCGCCCTTCGCCGTCCACCAGAAACAGGGTGTTGAGGATCTCCAGCAGGTCTTCGTTCTCCTTGAGCGCCACCATGGCGTCCGCAATCGAAGCGTGGTCCGGCAGCGCCACGTATTCCGTGTTCATCATGCCGCCGGCCGTGTCTTCCTTGAACTCGAGCAGCTCCTGGACCTCGGTTTTGGGCTCCGAATCCATTTCGTCCAGAATTTCCTCGGAGGTCTCTTCCTCCAGTTCCGAAAGCACGTCGGCGGCCTCGTCCGGCGCCATCTCCTCCAGGATGTCGGCCGCTTTTTCGGGCTCCAGGGCCTCCAGGATGCTCACCTGCATCTTGGGGTCGACTTCCGACAGCGCGTCGGCCGCCGCCTCGCTGTCGATGGTTTCGAATATGGCCTCGCGCTCGGCCGGGCTGAGGTCCTCCACGATGTCGGCCAGGTCGGCCGGGTGCATGCGCTCGAGTTTCTGGTAGGAGATGTTCAATCGCAGGCGGCGCAAAGGGTCGGGTTCCAGCACGTTGCACAAATCCCATTGGATCGAGTTGGGCGGAATCGCTTCCTGCAAGCGCCTCACCCACCGCGCCGGCAAGAAACCCTGCATCAGGCGCCGGAAGATGCTGCGGATTCCAATATCGACTTCGAGCACGGAGAGAATGTCGCGCCCGCCCTCGCCAGTCACGCCGAAGGTAACGTCGTTGACCCGCACCACCTTGCGCCCGGTGACGTCGATAATCTGCTGATCCAGCAGGTCGCGCCCGATGCGCAGCATGTATTCGTCGTCGTGATACGGGGTGAGCTGCTCGTCGCCGAGCGCGATCCCCTTACCGAACTCGATGGAACGGATCTGGTCGTACCGGATGGTCAGCAGAGCGTCGGCGCCGCCCATCAGGAAGCGGTCGATGCGGGCGGAATGGACCAGGGGTACCAGGGCGGCGTCACGCACCCGGCCCAGGCGCCGGTTTTTCAGGTCGAACACCGGCATCCCTACCAGTTCGGTGAAATAAAGGAAGTTCTCCACCATCGAAAACGCGCCCCACGAGTTGCCATTCCCAATATGGCGCACCGGCTTGCGAACCCGCAACAGAAAAGTGGCCTGCAAGCTCGATTCACCGCGGAGGCGCGAAGACGCGGAGACAACGCGGAGCCTTGGCCACGGCGGCCGTGGCGGAATGAGTTGGGAAACTGGGTCTGAACGAGAGAAGTTTCCGGAGAGAAGAACGCCATTCTCCGGCTTGGCGTCCGCGATTCGATTCCCCATCGCGACCGTTCAACCCCCGCTGGCCGCCGCTCGATTTCCGGATCTCCGCGAACCGGAATTTCCGTGGTGTAATAGGAAGCAATTGTAGGCAGGCGCTTCCGCCCGCCAACCGGCTAAGCCCCCCGCCGGTCGCCGCTCTTACACTATGAGGGATCCTGTCCAAACGCTCCGAAGAGCGTGGAAACGCGCCCATCGGCGCGCCCGCGAGATTCGCATGATCGCCCGGGGGTTGGTCTCCACCAGCCATCCCGTCCTGGCCCACGTGATTCCCATGCGGCGCTGCAACTTGGCCTGCTCGTACTGCAACGAGTACGACCACAGCTCCAAACCCGTGCCGCTCGAAACCATGTACGCCCGCCTCGACCGCCTCGCCGCCCTGGGCACGACGGTAATCACCATCAGCGGCGGCGAACCGCTCCTGCATCCGGACCTGGACGGAATCGTCGCGCGCATTCGCCGCCGCGGCGCCATCGCCGGCCTGATCACCAACGGCTACCTGCTGACCGCGGACCGCGTGCATCGGCTCAATCGCGCGGGGTTGGACCACCTGCAAATCTCCATCGACAACGTAACGCCCGACGCGGTATCGAAGAAGAGTCTCAAAGTGCTCGACAAGAAGCTCCGTATCCTGGCCGCGCACGCCGAGTTTCACGTGAACATCAATTCCGTGGTGGGCGGCGGCATCGGCAACCCGCGCGATGCCCTGGCCATTGGCCGCCGCGCGCTGGAGCTGGGCTTCACCTCCACGGTGGGCATCATTCACGATGCCGGCGGGCAGTTGCAGCCGCTGGGCGAGGAGGAGCGCGCCGTCTACATGGCCATGCGCTCCATGGAAAAGAGCGGCTACGCGCAGTTCAACTATTTCCAGGACAATATCGCCCACGGCCGCGAGAACCACTGGCGCTGCCGCGCCGGCGCGCGCTATCTGTACGTCTGCGAAGACGGCTTGGTGCACTACTGTTCCCAGCAGCGCGGTTACCCCGCCAAGCCGCTCGTGGACTATACCGTGGAAGACATCCGCCGCGAGTACCGCACGGAAAAAACCTGCGCGCCCCGCTGCACCGTGGCCTGCGCTCACCAGGTCTCCTACATCGACTTCTGGCGGGGCGAACAGGACCTGACCCCGGCGGCCCTTCCCGACGCCCAGCCGGAAGGGCTGGTGCGGATAAGGTAGTTGTCAGCCTTCGGCGGCGGCCTCTTTTGAGGCGGAGACGCGTTCCACCACCTGCCGGGATACACTGGGATCATGCTGCCGGCCGGCTTGAAGAAACGCCTTGCCGCTCTCCTGGGCCCTCGCGGGTATCTCGACCGCCCGGAGGACCTGGCCCTTTACGAATACGATGGCAGCGTGGAAAAGGGCCGTCCCGATATCGTGGTTTTCCCCCGTACCGCCGCCGATGTGGCCGCCATTGCGAAGATCTCGCGCGAGTTCCAGGTTCCCTTCGTGGGCCGCGGCGCCGGCACGGGCCTCTCCGGCGGCTCGATCCCGCGCCAGGGCGGCATTCTGGTGGCCTTCGCGCGCATGAATCGCATCCTCGAGATCGACCTGGAAAGCGAGCGCGCGGTGGTCGAGCCCGGAGTGGTCAATTTCGACATCACCCTGGCGGTGGAACGGAACGGCTACTTCTTCGCCCCCGATCCTTCCAGCCAGAAGGCGTGCACGATCGGCGGCAACGTGGCGGAAAACGCCGGCGGGCCCCACACCCTGGCTTACGGCGTCACCACCAATCACGTGCTCGGCCTGGAGCTGGTATTGCCCGACGGCTCGGTGATCGAGACCGGCGGCAAAGAGTCCGACCTGCCGGGCTACGACCTTACCGGGCTCCTCACCGGCTCGGAAGGCATCATGGCGCTGGTTACCAAGGTCACCGTCCGCCTCATGCGCCAGCCCGAGGCGGTGAAAACCGCGCTCGCCATCTACGATTCCAACGAAGACGCCGGCCGCACGGTCACCGCCATCACCGCCCGCGGCATCACGCCCGTAGCCGTGGAGATGCTGGACGGCGTGATGCTCCGCATGGTGGAAGAAGCCACCGGGGCCGGCTATCCGCTGGACGCCGCGGCCGTGCTGCTCATCGAGCTGGAGGGCCTCCACGAAGCGGTGGAAGGGCAGGTGGAAAGCGTGCGCGAGGCGTGCCTGGCGAGCGGCGCGCGCGAGTTCCGCGTAGCCCGCTCGCCCCGCGAGCGCGAATTGCTCTGGAAGGGCCGCAAGAACGCCTTCGGCGCGGTGGGCCGCGTCAGCCCCACCTTCTATGTGCAGGATGGCGTGGTGCCGCGCACCAAGATCGCCCCCACCCTGCGATTCATCGGCTCGGTCGCCCAAAAGCACGGCCTCATTATCAGCAATATCTTCCACGCCGGCGACGGCAACATGCATCCCATCATCCTGTTCGACGCCCGCAAGCCGGGCGATCTCGACAAGGCCCGCGCCGCCGGAGAAGAGATCCTCATCTACTGCATCGAGGCCGGCGGCGCGATCACCGGCGAGCATGGGGTGGGAATGGAGAAGAACGAGCTGATGGCCAGGCAGTTTACGCCGGAGACGCTGGAGACGATCCGCCGTTTGAAGCTGCTCTTCGATCCCGAGAACCGGCTCAACCCCGGCAAGATGCTGCCCACCGGCCGCGGATGCGCGGAGATCCGGCCGACCTGAGGGCTTAGCCGGACCCTCTCACAGACACTCGGCCGCGACAACGTGGCGCACGCACTCGTGCGCGCCGCGTCGGCGCTCATGCCGACGCCCCGGCTCGACGGACTGTCCGCGCCCCCGAACGCGTCTCGACACGGCACGCACGAGTGCAGTGCGCCACGTCTTCGGGCCACCTGTGAGACATGCAGGGTAGGGCGTCGCGCCGGATCCGATCACAGAAGCGCCTCGAAATCCGTCATTTCTGTTGCGAGCGCAATTCCCTGCCCGCCCGACGCAACTGATCCGCGAACCTCGCGTGCGCCATCGCGCGCCGGAACCGCTCCGTGACGGTGAGCTCCAAATTGGCCCGAAGCAGGGTTCGGTCGATGCCCTTCTTGTAGGCTTCCACTACGGGATCGCGGTAAGTGCTTTCAGCGTCGTTCACTACTCCAGCTTACCTCTTCGGGCGTGCGGCTCTAAGTCTGGATTCAAGCCCTCGCGGTTGCCGTTATAGGCTCAACGGATTCACCCATCGCAAACCGTCGAATCGCGCAAAGTCGCCGTCGGTGGAGCAGAGGTCCAGTCCGTGCTCGATCGCGAGGGCTGCCAGATGAGCGTCGGGAATCAGTTTCGCCCCACCCCCGAGCCGGAGCATGAGGCGTCCCAGTATCTCCTGGTGGCGATTGCCTGGCAGCGGTATCCATGCATTGCGCGCGCTCAGCCAATGCTCCACCTGCCCCCACGCCACGCTCACCGGCGCGGGTCTCTCGTAGATGCGCGGATTGGCGACCACCCGCATAAAACCGAGCAGACACTCCCAGGGAAGCCCCACCCGGGCGGATCCGCTCAGCTTCCCATCCAGCCACTGAACAGCCGCTTCGTGCAAAGGAGATCCGCGGTCCCAGGCATAGACCAGCAGGTTGACGTCGACCAGAATCATCTGCCGGTCCCGATCCGTTCCACTTCGTCCAGAACTTCCCAGACATTGTCCAGGTTGGGCCAATAGCATCTCCCCAGATCGACCGACTGGGTACGAAATGCCTGGGTATCGGCGGGCGAATTCAATCGTGCCAGACCTTCCCGCAGAGCGTCGTTCACGACTTGTTTGAAAGTGGCATCTCTGGCCTTCCGCATCTGTTCCAGCAGGACTGCAACATCGTCATCGAGGCTGAGCGTGGTCCGCATACATCAAAGCATACCATAGTTGATGCGTTGATGCCCATACTTGACACGTCATGCGCATCGGAATAACATTGTTATTATCATGCGGGCTGTGCATGTAAGCATTCGACAGATAGGCAACTCCCACGGAGTTGTCATCCCCAAACCGGTACTGGCGCAGTTGGGTCTGGACGGGAAGGCGGGAGCTGAAATGACAATCGAGGATGGCGCACTTGTGTTGCGCCGCCCAGCGAGTCCGGCCCGCACCGGTTGGGCCGAGGCTGCCAGGACCATCGCGGAGGCTGGCGACGACGAACTCGTGATGGGCGAATTCGGCAACGCGGAGGATTCGGAGTTGGTCTGGTGACGCGGGGAGAGATTTGGCTGGTGAATCTCGATCCCACCGTTGGGTGCGAAATCAGAAAGACGCGCCCGTGCGTCGTGGTATCGCCGCCCGAAATGCACGATCATCTGCGCACAGTACTGGTAGCCCCTATGACTACGGCGGGTCGCGAGGCGCCGTTTCGGGTCGGCGTCACTCATGGTGGCCGGAAGGGTTTGATCCTGCTCGATCAGGTTCGGGCCGTGGACAAGATCCGGCTGGCGAAAAAGCTGGGAGTGGTTCCTGCCAAGACTCTCACCTCCACATTGAGGACGCTGCAGGAGGTATTCGCGGAGTGAAATTCCTTTACTGGAACTGGCTCCCCCGTCTGGATAAGTTTCGAGTTTTTGCGGCCTAATATGCGGTCCGCTCGAACCAGTCCAATTCCTTTCAGGCAACGGCGTACGAGTAAGACTGGCACGCCCATCCAGACCAGACCGGGCCCCCGAATCGAGATGACGTGGGCTTCCTATGTGTGGTATCGTGGCAAGCTGCAGCGCCACGCGTTGACCCGGGTTGCCCTGAACAACGTGGCCGCAGATCGTGACCTGCCGTTGGGATTATTACTTGGTCAGCCGAGACTCTTTGAGCGGGGGCGGGGATGGATGCAAACGAGTTCTTCCAGGATCTCGTAGACTACGCGGGCCCCAAGCTGGACACCTACGAGTTGGCGATCTATCTCTACGTGATCCGGCATTCTCGATTCAAGGGCCTTGACGAAATCGTGGTGCCTGTTCAGTCCATTTCAGTGCGGGTGGCCGTTGGAATCGCCAAGAAGGGTGCGCGCATCAGTCGTGATGTGTTCCGCAAGAAGCTCCAGTCGCTTGAGGCGAAGGGGTTTCTACGCGTCCTCGGCAAGGAGTATAGCGGGACCCGTATCAGGCCCCTGCTCCCGCGAGAGGTTCCCGGAGTAGTGGTTCTGCCTGCAGCTGTGCCGCAGCTACACATTGAGTCGATGGACTTCTTCAGCGATCCTGAGAACCGGGAAGCTATCTTTGCGCGCGAAGGCCAGAAGTGCTTTTACTGCCTCGCATCTTTGAATGACCGGAACCGCGTAATAGACCACGTCGTGCCTAAGGCAGAAAGAGACAACTCGTACCGGAACTGTGTCGGGGCCTGCTTGAATTGCAACAGTGAAAAGTGTGACTCGGTGGGGGAGGACTTCTTGCGCGCCCTTTACCGCAAGGGTCGCCTCCGAGCTGAAGAACTAGACTTGCGGCTTCAGTTGCTGTCGCGGATCCGGGACGGCTTCGAGAAGCCGGCAATCGCGAACGCAACGGATACTAGGGGACCGCTGGCCTGAAGGAGCGCTGCAACTGAAGAGCGGCGCTGCCGGGGGGATCGGGGACAGGGGGGATCGGGAGGGAGATCGGGGACAGCGCCGAATTACACAGTTCTCTGGGCTCTCGCAAACGGGGTAATTCGGCACTGCCCCCCCGGTCCCCCCTCCCCGGTCCCCCCGTTATCGATGGTCAAGCCGCGTGCCCGACGGGCTCGTGGTGCAGGCGTATCAGTTGTTCGGCCCTTAGGGCGACCATCGCGTAGGCTCTGCCATTGTCGTCGCTGAATTCGACTTCGTAGACGCCGGGAGCCCAGTTCTCGACGACTGTGCCCACCTGGCCGCGGACCAAGCCCTCTTCGGGCAGGTCCTCCAGGAGGGCTACAACGGAATGCGTCTCAATGCCCGTCATGACGAACCTTCTCCTTCATACTACATAACAACTGGTGAGCCGTGGCGCCGCTTCCCCCACCCGCACTATCCAAGCGCTGCGGATTGTGACGGTTCTGCCTTGGCGGACGACGTCGAAGTCCACGATGTAGCGCTGGCCATAAGGGCTCGCGGCGCCTGGCTGAGCGTCGGCGTCGGCGGCCGCCGCGATGAGAGCGTGCCTGAGTTCTTCCGCGTCGGCCTCCCGGATTCCCACGGATGCAAATACGCGCGCCTTGTTTCGGCCACGGGAGTGCCGCGGGTTCAGGCAGTATTCTTGCAGCTTCCGAATATCGACAATGGCCAACTCGCCGTGGGGCAGCTTCATGGTAGCGGTTCGCTACCCGGCGGCTTCCGCCGGGCGTCCCAGCCACTTGGCCTTCAAAAAGTCGTGGTTCATGCGCGCGATTACCTCCAGCTTGATGCCCTTGGGGCAGACCGCTTCGCACTCGCCGATGTTAGTGCAGCTTCCGAATAGCTCTGTGCGGGCTTGCGCCACCATGGCTACGGCGCGCTGGTCGCGCTCGGGCTGGCCTTGGGGCAGCAGGCCGAGGTGGGCGATTTTGGCGGCCATGAAGAGCGACGCGGAGGCGTTGGGGCACATGGCGACACACGCGCCGCAGCCGATACAGGCGGCGGCGTCCATGGAGCGCTCGGCGGCTTCCTTGGGAACTGGGACGGCGTTGCCATCGGGGGCGCTGCCGGTGGCCGCGGAGATGAAACCGCCGGCGGCGATCAGCCGGTCGAAGGCGCTGCGATCCACGATGAGGTCCTTCACCACGGGGAAGGCGCGCGCGCGCCAGGGTTCCAGATACAGCTCGTCGCCATCCTTGAAATAGCGCATGTGAAGCTGGCACAGGGTGGTTTCGGGCAGCGGGCCGTGGGCCACGCCGTTCACCATGCAGCCGCACATGCCGCAGATGCCCTCGCGGCAATCGTGGTCGAACGCCACCGGCTCCTCGCCCTTCACGATGAGGGCCTCGTTGAGGACGTCGAGCATCTCGAGGAAACTCATCTCCTGGTTGACGTCGGGAACCTCGTAACGGACCATGCGGCCTTTGTCGTTCGCGTTGCGCTGCCGCCAGATGTGGAGAACGATTCTCATTTGTAGCTCCGTTGGGTGGGGTGCACGTACTCGAACGCGAGCGGCTCTTTGTGCAGAGCGGGCGGGTTGCCCACGCCGCGAAACTCCCACGCCGCGGCGTAGGAATAGTCGGCGTCGTCGCGCGCCGCTTCGCCTTCCGGCGTCTGGTATTCCTCGCGGAAGTGACCGCCGCAGGATTCGTTGCGCTCGAGCGCGTCGGTGCAAATCAACTCGGCCAATTCGAAGAAATCGGCCACACGGCCGGCTTTCTCGAGCGATTGGTTCAGCTCCTCGCCCGAGCCCGGCGTACGTACGTCGCGCCAGAATTGCTCGCGCAGGGCGGGGATCGCCGAGAGCGCGTGGCGCAGGCCTTCGGCGGTGCGCGACATGCCGCAGTATTCCCACATCAGCTTGCCCAGCTCGCGATGGTAGGAATCCACCGAGCGCGTCCCTTTGTTTTCAAGCAGCCGCCTGGTTGTCGCAGCCACCTGCGCCTCCGCCTCGCGGGCCGCCGGATGGGCGGCGTCCACCTTGGGCAGCTTCTCGGAAGCCAGGTAGTCGCCAATGGTGTTGGGCAGAATGAAATAGCCGTCCGCCAGGCCCTGCATGAGCGCGCTGGCGCCCAGGCGATTGGCCCCGTGGTCGGAGAAATTGGCCTCCCCGATGACGTACAGGCCCGGGATGGTGGACATGAGGTTGTAATCCACCCACAAGCCGCCCATGGTGTAGTGCATGGCGGGGTAGATTCGCATGGCCGCCTGGTAGGGATCTTCGCCGGTGATGCGCTGGTACATTTCGAAGAGATTGCCGTAGCGTTCGCGCACCACGGGCTTGCCCAGGCGCTCGATGGCGTCGCGGAAATCGAGATACACGGCCAGCCCCGATTCGCCCACCCCGAGCCCTTGGTCGCATACCTGCTTGGCGTTGCGCGAGGCCACGTCGCGCGGGACCAGGTTGCCGAAGCTGGGGTATTTGCGCTCCAGGTAGTAATCGCGCTCGCTTTCCGGAATAGCGGCCGGCGGGCGCTTGTCGCCTTTGACCGCGGGCACCCATACGCGGCCGTCGTTGCGCAGCGATTCGCTCATGAGGGTGAGCTTGGACTGGTATTCGCCCGACACCGGAATGCAGGTGGGGTGGATCTGCGTGAAGCAAGGATTGGCGAACAGGGCGCCGCGCTTGTGGGCGCGCCAGATGGCGGTGGCATTGCAACCTTTGGCGTTGGTGGAAAGGTAATACGCGTTGCTGTAGCCGCCGGTGCCCAACGCCACCGCGTCGGCCAGGTGGGATTCGATTCTTCCGGTGATCAGGTCGCGCGTCACGATGCCGCGTGCGCGGCCATCGATCACGATCAGGTCGAGCATCTCGGTGCGCGGATGCATCTCCACCTGGCCGGCGCCGATCTGCCGCTCGAGCGCCTGGTAGGCCCCCAGCAGCAACTGCTGGCCGGTCTGGCCGCGCGCGTAGAACGTGCGCGATACCTGCGCGCCGCCGAAAGAGCGGTTGTCCAGGTAGCCCGAATACTCGCGCGCGAATGGCACGCCCTGGGCCACGCATTGGTCGATGATGTTGAGGCTGATTTGGGCCAGGCGGTAGACATTCGATTCGCGCGCGCGGAAATCGCCGCCCTTGACCGTGTCGTAGAACAGGCGGTAGACGCTATCCCCGTCGTTGTGATAGTTCTTGGCGGCGTTGATGCCGCCCTGCGCGGCGATGGAATGGGCGCGCCGCGGCGAATCCTGAAAACAAAAACTCTTGACGTTGTAGCCCAGCTCGCCCAGCGAGGCGGCCGCGGCCCCGCCCGCCAGGCCGGTCCCTACGACGATAATCGTGTACTTGCGCTTGTTGGCCGGGTTCACCAGCTTGAGGTTGAACCGATGGCGGTCCCATCGCGTCTCTATGGGGCCGGTGGGGCATTTCGAATCGAGTTCCATGTGCGCGCTCCTCAGTTTGTCAGCAGGCCGGTCAGGACGGCGATAGGGATGGAGATGTTGCCCGCCAGGATCAGCAAGGCGGCGATGGCCGCGAATTTCTTGAGCCCCGGCGTGTAGCGCGGATGGCTCACGCCCACGGATTGGAACATGCTCCAGAGCCCGTGGTACAGGTGCAGGCAGAGCAGCCCCATGGCCAGAATGTAGAACGCCGCCACGGCGGGATGCTGGAAGCCCGCAATCACGTTGAAGCGCACGTCCGGCGTGGCGGGGTCGCCATTCACATCGCGCAACTGCAGCACCTGGCCGGCCGTCAGGTGCAGCACGTGGAAGATGACGAAGGTCCCTATGATGGGGCCGCTCCAGATCATGGTGCGGGCCGCGTAGGAGGCCGGAACATCGTCTTTTTTGTAGTACGGGACCGGGCGGGCCGCCCGGTTCTGCAACCAGAGTTGCACGGAGGCGGTGATGTGTAATATCACGCACAACATCAGCAGCGCCCGAACGGTCCACAGCGCCGCCGCGTTCGACGGGTTGTGAAGGAAGGCCGCGTATTGGTTGATCTGCTCCGGGTTGGAGGAGTAGATTTGCAGGTTCCCGAGCAGGTGCCCGACGACGTAACCGACTAGCACTACGCCAGTTATCGCCATGACGGCCTTCTTGCCGATGGACGCTTCGTAGAAACGGACGGCTCGGTTGATGGGTTGGATGGCAACAGAACTCATGCGGAAATCCTGGATTGGGGCGAAAGGCGTCGCCCGGATTGTGTGATAACACCCATTTCGATGGATGCGTAGCCCTCTGGGATGCAGCTATCTTCTACAGTATAGGGCCTGGGAGGGGCGAGTGGCGATGGCAAAACGCCGGAATCTCCGGTCGGGGCGAGCCTCTCACGAATCTGCGAACCCCAGGCGAACCTCGGCCCCATGAACCCCTTGGGCGGCCAAGTGGCGAGCCGCCAGCTTCCGGCAATGCCACTCTTGGGCCACCAAGCCTGCCGCGCGCCATGACGACCAGCGCCGTTGAACATCGCGGCAACCGCTTACCACAGTGGGAGCAGGAACAGAACGCGGTGGAATAGCCCTTTACGCTCGAATCAGTTCTCGACCGGCACTTTCTCAATATGATCGATCTGTACCACGCTGGCAGGTACTTTCTTACGTTCCAGTTTCAGCCCTAGTTGTGTTTGCAGTGCCCGAAAAATGTCTGGGAATAGCTGCTTTCTAGGCGGGGCGCCCGCCCGTTCCTCGCGGTCCGGGCTGGCTAGAGGCGCCGCATCACCAGTCAAAACGAAGGCATACTTCCCGGTCAGGTTCGTCTCGTCCACGATGGGGCATCGGCACGGCAGCTTATCGGCCAGTTCGTGCATACTCGCGCTCGTGGCCTTGAAGCGGCAGCCACCCTCGATACAACGTTCCTGAACGCCGGGACCCGCGGGCATCACGGGAAATCCGTCTTCATCGAGCTTTGCTGCCCCGACGGGTATTTGCTCGACAAGCTCGTTGCTGGCTCCGGACACTGAATCTTCGCTAGCTCGTTTCAGGACTGGCCCGTTCTTGGCCACCACCAAGGCAAATCCGGGCATCTCCCGGGTCTCGCGGTGAGCAACCAACTTAAAGCGCTCCTGCAACAAATGCAAGAGCATCAACCTCCACTGCTCCTTCGTTGTGCCGTGGGCCATCGTAGCGACGAGGTCGAACCGGGCATCATCAAGCCATTGGGGGCCGAGAATCTCATCGTAACCGACACCGTGTGCCCAGGACAACAGATTCCTTAGGTTGATGAATTTGTACGTAATTTGCCCTGGGTCAGAGGTCCCCGGACCGCCTTGCATGGTCGTCATGAACTGATCGGGCGAGGATGGTTTAACCGACGCTGCTTCAAATGCCAAGTCCTGCTGGGCAGTGCCTGTTTGAGACCACAGCAGGCCACACACAACGACGAGGTTCGCCAGCACAGCTGGAATGCTCAGGCGAAATAAGCGAAGAGAAGGTTTCAAGTGTCCACCTCTGAAAGTCAGAATAAGAGACGACTTAAGCGTAGTCAATCCCATTTCGGCTTAGTTCAGACGGCGTTATCGGACAAATAGGAGCACCCACTCGCCTGGTTTGTCATATCGCGGAAGTGCGCAAGAGCCCTGGCCGTACCATTTCGTGGCAGGGTATTGACATGAGCGCTGCAAGTGGCCTGGATGGGCTTTTGGAGCCGTTGAGCCGATGCCTCGACCCTGAGTCGGCGCGCCGAGTCGTCGATTTCCAGGTCGATCGGCCGGTTCAGGAGCGAATGGATGCGCTCGCGGAGCGGGCCAACCAGGGGACGCTTAGCGGCAGCGAATGCTCGGAATACGAGGCGCTGATCAACGCAGCGGACTTTATCTCGATTCTTAAGCTCAAAGCCAGGTTACGCGTGGATTCCAAAATTCAATAGCAGATGGATGCGACGACGCGGGACTTTGTCCGGCAGCGGGCTGGCGAGCGGTGCGAATATTGCCGTTTGCACCAGGAACATAGCGGCCTGAAGCATCATATTGAGCACATCGCGGCGAAGCAGCACGGCGGCTCCGATGGCGCCGACAATCTCGCGCTGGCATGCCACCGCTGCAATCTGCATAAAGGCCCGAACCTGACAGGAATCGACCCTCAGACCGGGCAAGTGACGTCTCTTTCATCCGCGGCGCGATCGATGGTCCGACCACTTTGAGTTCGAAGGCGCACGGATCAATGGTATAAGCGCGGTCGGCCGCGCCGCCGTCCAGGTCTTAGACATGAACGACGCCCGCCGCGTGGAACCGCGGACCGAAGTCCTGAAGCACGGCGAATTGACCTGAGTCCCATGGTGGCGGGCCGCCAGTGTCCGGCATCGCCACTTGCCGTCCGCTGTAATATACACTCTGGCCAGTCGAGGATCAGGGCGCGTTGGCTGGCGGTTTGTCCGAAAGCCGGAAATTGACCTGGACTTGCCCGCCGACGGTGATCGGCTTCCCGTCTTTCTCGCCGGGCCGGAACTTCCAATGGCTGACGGCCTCGATGGCCTTCTGATCGAGATCGGGGCTGAGGGATTTCACGATCTTCGTGTCCTGCACACTGCCATCGGCGCCGATTATCACGGAGAGGACGACTGTTCCCTCGACTCGGGATTGGCGCGCTTCCTCGGTATATCGCGGCTCGCTCTTGAGAATCACCTCCGGCGGTTTGAGGCCCGGAGGCAATTGCCCCGTGGATGTGGCCGCGACCGCCCGCGTGCTCGTGATGTCCTTCATGGAGACAAAGCGGAAGCCGGCTGGTACGGTGAACAGGTCGTCAGCCAGGAGCGCGGGCGACAAATCCACCAACTCGCAGGCGATCTCGAGGATGGTCCCCGTGGGATCGGTACCCGCGGGCGGGTCCACGCCTTGCCTGCGCTGGAGCGCGGCGAGGCCGGGCATGGAATACGCGACCTGCATTTTCAGAGCCGGCCGGTCTGCATTCTTTTCAAGCGCTTCAATCGCGCCGCGCATTTCCTCCCCGGCGCCCGCGGCAAAGAGGTTATCCAGGGTCGAAGCCGGCTGCGCCAAACCGTTGCCGCGCGCCAACCAACCGGCCCACTCTTTGAGCAGCGGGAGGCGTGTCATCTCTTCCTCCAGCGGACGCCAGAACCTCGTCTCGATCCGCACCGCCACTATGTCTCCCATCCCCAGAGCAGCCGGCAGGCTGTAATCGATCTTGACGGCAGTCTGCTCGGCCCGAATGCCATCGATGCTGGCCAAAACGAAGTTGTCTCTGCTCACTGCGTGGGGCTGGAACTTGTGCAGCGCCGCGGCGAGCTGCGCCGGCATCGGCTTAGCCGCGGGGCGCATCGCGGCGCGATACTCGTCGAAAGGCGCGGTGGCGAAGCGCTGCCCCTTGGAATCGAGCACCGTGACCTGCTGCCGGCCGTAATCGATCAGCGTGACTCGCCCGTTAGCCTCCGAGCGCGCCATATCCCCGTGGAACCGCGTGACCAGTTCGGTTGGGGCGGTCTTCTGCGCCTCTTCCAATTTCTTGGCGGTTTCGGGCCTCATGAGGGAACCGGACTTGAACGCCACTTTGTACCGAACAGTCAGATCCGCCCACGCGGCCGGGCCGGCTTGGATCGCGACGAGAATCGCGGGCAGCAAAATGCGAAGCTTCATCATGGGAATAATCTAACCGATCATAGCGCAAAACGCCCAAGGAATTCCGAGGTCGGGGACGCGGAATTCGGGAATGGCTGGACTGGGCGGGGCACTCGGAGGCGCTGTCGCTGCTGTTGGAGACTTGGCAGGTAGCGCCCGGAAAAAACGGCGATACCGGACCGAACCGGCCCACCAAGCGCGCGCGAGGCCGGGTGGCTGGAGGTCACTTGGCTGCGTAGTCCCCAAACCAGAACAATGATATCCCATCCGTTCGCTACCGTGAGTTGATGCTGCCCGAGTTGACCGCCGAAAAAGAACTGCCTCCTAACGTGATTCAAACCGACGACCAAATGCTGCTCGCGCGGCAATGCATCGCCAATCTGCGGAGAATCCTCCTGGAGGCGCGCAGAGTCCATTCGCGGCAGGACTACGCCCGCATGGCGGAGCCGATTCTGCTCGAAGTACGGCAACGCGAGCAGGAAATCCTCGAGTACTTGAGCGGAGACCTGGACGGCAGACCACAAGACCCGATCCTCTGTCCCACCCCGTCTGACCGATAATGGAAGCGATGGCAACAGGCGTCGAGTGCCCGAAATGCGGCGGGACGGGCTGGATCATCGTGGAGCATGGCAGCATTTCGGGCGCGGAGCCCTGCGATTGCCGCATGCTGGGCCGCGCCGAACGCATGGAGGAGCGCGCCCAGATCCCGCCGCTCTATCGCAACGCTTCGTTTGAGAATTTCAAGGTGCCGGGCCCGGAGAATCCCATCGAGCGCCGGGATATCACCACCGTTTTGCTGGCGGTGAAGAGGTTCGCCCAGGATTTCCCGAATGAAGCGCGGCCCGGCCTGCTGCTGATCGGCGATTCGGGGACCGGCAAGACGCACCTGGCGGTGGCGGCGCTGCGCAGAATCATCCTCGAGAAGGGCTACGAAGGGCTGTTCTGCAATTACCAGAACCTGCTGGACCGTATCCGCGCGGGGTACGACTCGAATTCCAATTCCTCGGACCGGGAGGCCTACCGCGTGGCCCTGGACGCCGACGTGCTGCTGCTCGACGACGTGGGCGCGCACCGCGTGACAAGCTGGGTGGAAGATACTATCAATTCCATCGTCACCTACCGCTGCGATAACCGGAAGCCGCTCATCGCGACGACGAACCTGCCGGACCTGGACGCCTCCAAACCGGACACGCAGAAATCGGGCCAGTACGAACTCCGCGACACGCTGGCCGAGCGGATTGGCGCGCGCGCGCGTTCCCGCCTGTTCGAAATGTGCACCGTGATCCGCGTGCCCCGGGTGGCGGATTACCGTCTGCGCAGTGCGCGGATCTTCTGATGCGTCCATTCCTCGCGCTGCTCTTCCTGGGGGCCTTGACGGCGGGACCGGCTCCCGCCCCGGCCAGCGCGGAATACGTGCTGGCGGTGGAGTTCCCTTACTACCTCTTCCCGCGCACGCTGTGGGAACGCGAGCTGGTGTGGCTCAAGAACACCGGCGTGCGGACGGTGGAGTTCTCCATTCCGTGGAACTGGCACCAGATGGCGGCGGGGGAATACGACCTGACTGGACGGACCAGCCCGCGGCGCGACGTGCTGGGGTTCCTCCGGCTGCTGCGGCGGCTCAAACTGCAAGCCTGGGTGCGGCCGTTGCCTCCCGTGCCGGGGCTGGTCAACGAAGGCTGGCCCACTGGCGCGCCGCCGGGCGGGGCGGCGCAGCGCGCCTGGTTGAAGGAGCTGGACCGGGCGCTGGGAACCCAGACCGCCAGCCACGGAGGCCCAATAGCCTACGTGGAAGGCCGGGCGCTGACCATAGACGCGGGGCCGCCTCCAACGCCGGTCACGGCGATTTCCGCCGCCGATGCGGCGGCGTTGGAACGCAGCCGCGAAGCCATCGCGAGCGCGGTTTCCCTCCGCCGCGGCTCCATGTTGTGGACCGGCGTGGAGGATGCGCTGTACCCGGCCGGGTGGGCGGCGGACTCCACCACGTTGTTGCGCCAGGGTGCGGTGGACCTGGGGGGGGACGAACGGACTTCCCTGGAGGCGCTGCGGCGGGCGACGGCCCTGCTGCGGAATTGGGTCGCCCTGTTGGGCGCGCTGCGGCCCGTCGCCCTGCCTAAACCGGCGGCGGGCAAGCTGCCCGAAGGCGTCCGCGCGGTGGAGTTCGTCTCACCTATGGCCTCGGCCGTGTGCCTCACCAACCGCAGCCGCCGGCCATTCCACGACGAGTTGCGGATTGTGGACCCGGGGAGCCGGCGGACGGTCACGATACCATCGGTGGCCTTGCCGGCGGGCGAATCGCTGTGGCTGCCGCTCGACGTATCCCTGGGACCTAATGCGCTGTGCCGCGAATGCACCAATTTTTCCGGCGACGAGCACATGATCTACGCCACCGCCGAGCTGATTTCCATCGAATTCGAGAACGGAATTCTGGCCATGGAGTTCGCCGCGCCGGAGGCGGGCGAAGCCGCTCTGCAACTGGCGCGAGAGCCGGTGGGACCCTTCCTGGCGGCGGGGCGGCTGGCCGCCTTCGACTGGGACGAGAAGAGCCTGCGGGCGCGCCTGCCCATTCCGGCCGGCGCGGGAGCCGGCCACCGCGTGCGCATAGGGATCGCCATGGAAGAGCCCGAGACCTCAGGCTTCTTCAACGATGCGCGCCGTCTGCTGGCGGGGCGCGCGAATGCCATATCGACCACCTACTCTTCGGCGCAGGTGGCGGCGCGCTCGCGCCTGCGGCTGCCGGAGGGGTATACCGCCCAAAGCGAGATGATCTCGCCCAACCAGATCGATTACGCGGTGAGCGTGCCGGCGGATGCCATTCACGGCGACTGGGCGAGCTTGGCGCTGGAGGCCGATGGCGTGCCGCTGGGCCGGGCGCAGTTGCAGTTGTTCCGTCCGGTGACCATCCGGATGTCGCAGTCGATCCACCTGCATTTCGGGCGGCGGACGGAACTGACGCCGGAGCCGCCGCTGGCGCCGGTCGAATCCAAAGGCGGCAGTAATCTCGATATCCTGCTGCGCAACAACTCGCTCGAGATTGAGACCTACCACTTGGAAGCATCGGGCGAGGGGTTGGAGTTTTCGCCTCCCAAAGCCGATATAAGTGTAGGGCCGACGGACGAGCGTTCCTTTTCATTCCGGGTGTTCCCCAAGGAAGACGCGACAGGGCTGCTGGACTGGCGCTTGCGCGTCACGGGCGGCGCGCAGGCGGATGCGCCCATGCGCGCGCTGGTGGCGCCGCGCAACGGCACGGTGGCGTGGAGCGCGGACCTGGACGGCGACGGCTCCCCGGAATGGGTACTCGAATCGCGCAAAGCGAGGGCCGTGTTTTCCACCCAGGACGGCGGCCGGTGGATGGAATTCACCTGGAAAGACTCGGACACGAATTTTCTGCCCGAGCAAGGCGCATTCGCGGCGCCCGGGGCGGTGGAGGTTCGCGCGGCCGGCGATGCGCTGGAATTCGAGGGCAAAGGATGGAAGCGGACGGTCCGGCTGGTGGATTCGGCCCTGGTGGTGGAGCAGACCACGGCCTTGCCGCCCGACCGCCTGACGCCGGAGAAGGTGGGGAATACGAGCTTGTCGGTTGACCGGGCGTCACCTACACGGGCGGTTTATACGCTGAAGTGAGCGGCAGGCGGAGATGGTGGGATGCCGCCTGGTGCCGGGCCAGTTGGGTGCGCAGTTGGCGCATGGCGTGGGAAGCCGCCTGAGACCGCTGGACGGCCGTTTTTTCGGCGCCGGTTTCCAGGTTGCGCCACGCGTCGGCATGCTCATGCCGGGCTTCGAGGTAGGCTTCCCAAAGACGGGCGCATTCGGGGCAATTCGTCGACAATCCGCAAGGCTCCGGGACCGGCCATTCTAATGGGAATTCACGGCCGACGGCAACCGGGAGAATTGTCCAATGCATGATGAGCCTGAACGGGAGGCCCGATTCCAATGCGGGGTGAGCCTGAAATGGAACTTTGATTCCAATGCGGGATGAGCCTGAAAAGCAAACTGTAGGATGCTGCGAATGA
>Ga0326727_10006355_pt1 | contig 32534 bp, 31 predicted proteins | sample MB2enrmetagenome_FD_207643 | JGI IMG/M metagenome (GOLD analysis project Ga0326727, IMG submission 207643) | Lab enriched peat soil microbial communities from McLean, Ithaca, NY, United States - MB29MY | ecosystem: Environmental > Terrestrial > Soil > Wetlands > Peat | place: USA: New York...
CGAGGACCTCGAGGAGGTCCTCCACGCCGGTCCGCTGGTGCACCAGCGCGCCGGGATCGCCGACCTCGGAAAGGTGCTGGACGAGTTCGTCTGACGACGGCCTGGTCCGGCCGCTACGGGCAGCCGGGAGTACCGGTTCGGCAGCCGGACGCGTTGAAGATCCACGCGTCGTCCTCGTGGAAGATGACCGGGAACGTCGCGGGCGCGGTCGAGTTCGCCCTGGCTTGAACGAGCGGGAAGGCCCAGAGGGCGGGCCAGAGCACGGTGTTGTTGCCCGTCACGACGATGAGGCCGGGCACGAGCGAGGCCAGCGCCCGGAGACCGGCCGAATCGAGGGTCCCGTTCGTGAGCTCCTGGAGGACGAGCGTGTACGAGGCGTTCTCGGTCTTCCATCCCGGGGCCATCGGGTAGAGCAGGACGATACCCCGCACGTACCCCGGCAGGAACTCGGCCGCGCTCCCCGGCGCGACGAGCACCCGCGTTCCGGGGGCGATGTGGTCCGCCGCGTAGGCGAGCATGGCGAAGTCCGCTCCGGAGACGTTGCCGAAGTCGGCGTACGTCCTCGACAGCACGGAACCCAGCGACGTCGGCGTCAGCACGACGCCCGGGACGATCACGATCACCGCGAACGCGATCGGCGCGAACGACCTCCCGAGGGTAGGTCGTGTCGGGCGCCGCCGCTTCCAGGGTCGGAGGGCTGGGGTGGCATCGACCGGGCCCCAACGGTCGAGCGCGAGCGCGAGCGGCACGGCCGCGACCAGCGCGTAGACGGTGAACAGCGTCAACGAGAACTCGGCGGCGCTCGAGACGAACGCGACGTCTCTCAGAGGGGACCCGTGCACCCCCGCGGCCACGATGAGGCCCAGCCAAGCGACCATGGCGATCCCCGCCGCGAGCGCCCACCGGGAGAACGTTCCCCAGCCGCTCGTGTCGGGCCCACGGCCCGCCATCCAGAGGAGGGCGGCGGCTCCGAGGACAAGGAGGAGCGCAAGTTCGAGCCGCACGAAAGGGATCGGGGAGAGCTCGACATCCCCGGCGCGGAACAGGAACGGGTCGATGCTCCCGATCCACCCGGCGAGGCCGATCCCGACCGGCGAGTTCGCGGGGGCGGTCAACGCGCCGGCGAGCGACGAGGGCGAGCTCCGGGCCTCGACGAGGACATAGAGCGACGGAGCGCCGGCGACGAGGGCTGAGGCAAAGGTGACCGCCCATCGGGCGAACCACGCCGCGGCCCGCCCACCGTACCTCGGTGTGGCGGTCGCGCCGAGGATGACGATGGCCGGCAGGAGCCACTCCGCGCCGACGACGTTGATCGCGGCCCCGTACCCGAGGAGGAGACCGAAGCCGAGCGCGTCGCCGAAGGAGATGGGGTTCCTCGAAACCCAGACGCTCGACTGGGCGGCCAAGAGGAGGACCAGCGGGAGCGCGATGGCGAAGTCGTTGCTCCCGCCGGCGAGCGCGCGCGTGGCGGGGCCGAGCCAGGCAAGGGTGAGAGCGAAGGCCGCCCCCGCCTTCGAACTACCGAGAAGTCGGCGTCCCAGGACGAAGCCGGCCAACGGCGTCAACGCCAGGAAGAGCGGAGTGACGAGGAGGGCGGTGCGAGCCGCAGGAAGCCCGAAGTCGAGCTGGGCCCAGGCCAGCCAGACGGTCGTGCCTTGCGGATAGAGGATCGCGGGGGTCCCGTACGGTCGGAACGAGAGCGGCACGCTGCCGTGCTGCAGCAGATGGGCGACGTACGTGGTCAGCAGGGACGAGTCGAACGTGTTGCCCGTGGCGACCGGAGCCGCGGCGGCGATCTCCACCACATACAGCCCGAGCGCCGAGGCGATCGCGAGAAGAGCCCAGCGCTCGAAGATCCCACGGGCGAGGCGCTCGGCGACCGCGGACGCCGTTCCGCGGCGACGGTCCCTCCAGACGCGATAGGCGATCACCGCCCCGGCGAACGTGGGGATCCCGAGGACGACCGGGCGCACGAACGCCCCCACCTCGAGGGCCGCGACGAGGTAGAGGACGGCGCCGCCGAGGTACAGGTCGAGGAGAAGGCGCTCGATGGGCTCGGGGCTGCGCCAGATCGAGACCCACCTTGCGGCGGTCCCGCGCACCGCTTCGCCGACGACGGCCGCCCCGACCGCCCAGAGAAGGAGGCTGACCGCCCAGAGGCCTCCCGGGGGTCCGGGGACGCTCACGGGCGTGCGCACCGTCGCGCGAGTAGAAGACCGCGAGGGCCGCCCGCGCCCCTCGGCTCTCCCCCGCTTGGAAGGGGAACCCTGGCCGCCAAGGCGGCTTCGAGGGAGCACGCCGCCGTCCGGCGGCCCCGCCTCTCGGGCACCATGATTAAGTAGCGCAAGGCCGGGGTCTACCGGGGAGCGTGGTGGACTTGGCGGGAACCGACCGGCGCCGTGCTTTACGCGCCTTGCCCGTGACCCTTGCCCTCGCGATGCTGGCCGTGGTCGTGATCGCGGGCCTTCTACCGGATACGGGCGCGGTCAGTGCCAGCTCGAACTGCACCTACGGCAAGTGTCCGGCCGCCTCACCCTTCCCGATCTGGTCCGTAAGTGCCGCGGCCGCGATCGTCGTGCTCGCGCTGATCATCGCGCTGCTCCTGCTCCGCCGGAACCGCCGGCGACCTCCTCCCGCCGCGCCGGACACAGGCACCACGGGTCCGGGGGCCGAGACCACTGACGGGGGGACCGGGACGGAGAACCCTGCCGCTCCCACCCCGGATGGGGACCCGACGAGCAACCCCAGCGATTCCGCCGGCGAGTTCGACGGCGCGCCGCCGTCGCCCGGCGAGGTCCAGGGCGGGTAGGACCGGGCCATCGTGCCGTGCCAAGTCCCCTGAGGGGATGGCTGACGGCCTCCGTCCGCCGTCGGGGCAGGGGTGTCGCCACGTATTTACCGCCGCGGAGAAGCGGTCGTCCGGGCAACGGCCGTGACGCAAGACGACACGGGGGCCCTGAAGTCAGGGTTCGCGACCGTCACGGCCGGCACGCTGTTCCTCCTCGTCTCCACCATTCTCCTGGTCGGATTCAACTTCGCCGCGAGGGTGCTCATCGTCCGGAGCGTTTCGCCCACGGCTTGGGACTCGTTCTCCCTCGGATTCACGCTCACCCAGGTCCTCCTCGCGGTGGGCGGGCTGGGGCTACCGCTCGCTGTCGCCCGTAGCCTTCCCTATGCCGGACAGGACTCGGAGCGCCGTGAGATCATCCGCACCGCGCTCTGGCTCGGGACCACGGCCGGCGTCCTGAGCGGACTCGCCCTGGTCCTCACCTCGTCGACCATCGGCCACGACCTCGGCTCGGCCCAGGTCGGCACCGGCCTCGTCTACTTCTCGGTCGCCGTCGCCAGTCTCATCGTCGCCACGCTCCTCGCTGCGGTGTTCCAGGGGTTCTCCAACGTCACGCCGAACGCGGTGTTCCTCCAGATCGCCAATCCGGCCCTGTTCCTCGGGTTCCTCGCCGTATCGTTCGCCGTTCCCCCCGGCCACGTCACCTACACGGAGGCGCTGCTCGCGTACGCCGCGTCGGCCGCGGCCACGCTGGTCGCGCTGGTCGCCTACGCGGTCAAGCGGTTGCCCCGAGCCTACGTGCGGGGGCCTGGGGACCGGCACGCGAGGACCAAGCTTCTCGTCCTGGCGGTCCCGCTGTTCGTCACCGGGGTCATGGGGACCGTCGCCGGCTACGGCGATACGCTGGTCCTGGGAGCGTTCCATTACGCCCAGGTGGGGACGTACACGGCGAGCCTGACGTTCGCGCGTCTCGTCCAGGTGGGGGTCTCCGCGGCGGCGTACATCTTCCTTCCGGTCGCCTCAGGATTCCTCGCGCGGGGAGACCGGCGCGCCGTACGTCTCACCTACGTGACGGTCACCAAGTGGCTCACGGCGTTCTCTCTGCCGCTGTTCGTCGTCTTCGTCTTCCTCCCCTCCTCCTCGCTGAACCTCGTCTACGGGGCCCACTATGCGGCGATCGTGCTCCCGCTCCAGATCGTGGCCGCCAGCGCGTTCGTGGGGACGCTTCTCGGCCCCGCGGCGATGGCCCAGGTGGCCTCCGGGCAAGCCAGGTTGGTCGCGATCAATTCGGTCATTGCAGGCGCCGTGGACCTCGGGATATCGTTCGCCTTGGTTCCCGCCTACGGCGACGTGGGCGCCGCCATCGCCTGGTCGGTCGCGAACCTAATCTATCCGGCGCTCTGCCTGGCCCAGCTCGCGCGCTCGGAGGGCTACCACCCGTTCAGTCGGGATTTCGTCGTCCCTCTCGGCGTGACCTGTCTCCCGACGTGCTTCGTCCTCCTCCTGCTGCATCCCCACCTCCCGCTGCTCTTCCTGCCGTTCGTGGCGGTCGGCTTCGCAATCGTCTTCGCCCTCGTGGTGACCGTGGCCGGCGGCGGGAGCGAAGGCGACCGTCTCCTCCTCGAAGCGGTCGAACGTCTCCTTGGCCGACCTCTTCCGTTCGTGCGGAGGTGGGCTGCCGTGCTCCATCGCTCGGGCCGATAGGTCCGCCCCGGGGGGTCGCAGGGCCCCCGGGGGCGTCCGCGGAGGTCACCACTAGGACGGGCGCTCGGTACAGGCTCCGGCCGCCCTTCGAGGACTCTCGAAGGGGCCTATCGATGGGTGGCGGGCGGGGCCATCGCCCCGCGCCACGCTTACATAGGCCGAGCGGCATGGAACGAATCTAGGCGCGAACCGTCCGAGGAGGCTCTGATGAACCGAAGGGTCCGAACGATTGTCCATCTTTCGCTCGGTCTCGGGATGCTCGGGGTCGTCGTGGCGGCTGGCCTCAGCCCCAACGCGGGGGTCGTCCAGGCGAGTTCCAATTGCACCTACGGACACTGCACGAGCTCGTCGACGTTCCCGTACTGGCTGGTCGCAGCGTCGGTCGCGGCCGTCGTGGTCGCCCTCCTCCTCGCATTCCTGCTCCTGCGCCGCCGCCGTCGCCCGGGCGAGCCTCCCTCCGAGTGGGAGGGTCCCCGCGGGCCCGGTGGCGCTCCTCCTGGGGCGACCGGCGGCCCCGAAGGCCCTGGCTCGGTCGAGACGGCCGCCACCGGCGCCGCCGCGATGACCGCCGGCGGGGTCGGTCCGGAGCCCATGTGGAAGGAGGGGGCTCCCGAGGAGACGCCCGCGGAGCCTTCGGGAGGGCCTTCGACGGAAGCCCCGGGCGAGTACGTGGAGACCCCTCCGGCTCCGAGTCCCACGCCCAGCGAGGCCCCCGCTCTCGAGCCCGCGCCGGGGGTCACCCCGACCCCCTCACAACCTGGGGCCACGCCCTCTCCCCCTGCCGAGGAAGCCGAGCCGGACATCGATTCGTTGATGGCCGAGCTGGAGAAGATCAGCGGAGAGATCCTCAAGCAGAAGCCGAGGAAGAAGAACGGGCCGCCACCGTCCGGGGCGTCGGACGACGCCTCGCCGTAACGGATCGTCGGGGGGCCTACGAGCGAACGGCCCGGGGCGGGGCCGGTCGGCGCACCGACCGCGCCCGTCGATGATGACGCGCTCCTCGCGGAGCTTCGCGAAGCGATCCGTCGGTCGGCCGTACGGCCGCGCCGAGTAGAGGTCGGGGTCGCTCTATCGGTCGCCCTGGGACGCCAGCGTGGCACCGTCTCCTGCGGAGGGTGCCAGGTGCCGCTCGAGGTCGACGGGATCCCGGCCGAGACGAACGTCCATCTTCGGCAGCCGTTCCGACTGGTCCTGGACCGACCAGCCTCGGCGTAGACCGAGCCGTCGGCGTAGGGCCGGATGCCGTTCTCGCTCGTGGGCTCGGTCGTCGAGCTCGTCATCCTCGTCCTGGCTGCCCTCGGCCTTCCCGGCCTGTTCGCGCTGACGGCCGTGGAAGGGTTCGGGATTCCCCCGATCCCCAGCGAGGTGATCCTTCCGTTCGCAGGGTTCCTCGTCGCGCAAGGGACGTTCCCGTTCTACGGCGCGGTTCTCGCAGCCGTCCTTGGCGAGCTCGTCGGTGCCTACGCGGCGTACGCCGTCGGCCGCCGGTGGCGCCACCGTATCGAGAGGATTGGCGTCGGCGCTCTCCGGCTGGAGCCGAAGCATCTCGAGTCGATGGACCGGTTCTTCGCCCGGCGCGGGGAGGCGACCGTGGCGCTCGCCCGGCTGATCCCGGTCGTCCGCAGCTACATCAGCTACCCCGCCGGCACGGCCAAGATGCCGCCCGTACGCTTCGGGGCCTACACCGTCGCGGGCCTCCTCCCGTTCGAGGTCACCTTTGTCTATCTCGGGGTCGTGCTGCGCTCCCACTGGGGCGAGATCGAGTCGCTGTTCGGATGGCTCGATTACGCCGTCTTCGGCATCGTGGTGGTCGCCGGCGTCTACCTCTACCTGGTGCTGGCCGAGCGCGTCGCCCCCGGCTGGCCCGTCCGGCGCACCGGTCCGGAACGGCCACCCAAGGTGCCGCGGCCGTAGGGGTCGAGGGTCCGGCGGCCCTCCGCGGAGGTCAATCCTCGGCCGGGGGGGCGCGGGCGACCCCGGGCGCGAACTCGGGGCGAACGACCTTCCCGGTCGGCCGCCCGACGTACTCTCCCCTGTCCACGATCCGCTCGCCGTCCCGCCAGTGCTCGGCCGGAAAGACCGCCTCGGCCCCCTCGAAAGGAGACCAGCCGCAGGGCGAGCGCAGCCGCTCGCCCCGGACACGGACCTTGGCGCGGAAGTCGACGACCAGGACGTTCGCACGGTGCCCCACGCTGAGCCGCCCGACCGGCCGGCCCAGGAGCCGCGCCGGCCGGTCGCAGGCGCTCTGGAGGAGGACCGGGAGCGAGAGGTCACCGCGGGCGACCTTGGCGAGAAGGAGGGGAACGGTCGACTCGAGGCCGGGGACGCCACTGGGCGCGAGGTCGAACGGCAGGGTCTTGCTCGCCCTCGAGTGGGGAGCGTGGTCGCTCGCGAGGACCGGCACGAGGCCGCGCCGATAATCGTCCCAGAGCGCGGCGCGCTCGGCTTCCGCGCGGAGCGGGGGGTTGACCTTCCACCGTGCGTCCGGGCCCGCGGAGGTCGACAGCAGGAGGTGGTGCGCGGTCGTTTCGAAGGAGAGGTGGCGCTCGCGCACGGCCCGCGCGACCGCGGCGGTGGTCACGTGGGCGACATGGAGACGGAGCACTTCGGGCGCATCGAACAGCCGCGCCACGGCCGCCGCCTCGGCAGCGGCCGGACGGGCCTCGTCCCACGTGGGCGGGTCCAGGGCCGCCATCCCGACCCGGAAGCACGCGGGCTCCTCCGCGTGCACCGCCACCGGAAGGTCGACCCGTGCAAGCTCGGCGAGGAGCGCCGTGAGCTCCGGGCCGCTCGGGACCGTGTCGATGCCCGTCGTCGGGCTTAGGTAGATCTTGAAGCCCCCGGCGCGGCGGGCAAGGTCCCTCACCGATTCGGGTTTCGGCGCGGAGGCGTAGAGGAGGACATCGACCGCCGCTCGGCCCCGCACTCTCGCCGCCTTCTCGTCGAGCCGGTCGGTCGAGTTGGTCGGGGGCTGGGTGTTCGGCATCTCCCCGACGAGCCCGACCCCGCCGAGCGCCGCACCCACGGTCCCGGTGGCGATCGTCTCGCTGCTCTCGGGGGAGCCGGGCTCCCGCAGGTGGACGTGCACGTCGGTCGCCGCGGGCAGCAGCACTCGTTCGCCGACGTCGTGCCGCCGCGCGCCGGCCACCGTCCGGCCCACCGCGCAGATCCCTCCCTCCCCGTCGAAGCCGACCTCGAACGGCTGGAGGCGGCCGCCGACCCAAGCTCGCCCGGCGAGGACGAGCTCGGCCTCCGCCGGTCTTCGCACCTCGACCCGGGACCTGGGCCGCACCGGGGGAGCCATCGCGCGGGCCGACGCGGCCGACCGTAAAGAGCGAGCGGGGGGCGCCGGGCAAGGGGTTTTCCCTGAGAGGGCTTCCCCTCGCTCGTGACGCGTCGGTCCCCTCCTCCTCGAACGACCACGTACGCCGCGAGCGGGGTCGACGTCCTCGCCCGGGCGAGGGCGCTCCCGGAGCTCCTGCGGGCGGCGCGGTACCGGGCCCCCCCGACGCACGGGCGTCCGCTCGAAGCCCCCGGTCACTACGCCGGGTTGGTCCGTCTGGAACGCGAGACGATCGCCGTCACGACCGACACCGTCGGCACGAAGGTCCTTCTCGCGGAGCAGCTGGGCCGATGGGAAGAGGTCGGGGAGGACCTCGTCGCGATCAACGTCAACGACCTCGCCGCCGTGGGCGCTCGGACGACGGCGATCGTCGACACGATCTGCTGCGGCGCGGCCGATCCCAAGGTGTTCCGGGCCATCGGTCGCGGGATCGGTCGCGGACTCGCGGCCGCGCGGTGCTCGCTCGTCGGCGGCGAGACCGCCATGGTGGGCGAGATCGTCCGGGGGATCGACCTGGGAGCGACCGCGGTCGGGTTCTTCCCACGCGGCCGGAAGCCCGTGCTCGGGGCACGGATCCGTCCGGGCGACCGGCTCCTGGGCCTTCCTTCGTCGGGCCTGCACGCCAACGGCTTCACGCTCGTCCGCCGACTCCTCGAGGAGGCGGCCGTCCCGCTCGGTTCGGCGCGGCCGGGGGCGTCGGTCCCGGTCGGCGAGGAGTTGCTCACGCCGACCGTGACGTACACCGAGGCCGTGGACGCAATCGCCGACCTCCCGTCGGTCGTCGGCCTAGCCCACATGAGCGGGGGCGGCGTGCGGAACCTCCCCCGTCTCAACTCCCGGGTGAGGTTCGTCCTGGACACCTGGCCGAGCCCGCCCTCGCTCTTCCCCTGGGTTCAGGCCTTGGGAGGGCTCGCCGACCGCGAGATGTTCCAGACGTTCAACATGGGGATCGGTTTCGTCCTCGTGGTCCGCCCGGAGGGCGAGGCGACCGTCCGCCGGCGGCTTTCCCGTGCGGGGGCGCCGGACGTGGTGTCCCTCGGTGAGGTCGCCGACGGGACCGGGGTCGAGCTCCCGGCCCAGGGGATCCGCTACGAAGGCTACGAGTAGGTCCGCCCGCCGAACCCGGGTGGCCCGACCGTAAGCACTTAGCGCTCGCAACGGGCCCCTGGGGCCGTGCAGCCGAGGCTCCGTGCGCGTCTGCTCGCCGCCACGGCCGCGCTGCTCGCCGCGTTCCTCTGGTCGACCTACTATCTGTTCGTCCTGACGGTGAGCCCGTCGACCCGGGCGTCCGCGGTCCTCTTCTATCCGTTCATCGGCGGCGGCCTGGCCTACACCCTCTGGGTCCTCGCGCGCCGGGAGGGCCACCTCCTCGCACGGACGTTCGCGCAACCTTCGGCCTACCTGCGGGTGGGGCTGCTGCTCGGCATGCAACTGTCGGTCCTGGCCGCGACGTACCTCACCGGGCCGGTGGACGCCTCCCTTCTTTCGCTCCTCGGCGACGTCGTCGCGACCCCCCTCCTCGTCGCCGGGCTCTTCGCCCAGCACCGCACGGAGCTCGGCTCGCCCCTGCTCCTGGCCGGGCTCGCGCTGTGCTTGGGGGGCGGGGCGCTCGCGATCGTCGGTGGGCACGGCCTCTCCACCGTCCACGACCTTGGATGGACCGTGGTCGTCGCGGTCCCCGCGCTGGTCGCCCTCTTCTTCGTGCTCTCCGCCCGGGCCGGCGCGCAAGCGCCGGTCTCGGTCGTGATCGCCCAGTCGATGGTCGTGGCCGCGTTCGGTGCGGCCGTCGTCTCCCCGCTCCTCCCCGGGGGTCTTACGGGGATCGCGCGGGTCGGTGCTGGTCCGCTGGCCCTCCTTCTCGTGAACGGACTGGTGAGCTTCTTCCTCGCTCCGGCGCTCTACTTTTGGTCGCTCGAGAGGGCGGGGTTTGTCTTCCCGCCGATGCTGATGACCGCGATCCCGGTCTTCACGCTCTTCCTTTCGGCCGCCGTGTTGGGGATCCCGCCGGCGCTTCTCGGCCTGCTCGGGGTCCCGGTCGCGGCGCTGGGCGGGGTCGTGGCGCTCGTGGCCGGGGCTCGCGCGCCTCCCCCGTCGTGAGCAAGCGCCCTCCAGCTAAGGCTCACTGCCAGTCGGAGAGGCTGCGGGTCGTCGACTTCCGCCGGGACGGGGCGCCCAGGGCGGCGACCGAGGAGTCGAGGGTCGTCGGAGCGCCGTCGGTCGGTGCGGCCTGGGGTTCGTCCTGCCCGAAGCGCTGCTGGTGGCTCCCCCGCAGGAGCGATGCGGCGTCCCAGCCGAAGACCTCCGTGACCCGGGCGAGCGTCTGGGCCACGCGCTCGGCGTAGTACTCCCAGTCCGGCTGCTTCGAGAACGTCCGCCCCTCGATCCACGGCTCGATCTCCTGCGGGCTCCGGCGCGAGTCGGTCACGACCCAGGCGACGCGCATCCCGGGCACGACGTCGTAGCCCTCCTCGCGCAGCTGCCGGTAGACGCGCAGGAACGGCAGCGCGTCCCGGGTCGACGCGTTGTACTCCTCCTCGCCGCGAACGGCCCGGGCGATGACGAGCCGTTCCGCCTTCACTTCGTGGTTGCGCACGGCAAGGACCAGTTCGCGCGAGCGCCGCACCGCGGCCTCGGTCTCCCCCTTCAGGACGAGGTCGAACACCTCGAGGAGCGCCTCGGACTGGTAGTCGAACGCGTCGCTCCTCCTGGTCTCGTAGCCTCGGACGATCCGCTCCTCGCGCGGCCAGACCGCGCGCCCGACGTAGCGCTTCTTCGCCCCGTGGGAGAAGAACGTCTCGAAGACCGACTGGAACTCGAACGTCGCCCCCTCCGCGGTGAACCGACGGGCGATGCCCTCGCCGAACTCGCGCGCCCCCTCCAGCGTCGCCACGGGCGAGCGGACGAACACCGAATCGGTGTCCGAGTAGATCACGTCGGAGCCACCCCGCTCGAGCTCGCGGATGATCGAGGTGATCGCTTCCCGCGCGAACGCGGTGATCGACGCGCCGATCTCCTTGTTCGTGAACCGGTAGAAGCTCGACGCGAGGACCCCGTAGAAGGAGTTCATCAGGACCTTGACGGCGTTCTGCAGCCCGTCGTAATACTCCCTGCCCTCAGGTGTCGTGGCGGAGCGCGCCGCCGCACGGAACCGCTCCCGGTCCCCGAGGAGCTCGGTGAGGATCTCGGGGATGACGCCGCGACGTACCTCGGGGGCGAGGAACCTGGCGCCGCTCGGCGCGACGGTGCTGCCGTCGGGGGAGAGCGTCGTGAAGCAGAGATTGTGGGCGACGATGATCGACGGGTACATCGCCTTGAAGTCGAGGACGACGACCCACCGGTAGAGACCGGGCCGGATGCTGTGAACGTAGCCGCCCTCGATCGCGCTCTCTCCCGTGCGGGGGTGGTTCGGGGGCACACCGATCCCGCGCGCGTCGGCCCGAGGGATGAGGATCCCGTCGATGAACTGCGACGTGCGCCCGTTGAGCCCCTCCTCGAGGGGCATCCGCGTCACGGTCGCCAGATCGGCCGCCTTGTCCAGGGCCCGGAGGCGCATGAGGATCCGCAAGGCGAGGTCCGCGTCATGCTCGCAGTACTCCATCACCCTCTGCGGGTCGCGCCGCCACTCTTCCGTGATGTTCCGGCGGTCCACGTCGAGCTTGGAATCCCCGAGGAGGGTCCTGGCCACGAACTGCAGGCTCTCCTGCTTGGGCCGGAGGTCGCGTCGGGCGGACCACCAGGCGTCGGCGACGACGCGGCCGGTGATCTTCCACAGGCGCTCGCCGAACTCGCTGGCCTCCGAGCGCTCCCGTCCGAGGGCGAGGGGTCCGAGGCCGAGCGCCTTCGCCCGCTCGGCGAGGAGGGGGAAGTCGTAGCCGCCGATGTTGTAGCCCGTCAGGACGTCCGGGTCGTCCTCGTCGACGAGCCGGAGGAACTCGGTGAGAATGTCCCGCTCGTTCGCCGCCGCCAACCGGAACGCACGGCGGGGGCGGCCGCCGCCCTCGGCGATCCCGCAGATCGTGTAGATCGTCCTCTCCCGGATCGCGTTCTCGATGTCGAAGGCGAGGACGCGGAGCGCCGGTCGGAACGGTTCCACGCTCCGGATCTCCTTGCCGTCGCCGGTGACGACCCGCACGACCTTGGGCACGGTGTAGCGGGCGCACACCTCATGGGGCTCGTCCTCGGCCTCGAAGCGGACGCAGAGACCGAGACCTTTGTCGTAGAGGAACCGGTGGACGAACGGGATGTCGCAGGAGAGGACGCGCGGTTCCGTTCCCTCCCCCTGGTAGGCCTTGCGGTACTCCGGTACGCGCCAGGGTCGATGGAGCGTCACCCGGACCGCGGACCGGTCGCGACCGTGGTAGAACACCGACTTCGGGTCCAGCTGGACGACCTCGGGGTCGGCGCGAAGCCGGGCCTGCTCGGCGCCCGTGGGCTCGACCAGGAGGAAGTACGGGCGGAACCCATAGTACCTCGCGACGACCGCCTCGCCTTCCCGCGACCGGCCGAACAGCTCGAGGACCACGCCGTCGTCGACGGCCTGGTACGACCCGTCCAGAAGGAACAGATCGATCGAGGCCACGCCGGCTCGAGCCGTGGCCGCGTTATAGCATTTCGAACGGCGGGGCCTCGAGCCACGCCCCGAGCGCGCGGACGTCGCGCTCCCATCGCTCCCGAAGGCGCCGCGATCTCAGCGCCGCCGCGGGGTGGATGAGAGGAAAGAGCCAGCCGGCCGGTCCCTGTCGTGCCGCACCGGCCGCCACGAGGATGGGGGGCGAGCGCGGGTCGAGCGACCTCAGCGCCCGCGCGCCGAGCGGAGCGACCGCGCGGGGACGCAGCAGGGCCAATTGGCGCTCGAGATACGGGCGGCAGCTTTCCGCGGCCCCCGGGTCGAAGCGGTTCCCGGGGGGCCGGCACTTGAGCACGTTGAGGACGCCGTAGCCCCCGAGGGCGGGTCCGATCGTCTCCAAGGCACGGTCGAGGAGCTTCCCCGATCGTCCGACGAACGGTACCCCTTGCCGGTCCTCCTCGGCCCCCGGGGCCTCCCCGACGAAGACGACGCGCGGAACGGGCGAGCCGCGGTAGACGACTACATGGCTCCGGCTCTGGGAGAGCGGGCAGAGGGTGCACCGCGCGATCTGCCTAGAGAGGCGCTCGAACGCCCGCCGGCGGTCCGCCTCCGCGACGGTCGGCACGGTCCCCTCGGGCGAGGTCGCGCCCTCCGTCCGCGCTTCGATCGGGGTTCGGGGGGCGAAACGCATCGACGCGAGCCCTACCGGCGAGAGGAGCCGGCAGGGACTTTAAATAGGGCGGCCCTGTGGACGGCTCCCTTCGCTACCGATGCCGCCGCCGTCCGGGCTGAACACCGCGGGCCGTCTTGCGGCCCTTCGCCAGCGGCGACGCTGGTCGGACCGGTATTACAAGCGCCGGACCCTCCATCTCAAGGAGCGGTCCGACCCGCTCGAGGGAGCGCCCCAGGCCCGGGGGATCGTCATCGAGAAGGTCGGGGTCGAGGCGAAGCAACCGAACTCGGCGATCCGCAAGTGCATCAAGGTCCAGCTCATCAAGAACGGCCGTCAAGTGACGGCGTTCGCCGTCGGGGATGGGGCGATCAACTTCATCGACGAGCACGACGAGGTCCTCGTGGAGGGCATCGGCGGGAGGATGGGTCGGTCCTACGGGGACATCCCGGGCGTGAGGTACAAGGTGATCCAGGTGAACGGCGTCTCGCTGGACGAGCTCGTGCGCGGGCGCAAGGAGAAGCCGGCCCGATGAGCGGCAATCCCCTCGAGGTTCCGCCGACCGACGTGCCTGCCGAGGAGACCGGCCCGGTCGTCCAACGACCGCAACCCCCTCCTCCCCCTCCGTTCTCGATCCCTCCGCTGTTCGGCAAGTACCCGTTCGAGGGGGTCGAGGTCCACGACCCGGGGCTGCTGCCGTACCTCTACCTCCATCCGGTCTACTCGCCCCACACCGAGGGCCGGCTGTGTGGCAAGCCGTTCCTGAAGAGCCGCATGCACCTGGTGGAGCGGCTCGCCAACCACCTGATGAAGGGCGGGAAGTTCACCGGCAAGAAGCAGAAGGCGCTCACGACGGTCCGCAAGGCGTTCGACGAGCTTGCGGCGAAGGAGGGCAAGAACCCCCTCCAGCTCCTCGTGGACGCCGTCGAGAACGCCGCGCCGCGCGAGGAGGTCACCCGCCTTCAGTTCGGAGGGATCTCGGTTCCGCGGGCGGTCGACGCCTCCCCGGCGCGCCGCCTCAACGTCGCCATCCGCAACCTCGCGCTGGGGGCGATCCAAGCCTCGCATAAGTCGACCAAACCAATCGAGAGCTGCCTTGCGGACGAAATCCGCCTCGCGGCGAAGGGGGACCTCACCTCGTTCTCGGTCGGTCGAAAGGAAGAGGTCGAGCGCGTCTCGCAGTCCGCGCGCTAGGACACGGTCGGGGGAGGTCGATGACGCACATCCGCAGCGAACTGGCGAAGGCCATCCCGGACATGATGCGCCAGGTCGACAGGATACGCAACATCGGCATCGTCGCCCACATCCACCACGGCAAGACGACCCTCAGCGACAACCTCCTCGCGGCGGCCGGGATGATCTCCGACGAGCTCGCCGGCAAGCAGCTCTACCTCAACTTCGACGAGCAGGAGCAGGCGCGTCTCCTCACGATCAACAACGCGGACGTGACGATCGTCCACGAGTACGAGGGCGAGCAGCACCTGATCAACCTCATCGACACCCCGGGCCACGTCGACTTCGGCGGCGACGTCACGCGGGCGATGCGCGCGGTCGATGGGGCGATTGTCGTCGTCTGCGCGGTCGAAGGGGTGATGGCCCAGACCGAGACCGTCCTACGCCAGGCGCTCCGCGAGAAGGTCAAGCCTACCCTGTTCATCAACAAGGTCGACCGCGCGATCAAGGAGCTCCAGCTCACCTCCGAATCGCTCCAGAAGCGGTTCACGACGATCATCGGGGAGGTCAACGAGCTGATCCGCAAGATGGCCCCCGAGGAGTTCGTCGACGAGTGGTCGGTCGACCCTCGCGACGGCTCGGTCGCCTTCGGCTCCGGCTACGAGAACTGGGCGATCAGCGTGCCGTACATGCAGAGGACGGGCGTGAAGTTCCCGGACATCATCGACTACGTCTCCACCGGCCGCGCGAGGGAGATCGCGCAGAAGGCCAAAATCAACGACGTCATCTTCGACATGGTCGTCAAGCACCTTCCGAGCCCGCGGGACGCCCAGAAGTACCGGATCCCGAACATCTGGAAAGGCGACATCGGCTCGTCCGTCGGCCAGGCGATGGTCAACACCGATCCCAACGGCCCGACCTCGTTCATGGTCACGGACATCACGATGGACCCGAGCGCCGGCGAGATCGCGACGGGCCGGGTCTTCTCCGGTCGTCTCCAGAAGGGGATGGAGCTCCTGATCGTCGGGACGAAGCTGAAGAACCGCGTCCAGCACGTCTCCCTGTTCATGGGGCCGGAGCGCTTGATGGTCGAGGACGTCCCGGCCGGCAACATCGCCGCCGTCATCGGGCTCTCCGACGCGTTCGCCGGGACCACGACGTCGACCGCGCCGGACATGATCCCGTTCGAGGAGATCCGCCACGTATCCGAGCCGGTCGTCACGGTCGCGATCGAGCCGAAGCGGATGGCCGACCTGCCCAAGCTGATCGAGGTGATGCGCAAGATCGCGAAGGAGGACGCGAGCCTTCGTGTCGAGATCAATCCGGAGACCGGCGAGCATCTCCTTTCCGGAATGGGCGAGCTCCACCTCGAGATCACGCAGTACCGGCTCGTCCACGACTACAAGGTCGAGATCGAGGCGTCCAAGCCGATCGTCGTCTACCGCGAGGTCGTGAAGAAGCCGGGCGGCCCCTTCGAGGGCAAGAGCCCCAACAAGCACAACCGCTTCTACTTCGAGGTCGAGGCGCTCCCGGCCGCGCTGGTCCAGGCGATCAGGGACGGCGAGGTCCCGCAGGGGAAGTCGTTCAAGGACCTCAAGAGCCTCGTCACGAAGCTCGAGACGCTCGGCGTGCCCCGGGACGAGGGGCGGGGGCTGATCGCGGTCGAGGGGACGAACATCCTGTTCGATGTGACGAAGGGGATCCAGTACCTCAACGAGACGATGGACCTGATCGTCGACGCGTTCAAGGAGGCGATGAACCGCGGGCCGCTCGCCAACGAGAAGGTCTACGGCCTGAAGGTCCGCCTGGTCGACGCGAAGCTCCACGAGGACTCGATCCACCGCGGCCCCGCCCAGACGATCCCGGCCGCGCGCTCGGGGATCTACGGGGCGATGTGTCTCGGCGACCGCCTCCTCCTCGAGCCGTTCCAGAAGGCGACCGTGAACGTTCCTCAGGACATCCTCGCCGCGGCGACGCGCGAGCTGCAGCGGCGACGCGGCGAGATCCTCGACATGACGAGCGTCGGCGACCTGCAGACGATCGTGGCGAAGGTCCCGGTCGCCGAGATGTTCGGGTTCGCCTCCGACATTCGCAGCGCCACCGCCGGCAAGGTCCTCTGGGCGACCGAGGCGATGGGGTTCGAGCCGGTCCCGCCGGACCTCCAGCCGAAGGTCGTCGCCGAGGTGCGCCAGCGGCGCGGGCTCAAGCCCGAACCGTACGACGCGAGCTACTACGCCGGTTGACCCCGACAGGCGCGGGGCCTAGCTTCGGTCCCCATCCCGCGCTCGGTCTCGAACCTACGTGGATTGTAGTAGGTCCCAGGCCCTTCCCTCTCCGAATACCTACGTAGGTCGTAGTAGGTTTCGCCGCAGCGGTCTCGGCCCCGTCCCCGGAGGGCCAGGAGGACGGCCGTGGCCCGTGGCGTCGTCCGTGACTAGGCGGGGTCCGGCCGGTGCGCCCGGTAGGGGGCCGGCGGGTCCAGCGTTCTCTGACCGCCGGGCCGCGGCCCCTCCGCCGAGCGGGACCGGAGCGGCCAGGCGCCCTCGTGGTCGAGGAGCCAGCGCTTGCGCCAGAGCCCCAGGCCGTACCCCTGCATCGCGCCGCCCTCGCCGACGACCCGGTGGCAGGGGATGACGATGGGGATCGGGTTGCGGGCCATGGCCCCCCCGACAGCGCGCGCCGCCCCCGGGAAGCCCGCCCGCCTCGCGAGCTCCCCGTAGGTCACGGTCTTCCCCGCCGGCACGCTCCTCAGGATCTCCCAGACCTTCCGGTCGAACTCCGAGGAAGACTCCGGGGCCACCTCGAGGTCCAGCGGCGCGTGCCCGTCGCGGAAGTACTCGCGCAGCCGCGCCGGAGCGGAGCCCGCGCGGAACGGAGGCTTGCGGCGGAGCGCGCCCGGCGGCACGCCGGTCTGCGGGGTCCCGGGTTCGAGGAGGTCGATGACGCGCACGACCGAGCCGTGGTAGGCGAGCCGGAACACCCCGATCGGGCTCGGGATGTCCGCCACCTCCACGGACTCAGGCATCGACGGCGCACGGTCCCGCCGGCTTATCTCGGTTTCAACCCGGGCCGAGGCTCTCGAGGCCGGTCGAGGTGATGCGGAATCCCGCCGACCCCTCGGGGCGTGAACGGTGCTTCATGAGGACGACCGTGCGTCGCGGCCCGTCCCGCCGGTCGAACCTGAGGATGGTCTTCGCCGCGTGGTTGAGGAACGAGCCTCCGAGGGGCTCGAGGACGCCGTCCCGGGGGTTCCGCCAGACCTGGTTGGTGAGGAGCACGGCGATCCCCAGGGTGCGCGCCGCGGCGACCAGGTCCGCTACCTCGACGGCCAGCGCCTCGCGGGCATCGTCCTCGTCCGGGCCGGAGAGCGAGAGCCGGTAGAAGTTCGTCGCGGAGTCGAGGACGAGGAGGCCGACGTCCCGGCGGCCGCCCCGCGCGAGCGCGCACGCCGTGGCGACGGCCCTCCCCTGCTGGTCGAGGTCCTTGGGCGCCGAGAGCAGGAGCCGGCCGAGGATGCGGTCGAAATCCGTCCCCCCCACCGACCGAAGCCGCTCGAGACTGACCCCCTCGGTGTCGATGTAGAAGACCCACCGCGACGCCCGGGCGACGCGGGCGGCGACCTCGAGGCAGAAGAGGGTCTTGCCGCTGCCCCCCTCGCCGTACAGCTCGGTGACCGCATCGGTCTCCAACCCCCCTCCGAGGAGGGCGTCGACCGAGGCGATCCCCGTCGGGAGCCGCTCCGAGACCATCGTGGCCCGAACGACCCCCGTCCTTTACCTGTGGCCCCCCCGACTCTAGGCGACGGGGTAGGTCCGGTTGAGCTCCGGCAGAACGACCCGGGCCCCGGGGCCGCGAAACGCCTCCGGATGCTCGGTGTGCACCGGGTAGACGTGCGCCGCCGCCATCTCCCGGACGATCTGGCGGAGCTCCACGCCGGAGGCGTGGCCGCTCGCGTGCATCTGGTGGAACCTCAGGCCGAAATGGTCGAGCCAGTTGTGCATGACCCGGTCGTCGACGTCGTCCTCGCTGAACGGTTCGCTCATCGAGTGGACGAACGGACTGCCCTTCGGCGGGCGCAGGTCGATCATCTCGGGGAAGTGGGCGAGGTCGAGGGCGAGCAGGTAGTCGCGTTCACGGGCCCGGACGTCGGCCGAGGAGAGCGCCCCGTCGAGCAGGGGCCCCTCCCAGCGGAAGAAGCGGCGTTTCTTGCGGGCGTAGACCGCGAGGTTCGGCTCCCGCCCGGGCCGCGGGACCATGCCGGGCGGGAACAACGGCGCGACCGAGGCGAGCAGGTAGGCCGTGCGCGTCGAGACGAGCAGGCTTCGGTGGCTCTCGACCGCGGCGGCGTAGAGCGTCCGCAGCCGGTCGACGTCCCGGGGGTAGGTGCAGGCGAGCGCGAGGGTGTCGCAGTCGGAGAGGACGGTGTCGACCCCGTGGCGGACGCCCTCCTCGGTGAAGTTCTTGCGCGGGTCCGGCCCGGCGCGGGTCCCCTCGATGATCAGCATCCTCGGCTCCTCGGCCTGCGCGGCGGCCAGGAACTCGTGGGTGTCGGAGGCGCGGGGCCCGTGCTGACGGAAGTCGCCGCTGTAGACGATCGTGCCCTCGGAGGTGCGAACGAGGAAGCCGTAGGCGAACGGGACCGAATGGTCGACCGGGAACGGCACGACCTCGAGACGGCCGACCTTGACCGGGGTCCGGTCGTGAAAGACCCGCCAATCGTGCTCGCCGTACTTCATCGACGGGCTCGAGGCCTCGATCGTCTCCAGGAGCGTCCGCGTCCCGGCCCCGACGTAGACCGGGATCTCGGGGTCGACCAGGCCGAGGTGACCGGCATGGTCCATGTGGGCGTGGCTGACGAACAGCCCGTGGATCTCGGGGGGCTTCCAGGCGAGGTCGGCGTCCTGCAACGCATCGCGGGAGTACAACCCCTCGATTCTGGGGAGGAGGTCGAACTCGAGGAGGTCCTCGACGGGGCTCGACGAACGGGGTTGGAGAAAGTCGATGTAGAAGTCCTCCCGACGGGGGGAGAACGAGGGGCCGAAGTCGAAGAGGATCCGGTCCGGCCCGTCTTGGATCAGGAGCTTGTTGCCGCCGATCTCTCGGACCCCTCCCAGGAACGTGACCGTTGGTCCGGGCACGCTCCGGGAGGAGAACCTCCCGCTATGCGGTTTGCCCTAGGCGTGGGGACGGGATCGGCGTCCGGCCTAGGTCCAAACCGGAGCGCGGAGAGGTCCGCGCCCGGGACGGCCAGGACTGGCCCCTTTCATGACGGACGCCCTGCCCGCGCGGGACGAGCGGGTGGCGGGGCCGGGCTCGGTCTTCGGGTCAGTCGCGCCGGGGCCGACGTTGCCGGCGGGCGTCGCGCCCGTCCTCGTCGTTCTCCCGGCGGCGGCCGTTCGGCCGAAAGGCGCCGATCGAGCCCCGGAACCGCGGGAGTCTTTCCCGGTCCGGTCCCCCCGACCACCGGCCGGGCCGGCGATAGCTAGGTCCGAACGGCCGGCCTTCTCCCCGGCGGACGTCGCGGCCATCTGGCCGGCCTCCGCGACCATCCGGCCGGCCGCCGAACTCGCGCCGCGGCGGAAGGGTGAAGCGGTTCCCGCAGGAGGAGCAGACTCCCGTGACGTTCCCCGCGGGGTCCGTGGTGAAGCGCAGGGGTCCGCCGCAGTTGCGGCACGGGCGCGCGTTCGAGCCCGCGGACCCAGGCCGACCCTCCCGCGAAGGCAAGGGTCTTTGGGGGGCGAGCCGAGCTGCCGTCCGTGGGGCGGCCGGCGTCGCCAGAACGTACCTGAAGGTGGAGCTGCAAGAGCGGCAGCGCGCCTCGAAGCTACCGCCGGACGAGGCCCGAAGGGCGAGGGGGGCCCCGCACTTCTGGCACGCGGGTCCCGCGTGGTGCATCGGGGCTGGCGAGGAGCCGGACGCGGTCGGCCCAGGTGGCGCCGCAGCCCCCGGGGTGGGGGGCGAAGGGATGACGGAGGGCCCGAGGACGTCCTGGACGATAGTGAAAGTCCGCCCGCAGCCGGCGCATTTCCCGTGGAGCACACGGGCTGTCTGCTCAACAAACCCGGCCTGGGCTCCGCAGTCAGGGCATGAACTCTCCATGGTCTTCCCAGGGCAGTGCTCGCGGCCGCTCATTAGCTGGTCTGCCGGTCCGGCGACCCCGCCCCGTCCTCAGGAAGGTCGAGGTAAGGCGTGGACCGATGGTCCACGGCCACCTCGACGATCCCGCCGCCCTTGCACCTGCCTTCCCAACCTACTTCCGTCCGGCATGGGCCCGGGCGCGGCCCGGGAGCTCGGTCCCCGGTCCGCCCTGGTCCTCGCCTTGCGCCATCTCTTATGTGGGGCCGCCGGCTCGAGAGGTACCTCGAGCCTGGAGCGGTCCTCGGCCGTGTCGTTCTTCCTCATCGTTCGCGGCCCTCTCGGGGCCGGCAAGACCACGATCGCCCGCGCCTTGGCGCAGGATCTCGGCGCAGAGGTCGTCTCCATCGATGAGATCCTGGAACTGCAGGAGTGGGACGGAGGCTCGGAAGCGCTCTTCCTGGCGGCGAACGTGGTCGCCGCGGACCGAGCACGAGCTCTCCTCGTCCGAGGGGTGGCCGTCGTCGTGGACGGGAACTTCTACTGGGAGCGAGCGATCCAGGACCTTGAGGGCCGGCTCCCGTTCCCGCACGAGGTCTTCACCCTGAAGGTCCCCCTCGAGGTCTGCATCGAGCGCGACCGGCTCCGTTCCCCCTCGTACGGCGAGGAGGCCGCGAGGGAGGTCTTCGAGAAGGTCGCGCAGGTGGAATGCGGGGTCCCGATCGATGGGACCCGAGGGATCGCCGACATCGTTCAGGACGTGCGGTCGCGCCTCCCCCGGGGCTGGTTCGTGGCCTAGCCGGGGGTCCCCGGGGGTCTCGCCCGCCCCGGCGGCGGCGGTCGTTCCCGCTGTGCGCGAGGCTACCTGGGCGGAGCGCCGTGGAAAAGGGGCGAGCGCTACTGGAAGACCCTTAGGCGCGGCCGACGCCCCCGGCGAGAGGGGGCTAGCGCGCCTTGAGCGTCTTCTTGACGTTCGGGTGCTCCTTGGTGAAAATCTTCCCGCCGCAGTTGTCGCAGCGGACCCCGAAGAGGTTCGCGTCCGAAGGGAGCGCCTCCCCGCACCGGATGCAGCGGAACATCCTTCTCGCCGTCGAGCCCGGAGCCGGGCTTAACGGTTGCCGGCCCCCCTCATGGCCGCCTCGGCGCGCGTGATTGGCGGGGGAGCGGTGAAGGCGTAGGCGTTGGAGGCGAACCGTGTCCCGCAGCGAGAGCATTGGAAGATCCCGCTCGCAACGCGCCGCAGGGTGACGGTCGAGCAGCGGGGGCACGCCGACGCCGCCGAGCGCACGCGGTCGATCTCGACGACCCTGCGGCGGATCCGGATCCCGTAGCGGGGTCCCATCCAGCCGGTGGGTCCGACCTTCTGCGTCCGCTTGCTCATTTCTGACCTCCGGGGACGACCGTGCGGAGACGGTCGCCGTGGGTGAACGCCCTGCGGACGACGGCCTTCACATCGTCCGGGGAGAACGCCCCGACCAGGCCCTTCTGCATCGCCACGATGCGGCCGGCCTCGTCGGTCGCCACCGTGATCCGCCCCTGGGCCGCGTGCTCCTCGTCGAACGTCGGGTCGACCACGATCGTATCGCCGAGCCGTACGAACGTGCACTCGATGGGAAGGTGCCGCACCGCGAGCGGGTAGTCGGACTCTCCGACCTCGAAGCGCTTCGCCGGCACGGTCGCATGGGACAGGGCCGAGACCGCCGCGAGCATCGCCGCGTCGATGAGGTTGCCGTCATGCCCGAGGATGTGGATGTCCACGTAGCAGACCCAGCTCTTCTCCCCGGGCGTGACGCACAGCTGCGTGAGGTCGATCATCTCCGCCGCCCGGATCGCCCGGTCGACTACCCTGGAGACCTCGATCGCCCCGGGCTGCGGGGGGCCGGGCTCGAACGTAGGACTGGACAGGGGGATCAGCTCGGCGTTGGTCGTCAGGACCCCCGCGTTCGGGGTGTCCGGGAACGGCTTGCCGACCTCGAGCTTGATCCCGGCAAGGGCCGTCGTCTCGCCGAGGCGGACGAGAGCGCTCCCGTCGGCGGTCGTGACGAACCCCTGCTCGATGGTGACCGGGCGGTAGTCGTCCGGCCCCCGGCCGTCCAGGCGCCGTCCCTCGGCCGCGAGGTCGAGGATGTGCGTCTGGAGGATCTCGGCGGCGACCTCCTCGCTCATGGGGCCTCCCCCGCCAGCGGGGCGACCGAATAACGCTCACGGAGCGCCGCTTTCATCTTCTCGTAGATCGCCCGGCACCCCACGACGCCCAGCTCGAGGGCTTTGGCGAGCTCGGGCTCGGTCATGTGGCCCTCCATCTGCAATAGGACGAGGCGGCCGGACTGGGGGACGAGGGCCATCGGCAGGTCCGCCTCCCCGAAGTTGTCCTCCTCCTTCTTGAGGTCGAGGGCGATCGCCCCGCCGATCTTGCCGACGGCGACCGCGGGCAGCAGGTCGACCATCGGGATCCCGGCGTCGGCGAGCGCGACGCTCGCCGCGACCAACCCCGCGCAGCGCGTGCCGGCGTTGGCCTGAAGGACCTCGATGTAGACGTCGATGCTGGTCCGCGGGAACTCCTCGGCGAAGACCACCGACTCGAACGCCTCCGCGATGACCTTGGAGATCTCCTGGCTGCGGCGGTCGAGCCCCGGACGCTTGCGCTCGTCGACAGCGAACGCCGCCATGTTGTACTTGCACTGGATCACGGCCTTCGTGCTCTGCTGGAGGTGGCGCGGGTGGACCTCTCGGGGCCCGTAGACCGCGGCCATCACCTTGTTCTGTCCCCACTCGACGAACGCCGACCCGTCCGCTTGGTGCAGCGGCCCGGCCCGGATCCGGATCGGCCGCAGCTCGTCGAGCCGCCGTCCATCGAGCCGAAGCCCGTCCGCGTTCAGCAGGACCGGTACTTCCTTCGCTCCCACGCTTCCCATGCTTATCGCTCTCCCTGAACCGTCACTCTTCGTCGAGCCCGCCGTCCCTCGGCTCGTCGTCGGTCGCCTCGTCGCCCGGCGGGCCATCCTCGTGCGGGACGACCCGCACGTCGGACCCTTCCGGCCCGGGCCCGGTCGGCGTCGTGGCCAGAAGGAACTGCTCGACCCGGTCGGTCAATCCCGACCGGGGGCCGTTCTCCTCGATCATCCTGAGGACCTCGCGCACCCGCTGGATCGCCTCGGCGCTCCCGCCGATCCAGACCCGGCCGTTCTGGCCGATCGCGACCTGGGCGGTGGTGTGGTGCGTGATCGTGTCGATCATCGACCCTCCCCGCCCGACCAGCCGCGGGACGCGGGCCGGCGCGATGCGCACGATCATTCCCCCCTCCAGCTTGCCGAGCCCGTCGCCGAGCATCGTGACCCCGATCCGCCCGTTGGGGTCGAGGTTCTCCACGCGGACGACGACCGCGTCCCCGACCCGAAGGTAGCGCTCCGTCTCCCCGACGTCGACCTTCCAGGGGGTCCCGGTCATGTGGAGCGGCGCCCAGCGAGGAGCGCCGATGTCGAGGAGCCAGAACGTGCTCTGGACGTCCGTCACCGTCCCGACGACTTGGTCGCCGGCCTTGGGGACGTACCGCCCGGAGAGCGGGACGACCTGGACGAACGGGGGACGGGGCGAAAGGAGCCCGAGCTGGCTGGCGTAGACCTTGCCGCCGACCCGATAGGTCCCCGAACCGGGCTTCAGGCCCCGGCTCGGAAGCTCCTCCCCGGGAAGAACTACTACGCGATCCCGAGAGGGATGCGAGGTGGAACCCTCGCGGCCACCCGAACGGTGGCCCGGTCGATGACCTCTAGGCATTCTTTCTGCTGCACCGGGCGTTCCGACCGGCGCACGCTATTTAACCAAAGCGGTCTCGGCGGCGCCTTTCGTGCGGGCGCTGAGCTTCTCGTAGAGCTCGGTCTGGACCCCGGCCGGGATCTCGACCACCCCGGTCCAAGCGCCGTCCGCCAGCCAGGTCTCCTCCACGAGGCGACCGAGCCCCCGGATCTCGCCGATGACCCGCGGGTAGTGCTGGCCGGGCACGCGGATGCGGACCTTGACGACGTCGAGCCGTATGGGCAGCAGCGGGCGGAGCTTCGCGAGGACCTCCTGGACCTGAGCGTCGACCGGGCGGAACGGGTCGACATGCACCTTGGCCTCCAGCATCGCCGCCTCGATCCGGCTCGCCGGATGCGGAGCGCCGGTCTGGGGGTTCATCGCGTTCCGAGCGATCGTCGCGACGATCTGCCGGTGCTTCGCCTCCTGGAGGTGGCGGCGCTGCTCGGTGGTGACCTGGACCTCGCCCTTGAGGACGATCTGGCGGGCGATCTCGGCGAGGTTGCGGGTGTGGAACGTCTTCTCGAGGTGCTCCTCGGAGATCTTGTCGCCCTTCTTGACGTCCTTGAAGACCTGCTCGAGCGCGAGCTTGTCGGAGAGGTCGACCGGCTTGCCGTCCTTGAGCGCCTGGACCGCCTCCGGGTCGACCAGGACCTCGAACCTCGAGCCCTGGGTCTCCCAGCGGGCGATGACGGCGTCCTCGACCTTCACCATGGGAAGGCCCCCGCCCGGGGGAGCTACCCGCGGCCCGGCCGGCCGGACGAGCCGGCGGCGGCGGGGAGGCGCTGGACGTACTTCTGGATCTCTTCGGGCGCGAGGCGGTTCATGCCCTCGCCCGCCTGCAGGGTGCAGACCTCCACCTGGGCGAGCGTTCCGTTCTCCTCGAGGCCCGCGCGCAGCCCCTCGAGCGCGAGGAGAATGGCGTTGTCCCGGTCGAGGTTGGGACGGTACTTCTGCTCGAACAGATCCATCACGGGGCCCTTGTTGCCCCCCGTGCTGGCCGCGCGGAAGCTCGTGAGCGATCCGGACGGTTCGGTCTCGAACAGGTGCACGCCGCCATCGTCGTATCCGCCGACGAGGAGCGCCGTGCCGAACGGTCGGACCCCCCCGAACTGCGTGTACTGCTGCTTGTAGTCGCAGATCCGGCGGACGAGCATCTCGACGCTCATCGGCTCGGCGTAGGTGACCCGGTTGATCTGGGCCGCCAAGCGAGCGTAGTCCACCAGGACGCGCGCGTCCGCGACCAGCCCGGCCGTGGCGCAGCCGATGTTCTCATCGATCTGGTGGATCTTCTCGAGGCTCGACGCCTCCGCGAGCCGAGGATTGGGGATGCGCCGGTCGGCGATCAGGACGACCCCGTTGGCGTAGACGACCCCGGCGGTCGTGGCGCCACGGCGGACCGCCTCACGGGCGTACTCGACCTGGAACAGGCGGCCGTCCGGGGAAAAAACGGTGATGGCCCGGTCGTAGGCCATCTGGCCGGGTTGCATCTCCATCGGTGCGTTCCCTGCGCCGCCCACCGACGGGTCCTTTATAAAGCCCGCGCGGGCGGTAACGTCGCGTCCACCGGCTTACCCGCCGTCCGGCGGCGCGAAGCCTCCTGTGCGGAAACCGTATCTAGCGGCCGGGGCCGCCCCAGGTCGTGGGAACGCGCGAAGAGCCCGACAGGGCCCATGACTCGCGACTCGCCCGCGCGAGCTCGCTCTACCTCCGCGCGGCCGCGCACCAGCCGATCGACTGGTACCCGTGGGGAGACGAGCCGTTCGACGTCGCCCGACGGACCGGACGGCCCATCCTGCTGGACATCGGGGCCTCCTGGTGCCACTGGTGCCACGTGATGGACGAGGGGACGTACGAGGACGCCGAGGTGGCGCGGCTTCTGCGCCAGCACTTCGTCGCGGTCAAGGTCGACCGGGAGGAGCATCCGGAGGTCGACCGTCGCTATCAGCGGCAGGTCAGCTCCCTCTCGGGCGAGGGGGGCTGGCCGCTCACGGCGTTCCTCACACCCGAAGGGGACGCCTTCTTCGGAGGTACCTACTACCCACCGGCCGACGGCCACGGCCGGCCCGGGTTCCGACGCGTCCTCGGGGAGATCGCCCGTATCTGGGCCGAAGAGCCCGAGCGGGCCCGAGACTCCGCGGCGACCGTCCGGGACGCGATCGCGCGGATGGGTCGGAGCCCCCCAGGCCCCACCCCAGGACCCGGTCCGTTCCTGGACGACGTCGTGCGCGAGACGAGGACGAGCTTCGACCCCGCGCACGCCGGCTTTGGCACGGCACCGAAGTTCCCCCACCCTACTGCGGTCGCCCTGCTCCTGTGGGACGAGTACCGGCGCGGAAGTGCCTCCAGTGGGAACGAGGCGCTCGAGACGCTGCTGGGCATGGCCAACGGAGGCCTCTACGATCAGCTCGGCGGTGGCTTCCACCGGTACTCGATCGACGAAGGCTGGCACATCCCGCACTTCGAGAAGCTGGGGGTCGACAACGCCGAGCTCCTCGCCGTGTACGTCGACGGCTATCGGCGGTTCGCCGACTCCCGTCTCGAGGAGGCCGTCCGCGGGATCATGGGATGGAGCCGCACCGTCCTGGGGGACCGTGAAGGCGGCTGGGGGGCCAGCCAGGACGCGGACAACGCTCCCGGGGACGACGGCGGCTACTTCACCTGGAGCCGTCCCGAGCTCAAGGAGGCCCTAGGCCCGGAGGAAGCGAGGTTCGTCGGGCGGGTCTTCGGGATTGGGACCGAGGCTAGGATGCCGCACGACCCCGAGCGCAACGTCCTCTTCCGCCTCCTCTCCCCGTCCGACGCGGCCGAAGGTCTCCGCCTCGAGGGGGACCCCGCCAAGGTGTTGCGGGGGGCATGCGAGCGGCTCCTGGAGGTCCGCGGGCGGCGGCCCGCGCCGCAGGTCGACCGCGCGCTCTACGCCGCGGTCAACGGCCGATTCGTCGCCGCCTACGCCGGTGCGGCCGGGGTGTTCGACGAGCCCGGATGGCTCGACGACGCCCGCCGCGCGGCGGACCGCTGGCTCGCCCGAGGGTTCACGGCCGAGCGCGGGGTCGCCCACCGGCTGGACGCCGGCGGAGCCCGCGGCTACGGCTTGCTGGACGACCAGGTCAGCTTCGCGAGGGGGTTGATCGAGCTCGCCGTCGCGGACGCCGAGCCCTCGTACCTGACCCGGGCGGTCGAGCTCCTCGAGCTCGTCGACCGCGAGTTCGGCGGCGAGGACGGTCTCCTGCGGGACGTGGCTCCGAGGCTCTACGACGGCCCGCCCATCGGAGGATCGACCGAGCCCGCCTACCCCCTCGAGGACAGCCCCCACCTGAGCGCGAACTCTGGCGCCGCGCTCGCGTTCGTGCGGCTCGGCGCGCTCCTCCATGACGACCGTTGGCTGGAGAGGGCTCGGGCCCTGGTCGGGTCGATCGCCCGCCGGATCGGGGGCGCGGGGCTCTTCGCCTCCGGGGCGGCCCTCGCGGCGGGCCTGCTTGAGACGCCCCCGGTCGAGGTCGTCATCGAGGGGAGCGGCGACGCCGCGCAGGTCCTCCTGTTGGCCGCTCGGCGGGCATGGCACCCCCGCTCGGCCGTGTTCCGAGGCCACCCGCCTCCTCCGTTCTCGCTCATGGCGGAGGTCGGTCCCCCGGCGACGGCGGGCTCCGCCGCGCGCGCGATCGTCTGCTTCGAGCGAAGCTGCGCTCCGCCGGTGACCGACCCTGCCGAGCTCAGCCGCCTCGTCCGCCTCGGGCGGTCGGAGGCAGGGTAGCCAGCGGGCCCAGGTCGGTCCCGTCGAGCAGGTAGGCCCGGGCACGCCCCAGGCCGAGGAACCGATGGTAGAGGAAGGACCGGCCTCGCTCGGGCCGCTCGCGATTGAGGGACTCGATACCTGCGAGCGGGTGGAACGCCGGAACGACGATCAGTTCGCGGGCTCCGACCGGCCGTCCGTCAGGGCGGGAGGCCGCCGCAGCGCCGTCGAACTTCACCCGGACCCAGCACCGACGCTTGCTGATCGGGGATTCCGCCGTCGGGGCGAAACGGTAGCCCGGGTGCAGGTGCCCGGCGACGAGGATCTTCTGCTCGAGGACCTCGGGCGACGGCCATCGGTGCCCGTGGAAGACCCCCACCCCGTTCGCGACCCAGCCGGACGCCGGGTGGACGACCACCTCCCGGGGAAGATGACGGACGAGCCCGACGTCGTGGTTGCCCAGGACCACCTCCGGGAGCACCCCCGCCTCGAGCAGCGTGGCAAAGAAGTCGAAGAGGACCGGACGGAGCCACGGGGGGACCCCGACGATCGGATGCTTCACGTCGCCGGCGATCACCAACCGGCGGCTGCGCGCACGCTCGCAGAGCGAAAGCGCCGCCTCCGCGAGCTCCGGGGCGGACGCCCCGGGGGGGCCGAGCGGCGCGTCGGGGCTCGCCGCGAGCCCCAGATGGACGTCGGCGATGACGACCGTCGTGCTGCGGCGCGCGGCGCTCACCACGAGGGCCGCGGCGTTCGGGAGCGGGCGGACCGTGCTCGGCACGCCCGGGGCGAGCGGGAGGTCGGCCATGACGGTTCGTCCCGGCCTGCATGGGGATCCTCGCCGTGCCGTCCCTCATAGTAGCTATTAATATACCAGCGGAAACTCAGTCTATTGAGGATTCCCCCGATGAGCCGACCCCGGGACCGCTGGATAGAGCACATACGCGAGATGCTCCAGCGCGCCGGCTTCTACGTGGCCGTGACGACCGGTGCCCGTCCGTCGAGCTTCGACCTGGTCGCCCGCCGGGACGCGATGCTCCTGCTCATCAAGGCGCTGAAGAACGTCGATGCCTTGGACGCCGACGAGGCCGGCCGTCTCAAGGAGCTCGGCCGCCTCTTCCCGGCCGTCGTCCTGGTCCTCGGTCAGCGCTCGGGGATCGCCGAGCTCGAGGAAGGCGTGGTCTACACGCGCTACGGGGTGCCGATCATCCACGAGGTGACCCTCCAGGAGTACCTGCAGAAGGCGCTCCCCCCGTTCCTCTACGCGAGCCCGGGAGGCGTCTTCGCCCGGGTCGACGGGGACAGGCTGAGGCAGCTCCGGCTCGCCGGAGGGCTGTCGCTCGGGGCCCTCGCCTCGATCGCGGGCGTCTCGCGACGGGCGATCCAGCTCTACGAGGAAGGGCAGGGAGCCGAAGCGAGCGTCGTCGAGAGGATCGAGGCCCACTTCGACGAGCCGCTCGTCCGCCCGATTTTCCTGTTCGAGCTCCCGGTGCGGCCCGAGCGGCCGGCTCCCTTGGCAGGGGCCGGCGCCGAGCCCGAGCATCGACCGGCGCTCACCGGGGACGCGCTGCGGGACGGGGTCTTCCGCCAGCTCGACGGCCTGGGCCTCGAGGTGACGGTGACCGTCCGGGCCCCGTTCGACGCGGTCGCGCGCGCCGAGGATATCCTTCTCACCGGGGTCGGGAGCCTGAGGACCGCGGCGCGGCGTGCGGAGATCCTGCACGGGGTCGCGCGGGTCGCCGAAGGCCACGCGATGTTCGTCGTTCGGGAGCAGGTCCACCGCGATACGATCGCTGGGCTGCCGATCCTCAACGTCGCCGAGCTCAAGCGCCACCGGGACACGGACGAGCTCCTCGAGGACCTCGCGGAGCGCGAGGGTACGTGATCTCGTCGACGCTCGACGTCGGCGCCACGGTGCTCCTGCTCGGGCCGGTCCGCGGCCTCGCCTCGGACGCGCGTGCGGTCCGCCAGGGACTGGACGCCTTCCGGCCCGAGGCGATCGGCGCCGGGGTCGCCGCCGAGGAGCTGCGCGGGCTGGTCGAGTACTTCCTGGACGTGCCGGCCGAGCCGGTCGTCCCGCTCGCCCCCACGGAGCTGAGCGAGGTCCGTGGGCTGTGCCGGTTCGGCGAGGTGCGGGTCCCGAACCCGGCGTTCGTCGAGGCGCTCGCCTGGGGGCGCGCCGGAGGGGTCCCGGTCGCGGCGCTCGACCCGACCGAGGAGGAAGCCGCGACGCTGTTCACCGAGCACATCGGCTACGTCGAGCTCGTCCGTCGCACGGTGCGCGAGCACCGCCTGGGCCGGTCGCCGCCCACCCCGTCCTCGGCGGACGCGTTCGCGCTCGCCTGGGACCGCTCGATCGCCGGGGGCCGGGGGTCGCGAAGGCTCGCGGCGGCCCGGGACGATCAGTTCGTCCGGGGCGCGCGTCGGCTCGCCGAAGGGCGTCGGCAGATCGCGCTCGTCGTGGACCGAGAGCGCTACGATTCGGTGCGGTCGCGGCTCGCGCCGATGCCGTCCGGCGCCTGAAGCGGCCCGGCGCGCGTCGCCTCGCCGGGCTACGTCTCGCGGGCGAGGATTCGGCCCAGCGTCGCGCGCGCAGAGGAGCGGAAGGCGGCCAGGTCGCCCTCGTTGACGAGCATCTCGTCCGCGAGGATGAACGCGGCTCCGATGCCGAACTTGAGCTCGCGCTGGTCGCGGTCGAAGAACTCCTGGAGGTTCGCCCCGTCGTCCGACCGGCCTCGGCGTCGCAAGCGCTCGTAGCGGGTCTCCGGGGAGGAGAAGATCCCGAGGACGGTCAGGTCGCCGAACTGGTGGCGGAAGCAGGTGATCTCCGCGTCCGAGCGGCACCCGTCCACGAGCATCTTCGTCTCGGTCAGCTTGGGGAGGGCCCGCTGAGCCCAGATCGCGGCACCGTGCTTCTCCCGCTCCTCGGCCGCGAGCCGGGAGAGCGCCGAGCCGTTCGGGGCGATGCCCCGGCGCGAGGCCTCCGCACGGACGAGGTCGCCCATCTTCAGGGTCGCAAGGCCAATCGACCGCGCGACGCCGATCAGCTCGTCCTTCCCCGAGCCGGGCATCCCGACCGAGACGATGAGCTTCATGGCGGCGGAGGGGACGTGGTGTCCGTCCCTGTCGAGGAGGTCGGGGGAGGGGCCGCCGCGGCGGCCGGGTTCGTGTCCTGCTCGGCGACGAGCTGCAGCCGGTCGGCGCGCTGGCGGAACTGGGTTGCCTCCTGGCCGGCGAGGGTGGCCGCTTCGAGGAACCGGTCGACCTTGACCTTGAGCTCGGAGGTCCGTTGGGTCTTCTGCGCCGCGTGCAGTTCGAGGGCGCGGGCCTTCTGCTTTAGGTCGACGACCTTCTGCTGGAGCTTGCGGATGCGGTACGTGAGCGCCGTGATGTCGCTCGTCATCACGGAACCCGCCCGGCGGCCCGTGGCCGCGTCGACATCGCGCTGGTACTGCTTGATCTCCTGCTCGAGCTCGGGCACCCCGGCAAGGACGGTCTGGCCCTTCTCGCGCTGGAGGGTGGCCTGATGACGGAGCCGCTCGATCTTCGTGTTGAGCCGAGAGACCCGCTGCTCGTAGCGCGCGGCGGTCTGGTCCTGCCGGGCGGCCATTTCGCGGAGCTTCGTGATGTCGGCGTACTGCTCGCCAAGGAACCGCGACCGCCGGAGCTGGCTGACCGTCAGCGAGCCCGTCGGTCCGGGTGAGGTCGCCCCTCCCTCCGGCATCGACCGTAGAGCACGGGGGTCGCGAGATATATCGGTTCGTGCCCGCAGGCAGTACCTGCTAAGGCGGCGTGGGCCACGGCAGTCGGAGCGCCGCGCCGAGGCGCGTCGCAAGCTCCGAGGCGGGCACGCGTTCCTGAGCCTTTGAGTCCCGCGCACGCAGGGTGACCGTCCCTTGCTCGGGCCCCTCCCCGACGCTCAGCCCGTCGACCGTGGCGCAGAACGGCGTTCCGGCCTCGTCCATCCGGGCGTACCGCTTGCCGATCGAGCTCGCCTCGTCGTACTCCGCGTCGATCCCTGCGGCCAGCAGCTCGTGCGTGAGCTTCTCGGCGAACGGTCGGTGCTCCTTGGCGATGAGCGGGAGGACCCCGGCCGACACCGGGGCAAGGTACGGCGGTAGCCGCCAGACCGTCCGCTCCCCGTCGCGCGTAAAGTGGACATCGGCCAGCGCCCAGAGGTTGCGGTCGACACCGAAGGTGAGCTCGAGGACGTGCGGCACGACGCGGTCGGGGCCCCCTCGACTCACGGAGAGGTCCTTCCCCGAACCGGTGGCGTGCCGGCGCAGGTCGTAGTCGCCCCGGTAATGGATCGCGGCGACCTCCTTGTACCCGCCGAGGCTCTCCAGGTGGACCTCGGCGTCAAACTGCAGCCGGTTGTAGAACGCCCGCTCCTTGTCGGACTTTTCGAAGAAGCGGATCCGCTCGGCGGGATAGCCGAGGACATCGCGCAGGAACCTCAACATGTGCACCATGTGGTCGACGAAGAACTCGGGGAGCCCGGACGCGACCAGCTCGCTCGCCGGGACCAGCGCGGGCGCGCCCTCGCCCCGCTCCCGCCGCTTCACCTGGAGGACCGGCACCTTCTCCGACGCAAAACGCCCGAGCTGGCCGGGCGGCTCGGCCGGGTCGAAGAAGATCTGGAGCTCGGCCTGGGTGAACGTCCGCATCCGGAACAGGATCTGGCGGGGC
>Ga0326727_10006357_pt1 | contig 32528 bp, 23 predicted proteins | sample MB2enrmetagenome_FD_207643 | JGI IMG/M metagenome (GOLD analysis project Ga0326727, IMG submission 207643) | Lab enriched peat soil microbial communities from McLean, Ithaca, NY, United States - MB29MY | ecosystem: Environmental > Terrestrial > Soil > Wetlands > Peat | place: USA: New York...
CTGGAGTGTATATTGAGCGAGCATAACGGCATAGACGCCGAAAGCCAGGATTGCGGAGAGCCAGGACATGGCAGTGTAGGGATTCGGCCCCATTGCCTCATAAAACTTGGCGATAGCAGCCACCAGCAGAAGAGCGGCTGCACTGGCGGCAACCAGAATAAGGACTGTTGTTTTTCTCATCGCATCACCCCATATGGTCGAGCCTTGAGATATTCACGCGCAACAAACTCAGGCTTGACACGCGTTCATTGTAGCATACTGTCACTACAGCGACAAGATCGGGCATGCGGGAAAGGTGTCGGGTATTGGGTATTGGGTCCCGTTCGTGGGAACCCCCTAACCCCCCTAATTAAGTGAGGGAACACCGGAACGGGTCTTCAATGCTGGGCGTTAGTTATTCGGTGCTGGCTCTTCCGCTCCCTGACACCCAATACCTGATACCTGATACCGTCCATCAACAAACTCACGAATCGCCGACAAAGCCGTTTCCACCTGTGCCGCCTGGCGATCCTTCTTGTTCCTTATGCGCACTGGCGGCTTCGGCAGAATGCCGAAGTTGGCGTTCATCGGCTGGAAATTCTCGGTCTGAGGAGACGAAATGTAGTCGGCGAGGGTTCCGATCATCGATGCGCCGGGCAGGACGACCGGTTCTTCTCCCAGGACAAGCCGGGCCGCGTTCATTCCCGCGAGAATGCCCATCGCCGCCGATTCCACATACCCCTCCACGCCGGTAATCTGACCCGAAAGAAGAATATTCGGATGCTCGCGAAGTTGGAGGGTCGGAAGAAGGAGTTTCGGCGATTCCACGTACGTGTTCCGGTGCATCACGCCGAAGCGGACGAACTCGGCATGCTCCAGACCCGGAATCATGCGGAAAACTCGCTCCTGCTCGCCCCATTTCATGCGAGTCTGGAAACCGACCAGCCCATAAAGTGTGCCCTCGGCATTCTCCTGCCTGAGTTGTACAAGCGCGAACGGCCACTTACCCGTCCGGGGGTCGTCTAATCCGACCGGGCGCATGGGGCCATACGCCGGTGTCTGCTTCCCCCTCCGCGCCAACTCCTCGATCGGCATGCAACCCTCGAAGAACTTGATCTTCTCATATTCGGCGATGGGAACGGTTTCGGCGCTGACCAATGCCTCCCAAAAGGCGTCATATTCCTGCTCGGTGAAGGGACAGTTGATGTATGCCGGCTCGCCCTTGCCCCATCGCGATGCTCGAAACGCCTTCTCATAGTCAATCGACTCGGCGGTGATGGTCGGCGCGACCGCATCGTAGAAATAGAGGTAGTCCAGGCCTGTCAGCTTCCCGATTGACTCAGCGAGGCTGTCGGAGGTAAGCGGCCCTGACGCGATGATAGTGATACCATCCGCCGGGATCTCTGTGACCTCCTCTCTAATCAAAGTAACGTTCGGAAGAGACACGATTCTTTCGGTCACGCACTCGGCAAATCTCTCCCTATCTACTGCCAGCGCTTCGCCGGCGGGAACCCGGTTGGCATCGCCGCAGGAAATGGTTACCGAGCCGAGCATGCGCATCTCTTCTTTGAGGAGACCGCAGGCGTTTGAGATCAGGTTCGACTTAAGGGAGTTGCTGCACACCAGTTCGGCGAGCATATCCGTCTGATGAACCGGTGTCTTTCTTACCGGGCGCATCTCATACAACCTGACTCGCGCTCCTGACTCAGCCGCATGCCATGCGGCTTCGGCGCCTGCCAATCCGCCGCCAATTATCAGAATATCACGAAGCTTGCTCACAACTCACCTCATTGAAAATTGAAGCCAAAAAGTGGAGGAATATGGGGAGTGGAAGGAGCGCGGATCCGGAATTCCCAATACTCCCCTACTCCTTCCACTCCTCTTACTCCACTACTCCAATTCCCCAAAATGTTGTTGAACTCCTTCATCTGTGGTATAACCTGGTGTGTTTCCTGCAAGGAGGGACGGGATTTAGTGGTTCGGCGGGCGACCGGCCGGGCCCTGAGCGGTAGATTTTCCCCTGACCGAGCCGCGAGGGGCACTGGCCGGGAGTGCGCTGGAGGGGGTTGCCATGACTGACTCCGAACTCTTCGATTCCCTTGCCGCTTCCCACGATCTTACCCGCGACCGGCTTCTTGAGCAGATCGGTAGGGTTTGGGATTTGACTCCTTCCCAGCTTGCTCAGGTTCCTTTCTTCCTGGATGATTTGGCCTCTTGTTGGGTCTGTGGGGGGGTGGATGTCCATGCCTAGACCTTCCCGCCGTAGTGACCCTATTTCGGCTCGTATTGGTTTGAGGATGAAAGCTGCCTGTGATTTGGCCGGGCTTTCCTCCGACCAGGTGGGTACGCGCCTTCGTGTTTCTGGCTGGGTTGTTCGTTCTTGGTTCCGTGGGGAGTCTCCGATCCGGCTCAATCATCTGGTTGGCTTTGCCGGTCTGGTTGGGGTTTCCGTTGGCTCTTTCTTTTCCGGATCTGGCGCTGACCTTCCGCAATTGGTTTCAGATCTTCGTTTTTTGATCGAACGTTTGGATTCTCTTTCTGGGTGTGCGGGGCTTTCCCGTGGCCAGATTTTGGACGAGGTTGGCCGGAATTGGTGTTTGGATTCCGAGCAGCTCCCTTCCGTGGGGTGTTTTCTTGATGCTCTTTCCGCTGGTTTTTCCGGCGACGTTTCTCTCTTTCCGGCTGCCGCTTCGATTCTTGATTCTTCCGGTCTTTCCATGCCGGGTGATGATGATGACTGCGGTGTTTTTCCCAGGCCTCTTGCCGGTCATTTTCGCGCGCCTGGTGGGGATTCCGGGCGTTCTGGTCTTAATCTTGGTGGGCTTCGTCCGCGTCGTTCTTCTGGAGGTGGGTAATGTCCGTTGTTCTTTCTGCTTCTGAGCGTGAGGCTGTTCGCTTGCTTCTCGCTGATTCCGGTCTGGACTTTGGCCGGGTTACTCTTCAGGTGGACGTCTGCTCGGGCCGTGTCCGGCGCGCCGGTGTTACCGTCCGGCGTGGGGTTCGGTTTCCGGCTTTCGGGTCTGTCGAGTTTTCCGAGCCTGAGTCTGACTTTACGCATTGATTTCCGGTGGGCTTCCGCCTTGTGACGATGGTGTCTGGCGGGCTGGCCTGCCGGGAGCGCACGACGACGCCGGGGTTTCTTTGTTGTTTCCTCCCCAGCCCCGACCTTGCCTGTGCTTTTTGAATGCGGTCGGCGCGTGCGCGTGAGGCAGGGTTTGCCCGCCTGGAATGTGTTCCACAAGATACGTTGGATGTTTGAGTTTCCGAACGCAATTTAGACGCCTTTATCATCCGGCTTGGGGTGGTATCGTTACCTCTATCTCGGTTCCTGCTTCGAGCCGGGTGATAAAGGCATCCGGTTCGCTGTTTCGGATGGAACGCCGGACTTCTGTATGGTGATGGGAACTACGTGCCGTGTTCCTTGCGGCTACGGCCTTGTGGTTCTCTGCTATGTGGCACAAGCGGAGCGAGGAACGAACGGAGCGCAATGACCGTGTGCCTAATGGCCCGCACCTTGTTGGCCCGCCTGTTTTGGTATCTTGGTTTCTTTTGTATTTTGGCGGGCGAACATGTGCGCGGGCGGTGAATGACGCCCGAGAGCGCGCGCGGCTGGGTGGGTGAGGTAGTTTTTCTTGGGCCCGGTTTGGGGTGGGGCGCGCGCGCGGCATTCCTTATTGTCTTCTTTCTTCATGCTGTTGTCGGTGTTCCATCCGGTGTCTGCGAATCGGCGGGATTGGGGGTGGTCTTCGTGGTTGATGATCGGTCTGGGCATGCTGTTCCGGTTGCGGCTTTTGGTGGTGCGCCGGATACCGTTGTTTGTATTGTTGAGGAGCTCTCCAGTGCGTGTCAGCTGCTCTGTCATGCTGAGCGGCTCCTGGGTGAGGCTAGGTTACCTATGAACCGGAAGGTTCAGAGCGCGAGGCGTATGCTCCGCTATGCTTCTGGCGCGTTTGCTTGCGCGGTCGAGCGGTGCATCGATGCGCTGGGTGATTCGGATTCTGCCTAGTGTTTATTTTTGCAACAGTGAGGTTTTTCTATGTTTGGTGTTTCTGATTTGGTTTCCGATCTTGAGGCGCGTTCTGAACGGGTTCCTCGTTTCTTTGTTCCTGAACGCGACCTTCCCGATGGTGACCGGAACCTTAGTTTTCCGGGTCTTGCTCAGCATTACTCTGGCCGGTCTGCGGTGCCTACGAATTTTCGGGGTGTTCCGGATGTTTCTTCCGGTTTCCTCCGCCGCTTTGATGCGGTTCTCTCCTGTGTCTCCAGGCCGGAGACTATGAGCCGGGCCCTACTTTATATTTCCCGTCCTGGTGCCTGCTTTTCCTGGGAGTTCCGGGACTGCGGTAGGGATGCTTGTTGGAACTGTCCGCATGGGCCTTACCTTTATGTTACTTATTCTGACGCTGGCCGGAGGGTTAGGCGTTATCTTGGGAGGTGAACTTTCCGCCTTGCGTTTTCTGCCTTGACATTTCTGCTCTTTAGAGCTACAATTCCACAAGATAGAGGGGTATTTTCGTTATGGTTTACGAGGGGCGTGTTAATGCTCACATTGGGCCTGGTTTGCCGATTGTTCAGTTTGAAGATCTTCAACTTCTACTTTCTGTTGTCCGTGACCGTTGGCCGAAGGATGAGGTTCTTTTTCTGCTTGCTTGTGATGCGGGGCTTCGGCGCTGTGAGATTCTTCATGCTGATTCCCGCCATGTTTTCCTTCCCGACCGGCTTCAGGTTCCTGTTGGCAAGGGTGGTACTTCCCGTTACACCGTCTTGACTCCCCGACTCCGTGATTGCGTTTCCTCTTTCTGCCGTGATCACGGGCGCGGGCCTTTGTGCCTTTATTCCTATCATTCCTTACGTGAGGTTTTGTCCCGGGCTGTTGAGGCTTCTGGTTTGGATGCCCGCGTCACTTGGCATGGAATGAGGCATTACTTTGCCACTCGTTTGATTGATGGCGGTCTTCCCTTGCATGAAGTCTCTGGTCTTCTTGGCCACCGTTGGGTTCATTCCACCGCCTATTATCTCCATGTGCGATCCAGCCGGTTTCTCCAGGCTTCCGATGTTCTTTCCTCTCCGCCTTTTGATCCCGATCGGCGGCCTGTTTTCCGGATCTTGGAGGGCGGTGCAGCATGATTGGCGATTTGGTTGTCCTTTTTCTTTTTGCTTCGGGAATGGCATGCCGCTGCTTGGTTCCCCTAATTTCTGTTTCTTCTTACGGTTTTTCGGGGTATGTCTGTTCTCGTTCCCCTAAATATGGTATTATTTAAGGTATTTTGGGGAAACGAGCCAGGATATTCGAGGAATCGCAGATATGCCGGATACCCAAAACAAGACTGGATCGGTGATTAATGAGCCGATCGCCTGTGTGATCCCAGCGTACAACGAAGAGCAGCACATAGGCGCCGTTCTCGACGTCCTTTGCAATACAAGCGAACTGTCTGAAATCATCGTTGTGGATGACTGCTCTACGGACACTACGCAGAATGTGGTAAAATCTTACCTCCAAGGCGATCCTCGCGTTCGCATGCTGTGCACGCCGCAGAACAGCGGCAAGGGCGGAGCGATGGTCCTGGGGGCGAACGCCGCCAAGTCCGACCTGCTGCTCTTCCTTGACGCCGATTTAGTCAGGCTGAAGCGCGAGCATATCCTCTCTCTTGTTGAACCGATAACTATGGACTCCACAAGCATGACAATCGGCCTCTTCACTCAAGGCCGGTTCCAGACGGATTGGGCGCACAAGCTCACTCCATATCTAAGCGGCCAGAGATGCCTTCGCTGGAGTCTGTTCAAAGATGCGCCGGATATCGATGGGGCTCGTTACGGTGTCGAGGTTGCGCTCAATCTTCATGCATGGCATCACCGATATAAGATTCGATACATCTCATGGCCGGGCGTAACGCACATGATGAAGCCGGAAAAATATGGCGGGCTGCGCGGCGCAAACTCATATCTTACAATGTACCTGGAAATCGCGAAATACGTGGTCAGGCACATGGGGAGAAGTAGTTAGCGGCTAGCGGTTAGCCTCCGGAAATCTTCCAAGCAAGATCCTTTCCTATATTGCGGTTGGCTTGGAGAAAACGGATTTCGGCCTTCTACCGCTAACTGATTACCATGGACTCTAAATGAAACTCTGGATTAGAATAATAGCCGCTGCCGTACTCTCGGGGATCGTGATAATGGGCCTTCTCCTTGTCAGATCACGCGCAGGTTGGACGGGACCTGCCTCAAATGTGGACTTGTCCACGCTGGATATGTCGGGCCATCACAGGCTGCTGATAGTCGCGCCACACTGCGACGACGAAACCCTGGCTTGCGGTGGGTTGACGCTGGCTGCCAAACACGCCGGCCTCGACGTCCATGTGATGATTGTCACAAACGGCGACGGATTCTACTTCGCAACCATGGAGCAATTTCACAACATCTTCCCTAAGAGAAGTGACTATGTGAAGATGGGAGAGCTGCGACAGAAGGAATCGCTCAGCGCGCTCTCTCTGCTTGGCGTTCCGAATGAAGAAGTCACTTTTCTTGGATACCCCGATCGTGGCACCCCTATTCTGCTGAACGATCACTGGAGCGACAAAGATCCGTTCACCTCACCCTACGATCATGCGGATAGGAGTCCTTATCCGGCTACCTACGACCACAATGCCGTTTACGCGGGCGAAGATCTGCTCGCCGATATGAAATCGGTTCTGGCCTCATACAAACCCGATCTGGTAGTCTATCCTCATCCCGCAGACGCTCACCCTGACCATTGGGGCGCGGGAGTCTTCACCAGGCTCGCGATCGAGGTGCTTGAGCATGAGGATCCGACCTTCAAGCCGGATACCTATGTTTATCTGGTACACAAGAAGAACTTCCCCAAACCCGCCGGTCTTCAGCCGAAAAACGGTATTCTGCCGCCCAAGGGGTTTGAACGCATAACAAGCCACTGGCTCAAGCTGGACCTTACCGATCAGGATGTCATCTCCAAGTGGCAGGCCGTCAGCGAGTATCGAAGCCAGTTGCCGCTTCTTCGCAATCTAATGGAGAGCTTCATACGCAGAAATGAGCTGTTTGGCGAGATAACAACTCCTGATCTCCCTTACCTTGCCCAGGGACTGCACAGCGATCCCTCCACTTGGCGAACCGATGAAGGTAAACCAGTTGAGCCGGTTCAATATGGGCAGACAGACGGTTTCGTTGCCTCCAGGAGTGCCACCAAGTCCGCGAATATTGTAAGCCTCTACGCCTCCAGGGACGGAAGCAACATGCTGAACCTGGCAGCCGATCTTAGAGGACGCCCAAACAATGGCCTTACCTACACCATAAGAGTGCTGGCGATCCTGCCTAAAGGCGAAAAGCAGTATGTTGTGCGAGTAGGGAGAAAGGTGAAGGACTCGCATCAGGCCTCCGCTAATGCCAATTACATTTGCGACCGAGTCTCCATGTCTGAGCTCGGCAATCCCTGGTTGGTCATGGTCCGGGCCGAATCTGCTGCTCCCGGAGGTATGATTCTGGGCAGCACTCCCTGGCAGATATTGCGCGTAGTCCCCTCCAAAGCCGGCCTCTACCGCCGAAACCTCGCATTGGGCGTCCCCTCGCAATCGAGCCGTCTCTAGCCATCTACGCCAGTCTCAACAGGAATTAGGACTTAGGATTCAGGATTTTGGGCCGGAACCCGGACCGGATCATGGCCGTCGCAATGCGGCTCCTATAGCCAGCTTATGATGTTTCGGTCGCAAAGCGAAGCGACGCTGCCGAAGCTGCCATCCTTTTTTCATTCCATAATGGTTTGGAAAGCCGCTAGCCATCTACCCCAATCTCAAACAACGCCAAAGAAATGTAACTTTTTTTTCGCATCATGGTTTAGGATAGCGGCGATGTGGGGAATTAGTAACAGCTAGAGAAGCAATCTTTATCTCGACAAGTGGAAGTAAGTCTGGTACAATCGAGCAGTAAGTTTCCGGGGAACAACTCTACATATCCACATGAAAGCAGTCAGTGAATCGAACCTGCCGCATACCACACCAGGCCGCAAATACACTACAGGCAGTCACAATTCGATCTGGGCCAAGCTTGCCTGGTTGCCCATACCTCTGTTTCTCATCGCTATCATCGCTCTGAGAGCGACGAATCAGCAGACCGCTTATGAATCCCGCGGCCTGCTGATAATCCTCAATCTCCTTTTCTCTGTAGCGGCTTCAAGCCTCATTTTGTTCCTGATTGGCCGCACGTTCCTTTTGCGCAACCTTGCCGGACTCCTGCCGATGGGAGCGGGGATCGCTTTGTGGGGATGCGCCGGGATTACCATGGTTGGGGCCGGCTTGCTGGGTGTTTCAGACTTTCATGATGCGAACGTGGTGATAACAATTCACAACTCGTGCATATGGCTTTCGGCGGTATTGCAACTTGTTGGCGCGACGCTGTTTCTTAGTTCCAGTAATATCTTGCGATCCGCACGAGCGTGGTTTTGCGCATATGCGGCGCTTGCACTGTGCGCTCCCTGCCTTATTGCTTACCTAACTCTCTCAGGGCGGATGCCCGTCTTCTTTATCCAGGGTCAGGGAGGAACTCCCGTTAGGGATCTGGTTCTCGGCTCCTCCATAGTAATGCTGGTTGTCACGGCGGGGCTTCTGAGGCTAAAACGCGGAATAGAACTGACCGGATTCCAGTACTGGTACACGCTCGGTCTCGGTCTCCTGGCAGTAGGATTAATCGGGATTATGATCCAAACAGTCCGCGCCACGCCACTGGGCTGGACGGGAAGGGCGGCGCAGTATCTGAGCGGCGTCTATATGCTCATTGCCGCTGTCACCGCCGTTCGGGAGTCAGGATCCTGGAGCATTCCTTTGAAGGAGGCACTTCGGGAGAGCGAGAATCGGTTTAGGTCGGTGCTGGATAACTCGCTGGATTGTATTTATTGCCTCAACCTACAGACTCTCAGATATGAATACGTTAGCCCGGCTGTAGAGAGCATCACGGGCTATTCGCCCGATCACTTCACCGGAAGGAATTACGACGGCGCTATGACCATGGTGCACTCCGACGATATCCAAACTCTACAGGAAGCAATCGAGAGGCTTGAAGCTACAGGCCAGACATTGACTGAGTATCGCCAGCGAACGAAAGATGGAGACTATCGGTGGCTCTCAAACCACATGCGAATGATCCGGGATAGCGATGGGCGTCCTCTGTACCGAGAAGGAAGCATCCGCGACATCACCGAGCACAAAGAAGCAGAGGAGGCGCTGGCCCGGACTCACGCGGAAGCAGAGCGAAGAGTGGCTGAGATGGAATCATTTATCGCGAACATGACGGAAGGTGTTGTTCTTCACGATGCTCAAGGCAAAATGGTGTTCTGCAACCAGGCGTCTAGAGAAATACTTGAGACTGACTTGCAGACCTCAATAGAATCAAGAGTTGAGCAATTCGCTGTGCATCATCTTGATGGGACGCCCATGTGGCCGGAGGAAACCGCATCGGCCAGAGCGCTCAAAGGAGAGACTGTTCGGGAACTCCGCTACAAGATCACCAGCCCCAGCGGCTCTGAGAAAGTGATTTCGGTAAACTCCTCGCCCGTGCAAACCGCTGAAGGAACCATCCTGGGAGCGACAACGGTCTTCCTGGATGTCACGGACAAGGCGGAGTTCGAGCGCAATCGCCAGGAACTCTTCGAGCGAGAGCACCGCATAGCCGAGGTTCTTCAGCAGGCGACGCTTCCGCCGGATATGCCGAGGGAAATCATGGGCTACAGGCTTGCGGTAAGGTATAGGCCGGCGTTGAATGAGGCGGAAATTGGCGGAGATTTCTATGATTGCTTTGAGTTGAAGGAAGGCAAATTCGCCATAATCATAGGTGATGTGGTCGGCAAGGGACTCAAAGCGGCTATTCAGGTTGCGGAAGCGAGGCACTCCATTCGAAGTTATGCTTATCTGGATTCCAGGCCGTCCTGGGTACTTTCTTTATCCAACAACGCGTTATGCCGAGATGCAGAGGATATGTCCAGGATGCTGACGGTCTTCTTTGCCGTGGTCGATCCTGCATCGAATACCATGACCTACTCGGTTGCGGGCCATGATCCACCGATACTCTGCCGCTCCTCCGGCGTGTGCTTGGAATTGGAATCGCACGGAATGCCGATGGGCATCATGCCCAACATAGAGTATGGGCAATCAAGCGTAGATCTTGCCCCCGAAGAGATTCTTGTGATGATAACTGACGGCATCACGGAGGCGCGAACGTCCGAGAACATCTTTTTCGGCAGAGATGGAATCATCGATTTCCTTGCGGAGAAACGTTCAAGGTCCCTGGATGACATCGCTGATGGAATTCTGGATGCGGCGACTACCCATGCCGGCGGGCGTCTCCAGGATGACGCGGCGGTTGTGGTTCTGGCGGTCAGGCCGAACGAAGGGTTTTCCGGAATCCCGGGAACTGAATCATCGGATTGCCGTCTGGAGATGGTTCCTGCAGCCAATAACCACCAATTGTAGGTGCGGTTTGCAACCGCTATTCCGGTTTCGGGATCACGCTCGCCGTCGGAAGCTGGCTTCTACCATCCAAACCCCCCACGCTCTGGCACATCTCGACAACGTGTTTGCTCATCTGTTATAATCCGGTTTGACGCCATATTCCAACGGCGCATCGCGTTAGCGTTTGCAATCATTTATCCCCTTGTTACCGGCCGGGAACGGAGAAGTAAGTGAAGAAAGTCGCCGAATCAAAACCACCTGATGATAATTCGGATAACCACAATGGCATAAAGGTCGAGGATGCTCTTCGCGAGAGTGAGAGACGTTACCGAAACCTCTTCGAGACAATGGTCGAGGGCTTTTCGCTCGATGAGATCATCTGCGATGATAACGGCAAGCCATATGACCTTCGCTATCTGGCGGTAAATCCGGCGTTCGAGCGACAGACCGGACTAAAGGCCGAAGATATCCTCGGGCGGACCACCCTCGAATTGTTCCCCGACGCCGAGTCTGAATGGTTCGAGATTTACGGCAAGGTGGCCCTCACAGGTGAACCGGCGCAGTTCGAAGCAAGGTTCGGCCCACTCGATCGGTGGTTCGACGTGAGCGCCTTCCGCACGGAACCCGGGCGATTCGCCGTGGTCTTCTTCGATATCACGGAGAGGAAACAGGCGGAAGAGACGCTTAAGGAAAGCGAGACAAAGTACAGAAACCTGTTCGAGAACATGACCGAGGAGGTGCATTTCTGGAAACTCGTACGCGACGAGGAGGGGGGGATCAAGACTTGGGCCCTGGTGGACGCAAACCCGCCAACCCTAAAAACGTGGGGAAAATCGCTTGATGAGATAAAGGGCAAAACCACCGACGAGATATTCGGCCCGGGAGCCACGGAGCATTACAGGGCGGTCGTAGAGAAGATCATGACCGAGGGTGTCCCATATAGCTTCGAGGACTACTTCCTGCATCTTGACAAATACTTCCGATTTACAAGCATCCCCTTGGGAGAATACTACATCACCACCGGCGCGGATATCACTGTTCTCAAGAAAGCTCATAAGGCGTTACAGGCGGCAAATGAAGAACTCCGAGCTCGGACCCGTAAACTAGAGGAGTTGAACGACGAGTTGCAAGCCTCCCGTGAAGAGATCGATGCCCAGAATGAAGAGTTGAAGGCGAGCATGGAAGAACTTCAACTGGAGGTTCTGGAGCGCAAACGTGCAGAGGAAGAACTCCGCAGAGTCAACCGAACGCTCAAAGCGCTGAGCAATAGCAGTGCCGCCATGGTACAGGCTGAGAGCGAATTAGATTACCTGGAAGAAGTCTGCCGAATTATTGTAGAGGATTGCGGCCATGCCATGGTGTGGGTCGGCTATGCGGAGGAAAATGAGGAAAAGACCGTCAGACCGGTGGCCTGTTCGGGGTTCGAGGAAGGTTACCTCGAAACCCTGAACGTGGCATGGGCCGACACCGACCGCGGTCGTGGACCCACCGGCACTGCCATCCGCAACGGCAAGCCAAGTCCGTGCCGTGACATGCATACAGACCCAAGGTTTGCGCCCTGGCGTGAAGAGGCTCTGAAGCGAGGCTACGCGTCATCGATATGCCTTCCTATGTCCTCGGATAAGGAAGTATTTGGCGCGATCACAATCTACTCTCGATTACCGGATCCATTCTCTGAAGCGGAGATCACGCTACTCTCTAAGCTGGCGGACGACCTCGCGTATGGAATAACCCATCTCAGGCTTCAAGACGAGAGGGAGCGGGACCAGCAAGCGCTCAAGAGGATCAACTCCGAGTTGCAGGTATCCAAAGAAGAGATCGATGCCCAGAACGAAGAATTGCTTGCAAGCAACGAAGAACTCCAACTGGAGATCCAGGTACGCAAGCGGGCGGAGATCGCTCTGGTGGAGGCTCGTGCTGAGGCCGAACAACGGGCAATGGAGTTGCAGGCTGTGCTGGAGGCCGTTCCCGCGGCGATATGGATAGCGAGAGACCCGAAATGCGACGTCATTGTGGGTAACTCCGTTGCCAATCAGTTCTATGAAGCGGAGGAAGGCGAAAATGTCTCCGCCAATATGACCCCCGTCCGAAGGTTCTTCCGCGACGGCAGGGAGCTGTCCGCCGAGGAACTGCCTATGCAGGATGCCGTCGCTAAGAACTCGGACGTAGAAGAAGAGGAATTCGAAGTTGTGATGCCAAGTGGGAAGCGACGCCACCTGCTAGGCGGAGCGACCGTGCTTCAGGGACCGGATGGGCAACCCACGGGATGCGTAGCCGCATTTATTGATATTTCGCAACGCAAGCTCACCGAGCAACAATTAGCGGAGGCTCGTGCGGATGCAGAACGGCATGCCTCCGAGATGGAATCCTTCTTCGCAAGCATGACCGAGGGTGTTGTCCTACAGGATGCGCAAGGAAATACCGTTTTCTCCAACCAGGCTGCCAGGGAAATTCTGGGGACTGAGCCTCAAGTCACTATTGAGGAAAGAGTGGAGCAACATTACGCACGTCACCTCGACGGTACACCCATGAGGCCGGAAGAGACGGCGTCTGGAAGAGCGCTGAAAGGCGAAACGGTTCGAGAACTCCGATACAAAATCACCAACATGGAAGGTCTGGAAAAGGTGATCTCGGTCAACTCATCGCCAATACGCTCGGCTGAAGGCACAATCCTTGGCGCAGCTACGGTTTTTCAGGACTTCACAGACAAGGCGGAGTTTGAGCGCCAACAGCAAGAGCTTTTCGAGCGAGAGCACCGAATAGCGGAGGTTCTGCAGAAGGCGACGCTTCCGCCGGACGTTCCTTCTGAAATCGTGGGATACCACTTCGCCGTGAAGTATCGCCCGGCGCTGAGCGAGGCTGAGATCGGCGGTGACTTCTACGATCTGTTTGACCTTGGCGACGGCAGATTCGCTTTTCTCATAGGCGATGTCGTGGGCAAAGGGCTCAAAGCAGCTATTCGGGTAGCGGAGGCGAGACATACGCTCCGCAGCTATGCCTATATAGACCCGAGACCATCCTCGGTAATTTCCTTGTCAAACGATGCGTTGTGCCGTGAGGCGCACGACGATCCCAGGATGTTGACAGTCTGTTACGCGGTAGTCGATCCTGCATCGAACAGGCTGACCTATTCAGTGGCAGGCCACGACCCGCCAATAGTGTGCAACTCCTCCGGCCTGTGCCTGGAACTCGAGTCTCACGGCTTGCCGATGGGAATAGTTCCAAAGATCGAGTACGGGGAGTCAAGCTACACGCTCGATCTCGGTGACATGGTCGTCCTGATAACCGACGGAATCACCGAGGCCCGAAAGCGGGATAACGTGTTCTTCGGCAGAAAGGGCCTGATCGACTATGTCGCCAAGAATCCGAACCTTTCGATCGATGAGATAGCGACCGGTATCATGGATGCGGCCACGGCTCATGCGAGCGGCAGGCTTCAGGACGACGCGGCGGTGGTGGTGCTGTCGGTCGGGGCGAGGGAAAGGTTTTGAGTTATTAGGGTTTTAGGGTTTTAGGGGGCGGAAGGGATTTCGGACATATCAGGATTTCGATCCTCGATCTATGGCGTGATTCCGGCTCCGGCAGCGCCGACCGCCTTTGGCGGCCTATGCTACCGAAGCATCGTGTTCCGGAATTCCCCTCCATAATAAGAGCCTGTCCAGAGCGTAGCGAAGGAAGGGGTTAGGGGAGGTTCCGGGAGGTTAATCCCGCATATATGTGCTGCCCTTCGGATTACCCTCACCCCAACCCTCTCCCGCTCCTTCGATACGGCGCCGTCCTTCGATAGCTGGCCATTCATCCGGGCTACTCAGGATTGAACGGTCGCCTACTCAGGACAAGGCAGGGAGCAGGAGAGGGAGCTTTCTGCGGCAGTGCCCAATGCATTGATTATACAAGCATCGAGTAAGTAAGTTATATCTAACACGATACTTCGGTAGCAGAGCGAAGCGGCGCTGCCGAAGGTCCAAGATCGAGCAGCATGTTGAAGTCTGATGGGATCTCCGATCGTTCCCATTCTGACTTCTAGATTCTAAATACTTGGTTGGAGATTGTCATGGAAATGCCGGAAGAGGCACAGGTAAGCATGGTTGAAGACGACGGCGCCGTAACGATCATCGGTGGTGGAATCCTAACATATGCGACCGCCCAGGAATTCAGCGATGCTCTGAGCAAAGCGGCGCTTTCCGCTGACGAGGTTACCGTGGATTTCCGTCCCGCGAAGTTCATCGATACGCAGGTTGTCCACGATCTGGGAAAGGCCGCAGTTAAGCTCGGACACAGGGGAAAACGCTTGAAAGTGATAGTTTCGGCATCGGAATATCCGCTGGAGGTACTCAAGATGTCTTGCTACGACCGTATCATGGATATCGAGGTGGAATAATGCGATCTTCGATATTGGATATTAGACGTTGGATAGGGATTCCGGACCTCCATGTTCCAACTCTATCGCTCCGGATACGGTATCTTCGGTCGCAAAGCAAAGCGGGCGGGCATTCCCCTCCCTATCCAATATCGAATATCTAACATCTAATATCGCCCGAGGGATTTATTGATGAACAACAAAACATCCAACCAGCGGCAGGCCAATATCGGACAAGACCAAATTCTGGACCTTGCCCACGTCCTCATCCGGGACCACAACGATTGTATCGTCTCCTGGAATACTGGAGCCGAAATGCTCTATGGTTTCTCTAAAGAAGAGGCAATCGGCAGAGTTTCCCATGACCTGTTCAAGACGGTGTTTCCGGTATCCAAAGAGGCCGTGGCTGAAGCCCTCGCTACCACTGGCGACTGGCAGGGAGAACTGGTTCATACCGCAAAGGACGGACACAGGGTCGTAGTTGCGAGCCATCAGATAGCGCGCCGTGACGAACATGGGAATCTGGAGGCGGTTGTTGAGATAAACAACGATGTAACGGAGCAAAAGCGGGCGGAGGAAGAGCTTCGCCGTTCGTCCCAGTTCCCTGAGCAGAATCCTAACCCGGTTATGCGTATTGGGGAAAAGGGCGAACTCATATTCGCCAATGCGGCTGCACACTCACTTCTATTTTCCCTGGGCTGGAATCCGGACGGGCCCATTCCGAACCCCCTGTATGATCTCCTAAACCAGGCATTTAGCCGAAATACATCAATTGAGACAGAGATTGCAGACGGACAGGGGTGCATTTTCCTATGTATCGCCGTTCTACCCCCTGGAGAGCGCTATGTAAATCTCTATGCGATTGATATCACTGGCCGAAAGAAAGCGGAGGAGGCGCTGAGGGAGAGTGAGGATCGCTTCCGCGTCGCACAGGAGCTTTCGCCTGACGGCTTCACGATACTTCGACCGGTGCGCGACTCCAACGGTCACGCCGTGGATTTTGCCTGGGTGTACGAGAATGCGGCCATAGCCCGACTCAATGGTACGGATCCGGTCAACATTCTTGGTAAGCGCTTGCTGGAGGAGTTTCCTGCCCACCAGGGTACGGATTTTCTTCGGGCTTATCAAAAGGTAGCCGATACCGGGGAAACTTGCGTCTTTGAGAGCAGCTATGCCGAAGAGTCCATGGCGGGACCGACCGACTTTCGTATCGTGGTCGTGCCTGCAGGAGAGGACATCGCTATCCTTTCCCAGGACATCACCGAGCGTAAGAAGGCAGAAGAGGCGCTAAGAGGGAGCGAGGATAAATACCGCTCGCTTTTCGATACGATGACGGAAGGATTTATCCTGGCGGAGGTCATCGTTGACGACCATGGTGAACCGATAGACTACCGATTTATTGATGTGAACCCGGCCGGTGAGCGGTTCTTTGGGCGTCCTGGCGCGGAGGTCATTGGCCGGACCTACAGAACCATCGGAGGGACGAAAGCGGATTCGGAATGGATCAGGGCGCTGGGCGGGGTGGCGCTGACCGGGAAGCCTGTCTCCCTGGAGAGCTATGCTCCCGTCGGTGGTCATTGGGTGCATTTAACCGCATACTCACCACGGGCAGGTCAATTCGCCGCCGTTTTCGAGGACATCACCGAGCGTAAGAAAGTCGAGGATGCCAGAGATAAGGCTCTCAACGATCTGGAGGCTCGTGCCGTGGAACTCCGGGAGGCCAATGAAGGATTGGCTTGTACCAACGAGGAACTGAGAGCAACCACCGAGGAACTCTTTAGGGAGATTACAAATCGGACGCAGGCCGAGGAGGCGTTGAGGGAGAGCGAACGCCGTGAGCGTGAGCGGGTACAGGAACTGGCGCAGATTCTGGATGCGGTCCCAACTCCAGTTATTATCGTCCATGACCGGGAAGCCACTCACATGACGGGCAACCGCGCGGCGGATGAATTGCTGCGAATACCTCGCGATGAGGAGATCTCTTTGAGCGCGCCCGCCGAAAACAGACCTCAGCATTTCAAAGCCGTCAAGAACGGAAGAGAGTTGGCGCTGGACGAACTGCCCGCTCAGCGAGCCGCCATGGGTATCGAAGTACGCGACTTTGAGTTCAGCCTTGTATTCGACGATGGAACCATTCGCCAGTTGCTGGGATACGGCACACCTTTGAGGGATGATCAGGGGCAGCCGCGCGGCGCCGTCCACGTGCTGGTTGACATCACCGAGCGCAAGCATGCCGAGGAAGTATTACTGGAGATGGAGGAAAGCAAGCGCGAGTTCTACCGACGCACGATTCTTGCCGCGACCGAGGGCAAGCTGTTGATATCGGAAAGGCAGGAGATCGAGGAAATCGCGGGGCCTGCGCTGGCAACCTGGAAAATCGATACAAGGGCTGCTATGATCCAGGCGACGCGGGAGGCTCTTAAACTGGCTCGTGAAGCCGGTATGGAGGAGAATCGGCTACTGAAGTTCAAGGGAACCATTACGGAAGCCGTAGCAAACGCGGAGAAACATGCGGTCGGCCAGATTATGTCTCTGCACAGGGTTGGAGATAGCCTGATTTCTGTGATAACCGATTCCGGCCACGGGATTGGTACGATGGCGCTTCCTGATGTGGCTCTGACCAAAAATTACAGCACCGCCGGAACCCTGGGCATGGGGTTCAAGCTGATGATACACTTCGCGGACAAGGTCTATCTTGCCACCGGCTCCAACGGCACCACAGTGGCGATTCAGATGGCGCTGCATAAGGATCCGACACCGCTAGTCTCGGCCTGCGATTAGTCGCTTTCGTCTCAAATTACGCCGAAGTTAGAACAGAGAAGTGACGATTGGTTAAATCGCGGTGGTAACTGTTTGCGAGGGGTCTGAAAAACGGGATAGAGACAGCGCCGCATGTGAACGGAGGATCGTCCACATGCCGATACCGCATACTCTTATGATGCAGTTTATTGAAGGGTTCGTCTTCCGAAGAGACCATATCCGCCCTGATGCAAAGCTCTGGAAGATGATCTTATCGCCGAATTGAGCTTCAGTGAATCGGTCGTGAGAGTTGCAGCCAGGTCGCCGCTTTCAAGTCTGCTGGAAATGCCCTGCGTCACCACTTGTGCATCCCCGTAAATCCTGCGATACTTGGACATGTTAGTTGCTTTCATTGCACAGCCTTTCACTCGTATTACTTCTAATACGGTGAGGAGGGTCGCTTGGTTCCCGAGTTTTTATTATTCTGGAAATCAGGACAAATTTGTGCGAGAAAGCGAAAGAGACGTCATCCTGAACCTGATTCAGGGTCCAGTTTCCGGATGGATTCCTGGTCACGCCCGGAATGACGACGGAAAGGCACCACGTCGACCCGCCTGGATTTGTAATCCGGGCGCTGGACTCTCCGGAGTCCAGGGATCTGAATCAGGGAACTGCGGTTGGGAAACCGCTCCTACAACGGAATGCCCTCACAGGATGAGGGTATTCCAAAGCATATCTGGATCGGTTACTCTAAATAGTCTTCGGCAGCGCCGCTTCGCTCTGCTACCGAAGTATCGTGTTAAGTATGACTTACTTTCTCGATGCTTCGGTAGCAGAGGCCGCCAAAGGCGGTCGGCGCTGCCGGAGCTCACCTTGGTATGCGGGCGTCCCGCCCGCATCCGGACGAAACGGCACGGAAATCTGTTTCCTACACTAACTGATCGGCAACACCCCGAATGACGGGCATTACTCCTGTTCCGCCTGCTGCTCTGCGGATGGCTTTGCGGCCTCTTTGTAATCGCATTCGGCTGAACTGCAGGCGATTCCGGCGGGTTTGCCGCGAAACGGCTTCTTTTCCACCATGAGCGAGCCGCATTTGGGGCAGAGTTGGTTCAGGGGTTTGTCCCAAAGCGCGAAGGTGCACTTGGGATATCTGTTGCAGCTATAAAAGATTTTCCCGCGCTTCGACCTTCGTTCCGCGATCTCGCCGTCACACTCCGCCATGGGGCATTTCACGCCGGTGGTCTTGGCGGCCTCACCCTCGCCCTCTTTCTCGATGCGCACGATGGTCTTGCACTTGGGATACCCGGAGCAGCCGAGGAACTCGCCATATCTGCTCTGCCGGATCAGCAGAGGCAGGCCGCAGTTGGGGCACTTCTGACCGGAATCTACCGGCTCCGGCTTGATCTTCTCCATGTTGGCCTTTGCTTCTTCCAGCGATTTCTCGAACGGCCCCCAAAAATCGGACATCACCTTCACCCAATCGACAGCGCCCTCTTCCACCTCATCGAGCTTGGTCTCCATGCCCGCGGTGAACTTGGTATCCATGACCTCCGGGAAGTGCTTGACAAGCTGATCCGTCACAGTTGCGCCCAGTTCTGTCGGCTTGAAGACTTTCTTCTCCAGCACCACGTACCGGCGGTCGATGATGGTGGAGACTATCGAGGCGTAGGTACTCGGGCGACCGATGCCGTTCTCCTCCAGCGCCTTCACAAGGGTCGCCTGGGTGTAGCGCGGAGGCGGCTCGGTGAAGTGCTGCTTGGGCAGCAGTTCCCACAATTTGAGCGTCTCGCCCTTTTCCAGCTTGGGGAGGGTCTGCTCCTGATCCGCCTCATCCTCTGTTTGTGCGTTATCATGGCCCTCAGTATAAAGGATGGTAAATCCGGGGAACTTGACAGACGAGGCGGTAACTCTGAAAAGGTATTTCCTGGCCGTGATATCGACCGTGAGCAGATCGAGCACCGCCGATTCCATCTGGCATGCGACGAATCGCTGCCAGATTAGCCGGTAAAGCCTGAGCTGATCTCGTGAGAGAAAGCCTTCGATGGATTCCGGCTTCCTGAAAACGGAGGACGGGCGGATCGCTTCATGGGCATCCTGAGATGACTTCCTGCTCTTGTACTGCCTGGGAGCATCCGGCACGTACTCCTTGCCGTACTCCGAAAGGATGAACTTACGCGCCTCCGCAATCGCCTCGCCCGCGATACGCGTGGAATCTGTTCGCATGTAGGTTATCAGACCGACCGACCCTGCCGAACCTAGTTCCACGCCTTCGTACAGGCTCTGTGCGACGCTCATGGTCTTCTTGTTTGAGAATCCGAGCTTCCTGGATGCCTCCTGCTGAAGCGTGCTGGTAATGAACGGAGCAGATGGATGCCGCCTCTGTTCCTTGCGGGTGATCTCCGTGATGACGTAGGACGCGCCCTCCAAATCGGAGAGCACCTGCTTCGCATCACCCTCCACCCCGAGTTTGATGTTCTTTCCGTCCTTCTTTACGAGCTTGGCGAGGAAAGTCTTCTTTTCCGCCAATTTGGATAACCGAGCCGCAATCGACCAGTATTCCTCGGGTTTGAATGCCTCGATTTCACGTTCGCGATCGACAATCAGTCTGAGAGCCACGGATTGAACTCGCCCCGCGCTCAGTTTGGACATGATCTTGGATGAAAGGAGCGGGCTGAGCGTGTATCCCACGAGGCGATCCAGAACCCTTCGCGCCTGCTGCGCATCCACCAGATGCTCATCCACCGTCCGCGGATGCTCAAGCGCGCCCTGAACCGCGCTCTTGGTGATCTCGTTGAACTCAATGCGCTTGGCGTTCGGGACATCCAGCGCCTGTTCCAGGTGCCAGGCGATGGCTTCGCCCTCGCGGTCGGGGTCAGTTGCGAGATAGACGTTTTTCGTCTTGGACGCCAGTTTCTTCAGGTTGGCGAGGACTTTCTCGCGTTCGGGGATATCGGTGTATTTGGGCTTGAAATTGTGCTTGATATCAACGCCCATCCCCCACTTCGGGAGATCGCGGACGTGTCCCATGGAAGCCTCGACCTCATACTCCCCGCCGAGGAAGTTCTTGAGGGTCTTGGTCTTTGCCGGTGATTCTACTATTATTAGCGGTTTGGCCATTTATTCCCAACTTGTATAGAGATAATGAAGTGAGCCTGCGGTCAACCAGAGAGCGCGGCACTCCATTATAACCGGAATTTCCGAGATGTCAAACTGCGGTGAGCGAAATACAAGGTTTCCAGGCACCTCGGCAGTAAAAATCGAGCCTGCCGATGTTATCCCGGCAGGCGCGCATTATTAAACCATATTCGGCCTGAAGCGCGCAAGAGGCGGGGTATTTACAGTCTTTCCATGATATTCGTGCAGAAGTCCGTGATCTCGATTCGGGACGCCTCGGATATGCCGTAGGCGTCGAAGATCAGGCGGTCGATTTCGGCCTGCTCCTGGGAGTAATCTGCTTGTGGTATGGCTCTCAGCTTCTCCGTGATCGATTCCGCCAGTTGGGACACACATGTCTGCCCGTCCGTGATTGGCGGCAGGTATGGCAAGCGCTTCACGTAGCCGGGTGTGATCATATTACTTCGGTTGAGAACCGCCCGAAGCAGATACGAGGCGAGTTTGCTGTTCAAGAACCCGAGGAGGTAGAACAACTCCAGCCGGGTCTCCGGGAAGAAACAGGCGTTGACACCGAAAAGGCTTCCCGGCGGGAGATAACATGCGGAGAATCGGATGCCCATGGATGAACACGTAACACCCTCGCGGAAATACAGGCTGCGGTTCCGGCAGAGGAAGTTCGGCACGGAGGTCAGATACTTCTCATAGCCGCGTTCGATCATCAGATCGGTCTCGCAGAAGTAGGCCCTCCCCGCGCAGTTCTTGTAGAATGGGACATATTCGCTGTTTTCCCCCACCTCGGAGCGCCGGTGAAGGAACCGGCTGTCGTTGCCCGTCGAAATCCCCGCGCCACCGCGAACAAAATCGCAGAGGCGATTTGGAACGCAGGTAAAAAGATCGATCACTTCCTCAGGCACGCCGATGGTGAAGGTATTCTGCTCCGTTCGCTCGAAGAGAGCCTGACGAACAGTCTGAACCCTCGCGGGATCGGCATACCCGGATTCGTCGGGCAGGCGGTCGATGAGCCCCATGACCGCCAACCCGCGTCTGTCGGCGTTCTCAGGCCCGGAACATCGTGTGAGAGTGATGATCACCGTCCGCACGTCGGCCTTTGCCCGGTGAAAGAGCTTTCTCGGCGCAAGGAGGAGTTCCTCGATGATGCAGTTATCGAGAATGAACCTTCGGAGATTTCGGTGGTAAGTGTTTGTGAGCAGCGAATCCATCACGATGAAGCAGAGCCTTCCGCCCTCTTCCAGGCTGTTGATTGCCGCGTAGAGAAACATGCTGTAAGTGTTCAGCACGCCGATTCGCGAGAATTTCGCCGCCAGCGCGTTCTTGTTAGCCCGGACGTAAGGGCTTTCATGGCAGTTGTAGGGAGGATTGCCGATGATTGCGTGGAACTTCGGGCATCGCTCGTCGCCGGCTGATTCGAGGAAGTCCAACTCACATGCATTGGGAGTCAGTTGCGCCAGATTTGCCACAGCCTCGGGGTCAATATCATATGCGGTAACCCGGCGCGCATCAATACCCTGGCGAATCAACTCCTGCACGAAGACGCCGTCACCGCCCGCGGGATCGAGGACGCTCCCGCCGGGCAGACCTGTAAGGATCTTGCCGACCATGTACGCCACGGTCTTCGGCGGAGTGCGGTATATCCCGTTTTCGCGGAAATGGGTTTCGTTGGATCGTTTAGCCAATCAACCCTCGCATCAGGATTCCGGCCCTGAATCCTGAATCCCGAATCCTGAATCCTTCGGCACATACACTGTCGTCAGGTGGTCGCACTCACAGCGATCCAGCCTAAAGAGCGGAACGCGCGTGACCCGCTGATCCGATGTTCCCGCGCCCGAAACAACGGTAACCTCGAAGTCGTCGGCATATCTCTCCATCAGGCTGAGCTTCACCTCGGAGGCGATTTGGCGGTCATAAACCTGATAAATCAGGTTTCCGACCTCCGGGTCGGGGTGAACCCTGTTCATGGAAAGGGCATCGATTATTTTGATTCCTGTGTCGAACCCGATCTCCAGCGCTTCCAGGGAGGCTTCCATAAAGCTCTCCGAGCCGATGATTTCAAGTGGGATGTTTCGCGCTTTCGCCTCGGCGATGATTATTCCCACTGCCTTCTCGCCAGCGAGGGGATGCCCGGGAACCGCGTAAACGACATCGCCGCTCTCCCCTGTTTCGAGAACGCGCTGTGCAATTGCGTGATAAACCTCTTCAAAGGTCTCCGCGGAGTCATAAATGGGGTCCATGGACTCGAACACAACCCCCTCGGCGGCGAGGTCATCAGCGGCAGGGTGCCTCGCGGTCCTCACAAAAACAACGGGTGCGCACCGTATTGCACGGTACGCACCCATCGATATTCTTCCGGATGTTGACGGCCCAAGGCCGACAATCTTAATCATTGCTTCTCCGGTTTAGTTACTTGCCTGCGCCTGTCTTGGGCGGGTTGATGGCTTCATTATATCTCTGAATGCCGACCCACACCTTGGCGTCTTTGCGGTAATCGCCCAGTTCCTTATTGACGTCGATCTTCTTCTGAGCGCCCTTCTGGATCATCAGGTTCTGCTTAACGTCGAATGAGACATCGTCGAACTTACGAGTGCTGGGCGGCCTGCGCTCATTTACCTTGCAGATCACGTACTTGTTCTGAATCTTGAGCGGCTGAGTGAAGGTTCCGGCGGGAATGCCGAATATGGCCTTCTGCAGCGCCTCGGGTATCTGAGCATCGCCCTTGAATATGGCTCTCGGGACCCGGCCATCCTGGGCTGCCGTTGCCTTGTCGATAGAAAGGCTCTTTGCAACCGTGCCGAAGTCCACGCCCCTCTTCAGAAGGCTCTGAGCCTTGTCAACGTCTGCCGGTGTGTTAAGAACTATCCAGGATATGAACGCCTGCTCGGGAGTGGTAAACACTTTATCCTTATACTTATCGTAAAACTCCCTGACTTCACTATCGCTAACAGTTACGCCGCGTGTCTGCAGATTGAAAGCAGCCTGCTCAACGCGAAGCATCTGCTTGAACTGCTCAGGCGTGATGCCGGACTTCTGCAGCAACTGAACGGTCTGAGGATTCTTCTGAGCCTGCTGCATCCTAACCTTGATCTGATCCGCGGTCGGCGATACATGGTTCTTCTCCGCCAACTCAAGAATCAGTTCCTCATCGATTAACCGGCGCACTACCACCGCCCCGGCCTCTGATTGACCTCCGCCCTGTTGGTTCGGCAGTTGCAGACGTTCCAGTCTGTTGTAGTATTCCTGCTTTGAAATCCGTCTGCCATTCACCTTGGCTACTGTGCCCTCACCGCATCCAACAACGAAGACGGCCAGCACAGCCATTGCCAGTAAGGCTAGAAGGATCCTTTTTGAATTACCCATTGTTCCTTATATTCTCCTTTCGGTTCCCGGAGTTTCTGAAAAACCTTAGATACACGCCGATCCACACCCGACGCACTCCGGGCCTCACTCTTCTGAGACAAGTGAAAAACCGGACAAATGGGCGTGCATCCTAATTCACAGTCCTCACACCCTTAATTACGTGCAAATAGGTTCTATTAGTTCCTCTGCGATATGGAATTGTTGATCGCGAGAAAAACCTCTGCAATTGTAGTCTCCACGCCAACGGATGTCAAGCATTTTCGACAAATCGGTTGACGACACATGGATAAGTTGGCCTCGTCAATGAATTGTCCAAAGTGCCGACCGGATTAGCGGGGACCCTCCGTTTCCAAGTTCTTCCGCGTGTGGTACAATTTAACATTGGCCTACCAAGCGGACGAGTCGGACTCTTGAAGAGCTTGGCGTAATGGGAAGGATCCGGTCGGCTTCCTCGGTCAGTGGGGCGTATATTCAGACCGGGACGTCCAGGCGGCATCTCCAGGATTGGTCCAAACCGGCGCAAGGTGGTACGATCCGAACACCTGCCGCTTCATCACCCGCGACCCCTCCGGCGACGGCGTGAACTGGTACGCCTACTGCGGGAACAATCCGGTAACGAGGGTTGACGCGGACGGTTCGGCGTGGTACAACAATTTCAACGATTACAATAACGCCGTTGGGGAATGGGGCAAGAAGGTTCCAATTCTCGGACCTGAGGCCGAGGACGCCGGTAAGTGTACCGGTGAGGCCGACTCAGGGCATTACAGCCCGACAAAAGCTGCCGCGAAAAAATGGCTGTTAGTCGCTGACATCGCAGGGACCGGCGTCACATCAGTGGAGGTCGGAAGCGCCATCGCAACAAAGGGCTTGATCGGCGCGGCCAAGGGCGCGGTTGAGCACTCGGTGGAGATCGCGAAGTCGGTCGTGAAGGCATGCAAGTCTGCACCCGAAGCTGGCCGGGCGGTGCTGTCCATCGGCTCAAAACTGTTGAAGAGCAGGGATGGCTTTGTCCCCCTTGGGAAAGATGTGGAGGAGGCGGGCAAGGCTCGGGGTGACCTCGTTCAAGTTTCCAAGAATCTTCTGAAGAAGGCTGGACTGAACGGGCATGCGATCAAGAAAGAGGTCTTGGGAGCAAAGGCCGAAGTCAAAATGTACGACCTATACTACTATAAAGGAGATCCTGCGCGCCAGCTTCATGTATTTACTAAGGTAGGCAGAAAATACGTAGGAGCGGCGGACTATTTTCATAGAGGTCATTAGTGAATAACGAAAATGAATTCGAAAATGAGTATCAGGCCTACCTGAGAATAGCTGGCTTTCATTGCCATCCCGATGAAATCACTAGGATTCTGGGCCTTGACCCGACGGAAACCTGGATAGAGGGGGAAGAGTATCTCAGTCCGGGGATGAGAGAAACGGGCCACAGGAAGTTCAGTTTCTGGGCAAAGGAATCGCCACTATTGGAGGGTGATCTAGATGAGAAGATGGAGGCGCTCATAACCGTTATACGACCGCATGCCAGCCGGTTTCGCGAACTGCCGGAGGTAACCGCCTTGGTGATTCAGGGCGTTATCCAGGCTGACGACTTCATGCCAGGGGTCGGGTTCACACGCGACCAGATCAAAGTGATAGCTGACATAGGAGCAACTATCGACGTCGATATATTTTGCGACGCCCTGGTGGACGTGTGGAACGTCCGGCACGGAAATCCCGTGGAATGAGCGGCAGCCGAATAGATGGTGAACATGCATTGGAACGGAATACTCGTTACGTCAAGCGCGCGCCAGGTTCTTGTAGAACCTGACGCGCGCTATCGCGGCGTCGCCTACGGCCAAACATGGCCATTGTCCCAAATCGAAAGAACGATCGCCAGTTCTTTGGAGTTCGATCTCCTGGATAGCATCGAGAAGGCGATGATCTCCCATGACGCGCCATGGGTGCTCGCGGATTTGGACCTGGCTTGTAAATACGTTGGCCTGTGTGAGAAACGCGGAGTAGGCACGAGGGTGTTGCTTTGCGGGACCACGTCCGAATGGCCCATCATGGAACCGCCTGTCGTGGAAACGCTGCTTCCATGCTCAAGAAGGCTAGGGTACGACTACTGGGACGGGGACAGCACGTCACCGCTTAACGACGACATGAATCCGGTGCCGTTTGAGCCGTTGGAGTGTTTCGCTTCGCAACTCAATGAGTTCGGTCTGTTTGACACGCTCGAAGGTCTGGCCAGCTACCTGACGGCCAGGGAATCGGCATTGGAGGAATATTTCCGCAGGTACCCATTTAACGAAAACATCCCTGACGCACCTATCTGGCATGGCGGCAATAATTATCCGACAGACGTTCGTGAAATCTCCGTGGAGGATTTCATGGCGTCGTCCTTGTGAACAACGCGTATTGTTTAGATTCGCGAACCGCAGCCCGTTCGCGGCTCAGCGGTTCGTTAGTTGGAGAGATTATGGACGGCCAAAACACAAACGACCTAGTGTATAGCAATCCTGAATGGAGCAACCAGCTATACGTAATTCTGCGCGGAAAGATGTGCATGGTGGACGAGAGGGCACAATCCATAGCTTTAGCGTTGCTGGATATACGTAGTGCCTTCGAAACCGTGTATGTCGACATGGTACCCAAATTGATGGAATCGAATATGAGTAAGGAGGAACTAGATGATCTTCTTCTCGAAATTCGGATGCAATTCCAGCACGTTGACTACCACATCCATGACGCCGAATTTGAGCACTCCTAGTTACTGACATAGCCGTAGATTGCGGAAGTAGTATGGAATGAGTGGCGGCCATCATGGTGCTCGAAATGCACTGGAATGGAATACTCATTGCGTCAAGCTCGCGTCAGGTTCTTGTGGAACCTGACGCGAGCTATTGCGGCGCCGCCCACGATCAGAAATGGCCATTAAATCATATCCGGAAGCAAACAGACTGCTGGGGCGACATACGACGGTAACGGGAGGCATGGGTGGGCGTAATGAACCTGAGCAGCGTACATGAACCGGCGTTCGGCATAGCAATGTATATTCCGACTTGTGATAATGGGTTGGAAGAGATTCTCAAGCGTTTGCTCGTGGAATCTGGCGGCTCTGCGGTAGGAAGACAAATGTCCTATTATGACACGATGGCTCGGGACTCAGACCACACGTCAAGGCTGCAGAAGATCAAGCCGCCCACCCTCGACCTCTTGTTCCAAGAATCCATCGCTGGAACTTACTCCTGCATATCTGTATATGACAGAAAAGGGGAGGGCAGCGATGATTTCGTGAACCTTTCAGTTCGTATCATACAGGATTCAGATACTGCCGATATGCATCGAATAACGGTTATCGGTACCCGCTCCATGTTCAGCCAGGAGGTTCTTGCCTACCTTAGGTGGGCATTATCCTGCATCGAGATTGGCTACGGTTTCATCGTCGTTGGTGCTTACGAATGCGTGCTGGATGTAGCGAACACCATTAATGTGGTGTTTCCAATGTGGTATATGGACAAGCCAAACCCTACTTACCTGATCGCACAGGAAATCTCATTCTATAATGGACGGGATTCGCTGATTGGACAGTTCGACCGGAAAATCCCCAGGGCAAACTGGGGGAATATACTTTCTCAGGCGCATGTGGCTGGATTGGGCGGGGAGGAGCGGATTCGGGCCGAATGCGGGTGCTTCCTAGTTGAGCGATGGGGTGAGAACCTTTATCTTCAACTTACTGAATCACCCTGGGATGTGACTAAGGAGCAGCTCACGGCATTGAACGACTATTTTCAGCCAATAAGATTCCCAGGGGCGCCTGATCCGGTGTACTTCTAAAATAAAGCCTGCGGCAAGCCAGTCGGCGTTGATGAAACCGAGTAGCAGGTTACAATTGCCTTGTAGAGTGGGTTGCCGATGTTAGTATCAGCCTACTCCATTGCAATGCAAACAACAAGATCGTGGGGCCGCCTATGGCGGTAACGGCAACCTTACCACCGATCTGAACGGCGTCACCTACGGGCATGATTACGAGGACAGAGTCACCTCCGTAGGTGGGGCGCTCACAGCGGCGTATCGAGCCGACGGACTGAGAGCCTGGAAGAACGTCCCCCCGTACGGCCCGATATACTTTATATATGATGGAGACCGAGTGGTCTGCGAGATCAACTCTTCGGGAAGCATGATCAATGACTACGGCTATGGGGCGAACGGCCTGGTTCAGCGGTATTCATACGATGCCTCGCAGTATTACGGCTACACCTTCGATCCCCAGGGATCGCTTGTCCAGAGGCATCGGCAGAAGGACCAGCCGCCGCTTCTGGCTGCGGATACAGCGGTCTATGACGCGTTCGGCAAACTGAGAGGCGATGTCAACGCCCAAGACGGCACTTCGTACGGTCCGGTCGCCGTGGGTACAAAAGACTCGGTCGGCTTCCTTGGCCAGTGGGGCGTGTATACGGATAGAGAGATCCAAGCGGTTTCCCCCGGCATGGTCCTCGCCGGGACACCGCTTCCCTCTCCTATATTTACTCCAGCGGTGCCGTAGGAGGACACGTATTATGGATGAAACTACAGGCGCGTTTGGACCAGACCCGAGGCCGACCGATGAACTAATTCGTACGGCCCTTGCTCAGGATCCCGAAGGGGAGGAGTATTGGGAAACCGTTTCATTGTTGGAGTACAGGGGCACCGAAGAGGTGTTTGAAGCAGCAGCAAGAATGTGCAACAGCCATATCGATCGGGAAAGGCTCCTATGTGCCGGAATAATGGCATGGGTTGGCTATACCCATGGAGCATACAATGAGCAGTCAGTAGCCCTGCTCATCCCTCTTCTGGAGGACAAGAATTCGGAGGTTATAGCAACCGCTGTGAGGTCGCTGGGAAAGCGCAAAGCTGTGGAAGCAATAGAGCGGATCCTGCAGTTAAAGGACCATCCGGACGAGGCGGTGCGCGAGGCGGTAGCCACGGCTTTGGGGGACGTTCACTACACCGATATACCTTCTGGTTGCCTGGAGACCTTAGCCGAAGATCTCATATCGCTATCACGCGATCCAAATCGGTCTGTAAGAAATGAAGCCACTTGGAGCCTGGCTTTCTGGAACGAAGCCACTCCGGAGGTCGTAGCCGCTCTTCAGGATCGAACAAAGGATGAGGACGACGAGATTCGAGCAGACGCATTGATGGGCTTGGCTCAGCTCCGATACCCAGGGGTGGTGGAACTGATTATAAATGAACTCTCCACGAGGGAGTGGATACACGACGATACGCTCGATGCCGCCGCCATTACAAAGGATCCTCGTTTACTGCCCATTCTGCAGGAGCTGAAGGAGGAAGGCTTTGAGAGCACGTTTCTTGATGACGCTATACATGCGTGCTCAGGAAATCAAGGGGCTTGACGCCGATCGGATCAGTTGATCACTTGCTAGAAACAGCGCACTACGCTAATTGAGCAAGCGATAACAATGATCCCACGCACATATCGCCGTGGGTACAAAAGACTCGGTCGGATTCCTGGGCCAGTGGGGCGTTTATTCAGACCGGGACGTCCAGGCGGCATCTCCAGGACTGGTCCAAACCGGCGCAAGGTGGTACGATCCGAACACCTGCCGCTTCATCACCCGCGACCCCTCCGGCGACGGCGTGAACGGGCGTACGTATCGTGGGAGCCGGAGCAGTAGTTTCCCACTGCTCCGGCATTCTCATATGCAACCGACCCCAGTGAATCCGCCTACGGAGACGCTGCGCCATCCGTGCGGGGGTAGTTGGGGTAATAGACGCCCATCGTCTCCGAATAAGCAGTCGGTGTGGATCCCTGCTCGAGCTGGAAGTCGCTGTAGAGCATGTACTTGCCCACGCCGCTCGCCCAGTTGTACGCTTCCACCAGGGCATTCACGGTACCGGCGGGCGCAGTCCTGGTGAGTTTCACCTGCTCCCAGTTGCCGGAGCCGCTATACACCGCCTGCTGGGTGCTTCCCAGCGTGTTCCCGCCGGAATCCTGGAACGTGACCCTCACATCCGCCTTCATCCCGGACGTCGAACTCTTGTACCATCCGCTGAAGGTGTAAGGCTTGCCGCCGGTCAGCCCGGTCGCGATCTGCTTGATCGACTGCCAGCTCGCGGGGGTCTGATACCTGAGCGCCGCGTGGCCGGTGTTCGGATTCTTGTCCCCATCCATCTGCATATACGGCACGTTCTGCCCATTTACATAGGCCGACCCCGGATCGAGCCAGTAGGATGTGTTGGATATCCCCTCCACCGTCCCGTAAGCGAATGTGCCGTTGGTCAGCTTGTTTTTGGACGCGCCGGTGGCCACGCTGGTGTAGTTCAGGCTGCCCACGCTCACGGGCGCATTGTACTTGACCCCAGGCTTGCCGAAGCTGATCATCAGCCTCGGTCGATCGCTGTCATACCAATCCGCGCGACCGAACGATGTATCCCATATCTTGCCGTTGTGGATGTCACCGCTCGATCCTGCCAGCGCGAAACTGACCTTGCTGAGACCCTGAGCCATCGATTTCGTGACGGCGTCGGTCAGATCGAAACTGACCCACGACTTGGTGGTTTGGACCTGGGCCCGGAAGCCGTTCTCGACCGGCAGCGGGGACGTCAACATGGTGGCCGTGTCCGGATCGTAGTCGCCGGCGAGACGCACCACGTGCAGATAGAGCGGAGTCGGCGAACCCTCGAAATCGCCCCTGCAGTGATTCATTAGGGTGGCGCTGAGGATGGTCCGACCGGCGGGGATCATGGATAGATCGAACTGCATGTACTGTTTGATCGTGTAGTCCACCGGATCCCAATCGTTCCAATCCGATTGAGTGATGCAGCAATCCGGCTTCAGGTTGGTCTGATTCGCGCCGTTCCCCGCTCGAAGGGTGGTCTCATCTCCGTAACCGGTTGCCGGTCGAAGAGTCAGCGTCGCTTCCGGCGATACGTTCGCCGGTGGAGTGAACGCGGCTTCATCGAAGGCTAGATACCCCCAGTTGGATGGAGTAGATTTGTCCCCCGGCGCCCATGTGGTCAGGACATTCGGTCCCGCGGCTGCCGTCTGATTGTAGTTGCCGAAGTTTATCCGCCATCTGGAACCTGGGGTCGGCGCGCTGACACCCATGGTGGACCATGGAATCCTGATGGTCTGCTGAAGGCTCATGTTTCCGGCAAACCAGCCCATATGCGTCCATCCCGGCAGAGTGTCCGCCGTCACTTGGAACTGAGACATCACCCCGGACGCCCCACGCGGGTTAGGCGGATAGGCGTTATCCACTGATGCCATGAAGAAGTAGCTCATGCCGGCGGGTGTCTGAATCCAGATGCAGTTGCCGTCCACCGTGTTGAGCGGCACAATCGTCTTCTGCGGGCACACGAAGGTCGAGCGATCGATATTCAGAAATGCCACGTAAAGAGCGGTGTTGTCGTAGGTTGCAAGAACCTCGGTATCGTTCTGGTTCCCCGTCAGCCCTCCCAAACCGAACCACGTGGGGCTGGATCCATACCATGCAGACGCCGTTGCAGGCGTCTGAAGAATGGCGACAACGGGCGGAGGCACGGGGGCCTTCCGCAGGTGAAGAACGGGCAGCTCAGCCGAAATCGACAAACCCGGGGCCAATCCCATCAACCCGATGATCGAGACTAAGCTGGCGGTGACTTTGTGACGAATCAATGAAGAGGTGTAAATGCCCATAATACCTCTTCTGACGCATGGATGAGCTTAATGGTTCCACAGGCTGAAGGGTTTTAGGGTTCTAAAGTTTTAGGGTTGTAGGGGAATGGATTCGGGATTTTCACGCAGGGACGCTGGAACGCAGGGGAGACGCAGGGCGGAGTGGAATTGGGGGAGTAGGAGGAGTTGGGGGAGTAATGGGGTAATGGGGTAATGAGGTGAGGGAACGCACCGTAGATACTATGGAGGAGTCTGACCCCTTTGTGCTAACGTAGATTAGTGGCATAAGCCACCAGAGCTACATGCAACGCTAAGGTTACAAAGTGCAGAAAGGGATCAGACATGAAAAGTATCGCATATGTTGGCATGGATGTCCATAAGGATTCGATTTATTGTGTAATTCTGGGCGCAAACGGTGATAGCCCGATCACAGAGCGCCGTATACCAAATGACAGACTTGCGCTGAAAAAGTGGCTAACGAAGTGGGACAGGACTCTTGATCTTCGATGTTGCTACGAGGCGAGTAGCTGCGGCTTCGTAGTTTACCGGTGGCTCACGGAGATGGGGATAGAATGCGCCGTGATCGCTCCATCGCTCATTCCGGTAAGGCCTGGAGACAAGATCAAGACCGATCGGAGAGACGCCCTGAAATTGGCCAGACTGCACCGGGCCGGTGAGCTTACGGCGGTTCATGTTCCAAGTGTGGAGGATGAATCGGTTCGTGCGCTGGTCAGGTGCCGAGAGGCAGTTCAGAGAGAGGTCTTGTCTTCAAAGCATCGCGTCCTGAAGTTCCTTTCCACGATAGGTCTCACATACACCGGCGGCAAGAACTGGACCTTGGCGCACTGGAAGTATTTGCGGAACGTCAAGTTGG
>Ga0326727_10006358_pt1 | contig 32525 bp, 22 predicted proteins | sample MB2enrmetagenome_FD_207643 | JGI IMG/M metagenome (GOLD analysis project Ga0326727, IMG submission 207643) | Lab enriched peat soil microbial communities from McLean, Ithaca, NY, United States - MB29MY | ecosystem: Environmental > Terrestrial > Soil > Wetlands > Peat | place: USA: New York...
GGCGGTGAACCCTGTCGGAGAGCCGGATGCGGCAAATCCGCACGTCCGGTTCGATGAGCGGGGATGGGAAACGGGGCGACGCCCGAGTCGCTACCGCGCCTACCCTCGACTCTACTGAAAAGAAAGGTAGGTGGTATGTGGTAGGTGGTAGCTGGGGAAACAAAAACCGGGGTCAGGGGCTGGGCGCCCGGGGGACGAAGGCCTGCCCGCCGCCGGCTGGGCCCAGCATCACTCGCTCAATTTGTCCTGGAGCTCAAGAAAGCCCTGCTAACCTTGGAATAGAATTCTTTTTTAAACGAACGAAGCGGGAATCTTATTGAAAAGAAAGGACCGATGTCGAAAACCCGGAAACGAAGTTGGTATGTGTTTGAAAAGAAGCAACTTAGCCATCAGATGCGCGAATGTTGTTGAAAATACAGGCGGTTAAGTCTCGCCAGGTAAGAGATAACAGCAACCATAGACATTTTGTCCATACCACCGCACATTCTCGCGAACTCGGACGTTGAATGGTCCTGGTTCCTCCCATTACCTTGCACTCGAGGCGCTTGACCGCCAGAGGAAGATGGACAAAGGAGTGCTGCCAAGCATACACTCTTTTCGGGTGAATCGGCCGGTCCAGCCCCATCACGCGGTGAGAAGGTCAGTCTAGGCCGGACGAAGCACCCCCGCAGTTTGCTTGCACCCCTGGCCCAAGGAGTGACCATTTATGAATTCGACCAGACGAGATTTCTTGAAGGCCGCGCTCATGCTGCCAGCAGGCGCGTATTTGGCAAGATTCCAGGCTTTGGCTGCGCCCTTGCGCGGTGCGGTGAAGATCACCGGCATTAAAGCGCTGCAACTGGACTTTCAAGGCGACGGTTGTCTGGTCAGAATTGAGACCGACGCTGGAATTACTGGGTATGGGGAAACCGGCGTAGATGTTAAGACGGCACGCGCGCTCGTCCCGCAATTGCGCCTGATCGGCGCTGACCCACTGGCCATTGAGCGCCATTTTGAGGCTATGGCCGGCATCATTCATCCCTTCCGACCGCGCATTCCCTTCATCAGTGGTATTGACATCGCGCTCTGGGACGTGGCCGGCAAGATCCTGGACCTCCCCATCTACAAGTTGATGGGAGGGCCGCTGCGGGACGCCGTGCAGATGTATACGCACGGCGATTCTCTAAAGGACATGAGCAGCCTGGCGTCGTGCCGCGAGTGGGCACAGATGATCCGTGAGCAACCTGAAGGCTTTACGGCGTTCAAGATCGAGCCGTTGCAGGCTCTTCCCGGCGAAAGCGCCGGGCCTGAGGTGACCACCGCCCAACTGGCGAAGATCGCCCGGGGATTCGCCAATGTGCGCGAGGCCGTGGGAGACGGCATCGACATCGCGGTCCATTGTCACAACCAGTACGACACCCCCAGCGCGATTGCCGTTTCCAGGGCCACCGAAGCCATCAACCCCTTGTTCATCGAAGACCCCTTGAACAGCGTCGAGTATTGCGAAGGGTGGATGGCCGTTAAGCGGGCCACGCGGACCCCCATTCTGACCGGAGAAAAGGTGGAAATGGTCAAACAGTTCAAGCCCTTTATCGATAGCTTGGCGGTGGACATCATTCATCCCGATGTCTCTTACGCGGGCGGTCTCACGGGCTGCCGGAAGATTGCCGACTACGCGGCGCTGAACCGCGTGCCGATGGCTCTGCACAACGTCGGGTCGCTGGTGCGGACGTATGCCTCGGTCCACCTCGCCGCCTCCATTCCAAATTTCTACCGTTGCGAGAGCCGCCTGGGCCACGCTGAGCGCATAGTCGAAAACATGGTGGTGGGCAAGGCGCAGTTGATCAAAAACTCGATGTTCCGGCTTCCGGGTGGGCCGGGCCTCGGCCTCGAGATCGACCCGGATTTCATGCGCAAGCACACACCGCCTGGTGAAGACTGGACTTAACCGCAATAACCTTATCAGGAGGAATCCTATGCATTGGCACGGGAAGCGACTGATGGGCTTGCTGAACCTCTTAGGTCTTTTCACCTTAGTGCTTCTTCTTTCTGATCGAGTGGTGGCCCAAGCGCCCCCGACCGGAATCAATAAGATCAATCACGTGATCTGGATCATCCAGGAAAACAGAAGCTTTGATAACTATTTTGGGACATATCCCGGGGCGGACGGAATCCCCCCTGGGACCTGTCTTCCGAAGCTGCCGGGCAGCACGAAGTGTGTAGAGCCTTTCCACATGCCCGCAAGCCAGCCGGCCCTCGATCTTGCTCATGATTGGCAGACGATTCATGCTGCATATAACCACGGAAACATGGACGGGTTCGTGTGGGCGGAGGGCACAGATTTCACCATGGGTTACTACGACGAGCGAGACATTCCGAATTATTGGATGTACGCCCGGCATTTCAGTCTGTGTGATCGCTTCTTCTCATCCCAAATGGGCTACAGCCTCCCGAATCACACCTATACGGTGGCGGCCCAATCCGGAGGCTTGATCGTCAACGTTGCCAACCTCAAAGAACTCGAGGAGGTCATGGACGACCCGGACGGCTTCAGTTTTGCCTGCATGGCAAAATTGATGTCGGAGACCAAAATCCCTTGGAAGTACTATGTGGAATCACAGCCCGTGCCCGAGGGTGTGCCCATGAGGTTGAGTGAGACAGGAGTGCGGCTTGCTTTTCCGAACCCTAAGCAATTCAGCTTGTGGAATCCATTGCCCGGCTTCAAGACTATCCGCGATGATCCGACCGAGATGGCCCATCTCGTGGATTTGAAGGAATATTTCAGCGACTTGCAGAAGGGAACACTGCCCGCCTTCTCATGGATCATCCCGGACTATCAGGACAGCGAACACCCCGTGGCCCTGCCGGCGGACGGCATGTGGTATGTCACCAAACTGGTCAATGCGCTGATGGCAAGCCCCTATTGGAAGGAGAGTGTGATTTTTCTGACCTGGGATGATTACGGAGGGTTCTACGACCATGTGCCGCCACCGGAGATGGACGCCTACGGGCTTGGCCCTCGTGTACCGATGCTGGTGATCTCCCCTTACGCCAAACCGGGCTACATCTCCCATTACACGTACGAGTTCTGCTCGGTTTTGAAGTTCGTCGAAGAACGGTGGAAGTTGCGCCATCTTACGGCCCGAGATCATTGGGCTAACGACATGCGGGACTGCTTCGATTTCGGCCAGGAACCGACGGCGCCCATATTGGTTTCAGTTCCGTCAGGTCTGCCCCGGTCGCGACCGATTTTGGATTATGGCGCTTATCCGCCTTCAGTACCCTTGCCTAAGTATGCCCCGCCGCGGGCGCTGCACATGGCGCCGGGGAAGGCGGTTTCTCCGGACAAGTAACCCTAAAGCGGGTGGCGCGTCCACAGGGAGCACGCGCTGTCGCGAAACCGACGCACTCGGGGTGGAGTCGCCGTCCAGCGACCGACTCCTCATTCATGCGTCTACGGGATGGTCAGCGCCGGACCATATCCAAGGCCGCGAAATCGATTTCCAGCGCTCCACTTTGCCACGCTTTCAGGAAAGCTTTGACGACGGCCGGGTCGAAGTCCGTCCCCGAGCCCTTACTGATGGTTTCTTTGGCGTCCAGCGGTGACATCGCCTTGCGGTATGGTCGATCGCTAATCATCGCGTCGTACGCGTCAGCAACCGAAATGATCCGCGCTTCCAGGGGAATCTCCTCCCCCTGAGTCGGATGGTAACCCGATCCATCAAACTTATCATGATGGGCCAGAATAATGGGGATGATGCGGCGCAATGATCCTCCCACCGGCTGAACCAGATCAACCCCTCTCTGCACGTGCTCCTTCATGTCCTTGTACTCGCTCTCGGTCAAACGCGCTGCCTTGTGGAGGAGCTCTCGAGAGGTTTCCATTTTGCCGAGGTCGTGCAATAAGGAGGCGTCCCGCACGTCTTCACGCCGCTCCGAATCAAAACCCATATACTCCGCAATCTTGGTTGCGTAGGCTGCCACGCGGATGGAGTGGTGCTGAGTGTACTTGTCGTGCGCGATCAATTGCTGGAGGATGAGCAGGACGCCATGGTAGGTCTCGCGCAACTCGCGTAAGCGGGCTTCCTTCTTTTCATAGAGCGTACCCATGGCGTAGGCGATAACCATCAAGGTTCCGCCCCAGATCATGATGTCCCACCACTTTTCAGCGATCAACCTGACCGGGCCCTGCTCTGCGAACAAACGAGGGTTCGAATACACAATCAGGATCACCACCAAAACGCTGGCCAAGGCCGTTAGCGTCGCGTGACGGCGCCCGTAGAAGTAAGCGGCATACACGGAGGGTAACACGTAGAAGCCCAGCATCATTCGGTCTGAGGCAACCAGGTAATTCAGGCCGGCGGCAATGCTGAACATCATCAAGAAAAGCCACAGTTCTTTGTTCGCTTCTTGCAACTGGCGTATGATTCGCGGCCACATATCTCACCTACAATATCAGGGATTGCAAGCCAGAGACCTACAGACCACCTCTGCGCTGCTCCGTGTTAGTGCGACAGTGTCGGGGCGCCGAGCTTGCGCCACCTCTCCCGCGATCCTCACCCCGTAAGCGCAGCCAGGACTTCCTGGGCGTGACCATCCACTTTTACCTTGGCAAACACATGCGCAATCTTGCCGCCACCGTCGATGATGTAAGTCGTACGGACGATACCCATCGACTTTTTCCCGTAGAGGTTCTTTTCCTGCCACACCCCATAAGCGTCCAGAGTCTTGTGGGTAGTGTCGCCGGCCAAGGGGAAATTGAGCTTGTACTTGGCCTTGAATTTCTGAAGCGCCTCGACGCTGTCGCCGCTCATCCCGAGAACTTTTGCTCCCAGCTTGTCCAGTTCTTTCTTGGCGTCACGGAACTGGTTCGCCTCACTGGTTCAACCCGGGGTGTCAGCTTTGGGGAAAAAATAGAGAACCAAGGCGTGGTCCTTGAAATCTCCCAGGCTCACGTTTGCACCCGAATCTGACGGCAGTGAAAAATCCGGCGCCTCGTCACCAACCTTAAGCATATGCTACTCCCCTTCTCTCAGTTGTCAGTTGTCAGTAGTCAGTTGCTCGTTGCCCCCTGCGTGCCCCTTCCCCTCCCACTGACACCCGCACATGAAACCTGTTCTTCCGCTCGTCACTTGTCACTCGTCACTTCTTGAGGTTTCTACCCCAGCTCCTTCTTCAGAACTTCCTGCACCAACTGCGGGTTCGCTTGGCCGCGCGTGGCCTTCATCACCTGGCCGACGAACCAGCCGAACGTCGCGGTTTTCCCTTTACGGTATTGCTCGACTTGTTTGGGGTTCGCCGTCATGATTTCGCGAAAAATGCCAGCGATTTTCTCCGGGTCGTTAATCTGCTCCAGACCCTTCTCGGCCATGACTTCGCCGGCGCTTTTTTCGGTTCGGACCATCTCGGCCAGAAGGTCCTTCGCGATCTTCCCAGAAATTGTTCCTTTGGAGATCAACGCAATCAACTTAGCTAAATTCTTCGCAGGAACGGGGTACTCGACGAACCCCTTCTTGTTTTCTTGTAACAGAAAAATCAGGTCGTTCAGAATCCAATTCGCTGCGAGCTTCGGCTCTCCGGACAGGCTCGCCACCTCCTCGAAATAATCCGCCATCGCCCGCGACATAGCCAGAAGTGTTGCGTCCTGTTTCGGCAGCCCATACTGACTCAGGAGTCGTCCTTCACGACTCTGGGGCAACTCAGGAAGTGACCGCCGGACCTCTTCTTTCCACTCTTCAGTAATCACCACAGGCAGGAGGTCGGGCTCGGGGAAATATCGGTAGTCGTGCGCAAACTCCTTCGAGCGCATTCCGCAGGTCCGTTGCTCGCGGCTATCCCACAGGCGGGTTTCCTGCGGAATTGTTCCACCGCCTTCCACAATTTCAATCTGCCGCTCGGTCTCGTACTCCAGCGCCTTCTGAAGAAAGCGGAAGGAATTCAAATTCTTCACTTCTGTTTTCGTCCCGAAAGCCGAGGCCCCGGCACGCCGCACGCTGACGTTCGCATCGCAACGCAGGCTGCCTTCCTCCATGTTGCAGTTTGAAACCTCGAGATAGAGCAGCAGCGTCTTGAGGCGCGTGAGATAGTCATAAGCCTCCTCGGGAGTGCGCAGGTCGGGCTCGCTGACGATCTCGACCAGGGGAACCCCCGAACGGTTCAGGTCGATATAGGAATTGCGGTCCGAATCGGGAAACCCTTCGTGCAGCGATTTCCCGGCGTCCTCCTCTAAGTGCACGCGAGTGATCCCGACGCGCTTTCGCGCCCCGTTCACCTCAATGTCAATCCAGCCGTCCTGAGAAAGTGGTTCATCGTATTGCGATATTTGATAACCCTTGGGCAGATCGGGATAGAAATAGTTCTTGCGGGCAAATCGTGAACGCGCATTGATAGCGCAGTTCAGCGCCATGGCAGATTTCATGGCCATGGTCACCGCCTCACGATTGAGCACGGGCAGCGCTCCCGGCAACCCAAGACACACCGGGCAGACGTTGCTGTTGGGTGGGTCGCCGAAATGTGTCGAACAGGAGCAAAAGATCTTGGATTTGGTCAGAAGCTGGACGTGCACCTCCAGGCCAATCACGGCTTCGTATTTGGTACGGACGTCAGTGGCAACAGGCATTTTCTCTCTCGAAACGCAAGTTTTCCCCTACCGAGCCATTATACAGGTGCCAGGTTTCAGGTGCCAGGTTTCACGTGCTCAAGCGCGAAGTAGGATGAGGAGCGGAGTTCAGGTGTGCGCTGTCGGGGAACAGGCGCTCTATTGGGATTCGGGATTATGAATAGGCGCTATGTTTCCGCACTGCGTTGATGAAAGCCTCCACATTTTCCAGCGGCGTTTCCGCCTGAATGATGTGAGCTGGGGCCACCATATAGCCGCCCCCGCGACCCAGGACTTCAATCTTCGCCTTGACATCAGCCTCGATCTCTCCTGGTGTGCCGAAGGGTAAGAGGTTTTGCTGATCGATGGCTCCCCAAAAGGAAAGGCGATCGCCAAATTTGCTTTTCAATTCTTCTGGCGTGTGTCCCGGAACGTTCGGCTGAACGGGGTTGAAAACTTCCATCCCGACTTCAATCCATTCCCCGAGGATGGGAGCAACGGCGCCGTCCGAGTGCTGCATGACTATGACCTCCGGATTCACTGCTTTGAGTTCGGCGTACGCTTGGCGATAGTGTTCTTTGAAATATCTGCGCCACATAGGTGGGGAGATTAGCATGCCATTCTGACTTCCGAAATCATCACCTGCCCAGATGCCATCTACGCCCATGGAGACCAGCTTTTTCCCCACAGCCAAAGCGAACTCCTTGGTCCTCTCAATCAGGACTTCGACGTAGGCTTCACCCGCGGCCATATCCAGCAAGAGCTTTTCCAGGCCGACCAGTTGCGCCATCATGTCGAACATCGTCAGCTCCATATCGCCGACAAGGAAGTGGCTTTGCCTGTATTTCTCGATATCCCTGGCGGCATCGTCATAACGGCCCACGGCAAGAGGATCTGGAAAGGCGAACTCCTCCACCTGCTGCACTTCATTTACGTTCGCCAGCGGATGCTCGACAACTTCCATGTAGACCGGTCCCTGCCGCATCCTCATCCCGAATTCATTAATGATGCAACCGGACGGGTCGATGGGATGTTCGTAGGCGCGAGGCAGGCTGGCGCCCGCCACGACGCAGTCGCTCCCCATCGCCACGCGCAGGTCATTGGCGGAGATGCGATACGTGACATCCTCATAAAAGGCAGTGGTAAAGTGGGCTGGGATTCCGTGCTTGAGGGCGAATTTTTCGACCAGCGATCGGGACAAGTCAAATTGCACCGGTACCCGGTCCGGCAGGCCTTGTCTTTTCAATGCAGTTTTCACACGCTGTTTGGAATTCATTATCAACCTTCTATTTCATGCTGGATGGCTGGCAGATCAGTTCGCTCCTGGGAGGACGAACTCCTCCGACGCGCAACCACAGGAAGCCGTTGTGGAACATGATCGGCTGCGTGAGTGGGCCCCTGGGTCTACCGCACCGTGAATTCTTGCCTCAGCGGCACGTATTCGGACGCGTCGCCGACGTACACCACGAATTGGCCAGGATCAACTTTCCAACCATGCGTGTTCACATCCCAATATGCCAGCGAGCGTTTGTTCAGTTTCACGACGAGGTGTTTTGTCTCACCGGGCCGGAGTTCGACACGCTCGAATCCTTTCAGCTCCTTCTCCGGACGCGGCACAGTAGCCGAAGGATCGCCGACGTAGACTTGGGCGACCTCGGCGCCGGTTTGCTGGCCGGTGTTCTGCACGTCAAAGCTAACGCTAATGGGCTCTTCGGGGCTGGCCACCTGCGGTGTAACGCTCAGGTGGCTGAACGCAAACATGGTGTAGGAGAGCCCGAAACCAAAGGGAAACAACGGTTTCTTCCCGGTCTTGCCCACGGCGCGGTAGCCCAAAAATACACCCTCGCGATATTTCACCTCGTGCGTGCCGGGCTCTTCGTAGTAGTTTGGATAGGCAGGATTGTCTTCGACCCGCCGCCACCAGGTAATCGGCAGCTTCCCAGACGGAGTGACACGGCCGAGGAGCGCGGCAGCGAGCGCGTTGCCCGCTTCGGACCCACCGTACCAAGTCTGGAGCAGCGCCGGCACGCGGTCAAGCCAGTCGCCCGTTGCGACGCTGCCCCCGACTGTGAGCACCACGATGGCGTGCGGGTTCGCGCCCACCACGGCCTTGATCAAATCCTCCTGACCGGGCGGTAGCTCGTAAGTGCGGTCATGGCCCTCTTTTTCCGTCTCCGAAGTAAAGCCCACCGAGACAACGACCACGTCTCCCAGGGCGGCGAGTTTCCTCACGTTCGGCTCGAGCATGTCGGCGGCCGGAAATGCGGCCAGGCCGAAGGGTCGGTGGTCGTTGTCGGGCAGGTAGTCAAAACGCACGGAAACGGGTCGGCTGGCGGGTAGGTCGATCTCCGCAGCCTGCGGCTCGCCCCTATGGGGTAAGCCTTGGAGCACCAGCCTCTCGTTTACATACAGCCGGTAGCTGTCGCCGCCCTTAGTGGCAGCTATAAAACACGTCGCTTCAGAAGTCGGCGGCGTGTAATAGCCCGCCCAGCGAACAGCGAGCTTTTTGTTGGCAGGCGTCGTAAATTCGGTGTCCTCCCAATGGTCGACATTGGGCACTACACTCACCCGATCAGGCTTGCCCACAAAGGTCCCACTATCAAATTCTTCCTGCCGCAAACCAGGGTGCTTGCCCTGCTCATCCGTCGAAAAGTTCCCTGCACCGAAAAGCTGCGACAGGTCTTTGATGCCGGGGCTCCAAAGCACTTTGAGGTTCGGGGCCGCGTCACTCAACCCCGTGAGGAAGCTTACTGGGGCAAAGGCGTCGACATTGGCGCTGCCCCCTGCCGAGGCCTGGGGCGGATAAGCGTCCGGTCCGATGATCGTGATCGTGTGGACCCGACTCAAATCCAGTGGCAACAAGTGCCCCTCGTTCTTGAGCAGCACCAGGCTTTCCTCAGCCGACTGGAGCGCGACCGCACGAGACTCCTGGTTGTAGAGCGGGGTGCTCAATTCCGTCTGGTCGTGATTCAGGAAGCCGAATTCGACCGCAATGCGCAGAATGCGCCGCACCTTGTCGTCGATGGTTGCGATCGAGACTTGGCCTTCTTTGATGGCCGGCAACAGTGTCCGCTGATTCATGAACTCGGGGGAAGGCATTTCGAGGTCTAGCCCGGCGTTGGCCGCGGCGACGCTATGCGTGGCGCCCCAGTCGGACATCAGAATGCCCCGAAAGCCCCAATCCTTTTTCAGGACCTCCGTGTCCAGGAACTCGTTCTGCGTGGTGTACTCGCCGTTGACAAGGTTGTAGGAATCCATCACCGCCCCGACATGGCCTTCTTTGACCGCGGCCTCAAAGACGGGCAGGTAGATCTCCCGCAGCGTGCGCTCGTCAATGATGGCGTTGATGTTGTCGCGATCATATTCGGAGTTGTTCGCGGCGTAGTGCTTGACTGTGGCCACGACATCCCGGCTCTGTACACCCAGGATGTAATGCGCGGCAATCTGGCCGGCGAGATAAGGGTCCTCACCAAAATACTCGAAATTACGACCGTTCATCGGGGCGCGATAGATATTGACACCGGGCCCCAGGAGGAAGTTTACGCCCCGTGCCCGGGCATCGCGGCCGAGCGACTCACCAAGCCTCTGGGCGAAGGCTGTATCCCACGACGCGGCCAGACCAATCCCGGCCGCGTAGGCGGTGGTCGGGCCCCAGCTTCTAACGCCCACCGGTCCGTCGGAATTCTTCAGAGGCGGCAGACCGATATGTGGTATAGCATAAGTGAACGCGCCCTCTCCGCCACCGAGCAGTTCAATTTTCTGTTCAAGGGTCAGCTTGGGAAGCAGCGCGTCCACCTCCCGATCGATCTCCTCCGGGGATCGCCTCTGTGTCTGTGCGAGCGCCGTCACCGTCGCAATCGCAGACAGAGACACCAGCAGAGTCAAAGTAGCGACACGCAGAGGTTTCAAGAACATAAAGACAAGGGTTTTCACCTTCAGCTCCTGTGAATGGGGTCTGAGCAGCCGCCCGCCGCGCATCCGGGAAGAGCCAAGCGAGATTGCGCCAATCGAGCTGGCAGTAGCAAAAGATGATCTCGATACCTTAGCGGTTGGCTGCACAGGATAGCATCCTCAGCACATCTTTTCCATCAGAACCTTGGTCGATGACGTGCCGGGCAAATTGCTTGGTCGTGAGCGCTGCGTACGCATCGGCATGTTCACCCCCAATAGTGACGCACCTTTTTCCCGCTCGCTTGTGCGGCGAAACCTGGGGAAGGGGGTCAGAACAATGGGGTCGAAAGGGGCAGGCAGCTTCTTGCCTTGGGTTTCCTGCGTGAAAAGTCACGAGGGTCAAATCGGCGCGGACACGCTTGTAAGCGCAAGAGGCAAAGGGCTAAGAACATTCCGCCCCTTCTCTCAGAAGGTAGGCGCCATGCAACGCGCCCGATCAGTCAATCCTCCCGTGAACGACGCGGACGCCTCGGAGAACGGGGCTGCCGCCCTGTCGGCATTTTCGAATCTCCTTGCCGATCCCTTTCAGGCCAGTACCTACTCGGAGGCTAGCCCCAGCTTGTAATGTCCCTGCGGCAGTCGGAGGACGAGGCGAGAGCCGTTCTCAGTTAGCGAACCCTTTACGAGTTTCCCATTGACCGTTACAGAAGTCTGGCCTGCGCGGACCGGGACGGAAATCTTCCCGGTCACTCCCTGCGGTAAATCAATCTCTGCCGTTAAGCCCCCGACTCCCTTTCGGTAGTCAACCCGGATCAACCCCTGAGGTGTGGGCTCGGCGCCGCGAGCCCACTGCAAATCGACTAAATCAGGTCGAATCGAGACCTCGCGGAATCCGGGCTCGAGGGGTTGAATCCCCAGAACCTGCTCGATCAGCCAGGTGGTAGGTCCGGATGACCATCCATGGGCCAGGCTGACGAAGTACCCTTTACTGTTGTCCGCTTGCAAGGCGCTATGGAAATCCTCTTTTGGCCAACTCGGATCATAGGCCTCCCAGGTACTGGTCGCGCCTTCTTTGACCATCCCGCCCCAATAGTTGCGTATCTCCTCGAGGGCTTCGCGCCGGTGGCCAGCTTGGGCCATCGCGGTGATGACGTAAGAGTTGTAGTAGGGAGTAATCATGAAGTGTCTAGGATGGGAGAGTACGCGTTGCCAGATCGTATTGGTTTGGGCAGCATCGGCCACACCCGAAAAGATCGCCATAGCATTAGTCTGGTGTCGAAGCCCGAAAGTCCGTGTGCCGGGGTCGAGCAGAAACTTCTGTGCCGCCGCCTTCATGGCATCCGCTTTTGCCTGGAAGCGCTCAGCCGATGCATTATCACGTTGCTGCCGAAGCAGCCAAGCGCCGTCCGAGAAAGCTTTGCAAAACTCCAGTTGAGTGGCCCGGCGCATTTCCGGAGTGTCTTCATTCATGTCCGGCGACCAGTCCACGTATGGCCAGGATTTTCGCACATTGGCAAAAAGGTTGCGCTGGTCCAATGCGCCTTCCATGTAGGACAGAAGCTGAACGAGTGGGTCATGAATGGAGCGGAGATATCCGAGATCAGCAAAGTGCCGGTAGTAATCCGCCTCTCCCATAACCCAGAAAGCGGAGTAACCGGGAATGGTATTGACGTCCTTATCAACGGGACTGCCAGCGTCGTGGACCAGCCGGTCCATGGTCTCTTGCATGAGGAAATGGTCTGCAAAGACCGTATCAATGACTTGTCCACTCACGTCCAGGTCTCCCATCCAGCGGACACGGTCCCGCTTGGGAGCGTCCCAGATATCGTCCTGCATGCAGAGATGGGCCGTGTATGCGCCGACCATCCAGATACGGTTGAGCAATGAATCAGAGGACTCAAAGGCCCCCTGATATTTCACGGGGTAATAAATGGCGTTAACGCGAATGGCCTTGAAGCGAAGTACCGAAGGCCCGTGGATAAACTGAAGGCGTACGTAGCGAAAGGCGCTCTTAGGCCCGTACGCCGTCGCATGGCCGGGAATCAAGAGATCATCGGTGCCAAGATACGGCTCGTGCAAAGCCTCCCCCTGTGATTCTCCGTAAGCGATCTGCACCTTGAGGGGTTCATCCGAGTCAGAAACTACTTCCAGCCGCCCATTAATTTCGCGCCCGAAATCCAAGATAAGGCTGGGATGCTCCTCGAGGGGTACAGAAGCCGGGGGCAGACTCACCGCGAATTCGCCGGCGGAACTCAGGGAGGAGTTGACTGGCGACGTCAAAGCCTCCACATGATCGAAGTGTCCAAGGCCCTCGAAAGCGTCAGTGACCTTGCTGGCAGGCAAAGGAAGCCGCGCCAGGAAGGGAGATATCCCATCGTATCCAGGCCAGAGGTACATGTTCGCGTCCGAATTCCACTGAAAGAAGTCGATGTTGCTTTCAATTCCTCCCAAGGCGACCACCGGCTTCCAGTTGCCATCATCAAAATCGGGGCGCTCCCAGCCGGTTTGCAAGTCCATGCTGAACTTCCAACCCGGTCCGCTTAGGAGGAGAGCCGGCGCCAATTCCTCGGGCCCGCGTGGCAAAACCTTGACCGCCAGCCGGCCGCCCTCTACCACTTGAAGGGCCAACACGTTGTGTCCTCCCAGCAAATGCTGTGACACATCGAGCCAAAAAACAAAGGGGTGCAATCGAGAAGCGGGATTCCGTTTGAAGTTTCCTATTAAATCACCATTCAAGTAGACAGCAACCTGCTCGGGCCCCGCCACATAGAGGGTGGCATTGGGTGGCTTTTCCGAGAGGTTGAAGGAGGAACGAAAATAGCTTGGTCCTTCTTGGCGCTCATGGGCAGCTTTCGAGGACCAGATGTATTGTTCGGGCAATGGCTGGTGGGTCTGGGACTCCAGCACAGGTGAAGTGATGCCGGCGGTGGGATCCAAAGGCGTTGGTTCCCTCCATTGCTCGAGGGCAGAAAAACTTCTTGGGTTCGCCGCAATCAGAGACGCGACTCCATAGAGAAAGGTCACTAAGCGAAAGCACTTTACAGCAGGCCATGACATGGGGTAAGCCTCCTCGCCATCGTTTGCATTATGAATCCGGGATTTCCATTTTGGAATTGCAAGCAGGTGAGAGTGTACATCAGGTTAACGCTGATAGGACGAACTCATCCGGCTGGTGCTCCCTTGCATACCGTACCATGGCGCGGAGGTTGTCAGGTGAGGTCAAGGGCGATACCTCACAACCACAGCCTACAATGTGGAACCGCCCGCACGTCCTATGGCAACGTCGCGACGCTTCGTACACGTCCTCCGGTGTTCCTTCCAGCATTTCCGTAATCGTCGAAACGTTGCCCAGAATCACCCGGTCCGGGCCCAAGCTGCCGCGCGCCGCCGCCAGGTTGGTCGGCGAATCCAGTTCGAAGATTTGGACCGGCAACTGCCGCATCTGCGGAATCAAAGGATCGGTGTTACCGCACATGTGAAGGCGGATGATGACGTCCGGGTGGGCCTTGCGGATGGACTCCACCACGCGCATTTGCCTGGGAAGCAAAAACCGGCCATAGTAACGAGGCCCGGTCATGCTGGCAGCCGCGTCGCTCATCCCAATCGTATCCGCGCCAGCCTGGATCTGTGCTTCCGCGTAAAGCATTGCAACTTCTGCGTTGAAATCCATTAAATCGTCCACAAAGGCTGGATCGTCCAGGAAATCTGTCATAACGTGCGTTAACCCACGCAGTTCAGCGGCCAGTGCCAAAGGCCCTTCGACCCATCCGACAATTGATACTTCCCCGCCGAACTCCTGGTGCATGATTTCGATCGCCTTGATCCTATCGTGCATCCGCCCCCCTCCGAGCGGGTCCGGAATTCGGAGAGTCTTCAAACGGGACTTATCAAGAAGCGCTGCCCTGGCTTCGCAAATTGCAGGCCCTTGATCCTCGTACCAGTTAATGCTTCCTTCTCCGGCAATGTCGAACACTTCTCGTGCGGGATCTGAGCAAGTCAGTAGACAGTCGATCCCAAAATCCTGCACGACCTTGCCCTGCGCTTCGGCCATTTTCCTTCCACTCTTGGTGTATTCGATGTAAGGCATCCCTGCATGTTTAGCGGCAAACATCATAATCACTGGTTGCACTGGCAAATGATCAACCAGCTTCCCCGCGACCAAGCCGCGGACTCTTTCTAAGGAACGCATATGAACCCTCCGGTATGGAGTGGGTCGGAAGTCGAGTATACACCACGACCCTTCCCCCAAGCTCATTACGGCCCAAACTCCATCTGGCGCCTGAGTTGCTCAGCTTATGGAGACTGCGTTGGACAGTCTGCGGGGTGCTGGTGTCCCGGCTGCGCCCGCCGTTGACGAAAGGCCCCGCTGGTGGTACTAGTAAGAATGGGCAATAATTTTGTATTTTGGCTTCTGGTTTCATATATCTTCGAGGGAGGAGTGTCATGGACAGGCGAGATTTCTTGAAGAAGGGAACCACAGCCGCTGCGGGGCTGGCGGCCTCGAACGAGATTCTCGAGCCGCTCGCCAAGGCGGATGAAACAGGGGGAAGTCAAAAGCTCATTCCGAGGCGCAAGTTGGGTAGAACGGGCGAAGAGCTTTCCATCGTTGGTTTCGCCGGCATCGTGGTGACGAATAACAGCCAGTCATTTGCCAACAACATCGTGGCGGAGGCGGTGGACCGTGGCATCAAGTACTTCGATGTGGCCCCAACATATGGCGACGCGCAGGCGCGCCTGGGACCGGCGCTCGAACCCTACCGCAAGAGTGTCTTCCTGGCTTGCAAGGAAGAAGATTGGACCAAGGATGGCTGCGCCAAGCTGCTCGATGAGTCTCTACGGCTGCTCCGTACGGACCACCTGGACCTGTACCAGTTTCACGCTTTGTCAAAGATGTCAGACCTCGATCAAATCTTCGGCCCCAACGGCGCCATGGAAACCTTCGAGGCGGCCAGGAAGGCGGGGAAGCTGCGGTTCATCGGTTTCTCGGCGCATTCGGTGGAAGTAGCTCTCGCCGCCATGGACCGGTACGAGTTTGATACGATCCTGTTCCCGATTAATTTTGTACTCTTCTCTCAGGCCAACTTCGGGCCGCAGGTCCTCGAGCGCGCCCAGAAGAAGGGAATGGGCATCATGGTCTTGAAGGGTATGGCCAAAACGACCTGGCCTGAGTCCGTGAAGAAGGATCATCCTCACGACAAATGTTGGTATCAGCCCGCTGATTTTCCCCATGAGGCCGCTCTCGGCTATCGCTGGACACTGTCGCGACCGATCACGGCAGCCATTCCTCCTGGCGATGAGCGATACTTCCGCCTGGGGATGGACATCGGCCAGAATTTCGAACCCGTCACCGAGGAAGAGCAACAAAAGCTGTGGGCCAGCGCTGCGGGAGTCAACCCGATTTTCCATCTCGGAACCGCATAGTCGGGAACCTATATCTGCGAGTAGGGCGCCGGCTTCAGGATAACGTTCGTAACGTTGGAGACGATTTCCTCAAAGGTGTACCTGGGCAAACCGGAGAGCTTCTTCCATTCCGGGGCTGACCGGAATGCCTCCCACTTCTTGTTTCGGTCCGTGAGATCTTCAAAGCAGAGCATGTAGGTCAGGTTCGGCAATCGTGACCCGATGAGCGTGTCGCCGTAGAAGACCTGCCAGAATCCGGCCTTTTCGAAAACGTCGAATTCCCCGCTGTTGAACATCTCGACCTTCCGCAGGTGGTCCTGAGGGGTAGGACTTTCGTAAGTCCGAAGCTCAAACATCCGCGAGCGGTGCTCGGCCGTCGCCTGCGGGACCCTGAGCCGGGGCATTCCCTCAAAAGCCACCATCAGTGAACTCTCCATTCGCACATAGGCGGGCTGTTGGGCGGGTGCATTCAAAAAGGCCGCCCCGGCTTTGAGATAGTCGGCGTCTCGATTAAGACGGGATTCAACACCGAGAAGATTCTCGAGCGCGGTGCTCGGGATCAGGACGTAAAGCGCTGGACTCTCGGGACCGATTTCGACGTCAAAGACTCCCACCGGGCTGATCCCCAGACGGTTCAGCGCCGGCAGCAGGGCCTCCCGAAAGAAGTCTTCGGCGAGTTTGACTTGTGGTCCCCTGAGTAGGTGATAACGCCGAAGTTCGTAGTACTCGTGACTCTCTCCCGCCCCGGTCGCTTGGCTGCTGAGGGCATAGGGGGTTGACGCGTTGACAGCAAGAGCCGATGCAGCGATTGATGAAGCCAGAAAACTTCGTCTTTGCACGATAGTTCCTCCCGTGAATGAATTTGGTCTTCAGTGCTCTCTTCCAAGGGCTATGCGGCGTGGAAAAACATCTCCCCCGGTCGTCATTCCCTTGAAATCAGGAATCCAACTCGCCGGCCACATTGTTCAAGGTAGGCTGTCAATCCCGCGACCGAGTTGTTCGACCTCACATCTTTATAAATCTCTCGCCCTTTGCCCCGCATATCGGACATGCGTCGGGCGCCTTACCGATCTCGATATTCCCGCAGACCGGACACAAGTAGAAGTCCATCTCAGCCAAGTCGTGTCCCTGTTGCAGGGCCTCGAGAGCCATCTGGTAGAGCTTGGCGTGAACAGCCTCTGCCTTCAAGGCATAGGAGAACATCCGCTTGGCGGGGTTGTTGTCCGCTGTCGCCTGCTCCAGCATCGGCGGGTACATTTCAGCGTATTCATAGGTTTCCCCCGCCATCGCCGCGCGCACGTTGTCCACCGTTGCACGGACGCTGTTCATGGCGGTCAAGTGCCCCAGAGCGTGGATGGTCTCAGCTTCAGCGGCGGTTCGGAACAGTCGTGCCACATTGCTGAAACCCTCTTGCTCAGCTTTCCTAGCAAACGCCAGATACTTCCGGTTCGCCTGGCTCTCGCCTGCAAACGCTTCTTTGAGATTATTTTCAGCATTTGCCATGATGGCCTCCTTTATTTATGCCATGTGCGCAGACATCGCGTCCATGCCACGGGCGCGATCTGAGTTCAATCGTACGAAGCCTTACCGTGCATGAATCCGCTTCCCACACCTGTATACACTGGTTATGAAAGATGGGCAAGGGAGATAAGGGCAGTGACGAGTGACGAGCAGGAGTCAGAAGTCAGAACGCGGAAAGCGGAGAGCGAGAAGCAGATGGTCTTCATTCTGACTCCCGACTCCTGACCTCTGACTCCCAATTCATGGTTTGGCTCCTGATCCCTGGAACCTGCTCTTCCCCACCTACCACCTACGACCTTTTCATTGACGCCACTAGCTTTCCCGGCACTTTTTGCATCCGCCAAGTAAGAATTTCTGCTTGGAGGGAAGTCTTTCAACCTGAACCGCAATTTAACCACTGTTGTTTCAGCAGGATAGGGAAATCCAGGAATGGCATTCAGCGTGCTGCGTCATAGGAGGGGGACAAAATGAGTATGCCGCACTGACGGCTCGATGACACCCCAGAAGGAGAAAACAAAATGGCTATTGACCAGATTCCAGAAAAGGAAGTCGTCGACATTTGGCCGGAAAGCTCCGGCTCGCGTGGCAAGTTTCTGCTGATCTTCCTGGCGCTGGCGGCGTTGGCCGTAAGTGAAATCTACACCATGTATAAAATCAACTCGACCCGCGACGCGCTGGAAGCGCAGCAAACTCAGACCCGTAAGCAACTGGCCGCAGAGTTCCAGGACCAACTCGCCGCCCGCTCGAGGGCGATCGAAGACGCTAATGCGCAGCAAATGGACGCGCTGAAGGACGAGTTGGATGCCGCCGCAAAGCGCGTCGGTGCGACGGGCGGTGAGCTGAAGCGCGCCCGCGCCATGGTGGCTCAACTTCAGAATGAAGAACACAAACAGGCCGAACAACTTCAGGAAGAATTGGCCCAAAAGGCCGACCAACAGCAAGTGGGCGCGCTGAACCAGGACGTTTCCGCGCAGCGCACTGACCTCGATAACACCAAAAAGGCGCTCGACACTGTCCGCTCCGACCTCGGCATGGCTCGCAGCGAAATGGGCACGCTGATCGCCCGCAACCACGATGACATCGAGCAACTCCGCAAGATGGGCGAGCGCGACTACTTCGAGTTCACCGTGAAGCGGAAGACCTCGGTGCACGTGGCGGGAGTCGGCCTGACCCTGACGAAGGCCAACGTGAAGCAACACCGGTTCAACATGGCTCTGGTGGCCGATGATATCCGGGTGGAAAAGAAAGACCGCACCATCAATGAGCCGATCTTCTTCTATGCAAACGGTTCAAAGAGGCCTTTCGAACTGGTTGTAAATGAAGTGAAACCAGATCAGGTGAAGGGTTACCTCAGCACTCCAAAGGGTGCGACGGAAGTTGCGGCACGTTCGGAGGGATCGCACTGAGCGAATCCGAATGGAGACCCGGTCACCGAGGGGGCCGGGTCTCCGACCCCTGGCCGCCTCGCTCACACTCGACCTTCAAGCAAGCTGGACATCGTGCAGGGTCCATCCATTCTCTGAAAAATCATTCATCTGCTCAATGATTACTGCCGATTGCCAATTGTGCACAGTGTAGTGAAGCCAAGTCGGGGAGGTCATAGTCGAACAGGTTCGCAGTTGCGAGTGGATCGATTACAGAAGTCAGGTAATGGGCAAGGGGCTGGAATGGTCACGCTTCGTGACTGGGAGCTCCTCCCGAAATCACACACCTCGTTATATCCTGCACTCCAAGAGCCGCAACCTAGACTTCGCGTTCCCCTGGAAATTTCTCCACGTTTTTTGTTGAAGAAGGACAAAACCCAACGACCAGCCGAAACGCTAACGGCGCGAGAGAAAATGGTCGTAGCTCGCGTTGCACAGGGACTTTCGAATGCCGAAATTGCCGGCGAATTAAAGATTTCAAAGCAAACAGTCAAAAATCATCTCCGCGCCGTATTCGAGAAAGTAGGCGTGTGGAGTCGCCTCGAACTGGCAGCTTGGCTCTTCGATCATGATTGCAAACTGTGCCCCCTACGCGCATTCAGCCCTCCACACGATCGAGAGGGAGTCTCAGCGGTCCGACCTCTTCGATTTTAAGGAATGTCCGTTAACTTCCTGCACACTCAAATGCCCGATCTCCTGGCGATGCTGGTCCTACCACTCGGCTTCTTCCGCCTCGGATTCGAACTTGGGGATACTACGATAGCTTCCCCACAGGCCGCGTCATTCGGTATGATACAAACCATGGACGTGGCGGTACGCTGTCGCAACCTGCGCAAGACTTATGAGGGCAAGGTTGAGGCCGTTCGGGGACTCGATTTGGAGATCCTGACCGGCGAATGCTTCGGGCTGCTGGGACCGAACGGCGCCGGCAAAACGACGACTATCGAGATCCTGGAGGGACTGCTCCCGCAAACCTCCGGTGAAGTCGAGATACTCGGGAAGACCTGGAACACCCACAGCCGGGAACTGCGCGAGGTGTTGGGGATCTCGCTACAGGAGACTCGCCTCGCCGAGAAGCTCACCGTGCGGGAAACACTGGAGCTTTTCGGCAGCTTCTATCGCTATCCACGTTCGACCCTCGAGGTCATGGAAGAAATGGCCCTGACGGAGAAGGCAAATAGCTGGGTGGGAAAGCTCTCCGGAGGCCAGCGACAACGGCTGGCGGTTGCCACAGCTCTGGTGGCCAATCCGAAGATACTGTTTCTCGATGAACCCACGACCGGCTTGGACCCGCAAAGCCGGCGGCAGCTTTGGGACATTATCCGTCAGTTCCAGCGCCGCGGCGGAACCATCCTGCTGACCACGCACTATATGGACGAAGCGGAGCGGCTTTGCGATCGCATCGCGATCATTGATTATGGCCGGGCCATCGCCTCCGGCACTCCCGCTGAATTGATTGAGGAACTGGGCGGGCATCAGATGGTGGAATTCGATGCCACGGGTAATGACCCCGTCGCAACGGAGCTGTGGCGGTCGCTTCCGGGTGTCGAGGCCGTCCATGTGGAAGACGGCAGGGTAATGTTGAGTGTGCGTGAGACCCACGAGACCATCCCGGCCCTGCTGACGGCCTTGCAGAAGCGCGGCGCGCGCTTGCTGCGCCTCACTACTCGCCAAGCCAGCCTGGAGGACGTCTTCGTCCGCCTCACCGGGCGCCACTTGCGCGAGGATTGAAAGAAAGTACCTTGAGCGAAATCGGGCGCCTACAAGGGGTGCCCCTACAACGCGCCACTTGCGCGAGGCTTGAAAGTAGATACTTTGAACCTTGAACCCCACACTGTGGTCCCCTTAGTGCCGGATGCGAAGCTGCCCACTCTCCCGCCCGAAAACGGCCGTTGGGCGGGTTATGGGCAACTGATGATGGCGCGCACGAAGGAGATGTGGCGCGAGCCGGAGGTCATCTTCTGGGTGTTCATATTTCCCATACTTCTGGCTCTCGGACTGGGGATTGCCTTTCGCAACAAGCCCGCTGAGGTCAATCGTGTGGCCATCGTGGCAGGGGAGGGAGCCGCGCATGCGCTCGACCTGCTGAAAGCCGCTCGCCAGAAAACCTCTGTTCGAACCGACGTGCTTCCCGAGCCCGACGCTTTCAATCAGTTCCGTCTAGGCAAGTACGACCTGGTTGTGATCCCCCAGGCAGGCGGTGGCCTTGAATACCGATATGACCCGGCGCGCCCGGAGAGTGTGCTGGCCCGCGCCACGGTGAATGATGCCCTGCAAGCCGCGGCGGGGAGAAAGGATGCCCTGCCCACATCCGAAAGGGCCTCCAGCGAGCCTGGGGCAAGGTATATCGATTTCCTCATTCCGGGATTGCTCGGCATGAACCTGATGAACTCAGGGATGTGGGGTATCGGTTTTGCGCTGGTCGAAATGCGCCAGCGGAAGCTACTCAAGCGCTTCGTGGCGACGCCGATGCGGCGGAGCGATTTTCTTCTCGCGTTAGCCAGTAGCCGCCTGGCCCTGATGCTGATTGAGCTTGCCCTGCTGCTCGGATTCGGCGTGCTGGCATTTCATATGCGTCTGCTGGGTTCGTGGGCGTCGGTTATTCTGATCAGCGCGGTCGGCGCGCTATGTTTCGGCGGAATGGGCCTGCTCACGGCCAGCCGTGCCCAGAAAATTGAAACCGTCAGCGGCCTGATCAACGTGGTGATGATGCCGATGTGGCTCCTCTCCGGCGTCTTCTTCTCCTACGAGCGTTTTCCTGCCATCCTTTTGCCTTTGATCAAAATCCTGCCGCTTACTGCTCTCAATGACGCTCTCCGCGCTACGATTCTCGAGGGCGCTACGTTAGCGGCCCAGGGCACACGCCTGCCCGTTCTGCTCCTCTGGGGCGCCGGCTCGTACCTGCTAGCACTTCGCTGGTTCCGCTGGACGTAAATCAGGATTCAGGAGTCAGAAGTCAGGAGTCAGAAGTCTGTCATCCTGAGCGAGGGTAGCCGAAGAACGCTACCGGTGATATTAGAAACGGAGTGCGGTGGAAACGGGTCTTGCCCTCTCCCTGGGGAGAGGGTGGCCCGCGACGGCGCTTTCACCAGCCCGTCAGCCGACGGGGCCGGGTGAGGGGTCTCTTCCCAAAGAACGGGGCCTCAGAATGACAGGGAAGCGGGGGTAGACGGCTGTTAACCGATGGCTGAAAACTGAGGCCATGGTAAGGGCTGATTTGGCTGGCGTTTGACCCAGCGGTAGGCGGCAACTGAATTCTTCCAGAAGAACTTCTCCGCCACGGCTTTACCCTTATCGGCGAAGTACTGGCGGACGACGTTCAGCACCTGTGGGTATGGCCCCCAGCGATCGCTATTCGGCCAGTCGCTGCCGAATATCAGCCGGTCCTGGCCAAAAATCTCCCAGAGTTCATCCAGTCGCGGGCGATAGAAATTAAGGTCATCAGGGACTTGGCCGCCCACTCGCCGGAGGACTTCGGAGACCTTGACGTAGACTTGGGGCCGTTTCCCCAGTTCGCGCAAATTGGCCTCGTACGCGCTGCGAGCCTGCGATTCTGCGGGAGGCTCGAGCTGCGGCAGGTGATCGATCACCACACGCAAGCTGGCAATTCGGTCCGTGAGCCGCACCAAGTCCCCGATCAAAGCTGGGTCAGGTTGTGCGCTATCCAACTCCAGACCGGCATCGGCAAGAGCTTTAAGGTTGGAGATGAAGTCCGGCCCAGACAACTGTTCCCGGAAATTCCTATTCCACAGATTCCCGTATCTGATGCCGCGAAACAGCGGGTTGCGGTGAAACCGTTCCAAGTGCTTGCGGAAGTCCGGTTTGCCCGGCTCCAGGTCCCCGACCGTCCCGACAATAATCGTGTCCTTCGCGGCAATATCCAGCACCCACTGGTTATCCTCCAACCAGGGGCTGCATTCAACCTCGATCGCGCCGACGATGCCCAGTGCCTTCGTAAGCCTCCGATAGCGGTCGGGCAAAGCAGGCTTGTAGAGGATCGTATCGTTCTTGTCAGGCCAAGGCACACCCTGGGGGCGTGTGGGGTCGAAGAGATGGATGTGCGTGTCAATGATCGGTATGAAATCGGCGCCTGCGCCGGTATGCAGACCAGCGATCCCCGCCGCGGCAAACAGAAATGTTCTCCGATTCATGGCCGTTATTCTACCATCGCCTCTGCCCTTCCGAACATCGGAGACTAGTAAAGAGAGATGGCATGTCATTCTTAGCGAAGCATCCCCGCGGACAAAAGATCAAGCAAATACAGCGTGGCTGGTCACCGCAACCAAAAGGAGACCCCCCGTGTCCTCTGTGTCTCTCAAGTTTTAACACGGAGCACACGGAGCGTCTCAGTGATCTCTGTGTTGAGGCTCTTCTGACCACGGAGGACACGGAGGCGCTAATGACACGCGGAGAAGTCCTCGCGGCGCGACAAGAAGATGAAAACTAGTGGCACAAGTCCGGGGCAGGGGAGTCCATAGTCAAGGAGGCAGGTCGCGAGCCGAGGAGGCTGAGGCCATGGTGATTAGGCAGATTGGCTACCGCAGGTGCGTTTCGAGCATCAAGTACTTGTCAATGCCGCGCGCCGCCTTGCGGCCTTCCGCGATAGCCCAGACAACCAGCGATTGGCCGCGGCGCATATCCCCGGCGGCGAAGACACCGGGAACCGAGGTCATGTGGTCAGCGTCGGCTTCGACATTGCCCCGCGCATCGAGCTTCACGCCCAGCGCTTCGAGCATGCCATTCTTGACCGGGCCAAGGAAGCCCATGGCGATCAGCACCAGGTCCGCGTCGAGCGCAAAATCTGTTCCGGGAAGCGGTTCAAACTCGGGGGGTGGCCCCACGCGAATCGCATGCAATTGTTTCACGTGGCCATTTTCGCCGCCGGTAAACCTGGTCGTGGCCACTGCCCATTCTCGAATGCCGCCCTCCTCATGGGCGCCTTCGGTCCGCAACTGGAGCGGCCACAGCGGCCAGGGTGTGTTTGGTGAGCGCTCGCGGGGCGGCATGGGCATGATCTCGAACTGATGAACCGACGCCGGCTTCTGCCGGTGGGCGGTGCCAAGGCAGTCAGCGCCTGTATCCCCGCCCCCAATAATCACAACCCGCTTACCCGTGGCCAGGACCTGTCCGGCCACAGCATCTCCGGCCAGGCGGTGGTTCTGTTGCGGCAGGTACTCCATGGCGAAATGAATGCCCTCGAGCTCGCGTCCCGGCACACCGAGATCGCGCGGGCTCTCGGCGCCTCCGGCCAGCAGGATGGCGTCGAACTCGCGACGCAGCTCTTCCACTGAAACGCTTCGGCCGACGTGCTTCCGAGTTTTGAAAACCACCCCTTCTCGGGCCATCTGCTCGAGTCGCCGGTCAAGGATGCGCTTCTCCAATTTAAAGTCAGGAATGCCATAGCGCAGCAGGCCGCCGATGCGGTCGGCCTTTTCGAACACCGTCACCGAATGTCCCGCGCGGTTCAGTTGCTGCGCGGCGGCCAGGCCAGCAGGTCCCGAGCCGACGATGGCCACGCGCTTCCCGGTCCGGCTGGAAGGGGGTTCGGGATGGATCCAGCCCTCGCGGAAGGCGCGCTCAACGATTGCCTGCTCGATGTTCTTGATAGTTACGGGAGGGTTGTTAATACCCAGAACGCAGGCAGCTTCGCAGGGCGCCGGGCATACGCGTCCGGTGAATTCGGGAAAGTTGTTCGTGGCGTGAAGGCTGCGAATGGCTTCTTTCCAGCGATCGCGGTAAACGAGGTCGTTCCAATCCGGGATGATGTTGTTAAGCGGGCAGCCCGTGTGGCAGAAGGGCACGCCGCAATCCATGCAGCGCGCCCCCTGAAGGCGCAGCTTCTGCTCCGGCAACTCCTGGTACACTTCCTGGAAATCGTTGACGCGCTCAGCGACGGGCCGGCGCGCCGGGACTTCGCGCGTGTACTCCATGAATCCGGTCACTTTACCCACGGAGCGCCTCCTGGGTTGACGGCGCTGCGGAGGCATGAGCCGCCGCCAGAGCAGCAGAGGCGCGTGGAAGGCCCAGCACTCGCTTGTACTCGTGTGGGTGGACCTTGATGAACTTGGGCAGCATCGTCTCCCAGTTATCCAGAATCCACTTGGCGCGCGGGCTGCCTGTCAGCTTCGCGTGGCGCGCGATCAAGAATTCGATCAAATCAGCATCGTTCGAATCGGTAGGGGGATCCGTCAGCCGACGGACCGTCCCCTCTTCGCGGGTTCGGGCGGGGGTAGGGCAAGCCCTACCCCTACAGCTTGTTACTGGCTCGAGGTCCACGCTGGCGCGGTTGCAGCGCACCCGAGTGAACTCCCCGGTTTCATCCAGGACATAAGCAATTCCGCCCGTCATGCCAGCGGCGAAATTACGCCCGGTCTTCCCCAGCACGATCACCGTCCCCTTGGTCATGTATTCACAACCGTGGTCGCCGACTGCCTCCACCACGGCCGTGGCGCCGGAATTGCGCACCGCGAAGCGTTCGCCTGCCATGCCGTTGAAATAGGCTTCGCCGCTCGTGGCCCCGTACAGAACCACATTCCCCACCAGGATATTCTCCTCGGGCTGAAACGAAGAAGTCCGGGGAGGATAAGCAATGAGCCTGCCTCCTGAAAGCCCCTTGCCGACGTAATCGTTGGCTTCGCCCTCAAGAACCAACGTGACCCCTTTCGCCAGAAAAGCGCCGAAGCTCTGCCCCGCCGAACCTGTGAACTCGAACCGGATCGTGTCCTCGGGCAGGCCCTCAGACCCATAGCGGCGGGCAATCTCCCCGCTCAACATCGCGCCCACCGTCCGGTGGGTGTTTCGGATGGGAAGACGGATCGAGACCGGCGTGCCGCCCTCGAGCGCTTCCCGCGCATGGTCGATCAACTGATAATCGAGCGATTTCTCGTGTCCGTGGTCCTGTTTGACCAGGCAGCGCCGCCCCACGCGCGCGGGGACTTGGGGATTGTAAAGTACCGAGGAAAAATCCAGGCCGCGGGCTTTCCAGTGGTCCAACTCCGGGCGCTGGACGAGGCAATCGACGCGCCCGACCATCTCATCGATACTGCGGAAACCGAGCGGGGCCATAATCTGCCGCAGGTCTTCGGCAAGGTAGAACAGGAAGTTGATCACGTGTTCGGGCTGGCCTTTGAATCGCTTGCGCAGTTCGGGGTCCTGCGTCGCCACGCCCACCGGGCAGGTGTTCAGATGGCATTTACGCATCATAATGCAACCCATGGAGATGAGTGGCATGGTGGCGAACCCGAACTCCTCGGCGCCGAGCAAGGCGGCGATGGCCACGTCGCGCCCGGACTGCAATTTCCCATCCACTTGCAGGCGCACACGGCTGCGCAGGTCATTCATCACCAGCACTTGCTGGGTCTCTGAGAGGCCGAGCTCCCAGGGAATGCCGGCGTGCCGGATGGAAGAAATCGGAGAGGCCCCGGTTCCCCCGTCGTAGCCGCAGATGAGGATAACATCGGCATGCGCTTTGGCCACGCCCGCGGCCACTGTTCCCACGCCGGACTCAGCCACCAGCTTCACGGAAATCCTCGCCTGGGGGTTCACGTTCTTGAGGTCGTAGATGAGTTGCGCCAGATCCTCAATCGAGTAGATGTCGTGGTGCGGCGGCGGTGAGATCAGGGTGACACCGGGAATGGCGTGGCGCACGCGCGCCACCACTTCGTCAACCTTGTGACCAGGAAGCTGGCCGCCCTCGCCGGGCTTGGCCCCTTGCGCAATCTTGATTTGCAGTTCATCGGCGTTCACCAGGTAATTCGTGGTCACACCGAACCGGGCCGAAGCCACCTGCTTCACTGAGCTGCGGCGCAAGTCGCCGTTGGGGTCGGGGCGAAAGCGCGCTTCGTCTTCTCCGCCCTCACCGGTGTTGGAGCGGCCGCCGATGCGGTTCATGGCGATGGCCAACGTCTCATGCGCTTCCTTGCTGATGGACCCGAAAGACATAGCGCCGGTGGCGAAACGCTTGACGATTTGGGACGCGGGTTCTACCTCTTCGAGCGGCACGGGCGGCCCGGCGGGCCGGAAATCGAGCATGCCACGCAGCGTATAGAGATTCCGGCTCTGCTCGTTGACAATCTTCGAGTACTCCTGAAACGTCTGGAAACTTGATTGCCTCACCGCATGCTGAAGTTTGCTGATGGTGAGAGGATTCAGGAGGTGCCGCTCACCCCGCTCTCGATATTGGTAGCTGCCTCCGATGGCAAGCTCCGTGTCGGATTCAGCCGGCCGCTGCATGGCAAACTTGTGCTTCATAAGGGCTTCGCTGGCCAGAACCTCCAGACCCACACCCTCGATCCGAGAAGCCGTGCCCGTGAAGTACCGCTCAACCAGCGCCCGGTTGAGCCCGATCGCCTCAAAGATTTGAGCGCCGCAATAGCTCTGTAGGGTTGAAATCCCCATCTTGGAGAGGACCTTGAGCAGCCCCTTATCGACGGCCTTAATGTAATTCTTCAGCAGCTTCTGGAATGTGTAAGAAGGGGGGAAGTACCCTCTCACGTGCAGGTCTTCCAGCGTTTCGATCGCCAGGTAGGGATTGATGGCGCTGGCGCCATAGCCGAGCAGGAGCGCGAAATGCATGACCTCGCGCGGCTCGCCCGTCTCGACGATTAGGGCGACTTGGCTCCGCGTCTTCTCGCGCACCAGGTGATTGTGCACGGCGGATAACGCCAAGAGACTTGGAATCGGCGCGTACTCTTCATCCACGCCGCGGTCGGAGAGGATCAGCAGCGTATAGCCGGACTTGATCGCCAGCGAGGCGCCGCGGCAAAGGCTATCTACGGCCTCCTCGAGGCGTTTCTCGCCTCCCTCCACGCGGAAAAGCATGGGCAGCGTGGTGGCCAGAAAATCCCCCTGGCTGACGCGGCGAAGTTTTTCCAGGTTCCAGTTGGTCACCATGGGATGGCGCTTCTTTAGCGTATGGCAGAGCTGGGGCGTCTCATCCAGGATGTTGCCCTCACGCCCGATGAAGTCGTAGAGCGTCATGACCAGGTCTTCACGGATGGGGTCAATTGCCGGGTTGGTGACCTGCGCGAACATCTGCTTGAAGTAATTGAACAGCAACTGGGGCTTGTCCGAAAGGCAAGCGAGCGGAGTATCGGTTCCCATCGACCCCACGGGCTCTTCGCCGTTCTGCGCCATGGGGATCATGATGATGCGCAGGTCCTCATCCGTGTACCCGAAAGCGCGCTGCCGCATCATGATGGTGGCGTGGTCAGTGGCTTGGACGCGCGGCGGGTCAGCCAACTGCTTCAGCGAAATCTGGTTTTCCCTCAGCCACTCTGCGTAAGGCCGCCGTGCAGCCAATTCCTTCTTGATCTCCTCGTCGGGAATAAGACGTCCCTTTTCTGTGTCCACGAGGAGCATGCGGCCAGGCTCAAGCCTACCCTTAAAGCGGATCTCGGCTGGATTCACCGGCAACACTCCCGCCTCAGAGGCCATGATCACGAGGCCCCCATTGGTCACGAGAAAGCGGCCTGGCCTTAATCCATTGCGGTCGAGCTTAGCGCCGATCACGCGGCCGTCCGTGAAAGCCACCGCCGCGGGGCCGTCCCAGGGCTCCATCAGTGAGGCGTGGTACTCATAGAAGGCCCTGACGTCTTCCGGCATCGTGAGATCGCTTACCCAGGCTGCCGGAATCAGCATTTCCATCACGTGCGGAAGGCTGCGCCCGGCGAGGGTCAGGAGTTCCACGGCATTGTCAAGGTTGGCCGAATCGCTGCCCCCCGGCGCGATGATGGGCTCGAGTTTCTTGATGTCAGCGCCAAAAAGCGGCGAAGCGAGGAGGGAAGTCCGCGCGTGCATCCAGTTCACGTTGCCGCGCAGGGTATTGATTTCTCCGTTGTGGCAGAGGTAGCGATACGGATGCGCGAGATGCCAGGTGGGGAAGGTATTGGTGGAGAAGCGCTGATGAACCAGGCATATCGCGCTTCGGACTTCCGAATTCGACAGCTCGATGTAGAAGTTGGCGATCTGAGGGGCAAGGAGCAGGCCCTTGTAAACAATCGTCCGTGAAGAGAGCGAGGGAATGTAAAAGAAGCTCTTCTCCCGAAGCTCAGTTTTGGCCACTTCGCTTTCCGCGCGCTTGCGGATGACGTATAGCTTCCGCTCCAGGGCGTCCTGGTCCATCCCGTAGGCTCGCCGGATGAAGACTTGCTCGATGTAAGGTTGGGTGCTGCGGGCCAGGCGTCCAATCGTGTTGGCGTTTACCGGAGTGTCCCGCCAACCAAGCACGGAGAGGCCTTCGTCACGCACGATCTCTTCCACAAGGGCCTCGCAGCGCATGCGCTCATGGGGCTCGACCGGAAGAAACACCATGCCCACGCCGTATTCGCCCGGCGAAGGCAGTGCGAAGCTCAGCCGTGTGCACTCAGCTTCGAAAAAGGCGTGAGGGATTTGGATCAAGACTCCCGCGCCGTCGCCGGTCTTCGGATCGCAGCCGCAGGCGCCCCGGTGCGTGAGGTTAATGAGAATCTCGATGCCTTTGAGGATGATGTCGTGGCTTTTCTTGCCGGAAATGTTCGCCACGAAGCCAATCCCGCATGCATCGTGCTCGTTGCGAGGGTCGTATAGGCCCTGAGGCTTTGGCAAACCTCGGGAGATAGTGCTATAGCTCATGTCCTGATTTCTCTAAGGATTCGGGGGGCTTAACAACATAATCCGAACCAAATTCCCACTCCACCACGCGTAAGGGTATGAACGCGTAGGCCCCCTCCGAGACACGTCACGCTTTCACCACACTATCCAGTGTGCCCGACCGCGTACACATGTGTTAAATCAAAAGTTTTTATGGAAGAGATAAAGCCGAGGAGTCAGAAGACAGAAGTCAGGAGTCAGAAGGGTAGCGCATGGTAGCGCGCTTACCATGGCTTATTGCCTTTGCCAATACTTCTCGCGCTGATACTCTTCAGCGGATGTCTGGCGGTTTCGTTCTGACTTCTTTCTTCTGACTCCTGGCTTCTGACTCCTGGCTCAAAACCGCCCATATTTCCGGTAGGCTTCCACAGGAGGAACCCCTTGCAGAATTGCCTTGCGGACAAGGTTCTCCGTGTTAACGACCTGCTCCGATTTCTCGAGCACCTCCAGGGTGATTTGTTTCGGTATCACGATTACGCCGTCCTTGTCACCCACAATGAAATCGCCGCGGCGAATCCCAACTTCCCCAATCCGGATTGGCAGGCCATAAGAGACGAGTTTCCATCGCCCCAAGACATCGGCCGGCGTGCGATAGCGGCAGAAGACGGGAAAACCCAGTTTGAGGATGTAATCGACGTCGCGAGCGCCACCATCAATCACCGCGCCGCGGGCCCCTCGAAACTTGGCGGATTCAGAGGAGAGCTCCCCGAGATGCGCGCTTAGGCTGTCGTGGGGCTGCGACACGATCACATCCCCGCACTTCAGATCGCCGAGCATCTGGAGAATCGGTATATAGATCACTTCCGGGTCAACACTGTCCGTGGGCTGGCCCTCCACTGTCATTGCCACGCCGGCGATCTTCTGGTCCATCGTCAGACCTTGAATGGCCGACGGCAGAACCTGGTTGTGATAGCCCATCTCATCGAGCACGTCTGAAATTGCACCTGTGTAGATTACCGAGAAGCGCCGGCATACCTCATCAACGTCAAAATCCACAGCAGGGTTCTGACGACTGCTCATTTACTCCTCCGGATTAGGGGCTGGGGGCTGGGCCGATTTTGGATTTTAGATTTTCGATTTTGGATTATGCCACCGCAGCCTCCTGCCCGATGGTCACTGCCCGCAGCCCCGCTCGTCAACTGCAACCGAAACAGGATCCTCCGTGTTCTCCGTGCCTCCAAATCCTCAACACAGAGACTACGGAGGATCTCAGTGATCCGTCGGCTGACGGACTTTTCCTGGCCACGGAGGACACAGAGCCTTTCCGGAATCACCTCAATCGACAATCGGCAATCGTCAATCGGCAATGAGCCCGGCGAGTCCCGACGCAGGAAGGCTAACCACTTGGTCTGCCTCTCTGCCCTGAACACGGATTTCGTTTTTGCCGAGAGTGATGTCGCGAACCTCACTAAATCCTTCAGGCAAGTGAGCAAGGAAGGCGACATACGGAATCATCAACCGGCCGCGAGCGGGCACAGTGGAAAAAGTCGGCGTTCCAAAAATCGGACCTCGGGTGAACGCCTCCCGACGCGTTACCGGCAAAGGTGCGGAGCCAAACTCCAAACCGCGTGTCTGCGCGCGGCCATTCCACGGAGCATTTTCTCGCGCGCAGTTTTCCTCCCAAATTGTGACCCAAGGATAATCCGCGCGGCGGAAGCAGTAAGCGACCAGAAGGCGGTGCGGAATATTCAGGGCCGCGACATACTGCACTTCCCGCGCCGGATCCAAAAGCAGAGAAGCAATGATCCCTAATCCTTTCCGGATTAAGCAGTGGGACAAGTCAACTTCGCCCCCTGAGCTGGCCGGAGCTTTGGGCCATTGGAACTCCTTCCCGGATTCAAGCAGCGCCTTCCCACCATAACCATCGGGGCTCGTGATCCCTTTTGTGGCGGAGATGAACACGCGGCCATCCTCGGGCGCGACGAAAGGAGGAGCCAGGGTAGCGTGCTGGGTCCAGTGAAAGAAGTGATCGAGTTTGCGTTCGTTGGTGACAGTCTCCTTGAGGTAGACCACCGACTCTCCCGCCCGCATCCCAATCTCCCGGCTGAATTGCAGACCGGCCTCGGGCAAGTGAACGGAAAGCGTCAAGCTTAACTGGCCTGCTCGAAGGCGTGCGCTTGACTTCCGCCATTTCGAGCTCGGCGCCTCGCCATGGGTCGAGAGCCCCTGGGCAGCTTCCGCTTCCGAGGGTCCGCCGAAATAATCCAGGCAGAGATTGTGGCCGGCAATCCCCGAGAGCAATTTCCCTTCGGATATCGGCCCGTAGCGTTTGGCGTGAGCCTTCGCGCGGTATTGGAATGGCTCGATCCCTTTCCAGGGAGGAACCCAGAGAGGATTAAGGGTAGGAAGACCACTGCTGTCCGTAAAACGCAACTCAGCGATGTGGCCACCGCCCGTCAAATTCACCATTTGGAGGAGACCATTGCTGAGCGTATATGCTTCCCGGCCCTGCCACCGGGTCTTCGAACAAACAGGATGATTGGTTTTTGCCATGCTGTGTTCACCGTCCTTGTCTCAAAAGTTTAAGCCCCATCGAAGGCAAGGCTGCGCGCTGGTTCCAATCCATAGGAACTTGCTGCGCCCGAGGCGCCTTCGGACACCTTGCAACAGGCCTCTGCAATCGGGGATACCCGCCTCAACATTTCCGGAAGCGGCGGGCACGAAGATTGTACCAACTTGCGGGCCGATTCAGCGGCAAATTCTGCGCGCTGTGATCCCTCAGTTGCCAGTGGAGATGATTGAGCCCGCGAACCACCTTGCTCTTCTGCTCCTTGGGTTCGGGGTAGGTAGATGGCGAATGGCCAGAGGGTGTTCCGGCTCTTCCTTGCTTGCGGCGCACTGGCTGCCACTCGGCGCCAATTAACTACCTTCTTTTCAATAACATTCCGACATTTAACGGATAAGTACCTGTTTTTTCATAGACATACCAGCTTCATTCACAAGTCTTCCATGGTGATCCTTTGTTTTCAGTAGAGTCGAGGGTAGGCGCGGTAGCGACTCGGGCGTCGCCCCGTTTCCCATCCCCGCTCATCGAACCGGACGTGCGGATTTGCCGCATCCGGCTCTCCGACAGGGTTCACCGC
>Ga0326727_10006359_pt1 | contig 32520 bp, 22 predicted proteins | sample MB2enrmetagenome_FD_207643 | JGI IMG/M metagenome (GOLD analysis project Ga0326727, IMG submission 207643) | Lab enriched peat soil microbial communities from McLean, Ithaca, NY, United States - MB29MY | ecosystem: Environmental > Terrestrial > Soil > Wetlands > Peat | place: USA: New York...
CTCCGACCGCTACGCCCAAGTGGCCGCCTCGCTGGAATCGGCGCTCAAGACCAGCGAAGCCGAACGCCACCGCCTGGACGAACGCAAGGGACCGCCGACGATCGTCCTGCCCGATTACCGCCAGGAAACGGACAAACCCGCCGAGGAATTAAACCCGCAAGCCAGGGCGCTTTTGGGCGAGGCCACGCGCCGCATGAAGACCCTGGCGGAGATCCGCGCCGAACTCGAAGCCAAATTCGCGCCCTACGCGTCGGCGGTGGAACTCGTTCCCTTGGAAAACGGCGTGGCCATCCACCTTAAGGGCGCGGCTTTCTTCCCCCTGGGCAGCGCCGATCTGACTCCGACTTCGATCCCCTTCATGGAAACCATAGCCCAGGCGCTCGCCGGCACGACCTTCCATATCGTGATCGAAGGCTTCACCGACAACCTGCCCATCCAGTCGCTGATCTACCCTTCCAACTGGGAGCTGTCCTCGGCCAGGGCCGCCCGGGTGGCCCGATACCTGATCGACAAGGGCGTGCCCAAGGACAAGATCTCCATCGTGGGCTACGCCGACACCAAACCGCTTTTTCCCAACACCGACGAAAAAGGTCAGCCCATCCCGGAGAACCAAGCCAAAAACAGACGCGTCGTGGTGCAAGTCACGCCCTAGACGCATCGACCCCATGCCCGAACAGAACGATACCGACCCCCTTGCCGAGGGATATTCCAACGCGCCGAAAATCAAGGGCATATTCTCATCCAACGAGGATATAGGCCACCAAACCCAACACAAAAAGCACTGGTTCGCCAAGGAAATCAGCCCGGACACCATCAGCCTGCAACTCTTGGATCAGGATTATCTGCCCACCGGCCAACAGATCATCGAAACCAAGACCGAATTCCTCAACGGCTATGTCCTGGAACCCGAACTCTGCTACAAGCTGCTCACCCAGCGGGTCATGCAGGGGGATTTCTATCGCAAACAGGGACTCAACCAGGAAGCCAAGACCGAATACCAAAACGTCCTGTCCATCGACGTGGAAAACATCCGGGCCAATTTCGGCCTGGGACTGACCTACCTGGCCTTAAACCAACCCGACAAGGGCAAATACGTCTTCGAATGCCTGGTCAAACTGGACGAATCCTTCGAGGCACAGCACAAACACCTGTTCAACGAATTCGGCATCGGCCTGCGCAAGCAAATGCTCTACGACGAGGCCATCGCCTACTACGCCCGCGCCGCCGAACTCTCACCCGACGATGAGCACATCCACGTCAATATGGCCAGGTCCCTGTTCGAGAAAAATGACGTGGAGAACGCCTTCGCAAGCCTGAAAAAAGCCCTGGAGCTCAACCCCTCGCTCAACGAGGCGGTCATCTTCCTGGACTTCCTCAAACGCCGCGGCTACCGCCCGCAGAACGAGGAACTGAAAACGTTTTTTGGAGAGGAAAGAGAATCGGGGGGAAAACCCCTTGGATAAAAAATAAAGTTTTTGGGAGGAGGGAGTCCGGGGGAGGAACCCTTTGTTCACAAAGGGTTCCTCCCCCGGTTCCTCTCCCCGCCTCTTCTTTACCCTGTCGCTTCCTCTTGTTCCGTGAGACTGGCCTGGGCGCATGCCTCTCGCCAGGCATCGAGCCTGGGCAGCAAACCGGCCTCTTCGAGAAATGCGCTCTGCAGCTGATTTCTGGCATAGCCTCGATTGATCACGACGAATTCGTGTTGCAGGCAGTTGGCCACGTGCACGGCCAGAAGCGGCGAGAACCCGCCCCCGCAGGCGCCTCTCGGATCGTGGTGGTGGTAAACCGCCTCCATGATGGCATCCGACAGCCCCCACAACCCGAGCAGGTAGGCTCCGACCTCGGCGTGGCTGGTGCCGAAGACCTCCTTTTCCGCGACCCAGACGGTGCGATTCTGCTCCCGGCAGAGACCCAGGACCTGCCGGTACTGCCCCTCGAAATTGCTGGCCAAAATGAGCTTGCCCACGTCGTGCATGAGCCCGGCGATGTAGCAGTCGTCAGCGCATTGGACCGGGACTCCTTCCTGCGCGGCGATGGTCTTGGCGAAATGCCCGGTGGTCAGGCTGTGGCCCCAGAGCAGTTCCAGGTCGTAGTCGGGATAGCGCGCCCGATCAAATTGGGAAAAGGCCTGCTGGTAGAGGATCAGCGACTTGATGATCTCCGTGCCGAGCAGGTTGACGGCGTGGGTCGGGCTGGTGACGTGGGTGCGCAGGCCGAAGAAGGCCGAATTGACCAGCTTGAGGATGTTCGCGGTCATGCCCACGTCCTGGGCGATGAGCTCGGAGACGGTTTTGAGCGAGGCGTTGTCCTTGGCCAATTCTTCGCGGATCGCTGTGAAGATCTTGGGAACCGAAGGCAGGGTCTCGATTTGAGACACCACGCTTCTGACCGCATCGTCCAAAAACACGTCATGAAGCAACGTGGCGCGGCGGATACACCGCTTGAGATCCTCGGGTTCGATGGGTTTGAGCAGGAACTGGTGGGCCGGCTTGACCGTGCGCATGATCATTTCCCGGTCCGAGTGGCCGGACAAAATCAGGCGCAAGGTCTCCGGGCGGCGGCGCTGCACCTCGGCCAGAAGCTTGCCCCCGTCCATGCCGGGCATGCGCATATCCGAGACAACCACGTCAAAAGGCTGCGCATCGACCAGGCGCAACGCCTCTTCGCCTCCCGAGGCGAAGGACATGTCCCATTCATGGCGCATGTCGTGGAACGACCGCTTCATCCCCTGCAGAACATTTTCTTCGTCATCGACGAAAAGCACTCGTATCATTTCATGCCCTACTTTAAGCCCGCCCGCCGAAAGGCAGACGGATATGGAACGTCGCGCCCCGCCCGAGTTCCGACTCGACCTCGATGGTCCCGCCGTGTTTTCCCACGATGATGTTGTGGGCGATCGCCAACCCCTGGCCGGTGCCCTTGCCGACCGCCTTGGTGGTGAAAAACGGATCGAAGATCCTATTCATGTTGGCTTGCGGTATCCCGCCGCCGGTGTCGCTTATGCTGATCTTGAAATACTCCCCGTCGCCCGAAGTCTTAACGGTGATGCGCCCTTTTCCCTCGGTTCCCTTTACCTTGTCGGCGATGGCGTGGGCGGCGTTGATCAGAATGTTGAGCAGCACCTGGTTGACGTCGCCTGGCAGGCAAAAGACCGGAGGCTGGCCCCGGTCGAGGTCGAGGTCCACGTCGGCGACATATTTCCATTCGTTGCGCGAGACCAAAACAGTGGTTTCCACGGCCTCGTTGAGATCCGAACGAACCTTTTCCTCGACGCCCGGGTGGGAAAACTTCTTCATGGCGAGCACGATCTGGGCCACGCGCTTGACGCCGTCGAGGGCCTGCGCGACCGCCTTGGGAATCTCGTCGAGATAATAGGAAAAATCGATTTCTTCCTTTTTCGCTTCCAGGTCTTCCAAGCCCTTGCGGCATTCGGGCCCGACCGCGCGTCCGTAGTCCTCGCAAAGGCGGGCCAGTTCCAGGATGTCGGCAAAGGCCTTGTCCAAAAAATGCAGGTTGTCCCCGATATACTGGACCGGCGTGTTGATCTCGTGGGCGATGCCCGCGGCCAGCCCGCCAAGGGATTCGAGTTTTTGGGCCATGGCCAGCTGGCGTTCCAGCGCCTTTTGCTCGCTGATGTCGAAAAACACCTCGAACGCCAGGAACTTGCCGCCCTGATCGGCCGTAATGATGGTCTTCATGATCGGAACGATCCTGCCGTCCGGGCGTTCAATGAACAGTTCCCGGTCGATACAGCCAATGGCCTCAAGCGAACAGCTCATCCCGACGGAATGCGCGCCGGCCTGGTCGCGCCAGCCGATTTGTTTCCAGGATTTGCCGATAAGATCCCCCCGGGGAAGGCCGATGATCTCGGCGGCAACGGCATTGACGTCGACGATGGTGAACTGGGCTGGATCGATGATGCATATCCCCGCCCGGATGCCGCTCAAAATCTTACGCAGCACCTCTTCATTCTCGCGGGCTTCCCGCTCGGCCCGTTTTCTGTCCGTGATGTCGGTGATGATGCCTATCAGCCCCTGGGGCCGTTTCTCGGAATCGAGGTACAGGGATTTATGGAACAAAACATCGCGAACCGTTCCGGCCGGCGTGACAATCGTGGTCTCATAGGTCTGCGCGCCGCCCTTGGCTAAAAGTTCCGCGTCATTGCCGGAAAAAGCCTCGGCCATCTCCGGGGGGAAAAAATCGTGGGCGGTCTTGCCGATCAATTGGTCGCAGGAGACGCCGAGGAGTTCCACGGCCGCCTTGTTGCAACCGAGGTAGTGGCCGAAGAGGTCCTTGAAATAGATGGGGGTCGCCGCCGCATCCATGAGCGTCTGGATAAAGCGCAACTTGTCCAGCACCTCGGCTTCCATGGCCTTGCGCCTGCCGATATCCTCCGCGATCAACAGCAGATACGGTCTGGACTCGATCTCAAACCGGGCCAGAGTGCAGTCCAGATGCCGATGCTTCCCGCAACTGGTGGTGTGTTCCAGGTCTACGCGCAGCTTGACGTTTTCAGCCAGAGCCTTTTCCGCCAGATCGAGCAGGCCGCTGGCCTTCCAGGCATCGAGCTTGCGGAAATTCTTGGACAGCACTTGCTCCACGGTCCCGCCCATGATCTCGGCCCTGGTTTTGTTGGCCCGGACGCATTGCCCGGTTTGCCCGTCGTAGATGCTGATGCCGAACGGCGCGTTCGCGAGGATCATGTCATTGAAGGCCAATTCCTCGTCGGAGATCCGCTGGGCTTGCAGCCTGGCGTTCTCGGCGCGCTCGAGCGACGTGGAGATCGACTGGCCGATGCGGAAAACGAATACGCCGGCCACGGCGACGATGACCACGGTTTCGGCCGCCAGGATCAGGACGTCGTTGATATGCAAGACGTGGTGCAGGTAGATGTCGGCGACCTGGCTGCCAATGATCGTCACCACGAGCAGCGGTACCACCCCCCGCATGAGCCTGGAGCGCACCGAAGTCCCGGCAAACAAGCTCGAGGGGAGGCGGTTCGGCCCGGCCAGCGCCATGACGGCCGCGCCCAAGCAGACGAAGCCCAGGGCGGTGGTGGCGGCCACCGGAATTTGGCCGTCGCCGTAAAGCAAGGGGTGGCCCAAGAGGTAGCCCCAAAATATGGTCAGGCCGCCAAGCCCGACGATACTCCCGAGAATGCCGGCGGCATGACCCGGGCCGGTTCGGTCGGTTCGGCCGGTTCGTTGGCCGTAACCGTGGGCAAGAAGGCCCAAGCAGGACACCAGGAAGAAAAAGTCCGTGACAGGGGAAATACGGACGGCCTCGTGCCCCACGGCCTGTTCGAGCCGGGAAACGAGCGCTTCTTCGAGGCTCGCGTCGCGGCCGATTGCATGGCCAAGCAGGTTGAGCACGGCAAACACCAGGCACAAGACGACCAGCGGCGGGGTAAAACGTTGTCCAACGCCTTCGCCCCCCTGGCGCAGGCCTAACGCCGCCAGGGCGAGCAAGGCAAAAAGAGCCGCGGTCGCCGGCGCCATCGCGATCGCGCCCGGGAACAGGCTGCCCACCGCGGGCAGGCCGAGCAACCAACCGGCAAGGCCCATGGCTGACAGGAAGAAAATTCCAAGACCGCTATAAACTATCACGGGCACAGCCTCTTATCGAATGACGCTGGTTTTCGTGCATTGTCCGGTATACCATATCGCCTAGGAGAAAAATCCTGACCGGAAAAGTCTGTTTTTCCGGTTGGATTGCATCGGCAAGCTTATGTGCCGCATCACTCCGCGCCGAGCCTCTGTCCGATGGGCAAACGGACGATAAAAGTCGTGCCTTTCCCCGGTTCCGTTTCGAAAAAAAGCTGTCCCTTGTGCTTCTCCACAACAATGCGTCGTGCGATGGCCAGTCCCTGCCCGGTACCCTTGCCGACATCCTTGGTGGTGAAGAACGGTTCGAATATTTTAGGCTGCACTTCCGGAGGGATGCCCATGCCCGTGTCGGTAACGCGTATCTCGGCCCAGGGCCCGTTTTGGCGCGTACTCAAAGTGATGAGCCACGTGCCTTGCGGGTCGATTTGAATCGCGTCGGCGATGGCGTGCACGGCGTTGATGATGAGGTTCAGCACCACTTGGTTGATCTCGCCGATCACGCATTCCACCAAAGGCAGGTCGGGGTCGAGGTCGGTCTTCAGTTCGGCCACGTATTTCCACTCGTTGCTGCTCACTATGACCGTGCTGCGCATGGCCTCGTTTAAGTCCGCCGCCGCCATATCCGTGGAGCCGGGATGGGCGAATTGCTTCACCGAGCGCACGATGACACTGATGCGACCCAGCCCCTCAAGGGTCTGGGCGATCGCTTTGGGCACCTCTTCCTCAAAATAGGCAAGGTCGTGCTTGGCGATGGCTGCCTCCATGTCCTGGACCATCTCCTGAGATACGCAGCCGGTCTTGGCCGCTTCCAACAGGCGGCGGAACTCGCAGCACAGGGGCAACAAATGCTCAAAAGCGTCTTTGATGAAGTGGATGTTGTTGTTCACATACTGCGCCGGGGTGTTGATCTCGTGGGCAATGCCCGCCGCGAGCTGGCCGATGGCCTCCAGCTTCTGGGACTGAAGCAGCTGATTCTCCAAGGTCTTGCGTTCCGTGGTGTCGGTCGTGAGGGCAAAGGCGTCCGACAAGCGGCCCTTCTCATCCAGGATCATCGACGGCGAGACAAGCGTAACGATACGCCGACCGGACTTGTGTATCCAGATAATCTCTTCGGTCTCTTGGCCGGACTTATTTTCTGAAAACAAGGCCAGCAAGCGCTCTCTGCTCTCCGGCGCGGCGAACTCCTCGATGTGGTGCCCCAGAATGCCGGCCTTGGACCGTCCGAGCATGGCGGCGAACTGGTTGTTGATGAAGCAGAACCTGCCGCTCTTGCCGGTCATGAGCAGCCCTTCCCGCATGGATTCCACCAGCTGGCGGTAGTGGGTCTCGTTCTTGCGGAGCTTGGCCTCGACCCGCACCCGGTCGGTAATATCTGTGACCATGCCAAGCGACCCGGCAAAGGCGCCGTCCGGCCCTTTCACTGGTGAGGCGTTGATCAGGGTCCAGACCTTGGGGCCCTTCTTGCACCGGAAACGTATCTCATATTGCTCCGAGACGCCTTCAAGCCGCCGCTGCCGCTGCAGTTCAAAAATAGGCACATCCTCGGGCACCAGGAGTTCTTCCAGAGCGCGCCCGAGGAGTTCGCCAGGCTGATACCCCAACATGGAATGCATGCGCGGGTTCGCGTAGGTGATGCGGTAGTCCGTGTCCGCGCAGACGACACCCTCCTGCGCCGTTTCGACGATGAGCCGAAAGCGCTCCTCGCTTTGAGCGCCGAAACTTTCGCACTTCACAGGACAGGCATGGCGCGAATCGCGGTCAGACATCATGCACTTCCAAAAATACCAAGGTCTGGTTGAGAAGTTGATAGGCAATCTCGCCGAAGGTGATGGGGCCGGCAAACGGGTTGGTCGTCTCCCCCTCCAGTTTCGAGTACAGATAGTTCAGAATACAATTGCAGGAAAAAACCACCCGTTCCTCGGCAAGATGTCTCTGGCTCTCCAGGCGAGATTTGAAAGCCACCCCGTAATCGGCCACGGGCTTGGCGTGCTTATACGAGATTCCCCTGAAGACGGGGGCATAGAACTTGACCTCCCCTTCGGCCTCATCAAAGCCTTGAAAACTGATGTTCACCGAAATGCCGTAATAATCGGCCACCAGCGGGAGTTTCGTGTCGAGTTTGTTCTTCAGGATATACGCTGCGAAATTCTTTTTTTCCCCGTTGACCAGGACATCCTTGGCCGAGAAACCGTCGGCCGGAAAGGTGAGGATGTCCCCGTCGCCTTGTTCGAAGAGATTGATGATGCCTATTTCCGCAACTTTACCGGTCAGGATGCGGGCTTGGAGGACGAGCGCCCCTTCCGTGAGCGCTTCTCCGGTCAACCCGTTGAAAATTTGCGGGGCGGCCTTCCCCAGGTCATCGAGATGCACGCCGGAAATCCAGCCGATCAGGGGCCGGGAGCCAAAATCCTCGTAATTCGGCGCATTCAGGGCAAAGGCCAGATGTGCTTTGCTCAGCGCGGGTATGATGATGAAACTGAACCCATTCCCCGGCCCTTCGGAATACACCCGGGCAAGGCTGTCGGGGTCGTGCTGGATGATCTCGACGCTTTGCACCACGGCCGAGATATCCGTGACGAAAACCTTTTCCCGGGAAACCACCCCCCCATCGTCCGAACAAATGAAGTAGGGAATGGTTCCACCAATCCAGCTTCCTTTGGGCAAGTTGCGAAGCGCCGTTTCATCTCCGGCCAGAAGGAGAACATTGCCGGCCTGGATTAATTGCGCGGTTTCTTCGACGCTCAAGAGGTCCTGCCTCATGGAGCTTCGTCCAAAGATTGTCTGTAAATCTTGCTGAGCCGAGGGGGAACCAGCATTTTTTGAGTAAAGATTGTAAATTTGTTCTATGCACAATTGAATGTTGGGCGGATCGGGATTGTCGTTTATCGAAGCCATAAGGCGGCCAAGCAGAATTTTGGCGGCGAAAAAACCGAGTTGGTAAGTTTTTTTCCCGGTGACAAGGTCGGACCATTCTTTTTTCGACTTGCTTGGTACGTCCACGCCTAAACTCCTTCATGTCAAGGGAGAATGTAAACGACAGATACCGTCTCACCCCCAAAAACGCCAGTCCGGAATCCGAAATTCTTTGCTCATTTGAGCGATTCCCCGGTCTGCACCAGCAATCAGTGTCGGCTCATCATATCGGATTTGTTTATATTGGCATCCGGCCAAACATTCCGATTTATATCGCCCCGCCAGTGAAGGCAGGATGTTTTATGACAATCCCTATAAAGCGCATTTTGTCGACGATGTCCAGGATACGAGCGCGCGCCTGACCGGCCGGGCCGGGCTCAACCTCTGCGCCCGCTATCCGCGGGGCGTCGGCCTTTTCACATATCTCCACGAACACCCGCGGGGGCTAGCGCCTGGAGCCGAGCCTATCCCGGTGGCGGGAAAAGATGATTCTTGGATTTGTGTCGAGAAACAGGGCCCTGCGGGGACCCGCTTGGCAAATGAAGAAAGTTTGGGGCTGTCCGAGCTAAGGAATTCGCTATCCGCTTTCATGGGGGCCGGGGGCGAAGCCCCCTGGAAAAATACCAGTGGTTCTGGTCTTACTCTTCAAAGGGCTGACGCGTTCAGGGTTGAAAGCGGAAATCCAGAACCACTTTTTTCCCCAAGGGGGCTGCCGCCCCCGGCCCCCGGTTCTCTTTTCTCCCTACGTCCCGTCCCCGTCCAGGGCCAGGCCGGCGGATATCTTCGCCGGTCCGGCGCTCGCGGGCACGGGATAGGGCGTTCCGAATATCTTGAGGTACAGTCTGCGGGCCTCGGCGAAGTCGGAGTTGATGGCCAGCGCGGCGGTCACCCTGGCCTTGGCTTTGGCCTCGTCTCCCATGAAAAAATAAGCCTTGGACATGTTGAAATGGATGTTTTCGTCCTCCGGGGTGAGTTCCAAGGCTCGCCGATAGGCATGCAGGGCTCCGGGAAGATCCCCGGCGCGCCTGAGGTTGACCCCAAGGGTATTGAAAGGATTGGGAGAGTCCGGATCGTATTTGAGGATCTCGATGAAGAGATCTTTGACCTCTTCCATGCGGTTGAACTGGGCGAAGACCTCGGCGGCCTTTTGGGCGTAAGTCTTGTAGTTGTCCAGGTCGCCACGGCCTTTGTAGGCCTCGGCCAAACCTTTGTAGGCCTCGGCGTACAGGTCGTTGATCTTGACCGCCTTCTTGAAGGCGATGATGGCCTGGCCGAATTTCTGGCGCATGAGGTACTTGCAGCCGAGATCGTAGTATTTTTGCGCCTGGTTTTGTTCCGAGACGATCTCCTCGAAGGCTTCGATGGCGTCGTCGAAGTTGCCCAGGCTGACCATTTCCCGGGCTTCCTTGACCTGGAGTTCCTCGATCTCGGTCATGCGTTCGGCTTGGCAGGCGCGCAACACATGGCGTTTGAAGGTATCGGCGGAATATGGCCGCAGAATGTAGCCGGCGCAGCCGGCGGCGATGGCATCCAGGACCCGGTTGCGGCGCCCGTCGGAAGTGACCATGACCACGGGCGTGTTCTTGAGGTTCATGTTCAGGCGCACGAGCTTGAGGAACTTGATGCCATCCATGTCGCCGAGCTCGCCGTCGAGCAGGATGATGTCCGCCTTGCCCGTGTTCAAATACTCAATGGCCTCGGAGCCGGTGCCAAAGCGCAGTGTGCGGCGGGGACGAAACTGCTTGAGCGTGAGCATATCGCGCTTGGCGTTTTCGTCCGAAGCGGTGATCAGGACGATGGTGTCGAAAATCATCGCCGTCCGCCTTGGTCAAAGTGGTCGGTTCGCGGCTTCATGTACGCGAGAATGAAATAATTCTGGCTATTCGGTCAAGTCCTGAATCACCTGACGCTGCAGTTTCTCGATCCCGGGAACGCGGGATAGGCTGGCGGCGATGTCCCGAGCGTACCCGCGCTGCATGAAAAGGCGGCGGCTGGTCTTGAAATTGAGGTCATAGGCCCAGCTTAAAACCAAAAGGTAGAAATCGTTGCAATAGCGCATGCCGGCATAGCCGCCCATGCGCCGGTTCCAAACCGCCTCCAGAATGGCCGGGGAATAGCCCTTGGGATCGGGGTCGAGCCCGAAGAACGCGGCTTCGCGGTCGACGGCGTCCATGTCGAAATGCCCGAGCATAACCCGGATGATGTCGAGTTTGTCGGCGTCGCGCAGGACTTCCGCGGCCAGGCTCAAGGCCTTGTTCGGGCTTGGCGGCAGGTTTTTGCGGTTGTGCAGGACAATGGCGTAGAGAATCAGGCGCTGCGCCTGGCGGTCATAGCCGGCCAGGACCTTTTCGCGCTTGATCGTGGCGGCGCTGAGGACCGCGTGGTTGACCGACAGGGCGTCGCGCAGGGTGCCGTATTTCTGGTATTGGGGAAACCGCCCGACGTCGTGGAGCAGCGCGCCGGCGTGGCAGGCCGAGGCGAGGGCCGGCTCGAAGCCTTCCTCATGGGTGAGCCGCCGGCATTCTTCAAGCACCCGCAGGCAATGGTCCCTTTTGAGTTCCAGGACCCCCCTGCCGACGCCGTCACGAAGGTAGCCCTCGGCGTATCCGGAAAACCAGTCCAAAAGCCCGGTCAGGTCGCGCTCCATGTCAGGACTTGTCCTTGTCGCGCCCGCCCGGAGGTTTGGGGGTGGCGTCCGTATCGTCGGCCACGTCATCGGATAATCCGCCCGGCTCGTCCCAGTGCTTCTCCCTGAGCCAGCCCCCGGGGCCGAAGGCCAGGCGCAAAAAACCGCAGATCAAAAGAAAAACCAGGCCGATAAAGGCGAATTTCAGGAGCGTGGACAGCCAGCCCTCGGCGTAGCCCGGACCGAACGGCCAGGTGTTCCGCCACAGGGGTTCCGCTTGGACGAGAAATGACAGCGATTCATTCATGGACGGCATTCTTATCCGGATTTGGGCTCAAAGGCAAAGTCCGCGGACGCAAAAAAAGGCGGAGCCGAGCCCCGCCTTTTTATGGTCGTCGGAGGTTGTCCGATTACACGCAGCCGGTGGGCTTGGGCAGGCCGGCCATTTTGCAGGCGCCTTTGCCGGGGCCGGAGGGGAACAGCTCATAAATGTGCTTCAGCTTGAAACCGGTGACCTTGGACAGGATGCGCACCATGGGGGCGATGCCGTTCTTCTTGTAGTAGTCCTGGAGGAACTCAATGACCTTCTGGTGTTCTTCGGACAGCTCTTTGATGCCCTCGGAATCCTTCACGTAGTCAACCCATTCCGGGCACCAGTCTTCGAATTTCTGCAAGAAGCCGTCTTCGTCGACATCAAAGGTTTTGCCCTTAAATTCAACATTGGCCATGGAAATCCTCCTTGGTGGTTTTGAAAGGCGGTTTAAATCCCTACCACCTTTCCCGAGACCTGTCAAAAAGCCCCGCGAACGGGGCGCCTACATCAATGAAACAGCGATCCGCTGTTTATTGGCAAAAACAGGCGGGAAAAATCAAAACAAACCTTCCCGCGTCAACCGTCGCCCTCATAGCCGCCGGTCTTATCCATGTCAAGGGCGTTTTTCAAAAACAGCACCCGGACTCAGCCGCCCGCTCCGGCGCGCAGCACCTCTTCCAGGTGTTCCTCGGCGAAGGTGAGCGAAGGATCGAGTTCCAAGGCGGCCGCCAGAAAATGCGCCGCCGGACCGAGCTCCCCCAAAAACTTGTGGCACAGCCCGAGGTTGGCCAGATCCATGGCCGACCCCTTGTCCAAGGCCACGGCCCGCGTAAAATCGGCGGCCGCGTTGCGGTACTCCCGGCACTTGAATTGCGACACCCCGCGCAGGTTGAAATACTCCTTGACCTCGCCGGAACAGGCGATGGCCCGGTCCAGATGCTCCTTGGCCTGGTTCCATTTCTCCTCGCGGGTCAGCGTGAAACCGGCGTAAAAGGCGGCCAGGGAGCGGTGCTCGGCGTCGGGCTGCGCAGGCTCGGCGGCCAGGAAGTTCTCCCGCGCCGCGGCGTAGTCCTCAAGGCGCAGCGACAGCAGCCCCTGGAAAAACGGCAGAAAATGCGCTCCGGGATAGACGTCCGCGAGCCGCGCCAGGCCCTGGGCGGCCCGGTCGGCCGGCGCCTCCTCGGCCAGGATGCGGCCCACGAACAATCCCAGCGTCGCCCTCGGCGTGCGTTCGCGGAAATCAAAGCCGGGTGCGAAATTGTAGTTCGCGCTGATGCCGATCTCGGGATGGGTGGTCTCGACCGAATACAAATGAAAGTCCTGATCGCTTAAGCCCCGGCCGAGCAACGAGAGCTCCTCGAAAATGTCGCTCCGCTCGATCGAAGGCAGGCTGGCCAGGCTCACGCTGTCGCCGCCGGTGACGAAAGCGGCCTGGCCGACGTCCGTGAACTTGCGCAACCCCGAGGCCTCGTAGTTGCTGCGGGTTTCGAAATCACCGGCCAGCTGGGCGATTTCGGTGACCGCCCGGATGGCCGCCTTGACCGGCGAGGAAGCCGTGCCGGCGGTGAAGACGATCTCGCTTTTGTCCGGAAAGGTGGCCGGGTCGTAAGCCAAGGCGCCGACCGTGGGCGCGGGCAGCCCGAGGCTGAAATCCTTGAGCCACAGCTTGATGCCGTTCGCGGCGAAGGCCCGGCACAAACCGGCCAGGACCGGGTCGTCGCAACTGGCCTGGTCGATGGTCGGGGTGCATATCTCGCCTCGGTCCACGAGCGCGCACACATGGCGCTCGATCAGCTCGCAGCCGCCCTGCAGGATCGATTCCTCCAGGCTGTTTCCGGCCGAGGAGCCGTTGAACTCGTTGAGCTTCTTGAACCAGTCCAAGGGAACGACCACGTCCTCGCCGCTCGTCACGTCGCGCGCCGGACAGAAACGCCATTCCACCAGACTCAGAACCTCCCTGGCCCGGCTCTCGGACAATTCTTCGTTGACCGAACGCAGCATCTGCCCGACCGGAATCAGGCGCGAACCGAAAGCCTTTTCGGCCGCGGCCCAGGTCATGGTCCTGAAATTGGACTCGTCCGCCCAAAAATTGAAGTAGCTGTAGCGCTCGACCAGTTCCATCAAGGCCGAGGTTTCGGCCTGTTCCGGGGAAGCGCCCTTGCCCATCTGCTTGCGAGTGGGCATGACCTCCCTGGCCTTGGGACCGCAAATACTCAAAAATACCGGAATATTAAGGCGTCCGGTGTCGATGCGCCGGGTTTCGGCCAACACCCCGCCGCCCCACTTGGACAGCGCGGCGCGGACCCGGGCCATGGTTTCGGCCGGAGAAACGACCTTGTCTGAATCGCGGGTGTATCCTTTGGGACAATGGGTCAATGGGCGCATGGCGCCTCCTGTGAAACGGATGTATGGAAAGAGTCGGCAAGGCCTTGCAACGGGGGTCTATTTCAAAAACGGCCGGCACGGATATAAAACCAGAACCACGGCTTTATTTCCAGGGGGCTGCCGCCCCCGCCCCCCGCTTCAGCAAAAGCCAAGGGGGCCACTCCCGGTCCCTGCCAAGCGAACGCAGATTGCCCCCCAAAAGGGGGTCCCCGATTTTCGCCTTGTTTTTGATCTCAGTTTTCGCCTGCGACCCTGAACCAAGGCCGGGACGAATCGAAACGCGGATCGGGGGATGGAGCGGGAGACGGGATTTGAACCCGCGACTTCAACCTTGGCAAGGTTGCACTCTACCACTGAGTTACTCCCGCCCGAACCGGAAAGGCAGGTCGCTATCGTCGTCATGGAGGCGGCATCCGGATTTGAACCGGAGGATGGAGGTTTTGCAGACCTCTGCCTTACCACTTGGCTATGCCGCCCCTAAGGGTGGAGCGGGAAACGGGATTTGAACCCGCGACTTCAACCTTGGCAAGGTTGCACTCTACCGCTGAGTTATTCCCGCTCGAAGAGGTGTGGGCTTAGCCGAAATGCCGGGGTACTGTCAAGCGTTGTCGCAACGCCATGCGCCCGGGCGAAAAATTATCCTTTGTTCGAAGCAAAACCGAGCATGCGCAAGGCTTTCAGCGCCGCATCGGCCATTTCCTCCAGGTCGCGATCCGGCAGCACGGCATCGGCCAGGGCCAGATACATCGGTTCGCGCTCGGTGAGAACCGCGCGGACTTCTTCCTCCAGACCGGCCTCGGTCAGGCCCGGCCGCTGGGCCTCGTTGAGTTCGGCGCGAAGCCGGGCAATCAGGCGCTCGGGCGTGGATTGCAGATAGAGCGCCACGCCGGCGTGCATCAGCTCGCGATTCTCGGGTTTGAGCGCAGCCCCCCCTCCGGTGGCCACCACCTGCCCGGGCGAGGCGCAAATCGCGCGCAGCACCTCGGTCTCGATCTCGCGAAAGCGCTCCCAACCCTCGGCCTCGACCAGATCCTTGATGCTTCGGCCCGTGCGCGCGGCAAAGGCCTCGTCCATGTCCACGAACGGCCGGCCCAGCCGCTCGGCGAGTATTCTGCCCAAGCTGGTCTTGCCGCTGGCCCTGGGGCCGACTAAAAAGATGTTTTTATCGGATTTGGACATATGTCTCCGGGCCAGGCGCGGCCGAGCGCGCCCGCTGTTTTTCGCCTTATCTCGGGAGGCGGATATTTATGGACTTTGGGGCGGCTGTCAACGCGGCCTGACGAACGGACGGGGGCGCTTGGCGAACGCGCCGAAATATGCCATATCCCGCGCCCATGTTCGATAATCTCGCCGTGGTCCTGTGCCGGCCGAAAATTTCCGAAAACGTGGGCGCCGCCGCCCGGGCTTGCGCCAATATGGGCTGCCGGAGCCTGATCCTGGTCGATCCCGTGAACTTCGACCGCCAACGGGCCGCCGCCCTGGCCACCGGCAAGGGCGCGGACGTGCTTGCCGCCGTCCGCATGGCCCACGACCTGCCCGAAGCTCTGGCCGGATTCGAAAAAACCTACGGAACCACGGCCCGCCTCGGCGGCTGGCGCAAAGCTCCGACCACCCCGGAAAAAGCCGCCCCGCGCATCCTCTCCCAGTTGAGCGAGGGACTTCGCGTCGCCCTGGTCTTCGGCCCCGAGCAGGCCGGCCTGACCAATGAGGAAACGTACCTCCTGGGAACGCTGCTCACCATCCCCACCGCCCCCGGGGCCAGCTCGCTCAACCTGGCCCAAGCCGTGCTCATCGTCCTCTATGAATGCCTCCTGGCTTCCAAGAACCCGACGCCCCGCGCCCCGAAGCCGCCAAAACCAGGGACGACCGGCCGCCTTGTCTCCCACGCCGAGCAGGAAACCCTCTTCGACGCCATCCAAGAATCGCTCCTGGCCATCGACTTCCTCAAGACCGGCAATCCGGACTACTGGATGCTCCCGGTACGGCGCTTCTTCAGCCAACGCGACATCTCCCGGAACGAACGCAACATGCTTATGGGCATCTGCCGCCAAATCAACTGGATCGCCGCAAAACGCAAGTAAAACGCCTCTCCCCGCTCTCGCCACTCCACACCGGGGATTTTATTCCCGAAGCCGCAGTTGGCAAGCGCTCCAAAGACCCGAACCGGTTCTTGTGATCATCTTCTCAACCAGCGCGTGTTCGACGCAAGCGGACAGCCCGGCTTGGATTATGCTCTGCAGCACGACGCAAACACCTTGGCCGTCGCCTGGGCGGTTCCGCATTCACCGGATAACATTTAGCCCTTCCTGTGGGCCATTCCATACCCGCATTCAGAAGCGGTTCAAAAAAATATGCAACTTATCCTGTCATTTTCCCAAAAAAAACTTGATAAACTGATTCACGACCGTTAAGCCGAATGAAAATATTTCCGATACAGTCGTGATATTTTAAAACGCATTGAGAGCCCAAGGAGAACGACATGGAAGATTATCTCAAACAGGCCCTGGAAATCGTCAAGGCCCAAGCCAGTCTGCGTACCATGACCGAGGAGGAGATCACCTCCATGGTCAAAAAACTGGCCGGCGGCATCAAAACGATCGATGAAGAATGCGTGACAATCCAGGAAACAGAAAAAACCGTTGTCCTCGATCCCAAAAAAGCCATCCGCGAAAAAAGCATCATCTGCCTGGAATCCGGCAAGGCGTTCAAAATCATCACCAAAAAACACCTGGCCAAATTCGGGCTGACCCCGGACGAATACCGGGCCAAATACGGCTACCCGAAAAAAATGCCCCTGGTCTGCAAAGAACTCCAACGCGAACGCCGGAAAAAAATGAAAGAAATGAAACTCTGGGAAAAACGCGGCAAGAAAACGAAGTAAAAGCGAATCGGGGGAAACTTTTTTGAAAAAAGTTTCCCCCGAACCCCCTTCAAAAAACTTTATTCTGGGCTGATGGATGTTTTTCGCATTGCGAAAAACATCCATCAGCCCAGATTCGTTTTGGAACGGGATGGGGGGAAATTATTTCGGGGGGTCCGGAAGGGACTATAGTCCCCCCGGCGGGGTTCCAAGGGGCGGAACCCCTTGGCAACGCCCCTGGTCAGCCGAGGTGTTCCTTGATTTTGGCGCTCAGGGCTTCCGGGCTGAAGGGTTTGGATATGAAGTCCGTCACTCCGGCTTGTCTAGCCAATTGAACCTGACTGGATTCGGATTCGGTGGTGGCCATGATGATCGGTTTGTCTCCGAATCCGGGTAAAGTGCGGGTGCGCTTGGTGAATTCGATGCCGTCCATGACCGGCATGTTCATGTCCACGACGATCAGATCGAAATTCTCACCGGACTCGACCTGGTCGAGTCCTTCCCGGCCGTTGCCGGCGGTGACCACGTCCAGGCCCAAAGCCGTGCCCGCGCTGCGGTAGAACAGGGTCATGGCTTTGGAATCGTCGATGGCCAGCAGTCTGCGGGCGCACTCGGTTTTGCATTCGGCGTAATTGCGCAGTTCCGCGGCATCCTGCGCGGCCCGCTCACCGCCCATGGCTTCCAGGCGTTCGGCGATGGAGGTGATGATTTCCGGGTCCCCGGTGGCGATGATCTTGTCGATCAATCCCGAGGCTACGGTCTCATCGTCGTAGACGGCTTGAAAAAGCCCCGGGGCATTGGAAGCGGCCAGGGCGGCCAGGAGCCGCTCGGCCTGGGGGCCTCCCTCGGCGATCTTTTGCTTGAGTTTTTCGCTCGCGCCCAGGGCCAATTTGCCTTCCAGGCCCGTGATCACGCTCATGAGCACCAGCGGATCTTCCTCGGCGAGACCGTCGAGCAGGCAGACCAGGGCCTTGAGCGAGGAAATGCGGCCCAGGGCTTCGTACACCGCGAAACGCACGTTGGGGTGGTCGGCGAAGCCTCGGTCGATGGCCACGACCAGGGCCTCGGAGGCTTTCTTGTCGCCGATGTAGCCCAGGATGTTGGCGGCCATGATCCTGTCGTCGGTGCTCCCGGTAGCGAAGGCCGGCTCCAAAAAGGGGATGGCTTTCGCGCCCACGGCGATCAGCGTTTCATGGACGATGCGCCGAACCGTGGGATTTATGTGGTGGATAGTGGCCGCGAGGTAGGCCAGGGATTCGTTGTCGCCCAAGGCGCCGAGGGCCTCGATGGCCTTCCAGGTCAACAGGTCGCATTCTTCGTCCGGGCTTTTGGCCCCGGCGGCTTCGATCAATTGGCGGAAGGCCGGGAAGCTGTCCTTGTCGCCCAGCGCTCCGGCGGTCTCCAGGCAAACCGAGGCGATGACCGGATCAGGGTGCCCGAAATTTTTACGGAAAAGTGACAGGGACGGGGCATGGCGCAATTTGCTCAAGGCCGAGAGGTAATCGAGCAGGCTTTCCGGGTCGGTTTCTTTTTCCGCCAGGGCCATGAGCACGCTTCCGGCCGGCTGGTATTCGGCCCGGGCCAGTGATTCGCAACTCAGTTTGCGCACCTTCGGCGAATCCGAAGCCAGCCCCTTGACCGCTTCGGCCGGGGTGGCCAGGAGAAGCGCCTGCAGGGTGTTGGTGATCGTGTAGTCGACGGAAGTATCTCCGACCGGCGTGATGAACAGATCAAGAAGTTCCGGTATGGCCTCGACATTCTTGCCTTTCTCGATTTCCATCAGCGCCGAGACCTGATCCAGGAAGAACATCCCCCGAAAATCCTTAAGAAGTGCCATCAATCACTCCGTTTGATAATTGAACTTGGGCGAAAAAACAGCCCGTATTCTTATAGCCTTTACCCTCGGCTTCTGGTTTTGACAATACCACCGTTCAAAGCGAACGCCACGGGAAGCCGGGTTGACTGCGGACGAAATGCCCTGAACCGGCCGAAGCCGCCGTTTTTTTGTCCGCGTTCAAACACGCGCAACGTCACGAAACCTCCGCGGCTGCCGGGGAAAGCGACGCGCGGCGAGGTGACCGCCGCCCCTGCAGGAGCTTTCGGCGCGGTTGCCAGGGGAGCGGCAATCGGATAATGCACGACATTCGAGGAGGCCGATGCCGGCCCGATTTTATTGCAGCGGCGTGAGCGAACCTCGAACCACGCATCCCGGCACAGCGATCTTTCTCGAAACGGCAGCGAGAACATATCCATGCCATTTCGGGAATATCTCACGAGAGCGGAATATGCGCACGCGAACCGGACATCTGCTTGGAGCCGCTATCATGACCATCCTCATCGGAACCGCTCCCCAGGCGGCGCTTGGCCAGTCCACCCAGACGCAGCCGGCCACCCCCAAGGTCACTGTCCTGCCCAACGGCTTCACCGTGCTCGTCCAGGAGGACGACCGTTTCCCCCTGGCGGCGCTGCGGCTTTACGCCCACACCGGGTCGTCCTTTGAGACCCTGGAGTCGGCCGGAATCAGCCACCAGCTCGAACACATGGTGTTCAAGAGCACGCGGGAGCGCCCCCAGGGCATGGTGGCCAAGGACGCCGAGGCGGCCGGAGGCGAAATCAATGCCGCCACCAGCTTTGACTACACCGTTTACGTGGCCGATATGCCGGCCGAAAAATGGCGCTTGGGGCTGGATATCTTCAATGACATGATTTTCGGTTCCCAGCTCGACCCGGCCGAGCTCGACAGCGAGCGCAAGGTGGTGCTTTCGGAGATCGACCGGGGCGAGGACGATCCGGACACCCGCCTGTTCAAGACCATCCAGGGCATGATCTGGCCCGGCACGCCTTACTCCTGGCCGGTCATCGGCTTTCGCAAGACGGTTACGACCTTCACCAGCGACGATCTGCGCGCTTACGTCCAGGAGCATTACCAGCCCAGATCGCTTTTGCTCGTGGTCTGCGGCCGGGTCAAGGCCGACGAGGTGGTGGACGAGGCGACGCGTCTTTTCGGCGGAATGCAAAACGACCGGGTCATTGCCCCGGTCGTTCCCTTCGCGGACGCGCAAAACCAGCATGAACCCCGGATCGATCTGGAATACGGCAAATGGGGCAAGGTGTATTTGAACGCCGCCTTTCCCGTGGACGGCATTTTGTCCGGCAAGCTGGCCGGGATCGAGGTGCTGGCCCAGCTGCTCGGCGGGGACAAGACCTCCAAACTCCACCGCAAGCTCAAATACGAAGACCGGCTGGTCGACGACATATCGGTTTCCGCCTTGACCTTGGAGCGCGGCGGCGCGCTCTGCATCGAGGCCACGCTCGATCCGGCCAAGCTTGACGCCTTCTGGGCCACGCTGGCCGGCGAACTGGCCAAGCTGTCCGGGGATTCCTTTTCCGACGAGGAGATCGCCCGCGCCAAACTCAACATCGAGGACGGCCTGTTCCAAGCCAAGGAAACCTTGGGCGGCCTGGCCAACAAGCTCGGTTTTTTCCAGTTCTACGGATTTGGGCCAGAAGGCGAGAAAAACTACCTGTATTCCTTAAGCTGCCTGGACAAGGCCACGCTCGGCGCGCTGATGCGGGATTTCATCCGTCCCGAGCGCCTAAGCCTCGCGGTTTTGGCCCCCAGCGACGAAGACGGCAAACCGGCCGTGACCGCCACCCCGCAGTCGCTTCGGGCCAAGCTCCTCACGCTGTGGCCGGTCAAGAACGCGGGAAACGGCCCGGAAACGGACAAGCCGGGAGCAACGACCGAAATCCTGGATTTGGCCCCGGGCCGCAAGCTCGTGCTCATCCCGGACACCACCCTGCCCTACACCTCGATCAGCCTGTTCTACGCCGGCGGCGACGGCCTGCTTGCGTCCAATCAGCAGGGCCTGGCCGAACTGACCGCGCGAACGCTCACCCGGGGCGCGGCCGGAAAATCCCTCACCCAGATCGAGAATTTCCTGTCCGGCCGGGCGGCCCAACTGGCCGTGTCTTCGGGCCGCGACATCTTCACCCTGGAGACCAAGTTTCCGGTGCGCTATTCCCAGGACGTTCTCGGCCTGATCAAGGACATCTTGACCAGACCCGCCTTCGCGCCCAAGGAGCTGGACCGGGCCAAGCAAAACCAGATCGCGGACATAGCTTCCCAAGAAGACCAGCCGCTCTCCCTGGCCTTCCGCAACATCTTCCCGGCTCTTTTCCCGGACGGCCATTACGGCTATTTCCGCCTGGGCCAACCCGAAACCGTGGCCCGATTCACGCCCGCCGACGTGACCAGGCTCTGGGCCAAGCAATCGGCCATGCCTTTTGTCATGAGCGTGTGCGGGCAGTACGACTCAGGCAAGATCCAGGCCTTCGCCCGCGAAATCGCGGGCAAAGGAACAAACGAACAATACGCCTATCTCTCGCCCGCCTGGTCCAAGGAACGCGAAAAAAGCCTGATCCTGCCGGACCGCAACCAGTCGCACCTTTTGCTCATCTTCCCTGTTTCCGGCTCCGAGGGACCGGACACGCCCGGACTCTCGGTGCTCAAATCCGTGCTGGCCGGCCAAAGCGGTATCCTTTTCCGCGACCTGCGCGACCGCGACAGCCTGGGCTATTCGGTCACCGCCCTGCTTTGGCAATCGCCCAAGTCGGGATTCTTGGCCTTCTACATCGGCACCACCCCGGACAAGGCCGAGGCGGCCATGGAGGGCTTTCGCAAGACCGTCCAAGGCCTGCGCCTGGACCCGCTGCCCGCGGGCGACGTCGAGCGCGCCAAAAACCTGCTCCGGGGCGATTATTTCCGCGACCGCCAAAGCCTGCGCAGCCGGAGCATTGAGGCCGCCTCGCTCTTGATCCAAGGTTTCCCCATCAACAAAGATTATGTGGATCTTCAGGCCGCCCAGAAAGTCACCGCCGAGGGACTGCGCGCCTTGGCCGTGAAGTACCTGAGCATGGAGTCGGCCTACATCCTGACCATCAAGCCATAAACGGAACGCTTATGCCCCCGAAAATCGCACTCATCGGACGCCCCAACGTGGGCAAATCCACGCTCTTCAACCGCCTGTGCCGGCGGCGCAAGGCCATCACCCACGACCGCGCCGGCGTGACCCGCGACCGCAAGGAGAGCCTGGCTCGCCTGGACGGCCGCGAGGTCGTGCTCATCGACACCGGAGGGATGCTGCCGGGCGCGCTCGGCGGCATCGAGGCCGAAATCGCGGCTCAAGCCAGGTTCGCCATCGGCGAGGCGGCCCTGTGCCTGCTCGTCGTCGACGCCCGCGAGGGACTCAACCCACTCGACGCCGAAGTGGCAGCCCTGCTGCGCTCCAAGGGCAAGACCACGCTCGTGGCGGTCAACAAGGCCGACGGAGCCGAACTGCAAGACCGGCTCGCTCCGGATTTCTACGCCCTGGGCTTTCCCCTGGTTGCGGTCTCGGCCGCCCACGGCCTGGGCATCGACGATTTGACCGATCGCATCGTGGAAATGCTGCCCGAGCAGAAAGAAGCACCGGAAAAAACCGAAGAGGCCTCCCCCCGCGACCTTCGCCTGGCCCTGATCGGCCGGCCCAACGCCGGAAAGTCTTCGATCCTAAACGCCCTGGCCGGGCAGTCCCGGGTCATCGTCAGCCCGGAGGCGGGCACGACCCGCGACGCCGTGGACGCAGCCCTGGTCATCGGCGGCAAGCCGGTGGTCTTCGTGGATACGGCCGGCGTGCGGCGCAAAAGCCGCATCGAGGACAGCCTGGAGAAACTCAGCGTCGGCCAAGCCTTGACCAGCGCCAAAAAAGCGGACGTGACCTGCCTGGTCCTGGACGCCCCGGCCGGACTGGCCTCCCAGGACAAAAAACTCATCGATTTCCTGGACCGCGAAAAAGTCCCCTTCCTGGTCCTGGCCAACAAGATCGACCTGGTCCCGAAAAAGGACATGGCCGACTTCAAAAAGGACCTCAGCCAAGCCCTGTCGCTGTGCCAGCACGCCCCGGTGCTTTTCGTCTCGGCCCTGCAAGCCACCGGGCTTTCGGCGATCGTGACCAAGGCCACGGCGCTTCGCGCCGAAGCCCATCGCCGCGTCGGCACCGGCGAACTCAACCGCGCCGCCCGCGAGGCGCTGGAAAAACACCAGGCTCCCATCGTCAAAGGCCGCCGGGCCAAGTTCTATTATCTAACCCAGGCCGACGTGAACCCGCCCACTTTCGTCTTCTTCGTCAACGACCCCGAGCGCGTCACGGCCACCTACGCCCGCTATCTGGAAAACAAACTGCGCTCCATCCTGAACCTGCGCCACGCCCCGCTCAAACTGCTCTTCCGGGGCAGCCACGCCGACCCCGAACCAGCTAAGAAGTAGTTGAAAGGAAGACCGGGGACTCAGCCGGGCACACATCGAATGGGCCCATCGGGCGGTCGCCGACGATCGCGCGGGCCAAGATCATGACGTGGAGCACAAAGCCAAAACTTTGTGCTCACGCTGCGGGAAAAACGAGCGTAAACACAGCCCCGTTCTGATTTTCGGCATGAATGGCGCCATGAAGCTGGTTCGCCAGGGCAGTCACCAAATGCATGCCGAGGCTCGCCGCCTTTTTCAAATCAAAGCCCTCGGGAAGGCCATTGCCGTTGTCGCTGATCCAGACCGTGATCATATCGTTTGCACTGGAGATGCCCACACCGATCCGTCCGTCATCTCTCCCGCTGAGTCCATGCCGAATGGCATTGGTCACCAGTTCGTTGAGGATAAGGGCGAACGGGATGGCTTGATCGATGGTCACCAGAGTATACGATAGATCGAAATCCAAGCCGATGGTTCTTTTATTGATATTATACGAAGTCGCCAGACGCGGGACGAAAAACTTTATGTAATGCTCCAAATCGATTTGGGAGAAATTCTCCGACCTGTAGAGCTCCTCATGGATAGCCGCCATTGAGCGCACCCGGCTTTGGCTCTCCTTCAGGGCCATTTCGACTTCGGGATTGCTTATATGCGTCGCTTGCAGATTGAGCAGGCTGGAGATGATTTGCAGGTTGTTCTTGACCCGATGATGCACCTCTTTGAGCAACACCTCCTTTTCGCGCAATGAACTCGACAGACGTTCTTCGTTGTTCTTGCGTTCGGTGATGTCGCTGACAAATCCTTCATAATGCAAGACATTCCCGGTCAAGTCCCGGACGGTCCGCAGGGACATTGTTGTCCATATAAGCGAACCGTCTTTGCGAGGTCGCTGACCTTCTATATTATTTATCGGCCCATGTTCCAGACAACGGAGAACATCTTCGCGATCGTCCCTCTCCATATACATTTGAGAAGAGATGTCGCTAACGTTTTCAATAAGGTCTTGTACGGAATTGTAACCGAACATCGCGGCAAATTGCTTGTTAGCAAGCAGATAGCGACCCTGGGGCGTGGACTGAAAAATGCCGATGGGGGCGTATTCAACCATCTCACGATAGTTCTTTTCCAAATCGCGCAACGCCTGCTCGGCCCGTTTGCGCTTGGTGATGTCTTGTATAAGAGTGCAACTCAGGGTTACCCGACCGGCATCGCTTGTGGCTATCGGAAACTTGCTGACGTTCCAAAAGCCTCGCATCCCGCGCGTTTCGATTATCATCTCCTGTTCGATTTTGTGGGATTTTTGGAACACCCGGCGCTCCATGTCGAGCAGAGCTTGGCTGTTTGTCTCCGGGAGATGATGGCTCAGGAAAGCCGACAAGGATGGGTTGCCCTCCACCCGGCCGACTATTCGTTCAAGCTCGGCGCTGGAGGCAAGCAGGTTGCCGTTGCTGTCGCTTATGATGATCCCCAGCGGAGCATGGCCTAATATTCCTTGCAACTGCCAGCCCAGGGCGGTCATTGTGCCGCCGAAACGGCGGCTGAGAAAGTAAACAGCGGCAATTGCGGCCGAGGTCAACACCGCCACGAGCACGAGCAATTTGAGAAGATTGATTTGTTGCGTTGTTCGTGCATTTTCAACTCGTACGCCGACATGCACCGTGCCGACGACTTCCGAACCGAATCCTCCTTTGTAAGGAACAATGACTTCCTTGACGACGCCTGCCGCAGCGCGGAACTCGCTGAGGACGGGAACGCCGGTTTGCAGGCTGCGACGGCTCAGTTCAGCGCTTTCTTGGGGGATTTCAGTATCGTTCAGAGCCGGATCGCTATGGGCGAGAATACTGCCATCGTTGTTTACCACCGCGATATAGGCCAATTCAGGAACGCGGGCCAGCATGTCTTCCACCAGGAGACGGGCGTGATATTTGCCGGAGAACGTTATTTGGCTGATGGATTCACTCAATATCGCCGTGATCGCGCCGACCAACCGGTCTTCTTCCTCCTTTTGCAGACGCAAAAAGAGGTCACTGGCCACCCCGGTGGCGGTCAGAATCAGCACCAGCACGACAGCTCCGAAGCTGAGAGCGATCTTGCGATCGATCTGGTGCGGCGATGTTTGTGTTTTATTCGACATACATGAAATTATCCGTGTGTTTTTAAGGTCTTACGATATTGAGCTTGTCAAGCCATACAGGCGACTTGCTCGGCCATGGTTTTGTGAAGGATGAGGGGATGGGTCCCAGCCAGCCAGGATAGACGGCCATCGTCTTGCTGGTGATGGGGAACACCGGCACCAGCGCATAGTAGGGAGGTTTCTCGCCGTTTAACAAGGCATAAGCGGTTCTCATCGCTTCCGCTCCCAGGGGACCGCAGAACTGCGCCGCGTCGATGACGGTCAATCGTTTGGCCCTGATATTCTCCACGGAAGCTGGATCTCCGTCAACGGTGGCCATCAGGATTTCCCGCCGCCCAGCGGCATGAAGCCCCTCGACCACGGCTAAGCCTCCTCCATCGTTCACCGTGAAGATAGCATCAATGCTCCCGCGCTCGGGGAAATCCAGGAGGATCTCGCTGGCGGCCTTGCGTCCGCCCGCCGGTTCAACGGCGGAGTAAGTCTTAAGCACCTTATAGCGCTTCTGGAGTTGCTGCAGGGCGTCCAAAAATCCGTTGACCCGCTCCACTGTCGAGGAAACATGGGGATACTCCACAAGCACCAGCCGGATTGCCTTGTCGCCGGGAAAAAGCGCGGCGATGTACTCCCCGTCAAGGTATCCGGCTTGGTAATTGTCGGAACTGCGGTAGGCGGCGAGGACGCCGTCGCTGATATATTGGTCATAGGCCACTACCGGGATGCCCGCCTTGTTCGCGGCGCGCAAGGGATTGGAGAGAGCCGCGTTGTCGGTGGGCTGCACGATGAGCATGTCCACCCGCTCGCCGATTAATTCGTTCATCTGGCGTATCTGCTTCTCAATGCCCGCCTCGCCATCTCCGGCCACTCGGGTTTCGAGGGTTACCGTCGGGGCGTCATGGGATAGCGCGTATTTGTTGATTTGCTCCGCTTGCGCCTCAAGGCCCTGACGCATGGCAACCTGGCCGGGGATGTTCATGGACCAATACAGCACGCCGATGCGGAAGTCTTTTGCCCAGGCGGGAACGGTGACCAACAGCAAGACAGCGGTGCATAACAACTTCTTCACGGCACACCCCCCTGCTCGTTTTCGCTTCAGCGGATGCGCTCCGGTCTTTTCAGAATCCATCACGGCTACCGCCGATAAGACACAAAATTGGCTACTGATTCCGGATAGCACGGGGTTGGTCCGAGGGGAAGGAGGAAGCAAGTCCGTTGGATGCAACAACCCTTACCGTGGGGATCCGGGGGGACAGCCCCCCGGCGGGGTCTGGGGCGGAGCCTCAGCAGGGAAGGGGCGGAGCCCTCCCCCCCGGTCTACGTCCACGGCCCAAGCACGGCCGGGTACTCCAGGGCCGCGGCCAGGCGTTCGAGGTATTTGGTTCTGGGAATATTGACCGCGCCGAAGCGAGCGACGTGCGGTGTGGGTTGTTGGCAATCAATGAAATGGAAGTCCCAGGAGGCGAGCAAGTTTGCCAGGTGGGCGAAGGCCGTTTTGGAGGCTTCCGGTTCGAGATGGAACATCGATTCCCCGAAGAAGGCGCGCCCCAGGCTGACGCCGTAGAGACCGCCGACAAGGCGGCCGCCAAGGCGGCATTCCACGCTGTGGGCGACGCCGGCATGGTGCAGCCGGACGTAGGCCCGGATCATGGCGTCGGTGATCCAGGTGCCGCAGGCGTAGGACCGCCTGGCCAGGGCGCAGCCGCTGATCACGGCCTGGAAGTCGGTGTCAAAGCTCACGGTGAACCGTCCGGACTTGATGACCCGGGCGAGCCGGCGCGGGATGTGGATTTTGGCCGGTTCGATGATCGGCCTGGGATCGAGGCTCCACCACAGGATCGGGCTCGCGTCGTCGTCGAACCAGGGGAAGATGCCTTGGGCGTAGGCCGCGAGCAGCCTCTCCTCGCTTAAGTCCCCGCCCACGGCCAGAAGCCCGTCCGGGTCGGCGTGTTCGGGGTGGGGAAAGACGATTTCCGGAGGCAAAAGGAAAACAGGCATGGCGCAAAGATAGGACCGCCGAGCCGCTGCGTCAAATATCCACCGTTTGCGTCCCAACCTTGAAAGTTATTTGGAGGCGGGGAGGGCCGGGGGAGAGCTTTTGTTCACAACGGTATTATGGAGGTATCGCCCAAAGCTTGCCATTTTGCCATATTATGTGGCAAGTTCACTCCGAAGTTGATGTCGAGCATTTAAATGCCAGATTCCCGAACTGGAGCACACTTTGACTTTTATAGTGGTTCTATTTACGATAAAAAATGCAGCATTTTGGTTGGGGTAGTTTCTTCAGCTAAAACTATTGCAATATAAATATGTTCCAACTCATCAACAGCCAATGCCAATAAAGCCAAATTAAATCACACCATGAGACCTATGCCTGGATGCACGCACATCTCTCTTGTCAGGCCTTGCGTCAGCAATGGAAGACCACTCTAGCGGCATTACAGCGAACATATTTTTTACGAGATCATCAAACATCGTTGAAGAAAATGGCTGCATAGAATTTGACATCGAAGTCCACGGGTAGATGTAGTTCTGGAGACCGTTCTGAAAGAGGGCAGGCAGCGGAACCATAATATCCGCTCAATTCCAGGCACTTAACTTCCAATGTTTTCCTGCCACGGTTACCGCCAGATAAAATGCGGCAGACCGCATCCTCAGCGGAGGACGTATGTCTATCAAGGTTTTTTTCTCCGGCCCTCGTTCAAATAATGTGCTCTCACGCATGCTTGCCGGCCTGGCCTGTTCCTTGGCCGTCATGATATCGAGCACGCTCTTCGCCCCGCCCGCCCTGGCAGGCCCGCCGGGCCAGGCGGACTCGAAACGGGCCGGGGCCGTGAACTGGGAATTCAGCAAGGTGGGACTCAAGGGCGTGCTCTACCCCTCGCTTATGCTGAACATCGCCAAGATGAAACTGCAGATGCAAAACGAGGACAACGAGTTGGGCGATCCCAACGGAATATTCGGGGTTTCGGTAACCGCGCCTCGCTCTGGGGCCAAGGCCGTGGTGGAGATCACCTCCTCCTCGCCCCTAGTGAACCCGGGCCGGGCCGAGGTGTCGCTGCCCAAGAAAGGCGAGGACTATCTCGTCTACCCTTACGTCACCTATCCAGAACTCGTCACCCTGGTGCAACAGCCCGTGACCGTGGTCTTGACGGCCAGGCTTTGGCTGGACGGAGCGCAGATGGGAGAGCGCTCGGCCAGGGTCATAATCGCCTCGATCAACGACTGCGTGCACAGCTTCGAGGAAGACGATGATTATTACGACACCGACTGGCTCTATGCGGCTTACGTGAACGAGAACCATCCGGCAATTCAACAGATCCTGCGCGAGGCCCTGGCCACTGGCGAGGTCTCGTCGTTTTCAGGCTATCAGGTTGACGCCAGGGGGGTGCGCAAGCAAGTGAAGGCGGTCTGGCAGGCGCTGCGCAAGCGCGGGTTACGATATTCGAGCATAAACCGGCCCTCGGCCAAGCCCAAGGATGTGGGGGTCCAGCACGTTCGGCTTTTGAGCGAGGCCCTGGAAAGCCGGCAGGCCAACTGCGTGGAAGGCAGCTGCCTTTTGGCCTCCATCTTCTACAAGATCGGCCTGGAGACGTCACTCGTCTCGCTGCCCGATCACATGCTCGTGGGAGTGAGGCTTGATCCCAAGGGCAAGCAGGAGATTTATCTGGAAACCACCATGCTCAGCGACTCCACTTTCGAGGAGGCCGCCGAGTCGGGCGAGGAGCAGGTGGAAGAGGCCCAAAGACAGGCGCGCAAAGCCGCGGCAAAGAAGAAATCCTCCAAGGTCGAGGATGACGGCGATAACGAGGGGCCGGAATTTATCGTGATCAGCGAGGCGCGTAAGGAGGGAATCATACCCATCCCGGACCATGAGATGGAACGCAAGCGCTTCATACAAAATAGATAAGGGCGCGCGGAGAAGGAATTCTCTGCAATGAGCGGAAACGGCGCCATCCAGATCTGCGAGCCTCAAGGATGTTGTTTCTCTGGGCCAAAGTCCTTCAGAATTGGCTCTATTCGTATTAGCTGATGGCCGCCGCGTAACTTATTGGTCTAACACCTCTATTTCTCTAAAGGTATCACGTACCGGCACTGTCAACTTGACCTGCCCCCGGCTTTCTGCCGCTAAAAATCGCGTTTACAAGCTGGCGTAGCGTTCGATTTTGGCTTTGTAGTTGAGCACGCCGCTGACGAGACCGTTCGCCAGCTTGTCGAGATAGGCTTTGTCGCACAGGGAGGCGGCTTCCTCGGGGTTGGTCACGTAGCCGACTTCGACCAGCACGGCCGGCATCTTCGCGCCCAGGAGCACGAAGAACGGGGCTTCGTGAATGCCGTGGTCGTGGATGGGGCGAACGTGGCTCAGCACGGAAATCACGCTGCCCTGGACCGAGGCGGCCAGGTCTTCGGATTCCTTCATCTTGGAATTGAGCATGAGGTCGGTCAGGATCGACTGCAGATCGCCGATCTTGCGCTGTTCGGTCGCGTTTTCCCGCGCCGCCATCTTGACCTCTTCCGGGGTGCGCGCCAGGTTCATGCTGTAAGTCTCCAGGCCGTGAATGGATTTTTCCGCGTGGGCGTTGCAGTGGATGGAGACGAACAGGTCGGCGTGAACGGCGTTGGCCATTTCCGTGCGCTTGGCCAGCGGTATGAACACGTCCGTGGTCCGGGTGTAATGGACCTCGAATCCCATGGCGGAAAGCTTGCCGCCCAAGATCTTGGCCAGGGCCAAAACTACGTCTTTCTCATGCAGGCCGCGCGCACCGGTGGCGCCGTTGTCCTTGCCGCCGTGACCCGGGTCGATCATGATCGTGTGCACGGTCAGGCCAAGCTGACGCACCAGGCTGTCGGCCTGACGCATGCTGCCGCTGGGCAGCTTGTAGGGGGGCGACTTCTCGACCTTACCCAGAATAGCGGATTGGTTGGGCGCGCAGGAAACAGGTTTGATCACCGGATTGTCGACATTTTGCGCCGCGGACGCCGCCTCGGTCGCGGCCAGTGCTTGGCCGCGCGGCGTGGGCTTGCCGGCCTCGGGAGCCTTTGCGGGGAGCTTGGCGGAATTTTTCTTGCCAAGGCTCACGTCCACCACGATCCGAAACGGGGATTCCAGGGTGGTTACGCTCTGTGCGCTCCCCTCGGCCAGGTCCATCTCCACCCGGAGCAGACCCTGCTGGCGCGGGGTGACGCGGATGTTGCGCACCGGCCCGGATCCTTCGTCAGCGTTGGAGGCGATGGCGGCTTTGGAAGCCAACAGGGTGTTTTTGATTTCGACCACCAGGCCGCGGCGGCCCTTGTCCTTGCCCGGCAAAGCGAAGACGTCGCTGACGTAATCGGCCTTGGCGTCAAGATACAGGGTCACCCGGACATGGTCGCCTTCATGGCTGGCCTTGATCTCGGTCAAGCGCGCCGTCTTGGCCGGGCCGGACTTCTCCGGCCCCGTCTTGCCGGCCTGGACGTCACGCGGTCCGGCGGCCGGATAGGCGAGCGGCAACGTGAAAGTCGCGGCGGCGATCAGGGCGCGCAGGCAAAATACCGCGAGCCGGCTATTCCACCGTGACGCTTTTGGCGAGGTTGCGGGGCTGGTCGACGTCTTTTCCAAGGTAGTCCGCCATTTCGTATGCAAAAAGTTGCAGGGCGGGAAGCATCAAAAACGTGCTCAGGGGACCGAAGGCGCGCGGCGCTTCCCATACGTGATCCACGCGCAAGTCCATGCCGGGATTCGTTAATGCAATTATCTTGCCACCTCTAGCTTGGACTTCCTGCAAATTCGACTTCACCTTGGGATAGAGCTCGTCGTCCGGGGCCAGGGCAAAAGTCGGAAACTTTGGATCCACAAGGGCTATCGGGCCGTGCTTCATCTCACCCGCGGCATAGCCCTCGGCGTGGATATAGGAAATTTCCTTGAGCTTGAGCGCCCCTTCCAGGGCCAGCGGAAAGCACAATCCGCGCCCGAGGTACAGAAAACTGCGCGCCTCGGAATACATACGCGCCAATTCTTTGGCACGCTCGCGCATGTCCGGCAAGGCCGATTCCAACTGGGCGGACAGCTTTTGCAGCCCCTCGATGCAGGCTCTGCCCGTCTGCTCGTCGACAAGGCCCTTGGCACGGCCGAAGTGCAAGGCCAAAAGCAAAAGCAGCGTGAGTTGGCTGCACATGGCCTTGGTCGAGGCCACGCTGATCTCGGGACCGGCCTGGGTGTAAATCACCCGGTCGGCATCGCGCGACACCGTCGAACCGACCACGTTGCACAAACCGATCACCTTGGCTCCGCGCTCACGGGCCAATCGCATGCCGGCCAAGGTGTCGGCGGTTTCGCCCGACTGGCTGACGGCCAAGACCACGTCGCCCGGTCCCAAAATGGGATCGCGGTAACGAAACTCCGAGGCGATCTCAACCCGCGTCGGAATTTTGGCCCAGCTCTCAAGCAGTTGCATGCCCCACAATCCGGAATGGTACGACGTACCGCAGGCCACGATGGTCAGCCGCTCGGGAACGGGAAAACCGTCGAGTTCCCGCAGCACCGCCCTGCCCTGGGAACCGTCCACGCGGCCGGCCAAACACTCGGCGATCACCCGGGGCTGCTCGAAAATCTCCTTGAGCATGAAGTGCTTATACCCGCCCTTCTGGGCGGCCTGGACGTCCCAGGCGATGTGCACCGGGCTTTTCTCGATCGCCGCCATGCTCCCGACTTCATAAACCCGCCAGGAATTCGCATCGATGCGCACCATCTCGCCGTCTTCCAGAAACACCACCTCGCGGGTGTAAGGCAAAAACGCCGGAATGTCCGAAGCCAGGAAATTCTCGCCCTGGCCCACGCCCAAAACCAAGGGACTCAGCTTGCGCGCGCCGTACAGCACGCCGGGATGATCGAGGCTGACCACGGCCACGGCGTACGACCCCTCGACTTTGCCAAGCGCTCCGGACACGGCCAGACCCAAATCGCCGTGCTCATCCAACCCGAGCCCGATCATATGGGCCAAAACCTCGGTGTCGGTGTCCGAGGAAAACTCGCAGCCGTTCGCGCGCAACCCCTCGCGAAGCTCCTGGTAATTCTCGATGATGCCATTATGCACCACGGCCACCCTACCGCCGTTGTCCATGTGGGGATGGGCGTTGCGCTCGACCGGCAGGCCGTGCGTGGCCCAACGGGTGTGGCCGATGCCCGAGACGGCCAGAAAATCCTGCCCCCCGGCCAAACGCTTCTCCAAATTGACCAGCTTGCCCTCGCACTTGATCACCTGCAACGCAGGACCCTGGATGAACGCCAAGCCGGCCGAATCGTAACCGCGATACTCAAGGCGCTTCAAACCCTCGATGATCACCGGAACAGCCGGCCTGTGGCCGGAATAGGCAATGATGCCGCACATAGGAACTCCTTGGAGGAGATGGAGTGGGATGGGGAG
>Ga0326727_10006362_pt1 | contig 32517 bp, 23 predicted proteins | sample MB2enrmetagenome_FD_207643 | JGI IMG/M metagenome (GOLD analysis project Ga0326727, IMG submission 207643) | Lab enriched peat soil microbial communities from McLean, Ithaca, NY, United States - MB29MY | ecosystem: Environmental > Terrestrial > Soil > Wetlands > Peat | place: USA: New York...
CCCCGAAAAAATCCAGGTACTCCGTCACCTCCATGTCCTTATAGACGCCGAAAAAGTCCGGCATATAACCGATGACATGGCGCACCGCGTCGGCCTGCCGGATGACGTCGTTGCCCAGGATTCTGGCGGTGCCGGAGGAGGGGGCCAGGAAGGTGGCCAGGATGCGCAGCGTGGTGGTTTTGCCGGCGCCGTTGGAACCGATGAAGCCAAACAAATCGCCGGGCTGGACGGCCAAATTGAGGGAATCAAGCGCGGTGATCGCGCCAAAAACGCGGGTCAAATTGACGGTTTCCACAGCCGGAATGGGTGGTGCGTCCATAAGCGGTCTTCAGGGTTGAGGTTTCATGCTGTCAATTCAATTTAACCGGCGTCACCAGCCGCAGCAGCGTGTCGCGGTGGGTTCGCCGGGGCTGGAACTGGTTCAACTGGGTCGTCAGCGAGTGGCCCGCGTCCCACGCCAGCAGAATGGCGTGCGTGTCGCCGGCGAAGCGGCCGAGGTCAAGACTTGCGGGCGCCGTAAAACTATTCCAATTCCAGTTCTGCGGACCTTCGCCGGGATCCAGGTAAGAGAGAAACGAAGCCGCCATCGCCCCCGCCGGCACGTCGCCAATGGCGCTGGCGTTGTTGCCGAAGCTGCTGTGGCGGGCCTGGACCGCGGCGTTAAAGCCCCCTCCGTACCGCCGGACCATTTCGGCAACCGGCGTGCCGTCCTTGGAGTCAACCGTAACGGTTTTGCTCGCCCCCGCCGCCAGCGGGCCGAGGTCATAGACTTTCCCTCCCAGGACCGCGCGCGCCACCGTCAGCGGGCGGTCCAGTTTATTCTGAATGCTCACCTTCCACGATGACCCCTGGCGGCTGGCTTTCATGTCCAGCGGCAGGGCCGAGGGCTGGAACCAGTCGTTGACAAAAAGCTGGCTCGTCCAGACCGGCACGAACGCGTCCGCCTCAAAATTATTGCCCGTCTGTTCGACGACCGCGTGGCTGCTTTCCTGGTTGCCGCCAAAGTTTCCAAGATACTCGCCGCGCAAGGCGGCGAATTTCTGCCGGCCCGCCAACGGGTAATTGGCGTTGTTGGGCGAATAAATGGAAACGTAGGTCTGCCCGCGCAACACCGCCCGCTCCCCGTCGGGCAAAACGTCGATCACGCTCAACTCATTCCATTCCAGTTCCCCCGCCCGGAGATGGAAGCCGATAAAATAGATCAGCGCCGAGAAGATCACGACGTAACACGGAAAGGTCACCCAGGTGAGCATTTGCCGGTTGATTTTTTTGAGCCAATAATGGTCCAGCGGCCCGATCACCACCAGATACGCCGCCAATAGCGCCAGCAACCAGCCCAACGGCAGTTTGCGCACTTGTTTGCTGTCGATCATTGCCCCAAATATCCCGTCGCTGCTGTAGCGCGATACCCGTCCCATCCCATTGAGTCCCTGAAACGCGTTGGCCGGGATGCCCGCCACTCCCGCCCAAAACCACACCCGGTTCTTCCACGACACGAACGGCTCCCGTTCCGGACTGAACAGCAGGACGGTGATCTTTCCCCGCCCGCGGTCGCCTTCTATGACCAACGGCGTGGATTCCCCGCCGATGACGGTTTTCCCATCGCCCCGCGGCGCGCCCGTGACCACCGGCAGCGGCAAGGAGGCGAATTGCACGTCGTCGGCCGAATTGTCCCTTTGGCTGTAATCCGGCCCCCAGGGTTTCGGGGCGGGCGACCGGTTGGGGCGGTTGGGCGGCCCGCTGGTAAAGGTTGTGGCGGCCCTTTGCGCCCACAGTTGCAAGCCATCGTGCGCGTTCAAGGTGGTGGTCGAGGTCAGTTCGCACGGCAGCAAGTCCCGCAGCCAAGGCGTCGCGTTGACATCGCTCAATTGCTCCACTCCGACCACCAGGTGCCCGCCCCCCTCCAGCCACGCCATCAGCGCGTTGCATTGGCCCAGGCTCAGGTCCACCGCCTTCTCCGAATTGAGGTAAAGCAGATCAATCCCTTCCAGCGCCAGCGGGTTATCCGGAAAAAGCGCCGTTTGCAGCCGCGCGGTCGAATACCTCGTGTCCCGACCACCCAGGCCGGGCACGACGGCCACGTCGGGAAACACCGGCAGGCCCGACATCGTGCGAGCCAGGCCGGCCACCAGCGGCAGGTCGTTTCTGACCGGCCGGCCCAGTTGCAGGTTCTGCTCCGCGCGCACTTGTCCATGTTCGTCCAGCAGCCGCACGTTCCACTCCCGCGCGGTCGAAAAAACCGGGATGAATACCCGTTTGCGCGTATTGGTGGGCAAATCCAGCGCCAGCCGGCGCACCTGGCCGCGCCCGAAATCTTCCGCCGCCACCTCGATGACCGCATTAAAGGCCGGTCCGTCATTGTGCAACTCGCAGGTGATCGGAAACCAGCTCCGCTGCGGCAACACATCGTCGTAACCCAGGAAGGCGTCGAACTGCAGCGCGCCCCCCGCGCGAAGCGCGCCAAGGAAAAGCGCCGCTGCCAGGGTCAATGCCGCGCGCCAAAAAGCGAATTTCGCCGGTGACATGACCTTCTTTGGCGTCATCTGTTGCGTAACTGCCGCAGTTATAGTGCAATGCCCGCGAAAGCAAAGTCAAAACGTGTTGTGATTCAAAAACCGCAAAAACTGTCAAGCCATCGGCAGTCGGGTTTGATATAAGTGACAACATGAACCGGCGGACCAGGCCGACAACGTTGCGCTTTTACAAGGAGCGTCTGTTGCGCGTGCTCGTCCACGTCCAGCAGCATCTTGACGAGCCACTGGCCTTGGACGAATTGGCCCGCCTGGCGTGTCTTTCCCCGTATCATTTTCACCATGTCTTTACCGGAATGACCGGCGAGTCTCTGGCCGCCCACATTCGGCGGTTGCGGCTGGAACGCGCGGCGTGGCGTCTCAAGCTCCACACAACGCCGGTGGTGGAAATCGCCTTTGACGCCGGCTACGAGACTCACGAATCGTTCACTCGCGCCTTTCACGCCGCATTCGGCGTGTCGCCCGCGCAATTCCGCCGGCGCAAAGGCGTGAGCGCGCTGATTGAAATCCCCTCGGGCGTGCATTACCGGGACCAGCCCCCTCTGCACAGCTTTCGAACCACTAAAATCGGAGACAAATCCATGAACGTGACAGTCAAATACTTAAAGCCAATGCGCGTGGCCTTCATGCGCCACATCGGACCATATAGCGAGGTCAGTCACACTTGGGACCAATTCATGATGTTCCTCGGCAAGGAGGGCCTGCTGGGCGGCGGAAGCCAGTTCGTTGGCATCTGCCACGATGATCCCGCCGTGACGCCGCCGGATAAAATCCGTTATGATGCTTGCGCAACGGTGGACGGGAAATTCCGCCCCGGCGGGGAGGTCGGCGTTCAAGTAATTCCGGGCGGGGATTATGCCGTGATGACGCATTTCGGGCCGTACGAAAACCTGGGCGACAGTTACGCGAAACTGCTTGGCCAATGGTTGCCGCGCAGTGGCCGCCGCCTGCGCGCCGCCCCCTGTTTTGAGATTTACTTCAACGCGCCCGAAAATACGGAGCCTGAAGACCTCGTCACTGACATCCACGCTCCCTTGGAGCCAAAATGAACGTTACAAACAAACCGAAAACCGGAACCTGACAATGAACACAAAACTCGATCTCTACAAAACCCACAAGACCGAATACGTAATGCCCCGCAAGCCGGCGCTCGTTCGCACAAAACCGGCGCAATACCTGGCCATTGAAGGGCGGGGCGCTCCCGGAAACGCCTGCTTCCAGGCCTGCATTGGCGCCCTTTACGGGATGGCATTCACCGTCAAGATGACCCGCAAGTTTGCCGGCAAACAGGATTACGCCGTCTGCAAGCTCGAAGGCCAATACTTCGGCGACCTCACCGCCATCCCGAAAGAGGACTGGAAATGGAAGCTCATGATCCGCACGCCCGATTTCATCGGACAGAAAGACCTCGACGCCGCCGTGGCGACGCTTCTCAAACGGGGCAAATCGCCCGAGGTCAGGGACGTGAAGCTCGAAACAATTGACGAGGGCGACTGCGTGCAGATGCTCCACGTTGGTCCCTATGATAAGGAGCACGAATCCATTGCGCTAATGCGCCGCTTTGCTGAAGCCAGCGGGCTGAAGACGGCGGGTGCGCATCACGAGATTTACCTTTCCGATCCGCGCCGCGTGCCGCCTGAACGCCTGAAAACAGTCCTCCGCCAACCCGTGCGCAGGACTTAGGGCGCATCCGAATAACCGGCTTGTTCTGTCCTATTTGAGTCCGAGCTTTTTGCCTCTTGCGAGCAGGATCATGGACTCCTTAAGACGCTTCGCTTTGGTCTCGTGCCTTCTGGCCGAAACGATCCAGCCGATAAAATGCTTCTGGTAGGTCGGCGCCAGCTTTTCAAAGAACTCCCTTGCCTTCCTGTTCCGCGCAAGGGCCTCCGACAATTCCACGGGGACGTCCATGTTGATCACGGGACGCGGGTCCTTATCCCAATTCCCCGACCGTTTTGCCGCCTCAATCTTCGCCAGGCCGAATTGAGTCATCCGGCCTTCTCTGATGACTTTCTCCGCTCTCCGTTTGTTGGCATTCGACCACCTGCTGTCGCTCTTCCTGGGTGTGAATTTCCTGCAGTACTTTTCGCCATCGATTCTCTTGATGATGCTGTCGATCCAACCGAAACAGAGCGCTTCCTCGACGGACTCCTCATATTCCACTGACGGTCTGCCCGTTTGCCTCTTGAAGAACACCAGCCAGATTCCGCCGTTCTCCTTATCGTGATTCTCAGCCAGCCACGATCGCCATTCCGCCCGGCTCGAAACGCAGATTTGTTTCATGCAGGTGTTTTATGATTCTTATTGACCGCAATCTTTGTTCCCCAAAGCATCAGGTAACGGGAAACCGAGGGGATTGGCCGTGTTTGCAGGGCCTTCTCCATGCGCTCAATCCCGCGGGCAAATGCTTCGTCGGAGATTCCGGCCAGACTCGAGTAAACACGCGCGCGGTAGGAATCAATATTCTCCAGCATTGTGGCGAATTCCACCGTGGCCTCGCTGAGCCGGCCAAAACCCGCCGCCCGCATTTCGGTCCGCAACCTCCCTATCGCCGGATAGCGCGCCAGTTCAACCGCCACCGTTTCGGGAAAGTAAATGGACAGCGGCTGGCGCGTTCGCAGGATTTCTTCCGAATCAGTCACGACGCAAATCTTGCCGCCGGAACGCAGCACCCGGTTGGATTGGTGAAACGCCTTGGGTCGATCCGCAATGTGATGAATCACATCGACCGAGAATACCAGATCAAAGGATTCGGCGGGCAGTTCCATCTCCTCGGCGCGTCCATGCACAAAAGTCACCGGCGAACCGCGGCCTTGCGCCTGGGCCAGCATTGGCGGGGACGGATCAATGCCCCAGCAGGCGCAGCCAATCGAGTCGTTCAACGCGCAGATGTAATTGCCCGTGCCGCATCCGACCTCCAACACGCGGCTCTCACGGCCAATCGGCGCAACGGCAATCAACTGGCGAAGCACCTCCGGATGGACGCTCCGATACCGCGCGTAGTCTGACGCGACCTGCTCATCGTAAACGCTCACCGGATCATTGTTACCGCGCGCCGCGGCCTTTGGCGACAATGAATCCCGCCTGCATGAACTTCGGCGCCCGGCGCATCCGGCTCAATCCCCTCAAGGCGCCTTCACCGTGCTCATGATCGATAGCACTGCTCGGTTTTTTCGGCGATGCTGTCCGAACTGAACACCGTCTCCGCAGCCCGCCTTCCATTGCTGAAATGACAGATGACAAATTTTCGATGACCAATTTTCAATCGTTTTAATCGCTATACCATTTCCCCACACGCAAAGGTCAGATGCGATATCCGTGGTCGCCCCGACCTGACGGTTTGCATTCACGTCTCCGCCATCGTAACCTTTGCGTTCGTCACGCACAATGCCCAGCGTCTATATCAAAACTTACGGATGCCAGATGAACGAGCGGGATTCGGAGGCCGTCGCCGCCCAACTCGTCGCGCGAGGCTATACGCTCGCGGCGTCCGAGGCCGTCGCCGATGTCGTCCTGCTCAACACCTGCAGCGTGCGCGACATGGCGGAGCAAAAGGCCATCGGCAAGATGCAATCCATCGCCGCCGATGTCCGCCGCCATCGCCCGGATGTGGTGCTCGGTTTCATGGGGTGCATGGCCCAAAGCCGCGGCCGCCAGTTGATCGATCAGGTCCCTGATGTCGATCTGGTCGTCGGCACCCAAAAATTCCACCGCGCGGCCGATTACCTGGATGAGATACTGGCGGGAAGACGGGAGAACATTGTTGACACGGAAGCCGAACCCGGCAGCGAGGCGGCGGTCAAGGAACATTTGTCCGGCGGCGGCGTGGCGCGGGTGACGGCGTTTGTCAGCATCATGCAGGGCTGCAATCAACACTGCACCTTCTGCATCGTTCCCGACACCCGGGGGGCCGAACGCAGCCGGAGCATTGAGGACATCGTGGCCGAATGCCGCCAATTGGCCCGCGACGGCGTCAAGGAAATCACCTTGCTGGGGCAGATTGTCACCAGTTACGGCCGGCGCGGCATCCCGCTCAGGGACGGCAAAACCGCCTTCGTCCAACTGCTGGAGGCCGCCAATGAAATCGAGGGATTGGAGCGCATCCGTTTCACCTCGCCGCATCCCAAGGGCTACGGCGACGATCTGGTCCGGGCCTACGCGCGGCTGCCCAAACTTTGCCAAAGCGCGCACCTGCCCGTCCAAAGCGGGAGCGACCGCGTTTTGAAAGCCATGCGCCGCGGCTATACCCGGGCGCGCTACCTCGCGCTGGTCGAAAAACTGCGTCAAGTACAACCTGAAATCGGCCTCACAACCGACATCATCGTCGGTTTCCCCGGCGAAACGGAGGAGGATTTTGAACAGACGCTGGCGCTGGCGCGCGAGGCGCAATTCGACAACGCCTATATTTTCAAATACTCGCCGCGCAAGGACACGCCGGCGGCCCGGATGCCCGGGCAGGTGCCGCAGGATGTCAAAGAGCAGCGTAACGCCCGCCTCCTGGCCGAAATCAATGCCATCGGCCTCCGCCGCTACAACGCGCGGATCGGCCGCACGGTGCAGATTCTGGTTGAAGGGCCGAGCAGAAACAACCCGGCCCGCCTCATGGGCCGCACCCGCTGCAACAAAATCGTCCTCTTCCAGGGCAACGACCGCCACCGCGGGCAGTTGATGGACGTGAAGATCACCCGCGCCGGCTGCTTCACCCTCTACGGCGACCCCGCCATTTTGAATTTGGACTTCAATAGCCGCCCGACCGCGTCACCCATAATCGCGGTGCCCTCCGGCGAGGCCTGCAACGTGGACCAGACGTAGAGCACTTTGCCCCCTTTGCCCGGCCCGCCGCCCAGCTCGACGTAAAACGCGGCGTCACCCAGCGCGCGCCCGCCGCTGTCAACAACCGTAAGCAGCGGAACATAACGCTCCGCCGCATTGTCGTCCGATGCACGGCCCGCTCGCAGCCTCGGATCCCCCGCCGGAAAAGCGAATTCCGCCGGAACCGACCGCAGCACCGTCTGCCCCGCCGCCCTCCGCATCCTCAAACCTCCGGGCGCGCTTTCGAGTGAGATCGAGAGCGGTATTCCCAATAGCGGCAGGACCGGGTCGGCCTGGTTCGACTCCTTCCCCGGCTGCCCGCCGTAATAGAGCGGATACGGGCCGGAGGCCAGGAGGACGAGCGTTCCGCCCTCCGCCAGATAACGCACCAACGCCGCCTTGCCGTCGCCCTCCGCGCGCACCGTCTTGACATAATGTTCGTCGCCGAGGTCAAACGCGATCGGGAACCGGCTCGCGTTAAACTTGTCCGCCGAAATGAAATCCTCCGCCGACAGGCGCGTCCATTTGTCGCGCAAGCCGGCGAGCGCCGCGAAAGTGGCGGCCGGCCCGGCTGTCTCCCCCGGAAGCACGGCGATTTTCCCCGCGGGCAGGCCCTCAAATCGCCGCCGCAAAACCGCCAGCGCCTGGCGGTCGCGGTGTTCTTGTTCCAAGCCAACGGCGGCGGCCGCCAGGGCGTTCGTGGCTTCGGCCAGCTCATTCGGATCGCCGTTAAACACGGTCACCGCCATGACAAGCGTCCCGTTTGGATCGAGGGATTTCACTCTGGCGCCGCGGGGCGCAATCGCATAGTCAAGCAAAATCTCCTGCTCGAAGATCGGCGGCCAGCCCCGCCACGCCCGCGCCGGATTGCCTGTCAATGATATTTCAGACCCGTCGCTCAGCACCAATCGCGGTGCCTTTCCATTGTTTGCCGAATAGGCGGCGAACAGGACCGAGGGCCCGGCGCTTTCAACCGATATTAGATTGGTCGCGGCCCGCTCCCCCTGCCGGTACGGCACTCCAAAAATCCAATGCTCGCCCGGAACCAGCCCGGCGAAGGAATGGAGATCGTTCCAGTCCTGTCGCAACGCCACCTCGCCTGGCGTTGCCAGCAGGGTGAAGGGCCCCCGCTCTTCGGCGCCGTCCGTGCGCTCGGCGTAAGTTCGCGGCGTCGTGAAACTCGTCGCCGGCAGGCCGCCAGGCAGATCGCCCACGGTCACAACGTCGCCGTTGCGCATCCCCGCCAGATATAGCGAGGACGGCGCCTGCGCCGGACGGTGCGCCTGGTTTTCATTGCACGGATGGCCGTTCACCGTCACCGGAAATCGCGAAACATCGACGTTCGGATACGTGAAACTCACGTCGAACGCGCCGGCGTCCGGCGAGACAATGCGAAACGAGCACGCGCCATTTCCGTCGGTTCTGTAGTCAATCACATCTTTATCCGTCGAGCCTTTGTCGAACGCGATGCAGGCGCGCGCGCCGGCCACCACGCGCAGTTTCGACTTTCCCACCGGTTCCTCCAGCGCGAGCGGCGCGACAAAACCGTAACCGTACCGCTGCCCGCGCCCCGGCCCCGATCCGTCGAAAACGCCGTAGCCCTCGGTCAGCGAATCGCCGCCGTAATCCGCCAGTGATTTTTCCGCAAACGGGCGGTAAAGCAGCGGCCAGCGTTGCAGGATGCCGCGCAAATAGTAACGCATCCTTTGGTCGCCCGTGTGAACATAGACCTCCGTCAACGAGTCGATCACCCAACTGGTCTCGTTGGCGCAGCCCAGCCCTGCCCAGTCCCGTCCGCTGTTGGGCTCCATCAAAAACGAGCCGTCCACGCCGCCGTCAAATCGATCCGAGTCCATCGCCCAAATTGGCAGATAACGCCACACTACGTTGTCCGCCAGGCGCAGGGCCATTTCGGCGTTTCCCTTGCGGGCGAGGTCGCTTTTGAAACTGAAGTAGTAATCCAGAAGAAACGCCGCCTTCAAACTGCCGCCGATGGCGAAGGGAGAAGAGGGAACGTCTGGAAACTCGTTGCGGCTCCAGACGCCCCATTTGGCCCAGTTGAAAAGCTCGTCGATGGCCTCCAGGTCGGCGGCCCGCGCCTGATGCCGCGCCCGGTCATAGCGATACAACTCCACAAGCGCGCGCGCCGGATACCAGCCGTCGGAGTTGTGCAGGGTGGTGACGCCCGCCCCGCCCCAATTCTCGCGCCAGGAACCCTCCAGGGGCTTTTCCCAAAAAAGGCACGGCTCACCGTTCATCTTGACATGACGCCCGTATTTCTCCAGCAGGACCGCCAGCCGCCGGCGCGCGCCCTCGATCGCGTTGGTGTCGTTTTGGCGCGCCGCCGTGTCGATGGGCATTTCCCGGTGCCCCGCCCATCCGTAGGTCATCAGCGTTTCTTGCGGGTAAAAAGTCGCTTCGCCGCCCGGCCCCCAAAACTCCAGCCCGATGGGGCCGGCAAAATCAGCCAGCCGCCCCGCGCCGGGCAGCCACGCCAGGTCGTTCATCGGCGGAACGGCGGGCAGGACGTTTTGGTATCGCTCGAACAGCCGCCTTTGGAATCGCTCGTTGGGGTCCTCGGTCGCGGGCAGATTTGTGTCAATAATCAATTGAAATCGCGTTTCCAGCCTCTGCCCGGCTTTGGGTTCGACCAGTTCGCCGTAGCGCGTTCCGCCGTAAGGATAGGCCAGCGTGATAAAGCTCTGGTCGGCCCCCTCCCGCCAGCAGTAGGCCGTCGCAATGTAGCGCGCGGACTGGTCCGTGGCCCGGCTTTGCTGAAAGTCGTAGCCCACGTAAAGGCGGCTCTCCGGGTCCCACAGGCCAATCATCGGTATCGGATGCGCTCCCAGCGGGCAGAGGTAGCTCCAGTTGCGGTTCCACAGACACGAGATTTCCGGCGAACCGGCATGGATGTCTCCGAGCAATGGAAATGGGTCGTCGTCGGGCGTCGCGTTGAGCCAGCCACGCTGATGCCACATTTTGGCCGACGGCATTGAACAGATCAAAAAATGAAACGGCGTCTTCGCCCGGTCGAACAGCTTCTCCCAGCGGGCGGCGTCGAATTTGGCCAGTGTCAGTTTGAACCGCACGACCGGCTCGGGCGCATCCGCCGGCCCCGGAGCCACGCTCACGAAATCGTCCTTCCCGAAACTGGCCGCCTCCGGGTCCACGCATCGCAAGCCTGAAAATCGCAGACCCCGGTCAGCCGCCTGCACCTCGTCCGCCACAATGACGCCCCCGGCGCACAAACGGATCGGAGCGACGACCCGCCCATCGGCCAGAACGTCAAAACCAATTTTGCCCGCAGGCTGAAAGGTCACCGCCGCCGGGGCCGATGACGACTCCATCAAGCTAAGGGCCACCAGGAACGCAGTTATTCGGCTCATGTTTGTTTGGATTCTTCCCACGACGGCGACATCGCCCGAAGTTTGGCCACAATCTTTGGAAAGGTTTCCAGGACGTAATCAATATCCTCGTCCGTATTGTCCTTGCCGAGCGAAAGAACGACCGCCGCCTGGGCCAGCCCAGGTTCGACGCCGATCGCCTCGAGGACATGCGACGGCTTCAGCGATTTGCTCACGCACCCGGTCCCGCTGGCCAGCGCGATGCCCCGGGTGTCACCCACCAAGACCACCCCCTCGCCCTCGACACCCTCCGCCGACACGTTCAGGTTGACCGGACTGCGCTCCGGCCCCGGCTCGGGTCCGTTGAGATGCAGGCGCGGTATGTCGGCTCGAAGGCCATCCCACAGCCGCCTTTGCAAACGCTCGCAGTGCGCCGCCCGCGCCGCCAGGTCCCGTTGCGCCAGCGCCGCCGCCGCGCCAGCGCCGACAATCCCCGCCACGTTCTCAACTCCCGCCCGGCGTCCGCCTTCCTGGTCCCCGCCGTGGAGAATGCCGACCAGCCGCGCCCGCCGATGCCGATACAATACCCCGACCCCCTTCGGCCCATAAAAGCGATGCGGTGAAAACGAAAGCAAATCCGCTCCCAATCCGCCGACATCGACCGGCAGCCAGCCCGCGGCCGCCTCGGCATCGACATACAACGCAATGCCCTTCTCGTGCGCGATGACACTGATCTCCCGCACCGGCTCCATGGTTCCAATATCATGATTGACAAGGTGGACGGCCACCAAAGTCGTCTCCGCGGTAATGGCGGCGCGCACCTCCTCCGGGTCCACACGCCCTTGCCGATTCACCGCCACCCGCGTAGCCGAAACCCCCGTCTTCTCCAGGAAGGCCACCGAATTGAGGACGGACGGATGCTCGATCTGGCTGAGGACGACGTGATGGCCGCGGCGCCAGTTGGCCCACACCGTGCCTTTGACAGCCAGGTTGGCCGCCTCGGTCCCATCCGACGTGAAAATAATTTCCTCCGGCGATTCGGCGTTGATCAGGCCCGCCACTTGCGCGCGGGCCGAGGCCACCGCGTCCCTCGCCCGCAATCCATGCTGGTGAAGCGACGACGGGTTGCCAAAAGCCCCGGCCAGGAAAGGCATCATGGCATCCAACACTTCCGGCATCACAGGCGTGGCCGATTGGTGGTCAAGATAAACTTGCCGCATCGCGCTGGGCCGCCGCCCTCAGTTGCGGCGGTGCGACCCGGACCGATTCAATTCGATTGTTCGTTGTTGCCGGATCAGGTCCCGCAGGGTGGTGCGGGTCAGGACGTCCTTGATCCCATTCTGGGCGCGCTCGAACAGGCCGCACAAGGCGCATCCCCCCACGTGCTCGCAATCCGGCTTGTTCAATTTGCAACGTTGAAACACGATCTTCCCCTCCACAGCCTCAATGATTTCCAACACCGATATGTCCGCCGCGTTTCGGGCCAGCGCAAATCCGCCGCCCGACCCGCGCAAGGAGCGAACCAGCCCCGCTTTGGCCAGATGCTGAAAAATCTTGGCCAGGAAACTCTTTGGGACTCGCGCCTGCCGGCTCACCTCATCGATCATGGTGCGCTGGCCCGGCTGGCGCTGTGCCAGGTGTATCAGGCCCAATACCCCATATTCGCCTGCGCGGGTGATTTGCATTTAGAAAACGGGCGGCGCAGCTGGCGCCGCCTCTCGTGTCACTCTGGCGGCAGGCCGCATGACGCGACCGTGACAGTCGCGTTCTCTCTTTCGCCCAAGGTGGATCACAGCCTCAAAAACCATGCCTCCAATTTACCCCGCCCTCCCAACCCCGCAAGCGGTAATTCCGCCCTTTCCGGCGCAGGGGCGCATCCCCCCTTGTCGAGCCTTCCTCTCCACTTGAGGGGACGTAAGACTCATAACTATAACCCAGCCTCCAAGAAAGAGTATCTCGACAAACTCCGGTGGGTAGCCCCCATTTGGATGGGTGCCGTTGAGGTCCTGGCATACCCATACGCCCCGGAAAAGCCGTCACACCGTAACATTCGTTGATAGTCAAGGACTTAACCCGTCACATTTGCCGTCACAAACCGTTACCAAAGCCGTCACAACGCAAAAAACGGCCCAAGGCGAAGAGGGGGGGAAATCAGGCGCGCGGCCGGGAAGGACACGTTTGGGCAACATTTTCGGGAGTTGAAATCTCGACAAAGGTGAGATGCGCCCCCGGCGCAGTTCAGGCGGCGACGGCTTCCGCGCCCCGGATCGGTTGGATGCGCCGGGCAATTCTCGCCTCACTGCGCTGGCGGGCCAATTCAAGATAGTAATCGGCTTGGATGCCCATCCACAATTCGGGCGAAACATTGAACAGGCGTCCGAGTTTAAGCGCCATTTCCGCGCTGACAGCGCGCTTGCGCCGGATGATCTCGCTGATCGCAATCGGTGTTGAGCCGATAGCCTTGGCCACGGCGTAGGCCGACAGGCCCAGCGGTTTCATAAAGTCCTCGCGTAGCACGTCAGCCGGATGCACCGGTTCAAGCCGTTCTTTGCGTTTGCTCATAACATTCAATGGTAGTCCACAATTTCCACTGGTGTCGATGTCATGTCAGTGTCAAGACTAACAACGTTCACGTGGTGGCAAACGAAGCTTGTTTCCACGCGCCCCGCGGCGGCTTTCTTGCCCCATTTTCCCGCCTCGCCCCCAAACCGGCAAATTCCCAATTCTCACCGATCATTACGCACCCCAAATTGAGGACCGCATATTCTCTTCATACTGGTCGAGTTTTTCGTGTTGGACTGGCTGAAGGATTCCCTTTCCCAAAGCCCATCCATCGCCTAAGCTCCGGTCATGGCCCAAAAGCCAAACTCCAAGTGCGACATCCGCGCCAGCTTCGCGACCGCGTTCCGCAACTGGCGGGTGAAGAACAATCTCCCCCTCAAGAAGATTGCCAGCGATTTGGGGTTGGCGGTTTCCACGGTCAACTCCTGGGAGTTGGGTGAACGCTTTCCCAGCGGCCGCAACTTCGAGATGTTGGTCGATTACACCGGCGTGCCGCCCTGCAAGCTCTTCTGCGTGATGGCGGACAAATGTGTCCCGGTCGAGTGCCTGCTCGCGATGGGCAGGAAGCCATAACTCATCCCTACGCCCTGCCCGGCCAATACACTTTATGTGGAAACTGCCCGCTTGCTTCTTCCTGCGGCGCAGCCCCATAGTCTAGGCGTACTTTGAAGATTAGCTTTGCTAATCGTTGATTTGGCGCGGAACGCTGGCCTTGTCACTGTGGGTGCCTGTCATGACACGGCCACTTTTGCGTTCGCCTCCGTTCGCGGATGGAACGTCGCACTTCGTTGTCTTGTGCGGCCCAACGCACCCTCTTCGCGTTGGCCTCCATTCGCGGATGGAACGGCGGCGCCGGCGCGTAATGCCGTTGTCCGTTAAGCCTTGTGCTTGAAAGCCTTGCATCAAGGTTTCTGTCCCGCACCCGAACCGCAAGGGTGTGAGACAAAACTCTTCAGGTGACGAAAAAGGGTCCCCTCTCTCCGGCTCTCTCCCCGCACGCGGGGAGAGAGGGCAAACGTGACCCCAAAGGAGTAAATTGGGTCGCATATACTTCTGTCTCGCAAAAACCGGTCGGCGAAGAATTTTGTCTCACACCTGTTTATGCCAGGCGCCGAAAAATTTCCTTTTGCATTCGGCTTGTTGCGGCCATGCTTAACAATATGGGTCAACGCCGTGCAGCCCGAGAACGAGCCGTGCAGTTTCTTTTTCAGCACGACCTCAATCCTCCCGATAACCTGGAGGAAGCCCTGGGCCATTTCTGGACCTCGCAATCCGCCACGGCCATCGCCGGGGAAAAGGGCGCCGCCACTTGGGGCCAAAAAGTCCAACTCCCACCGCCCTCGGCCGAGGAAGAAGCCACCCGCCTGTTCGCCGACAAACTCATTCGCGGCGTGCTGGAGCACCTCCAGGATCTGGACCTGAAAATCAAGGAATACGCCCAAAACTGGGACATCAACCGCATGGCCGTGGTGGACCGCAACGTCCTGCGCCTGGCCATTTACGAAATGCTCCATCGCCAGGACATCCCGCCCGTTGTCAGCATCAACGAAGCCGTCGATATCGCAAAAAAATTCTCCACCCAGGACAGCGGCAAGTTTGTCAACGGCATCCTCGACAAGGTCAAAAGCCATTTGTCGCGCGAGCCGCGCCTGTCCAAATGAATTCCCTCCCCGCGACCTCCACGCATTCGGTTGCGCCTTCGCCGCCGGACTCCTTTGCCGACCTTCATCTGCACACAATGTTTTCCGACGGCACCTTCAGTCCCGAGGAACTAGCCGCCCGCGGCGCTGAACTGGGTTTGGTCGCCATGGCGTTGACCGACCACGACACCGTTGAGGGTTGCCCGCGCATGGCCCAGGCCTGCCAGGCTTTGGGCATCGAGTTCATCACCGGGGCCGAATTGACCGCGGAACTCGACGGCAACGAAGTCCATTTGCTGGGCTATTTCCTGGATGCGGCCAATTCAAGACTGCGCTCCGAATTCAATCAGTTTCAAACCGTCCGTCAGGAGCGCGTGCGCCAGATGGTGGATCGCCTCAATCTTATGGGCGTTCCGTTGCGGGCGGAGTCGGTCTTTGCGCTGGCCAATTGCCGTTCTCCCGGTCGTCCGCACGTCGCGCGCGCCCTGGTGCAAGCGGGGTTATGCGCCAGCCTGGATGCGGCTTTTGATCGCTTTTTGAAAAAAGGCCGGCCCGCCTGGGTGCCAAAACATAAAATCTCCGCCTTGGACGCGATGGCCTTGATTCATCAGGCTGGCGGGTTGGCCGTGCTCGCCCATCCGGGCTTGAACCGCAATGACGCCGTCATCCCCGGCCTCGTCGGCCAGGGTTTGGATGGCATTGAGTGTTTTCACACCAAGCACACTCCAGCCATGTCCCAACACTATTTAAACATTGCCGCCCGCTTCCAGCTCGCCATCACCGGCGGCTCGGACTGTCATGGCTTCAGCAAAGGCAGCCCGCTTATCGGCGGCGTCAAGCTGCCTGCCTTCTACGTGGACAAACTCAAAGAGGCCCGACGCCACCGGGCCGCGCCATCGGCCGCGCCGCTCGCCAAATCCGCCTAGCCCATGGGTCTTCTGCAAAAGTTCAAAGACGGCCTGCTCAAGACTCACAGCAAGCTGGCCCACGAAATCAAACGCATCGTCACCGCCTCGCCCAAATTGACGGCGGGGGGCATCGAGGATTTGGAAGCCGCCCTGATTGCCGCCGACCTGGGAACAGCCACCACGGCCCAAATTGTCGCCGCTGTCAAGCGCGCCTACGAATCCCAGGGGCACGCCGGCCTGGATGTCTTTTCCATCGCCCGCTCCGAGGTCGAGCAGAGTCTGGCTTCCGCCACTGCCGAACTGAAGCGCCAGCCGGGCGGCTTGACTGTTGTCTCGCTCGTCGGCGTCAACGGCACGGGCAAAACCACCACCGCCGCCAAACTCGCCCGCCTGGTCCAGGGCCGCGGCCAAACCCCCTTGCTGGCCGCCTGCGACACCTTTCGCGCGGCCGCGGTCGAGCAACTCAATCTCTGGGGCCAGCGCCTCAAGGTCCCAGTAGTAGCCGGCGCGCGCGGCGCCGACCCGGCATCGGTCGCGCACGACGCGGTCGCGGCGGCGCTGGCCCGCAAGGCCGATTACCTGTTCATCGACACCGCCGGCCGCCAGCACACAAAACACAACCTGATGCAGGAACTGCAAAAGGTTCATCGTGTCATGGACAAAAAGCTCCCCGGCGCGCCGCACGAGACGCTGTTGGTGCTCGACGCGAGCACTGGCATGAACGCGCTGACCCAGGCGCGCGAATTCAACAAAGCCGTCCCCATCACCGGCCTGGTCATCACCAAACTCGACGGCACCAGCAAAGGCGGCATGGTCGTCGCGATTCAACGCGAGTTGGGCCTGCCCATTAAATTTATCGGCCTGGGTGAGAAGCCCGACGACCTCCAGCCCTTCGACGCGCACCAATTCGCCCATGCGCTTTTTGACCAGGATTGACCGATAAGTAGTGTTGACAGTGCCGCTTCACAGTTGGCCCGTCTTCGATAAGCAGCGCCAGTAAGGGAGCGCCCATTGGCTTCGTAGTGGTCGAAATCGACAAAGTCGAGGAGCTTCATCATCGTCGTTCCGCCAAGATGCACGTTATTGATGCAAACCGCCCACTTTGGGCAGGGCGACGATACGGCGTTCCTCGGGAGGGGGAACGGGCCGAACGGCCTCACTTCACAGTCGCTGTCGCCGCAGGCAGTGATGGCAGGTGTTCGCCAATCGCCAGCGTGAATCCCGGTTTGAGCTTGGCGACTACTGGCAGATAGCGCGGTTCCTGGTAGCGGCGGAAAACGTACTGGTACGCGTCGATCCCAGGCAGGGCGAGCAGATTCGAGACCTCGCCATTCCCGGCCGACTCCAGTGCGGCATCGTACGATTTCTTCATCGCCTTGTCCTGGTACCCGTACAGATCCACGCCGTGGTGCCACATCACCTCAGCGGCCGTCGTCAGCACACACACGGCAGCCATCTGCTCCTCGATCTTCGTATCCGCACCCCAGACCACCCCATCACGCAAGCAAGATGGCTTGAAGCATTCCATGAACCCGCCAGTCACCTTGTCCTTGTTTCCGCCCGGGCCGTAGAGCGCCAAGTCCACCAGCGCCTGATCGTCGAGTGTCTCCCCTGCGACAAAGACGCCATAGAGGCAGACCATGCCCCAACGCCCATGGCTGGTGTACATGAACGTGCTCTTCTTGAGGTGCTCGGCCAGCGGCCGGATCAGATCGCGCTCAATATGGGTGCGATCCTCGGCGGAGAGTGACGGCAGGTTGTAGATCAGGTCGTAGCCGTGGCATGCCTTGGCCAGGAACATGCCGGCATCGCCACCGTCAAAACCGTAGGCCGCGAAGTGGTCGTAGCCATGCGGATCGGGACTGGTGCTGCCTTTTCCATCGCCATAGGCATCGGCGAGCGCCGAGAGGATCTGCCTGGCAAAAACCGCGTACTTCTCGTCGCCAGTGAGCGCGTAGAGTTCGCCCAGATTGGAGACATCTTCCGTGCGCTGTTGGAGCGCACCGTTGAAGTTCCACTCCCAGTTCCACTTGCCGGAGGCGTCCTGGAACCCCTGCTTGAAGGCGGGAAAGGTCCACGTACCATTCGCCTCGAGCTTGTGCGCGGGCACATTGAGCGGTTCCGCGACACGCTTGTTGCCCCAAGCCTGCAGTTCCTCAAAGGCAGCCTTCAGAACCATGTTGGTCGTGAAAGAAGCCCTGTACGCGGCCACGTCTTGGTTGTCCCAGAGGGTTCTGGGGTGACCATGCGCCAGCCGAGGCGTGTCTTTTGCTGCAAGTGCGGCTGGCGAGGGCGCAGCCGTTTGCGCGGGCAACGTACTTGCAGCACAGAAGGCGGAGAAAACTGATACGAGCCATAGCGAGTGTGTCCGTAGCATTATGCACTCCTTCAAACTGATGGAAAAAGTAGTATGGGAGAATGGCTTTATCATTTTTTTAAGCAATTAGCTTTTCTGGTCATGCACTCACTCTACACGACGCGGACCAAGCTGTCACGAGTGCGTTCGTTTAACTCTGGGTTATACTTTCGTATGCTCCAAAAAGCTGTTTTTTAGATATTATGGGCTCAAGGCTGTTGCCAGGGTGGGATCACCATTGTGCATAAGGCCATACGGGTGGACTCGAATTTGATCCAGTGCGCCGAGTCATCGACCGTCAAATGGTTGCCGCCATCTGGAAATCGGGCTTCCAGTCGCTGATGAGCGATAAACTCCGCGTGGTTTCTCCACAGGGCTTTTCCGTGCCTCCCGTATGTTTGCAACTCAAATCCGCCTCCAGCACCCAATCAGGCTTGGCAGTGCTCAGGTCCGTTGGGCGCGCGAACCGAACAACAAGACCAGTTATTTATAAGCCACTACACTGGGCAACTCACGGGTTTCTGAAGGACTCGCGCATTCGCTTCCGTGCATTGGGGCTGAGAACCCGAAAGGATTGCTGACGTTTCTGGTGACCCGCAGATGGTAATCCAGGGCTTTCTTGATTGAGTCTAGCGTCAGTCTATCTTTACGGAATATTCGGCCAGGCAAAGTTTGGACACGGTTGTTTTGGCGGACCGCCGGCGGTTGAGCAGTCCAGCAGGCGGGGATCGGATCCAGGCCTTGGGTGGCAGAGACTTTTTCCGGGGACTCCGCTTTTAACTCCACTCAGGAAATTGAGTGGTATTTAAATCCAACGTGGAAATAGAGGCCATGTCGGAATCTTCCAGGCTAAAATCAAAGATATTCAAGTTTTCCGCGATATGCGCTTTCTGGGAAGATCTGGGGATAGCGATAATTCCTCTTTGGTAATGCCATCTCAGGCTCACCTGTGCAATCGTCTTATTGTACTTCTTTCCGATGGTTGCAAGAGTGGCATTGGTGAAAAGGCCATGACGGCCTTCCGCAAAAGGAGCCCAGGCTTCCATTTGCACGCCATGTTGCTTTAAGTATTCCAGTGCCTTGCCTTCCTGGAAAAACGCATGTGTTTCGATTTGATGGATTGCAGGCTTGACGCCGCTATTGGCAATCAAGTCGTCCAGTTGCGCGGGCTCGAAATTGCTCACGCCTATGGCTTTGATTCTGCCCTGATGATAAAGTTCCTCCATGGCCTTCCAGGAGCCCTTCACATCGCCAGAAGGCCTATGAATTAGGTAGAGGTCCAAATAATCCGTACCCAACTTGTTGATAGAGGTTTGAAATCCTTTCTTTGCCTGTTCGTATCCCATATCGGCCTTCCATAGTTTTGAGGTGACAAAGAGTTCTTCACGTTTGATTCCACTCTGTTTGATCCCGGCGCCTACTGACGCCTCATTGCCGTAAATCATAGCGGTATCAATAAGACGATAGCCCAGAGAAATGGCATCGGCCACGCACCTTTTTCCGACGTCGCCGTTGAGCGTCATAGTGCCCAATCCAAGACGCGGCATTTGCAGCCCGTTATTGAGTGTCACGAGCGGGATCAAGTTTTCCCGGGTGCTGGTATTTGGCGCGGCAAATAAGCGCGCGCTGCCGAGGCTCAGGAAGATTGCAGAGGCGGCAGATTCCGCGGTGGTCTGCAAGAATTGCCGGCGGCTCATTCCGTTGGAGTTGCGTTTTTTATTCATATTGGTGGTATTGTGGCGGTTGGCCAAAAAAAAACAATCATCGAAACCGCCGGGCGGCGGCAATAAAGCGGGTGCCTTCTTCTTTGCCGGAACCTATAATCTGCTTGTAACGGCGCGAATGGATGCAGTGGGTGCGGGCTGAAGCGCAAGAGCTTGGGCAAAAAGCTCGACGCTGGCCAGTCAACCAAGCCGCTAGCAGCCCGGCCTTTCGCTGAATGGCCGCGCCGAATATCACTAAAAGACTGCATGACAGAGCGAATATCGACAAATCAATATTGTCCAACAGCCTGCTAAGGAACCCACAGGGCTCGGAAGAATTGTTGCCCGTTGCCCGGCGGCACGGCATAAGGCGACGCCGTGGCTGCTGAGGAGGCCCCCGCAACGCCAAGATACGGCCCTGCGACATTCATCGCGCTCTGAAGCTGCGCCGTTCCGCCGACTGTTGGGTCCGGGTCCGCCCACGTGACCAATGTCTGGCCGTTGGTTTGGACGACTGTTAGCGGGGCAAGTCCCGGAACCAACTGCACCACCTTGATGTTGTCAATGTCCACCGTGTTGTTTTTGTCGTAACCAAACAGCGTGCCAAGATTCGGACTGCCATCGACGGTAAGCTGCAGTTCCATCTTGTTAATGTTCGTAACGTTTTGGTTGAACAACTGCTGCGCGCCGGTAAGCCATGTGGCGATTTGCAAATTCGTAAATACGTACGATTCCCAATTCGTCGAAACCGCCACAGACGAAGTCAGGTCGCACACCTCCGTGCCGTTCGGAATGAAAAATGTGACGTCCACCGCGCCCGGAACATTGGTCACGCCTGCACTGGTCCCGCTCACTTTGGCAGACAGATAAACCCGATATGACGCTGCATTGGAGGAAGTCAGCATGTAAGGAAGCGGCGTTTCACTCACGCCCAGGCCAAAGCCGGAGTAGATGACGGGCGGACTGTTGCTCCAGGATGAAAAGTCCACCGTGTATTCGAGCGAAGCGCTGCCGCCCACGCCGCCGGTCAGATTCGTGGACAAACTGCCGGTTGCGGCGGGAGATCCATCCCGATCGCTGAAGCCGTAAGCGCCGTTGTCAGTAAAGGTGGTGCCGAAATTGGCCTGCCATATGAGCTTCTCTGCCGTTGGCGTCGGAGGCGTCGAAACCGTGTTTCCGAAATATACGTTGAAGAAGTTCATGGCAAAGGTCTCCGAACTGCCATACGTGTCACAAATCTCCCAACCCAGTTGCACACTGTCGAAAGTTGGATTCTGCCAGAAGTAGCCCCCAGGCCCGCCACTCCATTTGAGGTTGCTAATCCAGCCCAGAACGCCACAGAGGTTAAAATTCGTCGCCGTATCCAGCATGCGGTTCTGGGGCAGAAAGGAAATGCAGTAAGGACCACTGCCTCCGGCCCCTTCATAGACATTGTAAGTAATACCGTCAATGGTGGCGTTGGTGAACGGACTGCCTCCAATGGGGCTGGTGTCGTTCCAGTCCAACCAGATCATGACCTCATAGGTCGTGTCATTGAGCCACAAGTCATAGGCAAAATCGAATTTGTCGTCGTGCTGGAAACTGGCGTTCCAAGCGGCCAGCAACGGCGTGGGGCTGCTAACGACATCGTTGAGTGCTGCGTTCACAGTGTAGCTGGCATGGGGGTAGGACCCCACCCACGTCTGGCCCTCAAGGTCGGCGACAACCTGCCAGGAGCTGTGAGAGTCGCTGTAAAGGCACTGTTGCCAGCCACTGGCCGCCCCCCAAACGTCCTGTGTAATAATCCAGGATGATCCATCATCGCACGTGCCGTATTGGTCGCAGGTTGTACAATTCCACGCACGGGCTCCCGGAGCGAACAGGGAGAGGCTGGCGAGGATCCAGGCCGGACACCGGAGCAGGTCAAAAATAAATATTTTTTTATGACACATGGAATGCTTGGCTTTTCTTGTTGCCGGCAGGCCGCCGGCACGGTTAAGGCGACGCCTTGGCGGAGGGGCCCGCTGCAACGCCAAGATACGGCTCCGCGACATTTGTCGCGCTCTGGAGATGCGCCGTTCGACCGGCCATCGGGTCCGCCTGCATGACCTTGGTCTGGCTGACTTTGCGCGGGGCAAGTCCCGGAACCAGCTCCACCACTTTGATGTCGTCAATATCCACCGTGCTGTTTTTGTCGTAACCAAAGAGCGTGCCAACGTCCGGACTGCCCTGGACGGTCACCTGCACTTCCAACTGGTTGACCTGCGAAACGTGTTGGTTGAACAACGCCTGCGCTCCGCTAATGTATGTCCCGACCTGCATCGCCGTTCCGTCAAATACGTACGATTGCCAATTCGTCGAAAGCACCAAAGACGATTTCAGATCAAACACCACGGCTGGGCCCCCGTTTGCCGGGGTGAGGGTGCCGGCCGGAACAAAAAACTGAAGGTCCACCACGCCCGGAACGTTGGTGACGCCTGCACTGGTCCCGCCCACTTTGGCCGACAGGTAAACCCGATAGGACGCTTGGTTGGCGGAAGTGAGCGTGTAAGGAAGCGGCTCTTCCACCGCGCCCACACCGAAGCCCGAATAGTTGCTGGGCGGACTATTGCTCCAGGATGAAAAGTTTACCGTATATTCGAGCGAAGCGCTGCCGCTCATCCCGCCGGTCAGATTCGTGGACAAACTGCCGCTTGCGCTGGGAGATCCATCCCGATCGCTGAAGCCGTAGCCGCCGCCGTTGGGAAAGGCGGTGTCGAAATTGGCCTGCCATATGGGCTTCTCTGTCGTTGGCCTCGCAGGTGTCGAAACCGTCTTTCCGAAATACACGTCGAAGGAATTCATCGTATAGGTCTTCAAACTGCCATAGGTGTCACAAATTTCCCAACCGAGTTGAACGCTATCGAGTTTTGGATTCTGCCAATAATAGCCCCCGGGCCCGCCGCTCCACTTGAGATTGCAAATCCAGGTCAGAACGTTGCAAAGGTTAAAATTCGTCGCTGTAGGCAACATGCCATTTTGGGGCCGAAAAGAGATGCAGTGAGGACCACTGCCGCCGGCCCCTTCGTAAACATTGTAAGTAATGCCGCCAATTGTGGCGTTGGTGAACGGATTGATTCCAACGGGGCTGGTATCCTTCCAGTCCAACCAAATCATGACCTCGTAGGTTGTGCCATTAAGCCATAAGTCATAGGCAAAATCGAATTTGTCGTCGGTCGGGTAACTGGCGTCCCAAGCGGCCAGGAGCGGCGCGGGGCCATTAAGAACATCGTTGAGTGCTTTGCCCACGGGGTAGTTGGCATGCGGGTAGGACCCCACCCACGTCCGGCCCTTAAGGTCGGCGACAATCTGCCAGTGGCTGTGAGAGTCGCAGTAAAGGCACTGTTGCCAGCCACTAGCAGCCCCCCAAACGTCCTGTGTGATAGTCCAAAATCCATCATTGCACGTGCCCAATTGGTCACGGATTACACAATTCCAGGCAAAAGCTCCTGGAGCGAACAGGGAGAGGCTGGCGAGGATCCAAGTTGGACGTCGGAGCAGGTCGAAAATAGATATGCTTTTATTATGCATAGATGTTTATAGATCAGACAAAGCGACACCCTGTCGGTTGTAAGGTTGTTTTTGGTGCAGGGGTGCATCCCAGCGGCAGGCCGCTTGACCTTGCCGACTGCACACGGAGGGAGTTTTCGGGTTTCCTCCGCGACTTCAGCTCGTCCTTTCTCGCATTATCCTCCTGCTTTAAGGAACCCAAACGGTTCGGAAGAATAGTTGCAGGCTGCCCGCCGGCACGATGTAAGGCGACGCCGTGGCTGCTGAGGAGGCTCCCGCGACGTCAACATACGGGCCGACGACGTTGGTCGCGCTCTGGAGCTGCGCCGTTCCGGTCCCCGCAGGGGGATCCGACCAAAAGACCTGAACGCCATTGGTGAGGGCGATAGTCAGCTTGGGAAGCTCCGAAACCAACTCCACGAAGGTGACATTATCGATAGCAACTGTGGCGTTAGTGGAGTAATCAAACCACAAACCAACGTCCGGAGTGCCATCGACGCCAAGCTGCAGTTCCATGGAGCTAATGTTCGTATAATCACTGTTGAAGTTCGCCTGCCCTCCGACAGGATAATATGGATTGACCGTCAAATTCGTAATTACGTATGACTGCCAATTAGTCGCAAGCGTTATGAACCCCTGCATATCGACCACCGGATTATAAGACGTCGGAATGAAGAAATCGACGTCTATGGTGCCCGGAACACTGTTGGTGCCGGGTGCGAGCCCGCTCACCATGGCCGAGAGGTAAACCGCATATTTGGCCGGGCTTGGCGAAACGAGAGCAAAAGTAGCAGCAGGAGCAGCCGGAACTTCATTGACACCGGTTCCGAAGTTTGAATAGTTGGTCGGCGGATCGCTCTCCCAGGATGACAAGTCGGCCGTGGTCTCGCTATAAGCACTGCCGCCAATGCCGCCGGTCGCAACGTACTGCTGAGTGACAGGTGCGGTGTTGGCAGAATCGCTGCTTGCCCAAGGGTAAGGATAGCCGGTGGGGAATGCGGTGTCGAAATCGACCCCCCAAACGGTGTGGGGAACTGTTGGCACTGGCGGCGGCGGAGGCACAGTCGATACCTCATCCAGCTCGACGTTGTCAACAATCATCAACCCCGTGTCGGTGAAACCAAATACCGGCTCATATGTGCCGGGCCCCCCCTCGACATCTTGTGCCGCGAATGTAACTTTGAAACCGGCGATCGAGGCAACCAGATCCGCATTGGTCAAATCCGTAACCGGATATAGGGGGTTGGGGTTGTCCTGCCCTCCATAAGCCAGGTTAGCCAAGTTGACTGAAAGCGTGCTGAATCCGCTCTCGGAAGCCCAAGTGCCGTAACCGTTGAAGTCGAAAAGAATATTGCCGGAGCCGTCAAGGAAATCCAGCTCCCAAATGACAATATCGGTGCCATACAGTCCGGGTAACAGTCCCTCAGTCTCACATTGCGCGTTCAGGATTAGCGAGTTCGTCGTCGACGTCAGCGACAACGGCGTGATCGGGTTGATCGGTGCTCCGAAAGCAGCAACAAGATTCAGATGACAAGCAGCCCAGGAGGTCGCGTCCAACCATTTCGGATCGGTTGCCAGTTCTGTGTAATCTGGCGAAGCTTCAAGGGCTGAAGTGCCGTTCACCCCGGCGCCTGCGACCACTCCCAAGTAATTGAAAACTGCGCCCAGTCCCCCGCCGGCGTCTGTGCCCGCCCAGCCGGTCGCGTAGCCGTACTCAAAATTCCCGTTACCAGCGCCCCCGTCGAAGTCAGTTCCAAAAATAAGGTTGGTCGTTTGGCCTGGCGCGGTGAAAGCCACGCCAGCGATGGCGAAGAAGACTGAGAGTTGTGCTATAGATTTCATAGACGAAATATGTTGAGTTGGTTTGCGATGCCCACCACACTACACGACGCGGGCCCGAGCCGTCACGAGTGCATTCGTATAACTTTGGGTTATACTTTCGTATGCTGTAAGAAGTCGTTTTTTTGATATAATGGGACCCAAGACCGCGACTGGGGCGGGATCATAATTGTGCATAACTCCATGAGATTCGAATTCGGGCTTTCACTCCGGAAGGCAACGGCGTTTGCGTGCTTCAACATTCTCCGGGCCGCAGTGCTGCTTCTTCTGTCATCATTTGCCTCTCGCGCTGGAGGCGTCGTGGCGGAGGTGGCTCATAATCTGCCCTGCCTGACGAACGTGCAGCAAATTCGATTATTGACGCCGAATGAGGCGCAAAAAGGGTTTCCCGTAAGGCTGAACGGCGTGGTCACTTTTTACGATGCTCGCCCCAACGATTTGTTTTTTCAGGATGGAACGGCCGGCATCTATGTTTTGGCGAACCTCAATTTAAGCGAGAGACTTGTCGCCGGAGAATCTGTTGAGATCACGGGCAGCACCGATGTCGGGGATTTTGCGCCTGTCGTCAAGGCTGGAGCCGTGCGCGTGACGGGCCATGCCCCCCTGCCGGTTCCGCAGCAGGTGACGATCAGCCAGCTTTTCACCGGAAGGGAAGACAGCCAGTGGATTGAAGTCAAAGGCGTGGCGCGTTCGGCCACTGATTTGGCGGATCGGAATTACTTGAACCTGGCCATGGACGGACAGCGATTGAGGGTTTCGATCAAAAACATCGACCGAACCAACGCCGCCCAGCTGATAAGCAAGTATATTGGCACTGTGGTGCGGGTGCGCGGCGTTTCTTACTCGCGCTACAACAAGCTTGGGCAATTCCGGTTGCCGTGGGTGGCAGTGGCCAGCCTGGAGGATGTTGTCATTGAAAGCCCGTCCCCCGGGCAACCTGGGGTGGTGCCCATCGCTAACCTGGCGCGATTCAATTCCAGCGGCTACTACGGTAACCGGGTCAAGGTAATCGGTGTCGTCACATTGCAGCAAGATGACGGCGCGGTCTTCATCCAGGACAACGGCAAAGGCCTCTGCGTGCTCCTCGCCCAGCCAACCACGCTCGCGCCGGGAGACCAAGTCACGGTTTCCGGATACACCGCCCTCGGCGATTACGTCCCGATATTGGAGGACGCCACAGTGGAGGTTTCGGGTCATGGCCAGGCACCGGCGCCCCTCGCGGTGGATTTGAAGTCGCTGCTGGGATCGCCCGAGAACTACGACTACGTACTCGTTCGGGTGAAGGCGAATTTAGTCAATCTGATCAGCGGGCCGACACAACAAACACTGGTCCTAGAGGCGTCCAACTTAGTAATGACGGCGGGCATCGAAAATGGAAAGGCCAATAACATTGTCAAATCGCTGCGCAACGGCAGCCAACTTGATCTGACGGGAATTTTTATCGCCCAATCGCCGTTGAAATGGATTCCCGGTTTCATTCCTACTCGCGAAAGATCCGGGTCCGACCCATTTTATTTTCCGCCCGAATCGGTGCAGATCCTGTTGCGGGCACCGCGCGACGTTTTAGTGCTGCATCACCCGCCCTGGTGGACACTGGCGCGGCTGTTGTGGGTCGTAGGCATCATGACGCTGGTTTTACTCATTGGTTTGGCGTGGGTGGTGGCGCTTGATCGACGGGTGCGGCGGCAGACCCAAATCATCGGGGAAAAGGTGCGGCGCGAAGGCGTGCTGGAGGAGCGGGATCGCATTGCTCGCGAATTTCATGACACGCTGGAGCAGGAACTGGTCGCCATTACGATGCAGTTGGACGCGATCAAGGCGCAATCCGCGGGCACCTCGCCGACCGAGCGGCGACATCTGGAGCTGGCTCGCAGCATGTCGCGACGCAGCCTGTCTGAGGCAAGGCGTTCGGTGTGGGCGCTGCGCTCCCATTTGTTGGAGAATTGCACCTTGGAGACCGCCCTGAAGGAAATCGCCGATCCGCTGTTTCACGAAACCGGCATTGAAATCGTCATCACTCAAACCGGGACGCCGCGGAAGCTGCCCGCGTTGACGGAGCACAATTTGCTCCGCATCGGGCAGGAGGGCCTGGCCAACGCCTTCAGACATTCGCGCGCCAAAAAGATCAACGTCAGCATCGACTACGAACCGAACTTGGTGCGACTGAGCATCAGAGACGACGGCACGGGGTTCGATGTGGAGGTGACTGGCTTAGCCCGGCGCGGGCATTTTGGCTTGCTTGACATGCGCGAGCGGGCTGAAAAAATCGGTGGCGCGTTCTCCCTGATCAGCCAGCGTGGCGGTGGAACCGATCTGGTAATCACCGTAGGCGCCGCTTCCACCATCGCGGGGTCAAGTAATTCGACCAGTGGCTTGCCTTCGTCCGCGGTCAACGGTAACCGCGACGGCTGCGCCTGAACCTATCGCTTATGGACAAAAAAATTCGCATCATGGTCGTCGACGATCATTTCGTCGTCCGCATCGGACTGGCGGAATCGATCAGCATCGAGGCCGATATGTCGGTGGACATCGAAGCTTCTAACGGCCAGCAAGCTATCGCCCGTTTTCGCGACGAGAAGCCTGACATCGTTTTGATGGATGTGAAGTTGCCCGATATGAGTGGCATCGAAGCGACCGAGGCAATTTGCAAAGAGTTCCCAGACGCGTTGATCATTATGCTTTCCACGCATGACAGCGAGGAGGACATCTATCGCTCCCTCCAGGCTGGCGCCAAGACTTATGTTCTCAAGGCGGCGCCGCGCGAAGAATTGATTGACACCATCCGCGCCATCCACAGCGGGGAGCATCGCATCGCTCCGGTGATCGGCGCGCGCCTGGCCGAACGTGCCCGCCGAGTTGAACTCACGGCGCGTGAATTGGAGGTGCTCAAACTGGTCGCCGACGGCAAAAGCAACAAGGAAATCGGCAGCGCGTTGGACCTGGCCGAAATCACCGTCAAAATCCACGTTGGCCGGATACTGGCTAAGTTGAAAGTCAACGACCGCACGCAAGCCGCCACGACGGCGATCCGGCGCGGTATCCTAAGCATGGAATAAGCCGCCTGCCGCCCTGCAGGCCGTTTATGAAAAAGCCCCCCAAGTCTGTTCCGTTTGGCGGTTATTTTGTATCCGCCTGACGCCTTCCGCCACCCCCATGCCCTGTCGCGCTGGCTCAGATCGTCCGGGAAAACCGGCGTTCCTTGTCCGTCTTCAGATAGCGGTCAAACCGCATGGCGATGTTGCGGATGAACAGCCGGCCGGTTTCCGAGACCGTCAGCCCGTAGGCCCCGCGCCTCAGCAATCCGTCGCCTTCCAAGTCGGTCATCGAATTCAGTTCCGCGGCAAAATAACCGGCGAAGTCGATGCCCAGCGCCTTCGACATTGCGGTGTAATCAAGGCTCAGGTCGCACATCAGGCGCATGATGGTGTGACGGCGGATTTTATCGTCGTTGCTCAGGACGTAGCCTTTGGCGAAGGGTTCCCAGCCGGACTCCACCGCGGCATAATACGCCGGCAACTCCTTTAGGTTCTGCCAATACACTCCGTCGGCTTGCGAAATGGCGGACATGCCAAAAGCGTAAATGTCCGTCCCGCCTTTGGTGCTGTAGCCTTGGAAATTGCGTTGCAGCGTTTTATTGCGTTGCGCCGCCGCCAATTCATCGTTGGGCCGGGCGAAGTGATCCATGCCGATATACACGTAGCGGTCGTCTTGCGTCAGCTTTTCGATGACCAGCTTGAGCAGATTCAGTTTTGTTTCCGCCGTCGGCAGCGCCGCTTCCTGTTCGAGGATTTTCTGGGCCGGTTTGACCCACGGCACGTGCGCGTAACTGAATACCGCCAGCCGGTCCGGCCCCAATTCAATCACCTCGTCCAGCGTTTTCTCGAACGATTCGGCCGTCTGATAGGGCAAGCCGTAGATTAAATCCAGGTTGATCGATTCAAAGCCGGCGGCCCGCGCCCAGCGGATCGCCTGCTCGGTCAGTTCGCGAGGTTGAATGCGATGGACCGCCTGTTGCACCTGGGCATTGAAGTCCTGCACCCCGATGGAGGCCCGGTTGAATCCCGCCTCCCGCAACGCCGCCACGTGCTCCTGCGTCAACCGGCGCGGGTCGATCTCGACCCCCGCCTCGACATCCGGCGCAAAGGGAAAACTTTCCCGAATCGCCCGCCCCAGGCTCCGGATCTCCTCCGGCAGCAGAAAGGTCGGCGTGCCGCCGCCCCAGTGCAATTGTTTGACTTGACGCTCCCGATTGACCCGGTCCCGCATCTGGCTCATTTCCTGTATCAGATGCTCGACATACACGCGGCTCTTTTCCTGCTGGGTGCTAATGACCGTCGTGCAGCCGCAATACCAGCAGAGCGCATGGCAGAACGGAATGTGAAAATAAAGGGACAACCCGCGTTCGGTCTGCTGCGCCGCGGAGATCTTCGCGGCCACCTCCGGCCACGTCACTTCGTCCGTGAATTTCGGCGCGGGCGGGTAGGAAGTGTAGCGCGGCCCGGGGACGTTGTACTTTTTGACCAGCTCGATATCGACCCGCACTTTGCTCATACGAAGTTTTGCACCGTGTCCGCCAGTGCCTTGAGGTTTTCCAGTGTCGCATCCGGCCGGACACCATGGCCGAGATTGAAGATATAGCCGTCGCGGCCCCGCATCGCCTCCAACAGTTTCCCCGTTTCCTCCGCCACGACGCGCGGTGGAACGCCCGGCGCCAGCAGGGCCGGATCCAGATTGCCCTGCACCCCGGTGCCTGGACAAATATGTTGACAGGCCTCCGCAAGCCCGATCTCGTGATCAATGCCCAGCACATCGGCGCCCGTTCCCTCCAGCGCGCTCCAGGCCCGCGTCCCTTTGGAATACACGATGACGGGAGCCCGGCCCCGCACGGCGCCCACGATTTCCCGCATCCATCGGCCCGATCCCGCCTCGAATTCCGCCGCCGGCAACACGCCACCGAGGCTGTCAAAAATCTGTACTGCGTCCACCCCGGCGGCGATTTGCATCTCAAGAAACTCGATGACCGCCGTCGTCAGCTTCCCGGCCAGCGCCTCAAACGATGCCCGTTCGGTCCGAAACCATTGCAGCGCGCGCAGGTGAGTCTTGGCGCTGCCCCCTTCGACCATGAAACTGGCCAGCGTCCAGGGTGAACCGGCAAACCCAAGCAACGCCGTCCGTTCTCCCAACTCCGACTTGGCCAGTTTGATCGCCTCCGCAACATAACCGAGGCGTTCGCAAACCCCTTGGTTGTTGAGTTTTCGGACGTCGGCGGCCTTGCGCACCACAAATCCCATCTCCACTCCACCCTGATCGCGGAACTCAAAACCCTGCCCCATGGCCTCGGGCACCACCAGGATGTCGCTGAAAAGAATGGCTGCGTCAAAGTCAAACCGGCGGATCGGTTGCACGGTGACTTCGGCCGCCAGTTCCGGCGTTCGGATCAACTCCCGGAACGAATGCGTCTCCCTCAGCAGCCGATATTCCGGCAGGCAGCGCCCGGCTTGGCGCATCAGCCAGACCGGAGGCCGGTCCACTGGCAGGCCGCGCAACGCATTGTTCATGCGCTGCCGCGGCGTCGGGGCGCCGCCCAACCCGCGCGTCCGAACCGGTGGCTTGTCGGTTGCTAATGAATCTCGCATGGAACCTAATATAGGCGGGCAGCAGGAACAGGGGCTTACCCTCCTTTGCCAATCCCTGCACATATTTTGCGAAGTCCCCGCCCTCCCAGCCGCTGGCCTTTACAAGCCGCCGGTGTGGCAGTCGGTGCATTGAAAAGCCGGATCGTACTCGTCGATCGGGTGGGCGAACTTCTGCCCCAGCGGGGTCAGTTGGTTCATTTGGGCGGCTGTGCCCTGCGCCAGAATGACGTGGCAGGTGTTGCAGTCGTTGGCCTTGATCGAGCGCAGGCCGTCGGGTGTCTTATGCTGCCCATCGTGGCAGCGGAAGCATCCCGGCCAATCCTTGTGGCCGATGTTGTCGGGATACACGCGCCAGTTCGCCTTCATTTTCGGGAAGAAATTGTTTGTGTAAATCTCTTGCACGGCATCGATTGTCGGTCCAATGCGCGGATCCTGGTGGTAGCGATCGGACAGTGTGGTGGCGATGCCTTCCAAAGCTCCGCTTTCGCTGGCATAGGGGCCAAGCAGCGCGGCCATCGCGTTGGTTTTGATGAATGGCAGCGACCGATCAATGTGGCCCAAGGCCATCGCCAGGTTGACGGCGCTTTCCGGACTCTTGAACCGGTGGGCCGGCCGATTATGGCAATCCATGCAGTCCATCGTGCGAATGTTCATCTTTTCCGGATCGTTGGTGAATCCAGCCGTTTTAAACACGGTGACCACCCCTTGCTCGCTGGTCATCCGCACCCACGGTATTCTTTGGCGGCCCTCGTCGCCAGCGATGTACTCCACCTTGTTCGCCACGCTCATGTGCCAATGGATTCCGCCGACGGGCCCTTCGGTTGGGTCGCCGCCCCCCACCCGGAGCAACAGGCGTATGGAATAAAGCGTGTTGCTGGCATCGGGCAGATAATATGAGTACGTCCGGTCCAGGTTGCCGACAAATTCTCTGGGCCAGTGGCATTGCTCGCACGTCTCCTGGGCCGGTCGCAGGTTCTTGACCGGCGTGGGGATGGGCCTCGGATACTTGTCCGCCAGCGTGGCATAGACCTGATATGTGCCCGACAATTTGGACCGCACATACCACGTGGCGCCGGGGCCGATGTGGCATTCCGCGCACGCCACACGCGCGTGGGGGGAATGCAGGTAGGTGGTCAACTCCGGCTTCATCACCCCATGGCACGTCTCGCCGCAAAACTGAACCGACTCGGTGAAATGATACGTGTGATAAGTGCCCATCGCGGTGACAAGAAGAAATCCGGCGCTGGCCGGAACAAACAGCGCCAGCGTCCGGCGGTCTGTCGCCTTGGAAAGATCAATCCGCAGCGGGACGGCCCCGCCATGGGTCCGGGCCAGCCGGCGGCGCCAGCGCCAGGCCCCATACAGCCAGATCATCAGGCCCGCAAACAAAAAGGCGGGCGCGACCAGAAACGTCAGGATGCCCAGATAGGGATTGGACGAGTGGGAAACCAGGTCCAGGAAGAACAGCAGCACAAACGCGAATATGCTGGAGGCCATCAAGACCAGGCCGGCAAAGCTCACCCAATTCTGGAAGACCGATGGCGCTTTCGGAGATCCCGATGGAGTTGAGGAGGGGCTGGCGTCCACGATGGGTTTATCCTTCCGCCCGCGGGCGAGCGGCCCTTGGCGCGGCTCCCGGCACCACGTTCTCAAGCGTC
>Ga0326727_10006364_pt1 | contig 32508 bp, 19 predicted proteins | sample MB2enrmetagenome_FD_207643 | JGI IMG/M metagenome (GOLD analysis project Ga0326727, IMG submission 207643) | Lab enriched peat soil microbial communities from McLean, Ithaca, NY, United States - MB29MY | ecosystem: Environmental > Terrestrial > Soil > Wetlands > Peat | place: USA: New York...
GGATAACTTCCCATATCATCACTCTAAAGCATCCACGGGTGAGACGCGCGCGGACGAGTTCGAGACCATCGCACGAACGAAATCCGACGGCACGAAGCGCTCTCCGGATTAAAGCTTAGGGCATGTTTTTGCTTCTGCCGTTGGAACGCCTTCGCAGAGGAGAATTGAGGATATGCGACATAAATTTAGAGTTGCCGTTGGGATCCTGGCGGTGAGTTGCCTCGCGGGCCTGCCGCATCTGGAGCGCGCTGCCCATGCGCAGGACGTGCACGTGCGCGTTTCGCCCGAAGTCAAGACCGGAGTGGAAGGCACCAGCGAGTTTCCGACGATTCAAATGGCGCTCGACCATCATCCGTTTGCGGGCAAGGGCGCCAGTGGTAAGCCGGGCCGGGTCTACATCGAGATTGCGCCCGGCGTTTACCATGAACGCGTAATTGTCACGCGCAACCACACCAACATCGCCTTGATTGGATTGGGAAAATCGCCTGCCGACGTGGTGATTACCAACAGCCTGAACGCCAAACAGGCTGGAGGGACGTTTTTTACGGCCACGGCCGAGATCGACGGCGATGGGTTCGAGGCCGACAACCTGACCTTTGAGAACAGCGCGGGCAATACCGGCCAGGCGGTGGCGGCGGCGGTGCGCGCCGATCGCGCGGTGTTCAAGAACTGCCGGTTCCTGGGCTACCAGGATACGCTCTTCGCCGATTACGGCCGCCAGTATTATCTCGACTCGTATGTCGAGGGCGCCGTGGATTTCATCTTTGGCAACGCAGCGGCGGTCTTCGACCGCACCGAGATTCACGCGATCGGTCCCGGCTATCTGACCGCGCAGTCACGCACATCGCCGGATCAAACTACGGGCTACGCGATCGTATCGAGCAAAGTCACCAGCGGCATCCCGGCCGGAGCGCCGCGCGACACCATCAGCCTGGGCCGGCCGTGGCGGCCTTATTCGCGCGTGGTGTTTATCGCTACGGAATTGCCCGCCGATGTAATTGCGCAGGGTTGGAATTTGTGGGGAAAATCCGAAGAGACGCCGCAGGCATACTACGCGGAATTCAATTCCAAAGGGCCGGGGGCGAATCCGCGTGCGCGTGTGGCCTGGTCGCACCAACTGACGGCACGCGAGGCGGCGCAGTATTCTCCGCGGAAATTTCTGGCCGGCAGGGACCATTGGGACCCGGTTGCGGCGGCCGCGAAGCTGCCGTAGCGCGGGAAAACCTGCAGCGCCGGCCTGCACGCCAGTAAGTCAACCGCCGAGCGAATCGACTTCTTGCAGGCGCGGTATCACTACGAATAACCTGCGAATTCGACCGGCTTTTCCAATCTTTACATCCCTCCGGCCTGCCTGCCACACTGGAGCGTGGACACCCAGACCGTTGTTATCCTCGATTTCGGCTCGCAGTACACGCAGCTGATCGCGCGCCGCATCCGCGAACAGGACTGTTTCTCTGTGGTGCTGCCTTGCACCGCGCCCCTGAGCGAGATTCAAGCTTACAAACCCATCGGACTGATTCTTTCCGGCGGTCCCTCGTCGGTGTACGACGCCGACGCGCCCGCGGCCGACCCTGCTGTGCTCTCGCTCGGCGTGCCTACGCTCGGCGTCTGCTACGGACTGCACTTCATCGTGCATCATCTGGGCGGCAGAGTGCGCTCGGCGCTCAAGCGCGAGTACGGTCACGCCGAGGTCCAAATTGAAGACAGCGCGATGCCATTGTTTGCGGGCCTGCCCAGCTCGATCCAGGTGTGGATGAGCCACGGCGACGAAGCGCAGGAGTTACCCGAGGGCTTTCGCCGCGTGGCCGCGACTGCGAACGCGCTGGCCGCAATCGCCAATGAAGAGCGGCGCATCTGGGCCGTGCAATTCCATCCCGAGGTGCACCACACGCCGCTGGGATCGCAACTGCTCGCGAACTTTCTCAAGATTTGCGGGGCGCGCGGCGATTGGACGCCGGCCCACTTCATCGCATCGACGGTGGAGTCGATCCGCGAAAAGGTCGGCGACGGCCATGTGATCTGCGGCCTTTCTGGCGGCGTGGATTCCTCGGTGGCCGCGATGCTCGTGCACAAGGCCATCGGCGAGCAATTGACCTGCATTTTTGTCAACAACGGCGTTCTGCGCAAGAACGAATTCCAGAGCGTGCAGGATAATTTGCGCGACAAGCTGGGCCTGAATATCGTGGCCGTCAACGCCAGCGCGCGTTTCCTTTCGCAGTTGGCGGGAGTGACCGAGCCGGAGATCAAGAGAAAACGCATCGGCGCGGAGTTCATCGCGGTCTTCGAAGATGAGGCCCAACGCATTGCCGAGCAGACGGGAGGAGTGGACTGGCTGGTGCAGGGAACGCTCTACCCCGATGTGATCGAGTCCTCAAGCGTGAAAGGGCCCAGCCAGACGATCAAGAGCCACCACAACGTGGGCGGCTTGCCCGAGCGCATGAAGCTCAAATTGATCGAGCCCCTGCGGGATTTGTTTAAAGATGAAGTGCGGCGCATCGGCCGCGATATGGGAATGCCGGAGGAGATCCTCGCGCGCCAGCCGTTTCCGGGTCCGGGCCTCGCCGTGCGCATCCTGGGCGAAGTGACTCCGGAGCGCGTGGCCCTGCTGCAGGAGGCCGACGAGATCGTGGTCTTTGAGATCAAAGCTGCCGGGCTCTACAACAAGATCTGGCAGAGCTTCGCCGTGCTGCTGCCGGTGATGAGCGTGGGCGTGATGGGCGACCAGCGGACTTATGCGTATACCTGCGCCATCCGCGCCGTGCACTCGGAAGATGGCATGACTGCCGACTGGACGCCGCTGCCCTACGAGCTGCTCAAACGCATTTCGAACCGCATCGTGAACGAGGTGCGCGGCATCAACCGCGTGGTCTACGACGTGACGTCAAAGCCGCCGGGAACGATTGAGTGGGAGTAGCTTGCCGCTACGGGCGGGCGCGCCTGCGGCGCATTCTGTGGAAGGGCGATGCTTACAGCATCGCCTCTTGCTTGCTTCCTAAACCGTCGAGGTGATCGAGAAGGAACGCTTTGACGAAACTGGCTCTCCGGCCGCTCACGTCCGGATAGTCCCGGCACGAATGGCGCGTGAAACGCGCGTACGCCCGGACGGCCAGTCCTAACGCCCGCCTGGCGCGGCCTTCACAAAGTGGTAGACGCACTTGACGTCGTGCGTGGCCGGGTCCGGGTTGACTTCGTAGGTCGTCAGCACGGTTTGCATCCATTTCGCCAGCGCTTTGTCTTTCTTTTGCGCGAATGCCGCGAAGCCTGAGACGTAACTTTGGTCGAAAGTCTGGCCGGGCGCGAGCTTCCAAAGATGCTTGAGGCGCGCGGCCATGGCATCGGGCGCGCCATCGAACTGGACTGTACCCATGCGATAAAGCGGACCGGGAGCAGCTTCGACGCTGTAATTGACGATGTGTGTGGTCTCGTTGAAGGAGGGGTGCGAAGCGACAGTGCAATCGAGATAGCCGCGCGCATGATATGCGTCGCCGACAGCCAACAGAAAGAGATCGAGCGGCCTTCCCGAGCCGGTTGGATATTTCGACAAAATCTTCTGCACCTCCGCACGCGGCACCAACGCGTCGGGCGGATAAGCGATCGTGCCCAGCTTATAGATGCCGCCTTCTTTGATCGCAACCGAGTATGGAATTTCGACCGCCTGATCGGAGACCATTGCGGGTACGGTCTCGGTCACATTGACTTCGACGGCTGCGTATCCCTGATCCTGGTAGAGCTCCTCGAATTCGTGCTTGAGGCCGATGGCGGAGTTCTCTGTATCGAATGCGTTGCCAGTCTGGCCGCTGACCAGGACGTTGACCTTGGCCTGCATGGGGGCGGAGACGCCGGATAGCTGAATGGGGCCAATGCGCACCGGCGGCGAAGTGACGCTGAAGTTCATGGCCGTGATCTTGTTGGGGCCGATGCCGCTGGTGGCTGCGGCCTTCACTGTGGCCTTGATGCCCTGGGCAGCGAGCATTTGCTCGAAGGCTCGGCAGATGCCGTCGACCATGGAGCCGTTGGCGGGCACCAGGCCGTGATAGAGCGGGAATTGCGCGTGGAGTTGATCGTCGAGTTCTTTGCCCGGCTTGAGCGGCAGGTTGTCGAGGTGGATAGGGAAGAGCTGGCTTGTGGGCGTTAACGTGAAGAGCAGCCCTTTGCTGTCCGTTGCAAACTTGATCACCGCGAAGAGGCCAGTGTCATTGAGCTGTTTAGCGTGAGCTTTCACGTCGCTCGGGGTCAGGTGCGCTCCAGGCTTCAGGCCGGCGGCCGTGAGCAGTTCGTCCTGCGAGTATTGCGGCGCGCCTACGAAGCGTATGGCGTTGGCCGGCGCCTTCCTTTGCGCGGAGGGCGAGGGCTTCTTTTGCGCGAGCGATGGAAGCGAACAGAGAAGAAGAAGAGCGGCAATCGGTCGAGCCAGTTTGATCATGCTCTGCCAAGATTAGCAAAAAGCCGGTGCTGGCCGCACGGGCAAACGCGGCCTTCGGCCGCCATTCGTGGAGTGCGGCATGGGAATGAGAGGAGGTGCGTGTCCCTATTTCTCCAGCCGAATCACCACATTCACTTCGTGCGTGGTGGGATTGGCCGTGGCATCGAACTTGACTTTTACGCCGGCCAGGGAGCGGCGCAGAACCGGATCCTGCTGTTGCACTTTGTAGATGAAGCCGGCCACATAGCTTTCGTCGAAGGGATCGCCGGGCATCATCTCCCAGTTGTGAATGAGCAGGGTGCGCAGGTCGTCGCTGACGTTGTCGAATTTGACGAAAGCAAGGTGATAGACGGGGCCGGGATCGACGTCGGCGGTGTAACTTACCGTGGCATCGGTGTCATTCAATGTGGCGTGGGGCGTGACTTTGCAATCGAGATAGCCCTTGTTGCGGTAGCGTGAAGCCAGCAATCCCCATACGGAGCGCACTTTCACGCCCTGGGGTTGTGGCGACGCGGAAGAGAGCATCTTATCGATCTCGGACTGCGTTAGCGGCGCGCCGGGCGGCAACTGAATCGATGTCACACTGTAGACGCGGCCCTCCTGAACCGAAATTGCGAAGGGCACGACGATGGATCCGGAGTCGAGCCGGGGATCGCCCGAGCGTGCGACTTGAATTTTGGCGGCGGCATAGCCCTGATCGCCATAAAACTGCGCGACAGCCTGCTCGAGGTTGACGGCTGTGTTCATTGTGGAAAACGGATTCTTTTGAGCCCTGGCCAAAACCGACTGAACCTTGGACTGAAACGCATCGGAGACGCCATCTACGCGGGCCACGCTGACATTGACCGGCGGCGCGGCGATGGAATAACTTACTGCAGTCAACTTTTGCGTAAACGGATCGGCCGCAGTCGTTGCCGTAACCGTTGCCCGCAATCCTTCGCCGGCGAGCATCTTCTGCAGCGCCACGCCGACGTCGTCCGTCAGTCCACCCTCGGCGGGAACCTTGCCGTGGTAGAGCGGGACCTGGTCGTGAATCTTCTTATCGAGATCCTGGCCCGGCGTGAGAGGAAGATTCTCAATCTGGACGGGCAAGAGATCGGGCGAGGGCGTGAGCATGAAGATCAGGTCCTGGCCGTCGAACTTGAAGGCGACGGTCGCAAAGATGCCGGTGGCGAGGAGGCGTTTCGAATAGTCCTGCATCTCGGCGTAGCCCAGGACCACACCCTTCTTGAGCCCGGCTGCGGCCAGCAGTTCCGCGTCGCTGTACTCGGGGTCACCCTGAAACTTGATGGACTTGGGCAGAAACTTTTGCGCAGCGGCGGAATGCGGTGCCGCATAGAAAATGATTGCAGCAAGAAACACAGAAACCAGGCGGCGCATGATGCGATCAGCGTACCACAACAGAGAAAGCGGTCAGCCGGGCCTTTGCCTGCGATTGGAGTAATTTGCGGGATGGCGCATCTCGATTTGCAGGTCTGCTAGAGTGGGGGAGGAAATTCTTCGGGAGCGATTCTATGGCGGCATTGACGCCGTTTCAGATCGAGCCGCAGTTTATTGCACGCGTGTGGGGATTTCGCGATCTGCATCCCTGGTACGATCGCGTGGCCGCGGGCGACCCCATCGGCGAGGTGTGGCTCACGGGCGACGATTGCCAGGTTGCGAGCGGGCCGCACGCCGGCAAGCGTCTGGTGTCGCTGTTTGCCGAAGAGCACGATTCGCTGCTGGGCGCCGGCGCACCGTCGGCCGACTCGCCTCTGCTGATCAAAACGATTTTTGCGCGGGAAAAACTAAGCGTGCAGGTGCATCCCGACGACAAGATGGCGCGGAAGTACGGCGATCCGCGGGGAAAATCCGAGTGCTGGTACGTGCTCGCCGCGGAGCCGGGCGCGGAGGTGGCCGTGGGCGTTCGACCCGGCACGACGCTCGCCCAGATTGAGAAGAGGATTGCGGCGGGAACGCTCGAAGCCAGTTTGAACGCCGTGCCGGTGGCCGTCGGCGATACGATTTTTGTCGATGCGGGCACGATTCACGCCATCCGGCCGGGATCGATTTTGCTCGAAACGCAGCAGAACTGCGACCTGACCTATCGCATGTTCGACTACGGGCGCGGGCGCGAACTGCACATCGCGAAATCGCTCGAAGCGACGAAGCTTGCGACGCGCGCAGGAAAAATCGCGCCGCGAGTTCTTGCCGATCGCGCCGTTTTGATCGACGTCGAGTATTTTCGCATGGAGCGGATTCCGGTGGAGGGCAGCAGGAGCAGCGCGAGCCTTCGCGGGGCCGAAAAGCCCGGCCTGGCCTATCTGTTTGCCGCGGCGGGCGCGGGGCGGATTTCGGGCGACGGATTTGAGCCGGTAGATTTGCCGCCGCGCGGCATTGTGGCGGTGCCTGCGGCGTCGCCCGAGTTTGATCTCGAAGATGCGGGCGCTGCGGAAGGCAAACTCGATCTGATTCGCATTACGCCGAACTGGCCGGGATGAGGCCGCAGATCCTTCGATTACGTCCGTCACGGCGGACTCCGCTCAGGATGACAGATCCAGTTATTCAATGGGCTTTTGGAACAGAACGTCAGGCGCCCTGAAAGGGTTTGGATGCCGGCCAGGCGGAAACTTTTGCACAATCTTTGCCATGCAACCCGCCTCATGATGCAGAATCTATAGTGATATGAACTTTCAACTGGCAGTGCCTGCTCAACTTCGCGGGGCCGTGGATGCGGCAACCGCCGACTGGAAATCCAACAACAAGATTGAGCGCTTCTGGAAGAAGGACCCCACGCTCTGGACCAACAGCGGTGAGGAGCAGTGGATGGGCTGGATCGACATCGTCGAGCGCCAGCAGAAGGACCTCTCGTCGCTGGCCGAACTGGGCGGCGATGTGGAGAGCGCCGACTTTACCTCGGCCCTGCTGCTTGGCATGGGCGGTTCCAGCCTTTGCCCCGAGGTGCTGGCCAAAACCTTCGGCCCGCAGCCGGGATTTCCCGAGTTGCGCATCGTGGACTCGACGGACCCGGCGGAGGTGATGGCCGCTTGCGACGAAGTGGATCTGGCGGAGACCCTGGTGATCGTGGCGAGCAAATCCGGTTCCACTTTGGAGCCGAATATTCTGAAGCAGTTTTTCTTTGACGAGGTGCGCCGCGCGGCAGCGCCGGATGAGCCGGGCGGCCGGTTTGTGGCCATTACCGATCCGGGCTCAAAGATGGAACAGGTGGCCAAGAATGACGGCTTCCGCTACATCTTCTACGGGGACCCGCAGATTGGCGGGCGCTACTCGGCGCTGTCGAACTTCGGAATGGTCGCGGCCACCGTGGCCGGCCTGCACGTCGGCAGGCTGATCGAAGAGGCCAGCAAGGCCGTGGCCCAGGCCAAGGAGGCGGTCGAGAGCAATCCCGGCGTTCAACTGGGCCTGCTGCTGGGCACGGCAGCCAACGCCGGGCGCGACAAGATTACTATCTTTGCTTCTCCCGAAATCTACGACCTGGGCGCGTGGCTGGAGCAGTTGATCGCCGAGTCTACCGGCAAGCAGGGCAAGGGCATTACGCCGGTGGATCGCGAAGCCATCGGCGCGCCGGAGGTCTATGGCACCGACCGCGTGTTTGCGTACGTGCGCCTGAAGAGCACCGCGGACCCGAGTCTGGACGCGAAGGTCGCGGCTCTCCAGGCGGCCGGCCATCCCGTGGTTTCGATCGAGATCGAGGACCTTTACGAGATATTCGGCCAGTTCTTCACATGGGAGATTGCTACTGCGGTGGCTGGCTCCGTGATGGGCATCAATCCCTTCAATCAGCCGGACGTGGAGTCGGCGAAGATTGAAACCCGCGCCCTTACCAACGAGTACGAGAAGACAGGCAGGCTGCCGGAGCGTAAGCCGGTGCTGTCGGAGTCTGGAATTGAACTCTACGCGACCGACGCCTACGCCGCCGAGCTGCGGGCCGCTGCGCCCACCGATACGCTGACCGGATTTCTGCGCGCACACCTCGACCGGCTGCGTCCCGGCGACTACTTTGCGGCGCTGGCGTTTTTGCCCATGTTTCCCGAGCACGAGGCGGCGATCCAGGTGCTGCGGCACAAGGTGCGCGACCAGAAGCGCGTGGCCACCTGCCTTGGATTTGGACCGCGATTCCTGCACTCGACCGGGCAGGATTACAAGGGAGGCCCAAACACCGGCGTCTTTTTGCAGATCACCGCAAAACACGCCGACGACGTGGACATTCCGGGTCAGCAGTACACCTTCGGCGTGGTGATCGACGCCCAGGCGGCCGGGGACTTGGCGGTGCTGGAGTCGCGCGGACGGCGCGCCCTGCGGGTGCACCTGGGGGCCGATGTGGCTGCGGGATTGAATACGCTGAATGCGGCGGTTGCGGCAGCGCTGGGGTAGTACTGCAGTTGCGCTTCGCTGGGATGCCGCAAAAGGACAAGGGGCCCGGGCCTAAAGGCCCCTGCTCTCTCCGAAAAGGCCCATCTGCGAATGTGGTATCAGGGTGGTATCCCACCCATTCCGCAAAAAGCGCGGAATGGATGGGGCACCCGTCGACGAGCGGAGTTAGCGGCGTTGGCGGAGCTAGCGGGATAGAGCGTGTTTCATAAAGGGTGCGGCGGGCAAGCGCAAATGCCACAGGGGTTAAAACCCCGCAATTCTCTCGTACTTTGCGGCACGACTGAAGTCGTGCCCTTTCACGAAACCATTTATGAAACATGCTTTGGGCAACTTTTTCCTGAAAGCCGGGTTCTACCGGGTAACAGGCTCGGTGCGGGGCTCGTCTAATGCATTGAGCCGCTGAGAAAGGCTTTGCATGCCGTTTTCCCCGCGAGATTTCTCCGGGTTGAGAGCGGCCGCTGCATCCGAGGAGAGATGGCAATGAACCGTACGGCAATGAATCGTACCTGGCTCGAGAAATTGCTTCAACAGCTCATGGCATTCGCCGGAGTGGCCGTGCTGTCGACTGTGGTTGCGCTGGCGCAGGATGCCGGCGCGGCGGGAGGGCCATCGCAAGGCCAGCCTTCCGCGCAGCAACCCGCGGCGCAAGCGGGACCGCGCACCGATGGACAGATTGAGATGGACGTGGTGAATGCGCTGGACGCTTCGGCGGCTCTCAAGAACGATCTGATCACGGCGGCCACCATCCAGAGCGAGGTGACGCTGTCGGGAACAGTTTCGAGCGATGCGTCGAGGCAGCTGGCCGAGTCGATCGCGGCGCACGTGAATGGCGTGACCAAGGTGCACAACAATTTGACGGTCGGCAATCCCGGGGCCGACGCGCAGAACATGGAGCCCGCGCCGGATACGGAGGATATGCCCGACACCGAGCAAGGGCAGCAGGGGCAGACGCAGCAGGGAATGGCCGGCCCGCAGTCGCCGGGAATGGCTCCCGACCAGAATCCGAACCAGCCTCAAAACGAGAGCCAGGCTCCGGTGACGCCGCCTTATCCGCAACAGGGCGGGAATCCCTCGTATCCGTCGGCTCCGCCGCAACGGCCGCAGTACCAGAGACCGCAATACGCGCAGGCTCCGCCGCAGTATGGGCCGCAGTACGGGCCTCAAAATGGGCCTGGCCCGGCAGCGCCGCAGTACACGCCGGCCACGGGTCCCGTGACGCTGACGGCGGGAACGCTGCTCCAGCTTCGCACCAGCGAGATGGTGGATAGCAAGCACGCCAAGGATGGTCAGCCGGTCCAGTTCGTGGTGATTCAGGACGTAACCATGGGCGGCTATCTGGCTATTCCGCGCGGCGCAGTGGTGCACGGTGTCGTCTCAGAGAGCAAGAACGTCGGCTCCGGCCAGATGTCGGGCAGCTCGACTTTGGCGCTCACTCTCACCTCGCTCGACCTGGGCGGACGCAACTATCCGCTGCAGACTGATCAGTTCAAAGTAAAGGCCCCGAACAAGGCCGGCCAGACGGTGGGCAGCGCCTTGACCGGGGGGGTGTTCGGCACCATTATTGGCTGCGCGGTGGGCCGCGGGGCGGGTTGCGCCATAGTTGCCGGCACGGCGGTGGGGGCGGCTTCACCCGGCGCCAGAGCGTGGATACCTGCCGAAGCCCTCGTCACCTTCCACCTGGCCGCGCCGCTGACGGTCCAACCCGTGAGCCCGCAGGAAGCGGCAAGGCTGGCGCAGGGCCTGTATCCCGGTGGGCCCCAGCTCTATCGGCGCTACCCCTACGGATCGCCATATTACGGCTACGGCGGAGGGTACTATGCGTGTCCGCCGCCTTATTACCGGCCCTGGTATATGGAGGGTGGGTTCTATTACTGGCGGTAAAAGGGCAGCTTCCAGCTTTTAGCTCTTAGCCTTTAGCTCGTCGAGGTGGGCGGGCCGAAGTGACGGGGCCGAAAGCAGAGAACAGCGAGCAGCAAATCGGGCGTCCGCCCTGGCGGATGCCCGATTTGCATTGAGGCTCACGCAACCCAGAGCACGCGATTCGCCATGTGCCGTCGTCTATAATGGCAGAGTCGCAATTCAGCAAGAACTGCGCATTTGAGACCGTTCGGAGCGCGGCGGAACTTGCCGCTGTCGCCCGAAGATTCTGGGCGAATGCGCGTAGAGAGTTGAAGGTCCTGATTTATCCATGATTCGTTTCCTGCAATCGGACAATCGCATTACCAAAGCTTTGTTTGTGGTCGTGATCGGCGCGGCATCGGTGGCCATGGTGGTCTACCTAATCCCTGGACTGACCGGCGCCGGCGGCTCTGCGCCCGATACTTACGCCGTGGTCTATCCCCACTGGTACAGCAAGATTTTGTCTTCGGGTGAATCGATTACCGAAACCCGAGTGCAGCAACTCACCGAAACCCAGTTGCGCCAACGCAACCCGCAGTACGCCGATAACCCGATGATCGTGAAGATCTTCGAGCAGCAGGTGGGCCAGCAACTGGTGCAGGAGACGGTACTGTTGCAGGAAGCGCACAAGCTGGGCATCCTGGCCACAAAGGATGACGTGCTCCACTACCTGCGCACCGGTCCCACGGGCCAGGTGCTTTATCCCGGCGGCACATTCATCGGCCCCCAGGCCTACCGGCAACTGGTGGACGACCGGCTGCACATCTCCGTGGACGAGTTTGAGAGGCAGATCAAGGATCAGATCGAGATCCAACGGCTGCAGGCGCTGGTGACCGCGGGCGTGACGGTGAGCGACCAGGAGGTCCGCGAGGCCTACCTTAAACAGAACGTCAAGATCAAGTTCGATTACGCGGTGATTTCGGCCGACGATCTGCGCAAGACCATCAATCCCACTGACAGTGAACTTGAGGCGTTCTTCAAGCAGAATGCCGCGCACTACGCGAAGGGGGTGCCCGAGCAGCGCAAGATCACCTACTTCGCGTTCACGCAGGATCAGATTCCGGGCGGCGTTGCGCAGCCCACGCAGCAGCAGATCCAGCAGTATTACAACGATCATGTGAGCGACTACGCAGTTCCCGATCAGGCCAAGTCGCGGCACATTCTGATCATGGTGCCGCCGGGCGCCGACGTGAAGACCGATGCCGCGGCCAAGGCCAAGGCGGAGAGCGTTCTGAAGCAGCTTCAGGCCGGCGGAAGCTGGACCGAGCTGGCCAAGAAATACTCCGAAGACCCAGGAAGCAAGAATGCCGGCGGCGAGCTGGGCTTTATGAACAAGAGTTCGCAACTGGTTCCGGAGTTTAAGAACGCGCTCTTCACGCAGAAGGTCGGCGACATTGCCATTGTGAAGAGCAGCTACGGCTATCACATTATCCAGGTGGAGGAGCGGCAAGCGGCGCACACCGCGCAGTTGACCGACGTGCAGCCCAACACGCAGAGTGGCTCATTGCAAGAAACGCCAACCGTCACTGTGGAACAAACCATCAAGGAAGCGCTCACTCGCGACGATTTGGCCCAGGCGGAATCGCGCTTTGCGCAGCAGTTGACCACTGAGGCCAACCAGAACGGGCTGGAGAAGACAGCGGCGGCGCATCACCTCCAGGTGGTGACCACCGATCCGGTGAGCCAAAACGGCGTGATTGCCGCCTTGCCCGACGCCGCGGAGCTTTTGTCGAAGGCCTTTGCGGCCAAGCAGGGCGATCCGCCGCAATCGGCGTCCACGGGCGAGGGCTACGCCATCTTCCAGGTGACGGGCGTTGTGGCCGCTCACGCGCCGGCATTTGCCGATTGGAAGGCGCACGTGCTCGACGACTACCGCGAGGAGCGGTTGCCGGTCCTGCTGAACGAGAAGACCAAAGACTTGGCCGACAAAGCGAAGTCGATGAATGATCTTGCCAAAGCGGCCAAGGCCGTGGGCGCAACCGTGAAGACCAGCGACCTGGTGAGCCCCTCCGGGCAGGTGCCGGATTTCGGCGCCGTTGGCCAGGTGGCTCCGCAACTCTTTGAGATGAGCGCCGGCACGATCAGCGGCCCTATCGACGCTGGACGCACAGGCGTGGTGGCGAAGATCCTCGACAGGCAGGAGCCCACCGCCGACGAGATCGCAGCGAACTTCGACCGCACGCGGGAGGAGATACTCGACCAGAAGCGCGGCGAGGCCTTCCAGATCTTCGTCAGCGGCGTGATGAACGACTACCGGAAGCACAAGCTGATCGTCGTGAACGCCAAGGCGCAGCAAACGCCGGCGATGTAAGAGCGGCACGATCCAGAATCAAAACAGAAAGGCCCGCAGCCATCGAGGTTGCGGGCTTTTTTGCATCTGCTGGGTTTTGCTTACCGCAGGCCCGCGGTTGCAACAGGCAAGCCCGTCGTGGGCCAGTGGTCCGGTTGCGCATCGAGATTCGGGGCGACCGAGACCGCACCAAATGTTGCCGGAGCTACCGTCACGTTCCAACCATCGAGCACGACGAGCGGATCCTCACCCTGGAAGCTGCTTTCGGCGGCCTCGATCTCGATTGTCTTCGTCTCGTTGGGGGCCAGCGAGACGTAGTTGTCGCTATAGAAGACTGGCAGCACACGTTCGCCGGATTCGCGGCGCAGTTGCACGTGCGCCATCAGCGCAATGCTCTGCGTCGGATTTTGCAGCGTGACCGCAATCAGCCGTTGGCCGGCGATCTTTTCCTCGAGTTCCTCCGCCTTTGCCGTCAGCGTCACCGTCGGCAAGTTGTTGAGTGCCGTCAAATCGTCGGGGTGGTCCGGCGCGCCTTGCCAATAGAAATTACTTGAGAGCAGTTCACCCGCGGCGTTGCGCAGTTCGAGTTCGATGAACCGCGCTGCCGAACTTTGCGCCGGAGAATCGATCGTGCCGAGATTGGTTGCTGCTTCTGCTGCGGCAGTCACCGTTGTCTCGTGCGTATAGGCCAGCGTGCCGTCCAGGTTGTATACGCTCAGGTGCGCCACTAGCCCCGTCAGCGCCTGCGGCGAGTTGTTGATGACCTGCACCTGCCCGCTGGCCTCATTGAGCTGGATGTGCACCATCTCCGAGGCGCGCATCACGGCGAAATACGAGGCCATGGGCTCGAGATCGTAGTGGTAGAGCTGCCAGACGAAACTTGGCTGCGCGGGATTGCTCATCCAGGTGATGACGGCCGTGGCGGGATGGAAGAGTTGGGCGTTGCGCCCCTCGTACATGGCGCGGAAGGCCTCGTAGTTTGCCAGTTGCGCCTTGCGCACAAAATCGGCGAGATTGGCAAGCTTGCCGTAGCGCGCGGCGACGATGCCGGGGTACAAATCGCCATGTTGATTGCCTTTGGCCATGTCGTGCGCGGACCAGTCGTCGTCGCTTGTCTCCCAATCCCTTTGGGGCATCATGCCGTGAATGGATTCGAGTGTGGGCACGCTCATGCTGCCGGTTTCGGTCTTGAAGTAGTCGTCGGTAATTTTGTAAAACTCGCGCGGGGCGCGCCAGGAATATGGCCCGCCGGAGCGCACGCCAGCGCCGTCGGTCGAGCTCGGCTGATAGCGGCGCGTGGGCTCGATCTCGGCGAGCAACTTGCGCAACGCGGCGTCGATCGCGGGCGGCGGATAGCCCTCGTTGCGCCCGCACCACAACGCGATTGAAGGATGATTGCGGAAGCGCAGCACCTTGTCGCGCACGTTGGCCACGTAGGTGTCGAGATCGGTGGGGTCGGGGCCGTCGGAAGGATTGGGTTGGAAGAACTCATCCCAAACCAGAATCCCGTATTTGTCGCATAGCTCGTAGAAATCCTCACCCGTGCTCTGGCCCACCCAATTGCGAATCAGGTTCAGGTGCGCCAGTTGATGCAGATGAATCTCGGCGTCGAGCCGCTCGCGCGGAATCCGCTTCATGGCTTCGTCGAGCCCCCAGTCGCCGCCGCGAATGAAGATGGGCACGCCGTTGACCGAGATGGTCAGTGTATCCGCGCCCGGCACCGCGTAGGTGATTTTGCGAATGCCGAAATCGACGTCCTCAATGTCGCTGGTGGCGTGGCCGATGCGGAACGCGAGGTGCAGCCGGTACATCTCCTGCGCCCCATAACCATTTGGCCACCACAGGCGCGGATGGGCGATGTGCAACGCCGGTGTGTTTTTGGCGTCGAAGACGATGGTTTGCGTGCTGTGCGGCGCGAGTTCCACCTGCCGCTCGAAGAAGATGTTCTCGATGGTTCCCTGGACCAGGCCGGTCTGGGGCGCGTCGCTCACGTTTTCGACTGTCGCTTGCACCGTAATGTCGGAAGAGTCGGTGCGCGGCAGCGGCAGGTCGGTTTCGACCAGCGGATTCTTGAGAACGACCGGTCCCGTAGCCGACAGAAACACCTTCTGCCAGATGCCGGTGTCGCGATCGCGCACCGGGTTCAGCCAGTCCCAGCCGATGGTGGAAAGGAAGGTGGGTCCGTCGATCGCCGAGATGCCGCCGTTCGTGCCCACGCCGTCACGGAGCGTGTGCTCGTGCGGAACGCCGGGATGCGGCTGGGGCGCGACCAGCACCGCAACCACTGCCAGCTTGCCAGGCTTGACCTGCGCAGTGATGTCGAAGACGCCGCGGATAAATGCGCCGCGAATCTTTCCCACCTGGATGCCGTTCACCCACACGTCCGCGGAATAATTAATGCCGTCGAAGTTCAGCCACACACGATGGTTTTGATAATTGCGCGGCACGCGAATCACGGTCCGGTACCAGTACGAAGTGTGGCAGAGGCTCTCGGGAACGATCTCGGGGCGGTCGTTCTCGCCGTAGAGCGGCTCAGGATAGACGCGATCGTTGACCAGCGAAGTGAGCACCGTGCCCGGCACCGTGGCCGCGTACCAGCCGCGCGCGTCAAAGTCCGCGCTCGCCACCTCAGCGCCTGTTTGCGGCGCCTTGGCTACGTCCTGGAGCTTCCAACCGCTCGAGAGCGTGATGGGTTGTGGCGCGCTGGCAGCGGCGGCGAACGAAGACGAAAGCACACCCAGAAACGATGTGAAAAAAAGAAGGCAAAGCCGGCAATGATGGAGATGCAACGGAATGCTCCTTCGGTTTCGGAGTCGCGAAACATTGCGTTGGGAACGCGCATTTCAGTTTCTCAGATCGGACCACATTCCGCACCACCCGCGCGCACCGGGCATAATGAGAAGATGCAATTCCAGCGTTCTTCGGGAGTCCTGCTGCACATCGCTTCGCTGCCTTCGCTTGGCGGTATCGGCGATCTGGGTCCGGCCGCGCACGAGTTTCTCGGCTTTCTCAAGCGCGCCAAACAGCACATCTGGCAAGTTCTGCCCCTCGGTCCCACGGGATTCGGCAACTCGCCCTACGCCAGTACGTCCGCCTTTGCCGGCAATCCCGCGTTCATCAGTCTGGAAGTGCTTCGCGACTGGGGCTGGATTGCCGCAGATCGCATTGCGGCTTTGCCTACAGGCTCCGGCGCCATCGATTTTGACCGAGTGGAGAAGCAAAAACTCCCGCTGCTCCGCGAGGCTGCCGGCAACTTTCTCGATCGCGCGCTGGATGAGGCCGCGCTCGCCGGGCAGGATGCGGACGGCGAGAATGGGAAAGACCAATGGGCGGATTTTGAAGCGTTTTGCCGCGACCAGGCCGCTTGGCTCGACGATTACGCGCTCTACGCCGTGCTGCGCCGCACATTTTCGACCGGCGCGTGGACGGAATGGCCTGAGCCGCTCGGCCGCCGCGATCCGCAGGCGCTTGCCCAGGCGGCCGCCGATCACTCCCGCGAGCGCATGATCGAGCAGGTGCTGCAATTTGCCTTTGCGCGGCAGTGGGCCACTTTGCAACGGGCCGCCGAGGACAGCGGCATTCGGATTTTGGGCGATGTGGCCATCTTTGTGAACATGGATTCGGCCGACGTCTGGGTTCATCCCGAAATCTTCGAACTCGACAGGGATCTGAAACCGATCCGCGTGGCCGGTGTGCCGCCGGACTACTTTTCCCGGACCGGCCAGCGCTGGGGCAATCCGCTCTATCGCTGGGATGTGTTGGCAAAAGGCGGTTTCGCCTGGTGGATCGAGCGCATTCGCCGCGCCGTCCAGATCTACGACATCGTGCGGCTGGACCACTTCCGCGGCTTCGAAGCCTACTGGGCGATCCCCGCCAGCGAAAAGACTGCCGTCAAAGGCGAGTGGATCAAAGCGCCGGGGCTTGAGCTCTTCCGCGCGCTCGAAGCGGCGCTGGGACCGCTGCCTTTGGTCGCCGAAGACCTGGGGCTGATCACTCCGGAAGTGGAAGCGCTGCGCCTGGAATTGGGCCTGCCGGGCATGAAGGTGCTGCAATTCGGATTCAGCGACAAAGGCGCGCACACCCACCTGCCGCAGCAGTTTGTGCCCGCAACGGTGGCCTATACCGGCACCCACGACAACGACACCACGCAAGGCTGGTGGAACGCGGCGAGCAAGAAGGAACGCGCCGCTGTGGAAGCGCTGGTTGGCCCCGTCAACAACAGGCCCGTCTGGCCGTTGATCCGCGCGCTTGAGGGAAGCGTGGCAGAGATTGCCATTGCGCCGGCTCAGGACCTGCTCGAACTCGGCTCCGAGGCGCGCATGAACACACCCGCGGTAGCTGAGGGTAACTGGAGTTGGCGCGCTCCCAATGATTGCTGGACAAAAGAGTTGGCGGATAGATTGGCGGCGCTGGCCGAAGTGACGGACCGCGACAACGACCCGATGGACAGAGCGCAGACCAGGGAATAGATGCGCAAAGCGCGCCCAATTTTATGCAGTCCTTTGGGCGACAAAATATTATTGTTTTGGAACCGCCGCCCATGCTATATTCCAGTCGAGTTGTAGAAAACCCCGCTTGAGGTCACTTCTGACATGATGCGAAATATTCTCCGTGTGCTCACACTCACGATGCTCAGCTTGACCGTTGCCTTAACGCAGGCTCATGCCAGCCTCCTGCTGGATCTCACTGGCGGCGGCGCTCCGGTGCCCTGTGGCAATTGCGGCGACAATGGGACGACTTTCGGATGGTCTTTTGCTGTCACGAGCCCCATTACGGTAGATGCGATTGGAGTCTGGGATGCGGGTTCAGCGCCGCTGGGAACCTCGACAGAAGCTGGTATCTGGGACGCTTCAGGCAACCTTCTGGGAAGCGCAACCATTTCCGATGGCAGCATTCCAGTTTCGTCGGCCGACTTGGATGGCCGGTGGCTATTTGAAAACATCAGTCCCATTACCCTCGCAGCGGGCGACTATGACATCGGCATGGTGGCTTTTGATTCCGCGCCCTTGGCTCAGACCAACGCATTGTTTGAGACCATACCGGGGGTGACGCTTCTGGGTGGAGCGCAGGGACCAGATAATGGCGGGTTTAGTAACGATTCCGCTTCTTTTTCGTTCCCAATTTTTGGCCCCACACTTTCGACAACACCGGTGGCGCCGGTGCCGGAACCCGGTTCCGTTGGCTTGATGGCGGTGGGACTGCTTGCTCTGAGTTTCGGCGCAATGGCGCAGCGGCGTGCGGAAGGCTAAGTTAGCTTTCTCTAGAAGTCTCTAAAGCTACCGTTGGCATTTTTGAACAAGATATAAAATTGTGCGCGGGCGCGATTCTAGTCGCGCCTGCGCTGCGTTTCTACCGCTCCATCCTGCCTTTAAAACGGAATATCTTCGTCGGAGATCTCGGCAGACTGCGCATATTCATCGGTCGCCGCGGGTTGGCGCTGGTCCATGCCTGCGTTGGACGAGGCATTCGATGAGCGGCTTGAACCGCCGCCGTCTTCGCGGCCAGAAAGAAGCGAAATATCGAGGGCGATAATCTCGGTGCGGTATTTCTTGACGCCGGTTTCCTTGTCGTCCCAGCTCCGGGTTTGGATCTTGCCTTCGATGTAGAGCTTGGAACCCTTCTTCACGTAGTCGCGGACGATCTCGGCGAGGCGTTTGAAGGCCACCAGATTGTGCCACTCCGTGCGGTCCTGCCAGTTGCCCTGGGCGTCCTGAAAGCGGTCGCTCGTGGCCAGCGTAAAGTTCGCCACCATGGTGCCGCCGCCCGTGGAACGAATCTCGGGGTCCTTGCCCACGTTTCCCAGAAGAATGACTTTATTAACGCTCTTGGCCATGCTCTTGCTCTCCCTCTCTGGTCCAAAGTATATGTCAGTGGCCAGAAACGCCGCAAAAACCGCGCCGGGGACTCAAGATGGATTGAGCCAGATAAGGCAAACGACGGGCGCTGAACCCCATCAGTCTACTTCTTCCCAATTCACTCATTGAAAAAGGCCCAGGGCCGGGGAGATCAAGATTCCGATCTGGCAAAGGACAGCACGCGGCTGGAGCAACCGCTCCGGCCGCGTGCTGTGGGAATCAAGGGAGTTCATGGAGAGCGAATTCGGTGGCCGCGCGAAGCGGTTATGGCGCGACGGCGGTCCAAATATCCATAGTGCTTGCGTTGTCGTCGACCGCGGCCAGCCGGAATGTACCCCAGCCGATGTTATAAGCGGCGACGCCGAATGCGCCGCCGTTGTTGGGATCGATGGCTTGCTCGGCGAGAAAAGTTCCTTCCGGCGTGTACTCCACCAGTTCGCTGGGTTGATTCGGATCGGCGTTTGAGCCATCGCTGTTGGCGACAACCAGATTGCCATCCGGCAGGATGGCGATATCGAGCGGCCCGTGCAGATGCGTGGTGTCCTCGACGAGCAGAGTCGGCGTCACGGCTGAAGTGGCCTTGGTTGCGCCGGTAATTTCGTAGATCGCATTATCGGTCGACGATGCAACATAAAGCGTGTCGTTTGAGGCGCTGTAGGCCATGCCGGATGGTCCGAGCACGATGGCGGCCGGGTCTGTCCGGTGATTGAAACCGTCAGCCAGAACCATTACGGAGGCGGAGAGGCTGGAGGCTGTGTAACCGATGGTGAAGCGCGAGATCACGCCGCTCAAAACATTGGAGACAAAAACCTGCGCGGTGCCAGTGACGCCGTTGCCGGTATCGTGAATCGCCATTCCCCAGGGGCCGTCGACGTTTGCGGGAACGTTACCGATCGTTCCCAGAAACTGTCCGCTGCTGCCCAGGACGGAAAGGCTGCCGGGCCCGATAGTGGCGGGTGTGCCATCGGCCGTGGGCAGATTGCCCACGAGCACAATACCGTTGCTGAGCACGCCCAGCGCGGCTGTGAGTCCACGTTGATTGGCCGAAGCGGTAAAGAATGTTGAAGTGTTGCCGGCCTTGTCTACGCGGACGATTGTGGTTCCCGTGCCCTGAAGGTTTTCGGAGTTGTTGAAGTTTGAAACCAGGATGTTGCCGGGCTGCAGGACGCCGGTCTTGGGTGTGGTGCTGGGCGCGAAGGCAACGCCGTACGGGTTGAGATCGCCGTTGAATGGAATCGTAGAAACCGATGGTGGTAAGAGCGGGAAGATGCTCTGGGTGACCTGCGCGGATGCAGGGGCGGCGGTCGAGACCAAACCGACGAGCGCGACGACACCGGCGCCGAGCAGCGGGCGCAGCACACGCGCTTTCCTCGCGAAGAAAACCAGGAGAAGCAGACCGCTTCCCATCAAGAGCAACGAGGCCGGCTCCGGCGTGGTTGCGACGTTCACCGCGATGTTATCGATGGCAAAGGCGGGCGCATCCGAGCCAATCTCGAGGGCATTGAAATTCACGCCGCTCAAGGAAACCTCACCCTCGGGGAAGGTGAATCCGGGCAGGAACGATCCGAAGGAGAATGCCTCTCCGACAGGAGAGCCGTTGTCGAAGGCTATGAGGCCGAAGAGCGATGGCGTGGTGAAATCCTCGGTCGCAAAATCCAAATTGATCGAATTGAGAGTCTGGCTGAACTCCACGCCGAGAAAGAGATTGCTTTCCCCTGCTGGTCCCGGATCGCCGAGCACATTGCCGGTGAGAGTGTCGAAGATGCTGGGTACTACCTCGAAGCCGCCGGGATCGACGTTGCTGAAGAAGGTTGCCGAGAGGCCGCCGACGGTGTCGGTGAATGTGGTGGAGGTTCCCTGAGTGTCGGTGTCGAAGTTGAACACAGTCGATGCACTTGCAGGAACGCAAAGGCACGCGGAGGCCATTGCGAAGGCCAGCAGTTTGAGCTTGGTGGGGATCATTTTATGAACTCCTTTATCCTGTTAAGCGACAGCGGAATAGAAATTCCCTCATCGATGTCATTTTTTTCGAGTGCGCCGCGTGGTTTTCTGGTTTGGCGGCGGCAATCCATTGAGAATGCGTCTGAGAAGTGCCGGATTAATTAACGGGAAATCGAAGATCCAATTAGGTTTAACGAGATTCGGAGACCGCCTGCGCTATAATTTTTCTTAACGGGCAGCGGAGATGCTGCTTCTTCATCCCCATCTCTACCAGCGCAGAAAATGCACTCCCCGGAAGCTCCGGCTCCGCGGGCGGGACAGACGCCACCCAAGACTCGGCTCGGCACGCCGGACAGGAGTTGGCAGCATGGAGATTGCTCCAGGTAGCTCCCCGATGACGCAGCTTCTCAAGCAATGGAGCGGCGGCGACAAGTCCGCCCTGGACAAGCTCATGCCGGTGGTCTACGAGCAGCTACACAGGCAGGCATCGAGATGTTTGCGCTCGGAGCGGCCCAATCACACTCTTTCCGCCACTGCCCTGGTTCACGAAGCCTATCTGCGGCTGATCGATGTCGACGTGGCCTGGGAGGATCGCATCCACTTCTTTGCGGTCTCTGCCCGCCTGCTGCGCCGCATTCTGGTGGACCACGCCAAGGCGAGCATGCGCCAGAAAAGAGGCGGGGGCGTAGAGGTGATCCCGCTCGACGAGGCCATCGTCGTCGGCCCTGACTCGACTGCTGGCCTTCTGGAGTTAGATACGGCTTTGGAACGTCTTGCCGCGCAGGACCAGCGCAAGTGCGAAGTTGTGGAACTGCTCTGTTTCGGCGGACTGACCTATGACGAGACCGCTGCCGCGCTGAAGATTTCGCCGGCAACCGTCCATCGCGAAATCAAGCTGGCCAAGGCATGGCTCCATCGCGAACTCGCAAGAGGCGCCGCATAAATGCTCCACTCGCCGCAACGCTGGAAGCAGATCGAGAGTCTCTTTCACGAAAGCCTGACTGTGCCCGCTGCGTTGCGCGCTGGCTTTCTCGAAGAGCGATGCGCCGGCGATGCCGCGTTGCAAACCGAGGTCGAGACGCTGCTCGAATTCGAAGCTGCGCCGATGGATCTGATCGAGCAACCGGTGATCAACGCAGCTCATGACTTTGCCACCGGATCGGCAGGCCGGCGCGTCTCACGCGGCGATGTCATCGGCCACTATGAGATTGTCTCCTTCATTGGCGCGGGCGGCATGGGCCAGGTTTACCTCGCGCAGGACACGATGCTTGGGCGGAAGGTGGCGCTGAAGGTTCTTGTCCCCGCGCTGGCGAACGATGAACGCGGATTGCAGCGCTTCGAAAAGGAGGCCCGCGCCGCCTCGGCCCTCAACCATCCAAATATTCTGACGATCTATGAGTTCGGGCAGGTCGATCGGCTTCATTTCATTGCTTCGGAGTATGTCGACGGACCCACGCTGCGCCAGATGCTGACGGGCCACGGCTTGCCTCTGGAAACTGCAATCGATATCGCCCTGCAGATCTCGAAGGCGCTCGAGGCCGCGCATGCTTCGGGGATCGTCCATCGCGATATCAAGCCGGAAAACATCATGGTCCGCGGCGACGGGCTGGTCAAGGTGCTCGATTTCGGCATCGTCAAGCTGATTGAATCGCAGTCGCGGCCAGCAACGATGCTCACGGTACCCCTCTCCATCAGTCAGGAAGGTCTGGTTATCGGTTCGGCCAGATACATGTCTCCCGAGCAGGCTCGCGGGCTCGAGGTCGATCCGAGAAGCGACATCTTCAGCCTTGGCGCAGTCCTCTACGAGATGATCGCCGGCAAGGCCGCATTCGATGGCGCAACCATCAGCGATGTGATTGCCGAGATCCTGAAAGGAACTCCCGAGAGTCTCGGCGAAATCGCCCCGGAGACACCCGCGGAACTTCAGGAGATCGTTGGCAAGGCGACGATTAAAGATTGCGAGTCACGTTATCAAACCGCGAAGGAGATGGCCGACGATCTTGCGTCGACCGCCATTGCGCTCCAGGCCGGACACCCGAACGCCACGGGGAACAGTACGATGGAGCCGCGGCCGGCAACGCGGTATGCGGTGCGGACCGTCGGGATTCGACTGGCTGCCAACGCCAATGCTAAGAAGCCGGGGGTCCGCTTTGGCTGGCTAGGGCTGCGAACCCGGTGGTTCGCCATTGCGGCGCTTGCGCTGGCGGTCGCAGCGGTAGCCCTGTTTCTGCGCTCCGGGAATCCGACTTTGCCTGGCGCACAGACGCACGCCCATACGCTGGCTATTTTGCCCTTCCGCAACCTGCGCCAGGATTCGTCGCTCAACTATCTGGGATTCTCGCTCTCTGACGCGGTCATCACCAACCTCGGATCCGTCGCATCGCTCACGGTGCGGCCGTCCTCCTCCATAGAATGCTACCGCAATCAGGACGTCGACCCCATAAAAGCTGGTCACGATCTCGACGCGGACACGGTGCTTACCGGCAGCTTCATCCGCGACGGCGACAATTTGCGAATCACCACACAATTGGTCGACGTAAAGTCAGACAAGATCCTGTGGCAGGACTTGATCGACGTAAAGTTCGACAGGCTTCTTACGGTCCAGGATCGGGTTTCACGCAAGATCGTTGAAGGACTGCAACTTCATCTCACGCCCGCCGAAGCTCAAACGCTTTCTCCGGAGAGGCCCGTCAATCAGCAGGCCTACGAAGACTATCTGCGCGGCATCGATCTTTATTCCATGAACGATTTTGGCGCCGCCATCGCGATGCTGGAGAAATCCGCCGCCATCGATCCGAATTATGCATTGACCTGGGCGCATCTGGGCAAGGCATATACCACCAGCGCGACCCTCCGCATGGGCGGGCGCGAGCAATACGACAAGGCGCAAGCTGCGTATCTGAAGGCCATCGCCCTCAACCCAAAACTGCCCGAGCCGCGTATTTACATGGCGAACATGCTCACCGATACCGGCAGGGTTGAGCAGGCTGTGCCGCTCTTGCGTACGGCCCTCGAAACCAGCCCCAATAACGCTGAATTGCATTGGGAGCTCGGCTATGCCTACCGCTTCGCTGGAATGCTGCCGGAGTCAGTTGCCGAATGCGAGCGGGCCCGCCAGATCGATCCGGAAGTCAAAATCAACAGCTCGGCGATGAACAGTTATCTCTATCTGGGCGAGTACGACAAGTTTTTGAAGAGCCTGCCCGACGGCGACTCGGCGTACATTCTCTTTTATCGCGGCTTTGGCGAATACTACCTGCACCACGCCGAGCAGGCGGTCCGGGATTTTGACCGCGCGTATGCTATGGAGCCTTCGCTGCTTCCGGCGCGAGTTGGGAAGGCGCTCAGCGATCTGAATGCGGGACGGAAGGCCGATGCAATCGACCTGCTGCATCGAACGTGGAACGAAATGGAGGACCGAGGTGTCAGCGACGCCGAGAGCATGTACAAAGTGACGCAGGCGTTCGCCGTGGCGGGCGACAAGCAAGCAGCGCTCCATAGTCTAAGCCACACCATCGACGGCGGGTTCTTTTGCTACGCATGCTTTGCCACGGACCCGCTCCTATCCAGTCTGCGCGATGACCCGGAGTTTCAAAGGCTCAAGGATCTGGCCCGGCATCGGCAGGATGAATTCAAGTCGCGGTTCTTTTAGGCAAGACCGGGTGCAATTGGAATTGTGGAAACTATAGATGGATTAACCCGCGCTGCAATGCGGTCACAACAGCCTGCGTACGATCGCTCACGTTGAGGCGCATGAGAATGACGCTGACGTGGCACTTGACAGTGGACTCCGTAATGCCGAGTTCGGAAGCGATCTCTTTGTTGCTTTTGCCGTGGACGATGAGATCGAGGACCTCGCGCTCGCGGGCGCTGAGATTGGAGTTGGGGATGCGCGAGTTGAGTGCGCGGGTGACGGGCTGTGGCAGAAAACGGCCGCCACCATGGACGCGCCGCAGGGCGCCGATCAGAGCCTCGTGGGGCATTCCCTTGACGATGTAGCTGCGCGCCCCAGCTTGGAGCGCCTGATGAATGTCCTCGTCGCCCTCGTAAGTGGTGAGCACGACAAATCTGGCGTCGCGATGGCGGGCCATCACGGAACGGATGGCGTCGACGCCGCTCATTCCGGGCAGGCGCAGATCCATGAGCGTGATGTCGGGATGAAGCTTCTCGAAGAGTTCGACGGCCTCCTCGCCGCTGCCGGCCTGGGCCACAACTGTCATATCCGGCGTGGCATCGATAATGGCTGCAATGCCGACACGCATGATGGGGTGATCGTCGACAATCAGCACTTTGATCTTTGCCGCTTCCTTCATGCCGGTTTCTTTGCCCACCGCCGGTTCGTTCATCGGCTGCCTCCAGTCTAGCTCCGCTAACTCCCCAACTCCGCTTGCTAAGGAGGGTCGAAGGCCGTGATGACCGGGAGCACGTTGCCATCTTTATCGAAGAAGCTGCGAGCGCCGAGCGGCCCTTCCGCGGCGGGCTCCCACCAAAAGACGCCCTGACCGAGCCCGTTGGGGATGCCGCGAACCGCCGCGTTGAGGGCGCGAAGAAATTCTAGCTGTCCCTCGGGAGTCTCGGGGAAGCCGGCTTTTTTCGCGGTCATGGCGCCTGGCGCCCAGTTGTATGCAGTCTCGACCACGACGATCGGGAGACGATAGCGCAGGGCAAGGTCGCGCAGGTTGCCACGCAGATTCTCCAGATTGCCGTGCCAGAAGGGATAGTAAGAGAGCCCGATTACGTCGAAGGGAACGTGGTGCGCGATGAGGTTGTCGTAGAACCATACAGCCGCGTCGTAGTCTCCGCTGCGCTCAATGTGGATCATGATGCGGGGAGTGGGTGCGACGCCGCGCCCGGTATTTACGCCCGCGATTCCCGCCTTGAGCAAATCGGCGAAGTTGTCCCAGTTGTCGGGCAGTTTGCCGTCGGGCCACAACATGCCGTCGGTGACTTCGTTGCCCACCTGCACCATATCGGGCATCAGGCCCTGCGCGGCGAAGGCGGCAATGGTGTCGCGAGTGTAAAGGAAAACCTGCTCGACCAACTGCTTGTGCTTGAGCTTGCTCCATTCCGCCGGCGTGGACTGCTTGGCGGGATCGGCCCAACTGTCGGAGTAGTGCAGATCGAGCAGAATGCGGAAGCCCAGGGCCTTGGCGCGGCGGGCGAGGGCCAGCGTGTAGGCGAGATCGTTGGGGAGCCTGTCCGGCGCGGCATTGGGCGAGTGAAAGATGCGCAGCCGCACCCAGTTGTAGTGGTGCTCGCGCAGTAAAAGCAGCACGTCGATGGGCTGGCCGTTTTCCTTGAAGACCACGCCATTCTGCTCGCATTGAGCGAGGAAGGAGACATCGGCGCCATTGGCGTAAGTTTGGGCGAGCGCGGGCCGGGAGCAGATAAGCGCCAGAGAGAAGACGATGATAAGAGCCAAGGTTGCGCGCAAGGCGATGGTTGAGGCGCGGCGTGTCCGCCGGATGGACTGAGGCTTATCTCCAGCGGCATGGAGGGATACCCGCATGGAAGCGCCCCCGGCGTCCATCGTTACTCCTGGCCCATTTCGATTTCGAGTTGGTACTCGGGAACCAGACGCAGGCTCTCCAGTTTTTCGATCTGGCCGTTTGCGGCGAAATGCGGAGGCCCGGCAAGCTCGAACCCGTTGAGTTCAAAGTAGACGGGCGCATCCTTGCGCAAGGGAAGAATGCTGAGCTCGAAGCTGCCCTGGCCGTTGGGGGCGAGGAAGCGCGCGAGGCCCACCATCCAGGATTTGCCGTTCCAGAAGTCGTCGTCGAGAAGCTTGTGATTCGCCGAGAGCCGAGCCACGTCGCCCTGGTATTTCACTTCGAGAAAGAGCTCACTCACGTCATCGAGAGAGCCAGCGGGAATTGCAATCGACCATTTGGCAGCCTGAGGTAGATCGCCCGCGCCGGGCGCCTGCGCTACCGCATGCGATCGCCAGGTCTGCGCCGGACCGAACTTGACGGGAGGCGCTTCACCGGCGGCCTGAGTCTGCTGGTAGTCAAGCGCGGCATTCCATTTTGGGACCTCGGCTGTAAAGCTGGATGCCAGATCCGTTGTAGCCGCCGGGACGAGCGTCGCATTGGCTTTTAGCGGAACTGGCGTGGGCGGCGTGAGGACGAATTGGAACTGCGGAATGCCGATGGAGCGCAGCCAGATGCAAAAAGGCCGCGCATCGGGATCGGCGTCAAAATCCTGGTTCGTGATGAACAGATGATCGCTGCCGGCGATGCGCACCTTCCAGGCGTCTTCGGCTTCCTGCAGCGTGAGTACGACGAGACGCAGGGATGCTCCCTCGGAGGAAACCAGGTCGATCGACGAATTGACGCCGGGCTCGATTCCGGTGACGCAAAGGACGCCGGAATCGGTGGTGGTGTGGCCGCTCGAAGCTTTCACGGTGCGGACGGTCGCTGCATCGAAGGCGAATTCCGGCGCGATGCCGGGCAGCGCTTCGAAGTAGATGGTTTCGATTCCAGAATTCTCAAGGCGGGTGAAGAGTTGCGCGGTGCTGTAGCGCAGCGTGATGCCATCGAGCCGCAGGTTGAAGGGCCAGATGAAATACGCGCCCGAGGGCAGATCGATGGGATGGCGCGGGACTGCGAGTGTGGAGCTGGCGGGCGCGATGCCGGGCTTGCCGCTTTTACTGGGCAGGCGGATGAGAAATTGCGCGGCCGGGCGCCGGGGCATTGAGGCTCCGCGCACGTAGTTATTGAAGAAGATGAAGCCCGCGTCTCCGCGGGAGCGCACCGCGACGCGCGGAATCGAGAGATCGCTGGAACTACGGGGTTGCGCCTCGGGAGCGTGCACGATCATGGGCGCGAGATCGGCGCCGAAATCGTTGAGAAAGTAGTCGAAAACTTTCAGTTTGCGAAGAGAGACGCGCTCCTGGCCGAATTCGCCGAGCGGCGCCTGAAAGTCATAGGACTTGATGGGCAGATCGTTGGGATAGTCCGTATCCTGCGATTCTTCTAAAGTGGTGAGCGTGCCGTCGGGGTTTTCTCCGCCGTGAAACATGTATGTTCCATAGAGGTTCACGCCTGAGCCGAGCATGACGGGAACCATGGCGGCGATATCGTCGGGCGCGATCACCGGACGGCGATGGTATGTGTCCTCGATGCCCCCGCCGATCTCCGCGGTGAGGTAGGGCAGAGAATCGGATGCAGAGGGCAGAGCGCCGGGCTCGCCACGGTTGCGATCGGCGTTGACATTGGCGGCCACGCGGCTCGAAAAACGGAACGCGTATACTTCGGCGGGCGGGAGCTTGACAATGGAGCCGTCCCAGGGCGCGTCGGGATAGCCGCCGTAGACGGGAATGACCGCGCCTGGAGGCACCACAGCGTTGTCCCAGCCGGTGACGAGATAGAGCGGCACGTCGAGGCCGCTCGCGAGAGCGATTCTTTTCAGCTCGAGAATGTGGGCTGCGCCGGCAAGCGGGCCGCGCCTGGCATACTCGTTTTCAAGCTGGATGCCGATGACGGGACCGCCATCCTTCCACAGCAGCCCCTTGAGCTGTTCGCCGATCTCGGCGTACCAGGTGCGGACCGAGGCGAGATATACGGGATCGTTTTCGCGCGTCGGGCCCTGCTTGAGCACCCAATCGGGCAAGCCGCCGTTGCGCACTTCGGCGTGGTCCCACGGGCCGATGCGCACGATCAGATAGATGCCGTGCTTGGCGCAAAGCTGGGCGAAGGCGCGCAGGTCGCGCTGTCCGCTCCAGTCGAACTGGCCGCGAATCTCCTCGTGATGAATCCAGATCACGTAGGTGGAGATGACATTGACGCCAGCGGCCTTCATCTTGAGGATCTCGTCTTCCCACTGGACGCGCGGGTAACGCGAAAAGTGGAACTCTCCCGACACAGGCAGCCATGGTTTTCCATCGAGAGTGAGGAAACGATTGTTCAGGCCAAGAGTGACGCCGGAGGGATTGGTGGCGGAGCCTGGTTCGTAGCGCGCCGGGCCTGGGTCGAGCCAAGGCTGGCTGGCATCGATGCGAATGGGTGTGGCGACATGATGCGCGGTGGCTTGCGCGTGCACGGAGGCGGCAAGCCAAAGCGTGCTTGCGAAGAGAATCCCTGGAACCGCGCGGGAAAGGAAACCCCAAGACTGAGAGACTTTCGAGATGAGTCGTACATGAGACAACATTGCAGTAGGCTCCGCGCCTGCGGTCCCTCTGGAGCGGGTCTTTCGCGCATCGCATTCGAGAAAGACCACTGTATTCCCCGTGGGAGTCTTTTTGATCCGTCGAAAGTCGGATCGTGCGGCGATTTTCTCGCGGAATTCGTTCGCCAGAGGCCATCTGCTTCGCGGTATACTCGGCAAAACCAGAGCTTGTGTGCACTTCGGAGTTTCTATCAAGGTCGCTGCTCCTCGGTGTCGCATCGACTCTGTCGTTGTGGCTTCGCGATGCTGTAACTCTGGTTTTGCGATGAGCGCCGCCATGCAAAGAGTACGTTCATTCGCCGCCTGGCTCGCGCCGGCCGCCTTTGTCATCGTTGCGCTGCCTTGCGCCGCGGCGCAGGCCGATGCTTTTTCCGGATACACGCGGCATGTGTGGCAGGCATCCGACGGTTTGCCAGAACAAACCGTGCAGGCCTTCGCTCAGACGCGCGACGGCTACCTGTGGATCGGCACCAGCGGCGGACTGGTGCGCTTCGATGGAGTCCATTTCACGGTCTTCGACCGGCAAAACACCCCGGCGCTGCACGAGAACAGCGTCTTTTGCCTGATGGTTTCGCGCGATGGCGCGCTCTGGATCGGCACCGAGGGCGGCGGCATCGCGCGCATGGCCGATGGCCGGTTTCAATCGTGGACGACGAAGGAAGGACTGAGCAGCGACTTTGTGCGCACTCTGTTTCAGGATGCTTCGGGGACTCTATGGGCGGGAACCGACAACGGGCTGATGCAGTTCATGCAGGGCCGCTTTGTGCGCGTGGATGGCACCGCGACGATCCCGCAACTCTCGGTGCATGTCATCAATCAGGATCGCGCCGGCCGGCTCTGGGTGGGAGGGTACCGCCTTGCCTGCATCGAACACGGAGTAGCCCGCATGTATTCGCTCGGCTCCGGATTCGGCCAGAATATGGTCAAGTCCATCACGCAAACCCGCGATGGAACCATGTGGGTAGGCACCGTGGCGGGTCTCGAGTCCATGGCTCCCGGGCAGGATGGCTTCCGGCCGGTGAAAGGCATCGCAAGCACGGTGCGGACCTTGCGGCAAACCGACGACGGCGAGTTATGGATTGGAACCATCGGGCAAGGAGTGTTCCAGTTGCGCGATGGCGAGTCCACACAGATCACGCACGTCACGCACATTCTGGCGCCCGCCGCCCTGCCCAGCAACACGGTGCTCAGCTTCTTTGAAGACAGCGAGCATAATTTCTGGATCGGTACGCAAACGGGCATGCTTCGGCTTACGCGTTCGCCCGTCAACATCGTCGCCTTTCCCACGCCGAGCGATTCCGATTTCGGAACCATCTACCAGGATCGCGATGGCAGCTTTTGGGCCGCATCGGCGCAGCTCTTCCAATGGAAGGACGGCGCGTTCGTTCCCGAAAAGCTGCCCGGACTGAGCGGCGTCCATGTCCGGAATGTTTTTCGGGATCGCTCCGGAGCCTTGTGGCTGGGAACGGATGGCAGCGGCTTGTTTCGGATCGCGGGCGCGCGGACAACGCACTTTTCTACGCTCAACAGCTTCATTCGCGCCATCGTTGAGGCTCACGATGGCAGCATCTGGGTGGGAACCGACGGCGGTCTGAATCACATTGCGATGGAGAATGGGAAACCGACCATTCACTTTTACGATGTCGCCAATGGACTCGTCTACCCAAGCATCCGCGCGCTTTTGATCGATCACGCGGGCGATCTCTGGGTGGGAACGGATCGCGGCGTCAATCACGTGCGCGGCGATTCGTTCCTCAACGATCCTCGGATTGCGCCGCTGGCGCAGATGAAAGTGTGGGCGATCCACGAGGATTCGAGCGGAAGCCTCTGGTTCGGCACTCGCGACAACGGCCTATACCGCCTGCGCGAGGGTAAACTGGCGCACTTTACGGCCGAAGACGGCCTGGCCAGCAACGCCATCTACGAGATTCTCGAAGACGCCGAGGGGCGCATGTGGATGAGCGGGGCGAACGGAATCTCCCTGTTGAACCGGCACGAAATGGATGCGCAGGCCGATTCCCACCCGCGCCATCTGGCATTGACTTTCTACTCTACCGCGGACATGACTGCCAACACAGAGATATACGGCGGCACGCAATCTGCCGGCTTTATCACTGCCGCGGGCGACGTCTGGTTTCCGAGCAATCTCGGTCCCATTCACATTCTGCCTCTGGAGCAGCCGCCGCTGCCGCTGCCGCCGCTCATCATTCAGGAGGTGCTCGCCGATGGCCTGCCGGTTACGATACGCGAACCGGAGGAACTGCGGCCGGGCAACGGACGCCTGGAATTTCGTTTCGCGCCCATCCGGCTCGGCTCGCAGGATGGCTTGCGCTTCCGCTACATGCTCGAAGGTTTCGAGAAAAACTGGAGCACAAGCACCCCAGCGCGCACGGCCGACTACACCAACCTGCCCGCCGGCCGCTACCGCTTTCGCGTCGAGGTCTTTGAAGCCAGCAATGCCAATGTCGTCAGCGAGGCATCCATCGCGATCGTGCAGAGGCCGTACTTTTATCGCACCTGGTGGTTTCTCTCCGCCTGCGTGGCATTGATTGCTGTGCTGGTTTACTTCAGCTATCGATACCGGGTGCGGCAGGTACGGGGCCGGTTCGAAGCGGTTCTGGAGGAGCGGAGCCGCCTGGCGCGTGAGATGCACGACACCGTCATTCAGGGATGCACGGGTGTCTCCGCGGTACTGGAGGCGCTCTCGATGGACGGCGCGAACGGCGGCGCGGACACCAGCCTGATGGATTTTGCGCGCCAGCAACTGCGCGGCATAATCGATGAGGCGCGCGAGGCCATCTGGAATTTGCGCCGGGAGAGCGACGCCGGCAGCCTGGGGGAAAAGCTCGAGAGCATGACCCGGCAGGTGGGCAGCGAGTTCCAGGTGCCGGTTGCGTGGTCGATCAGCGGCACGCCCTTCGCGGTGACCGAGCCCGTGGCGCACGACCTGCTGATGGTGGCCCGCGAGGCCGTCCACAACGCCATGTTGCATGGTCATCCCGCGCACGTGAATGTATCGCTCACCTACAAGGGCGGCGAGCTGCTTCTCGATCTCGCCGACGATGGCTGTGGCTTCAATACGCAGTCAAACGAGAAAGGGAACAGACATCACTTCGGGCTCAAAGGCATGAAAGAGCGAGTGGAGCGGTCAGGCGGAAGGTTCTACCTGACGAGCACGCCAGGGAAAGGCGTGCGCATCGAAGTACGGTTGCCGCGGCGGGGGTGAAAGGGCAGGGAACGGGGACATATTTGTTTGGCGGCGGACAAAACGAAGGCCCGGACATTGCGCCGGGCCTTCGGTGAAGGCGCGAAATCAGAAGGTTAAGCGAAGCGCGCCCTGGAATACACGAGGATGACCGTTCATGCCGCTGATGACGCCAAATGTGCCGACGCCCTGGTCGACGTTGGACGAAGGGTTCGCGAAGTTCGGATGGTTGGTGGCGTTGAAGGCATCCCAGCGGAACTGGAAGGTCATTCCTTCCCTCAGCTCCCAATTCTTCATGATCGATGAATCGATGTTAAAGACGCCCGGTCCCCAGTAGGCATTCTTACTTGTGCTG
>Ga0326727_10006365_pt1 | contig 32497 bp, 27 predicted proteins | sample MB2enrmetagenome_FD_207643 | JGI IMG/M metagenome (GOLD analysis project Ga0326727, IMG submission 207643) | Lab enriched peat soil microbial communities from McLean, Ithaca, NY, United States - MB29MY | ecosystem: Environmental > Terrestrial > Soil > Wetlands > Peat | place: USA: New York...
TCTGGCCCTTCATCGCCGGCTCGGTCTCGACGATCTCCAGCGTCACCCGCGGCGCGAGCTGGATCGCCACCGGCGTCTCGTTGAAGATCGACAGGATGACCTTCATCCCCTCCTGCAGCCATTGCGCCTGGTCGCCGATCACCTCGCTAGGGACCTGCACCTGGTCGTAGGTCTCGGGGTTCATGAAGTGGTGACCGTCGCCGTCGGAATAGAGGAAGTCGTAGGACTTGTCCTCGACGAAGGCCCGCTCGACCTGCTCGGTGGTCTTGAAGCGATCGGTGACCTTCACCCCGTCGGAAAGGCGGCGCATGTCGATCTGGGTCGTCGGCGTGCCCTTGCCGGGATGAAAACTCTCGGCCGACAGGACGACGCAGAGCTGACCGTCCTCCCGCTCGATGATGTTGCCTTTGCGAATCGAGCTTGCGATGACTCTCACGTCGTAAGTCTCCGAACAATTGGCGCGCGACAAAAAGCCGGCGTCGGCGGCCCGTCGCCGCCGGTCGGCGCGAATGAGGCGCGCACCATACCTATTTTAACGCCAAAGGCCAGATGGGAAGGGGGGCGAGCGGCGAAATTCCGCCCGGGGCGGGCCGAGGCGGGGCGGCGCGGCCTCCGCGGTCGCGCCGACAGAGCGCGCCGGCGAGGTCCAGGGTCCGCTGCGCGCAGCGGCGTCGCTTTCGACTAAAGGCTTCGGAAAACCCGCCCCCCTCGCTGGCGCTGGGGCGCGAATCTCATTAGGACAGCTTCGCCTTGACCCCCGCCTCGCCTTTCTGGAGCCGAACCCGCCACGTCGACCGGCGGCCGCGCCTCGCCGCGCGCGCGCGCATCGTCGCGGCGTTGCGCCGCTGGTTCGACGGCGAGGGCTTCCTCGAGGTCGACCCCGCCGCGCTGCAGGTCTCGCCGGGAAACGAGGCGCACCTGCACGCCTTCGCCACCTCGATCGTCGCCCCCGACGGCGGCGCGCGGCCGCTCTACCTCCACACCTCGCCCGAATTCGCGATGAAGAAGCTCGTCGCCGCCGGCGAGCGGCGAATCTTCGCCCTGACCCACGTCTTCCGCAACCGCGAGCGCGGCGCGCTGCACGCGCCGGAGTTCGCGATGCTGGAATGGTATCGCGCCGGCGAGCCGCTGGAGGCGCTGGTCCACGACTGCGCCGAGCTTCTCGCGCTAGCGGCGCGGGAGGCGGGTGCGGAGCGCCTGACGTTCCGCGGCCGCGAGGCCGATCCCTTCGCGCCGCCGGAGCGGCTCTCCCTGCGCAAGGCGTTCCTCGCCTATGCCGGGATCGACCTGTTCGCTTCGCTCTCGGTCGACGGGGGCGGGGCCCCGAACCGCGACCTGCTCGCCCGCCAGGCGACCGAGATCGGCCTGCGCGTCGCTGCGGACGACACCTGGTCGGACGTGTTCAGCCGCGTCCTCTCCGATCGCGTCGAGCCGCGCCTCGGCCTCCGCCGGCCGACCTTCCTCTGCGACTACCCGGTCTCGGAGGCGGCGCTGGCGCGCGTCTCGCCCAGCGATCCGCGCGTCGCCGAGCGCTTCGAGCTTTACGCCTGCGGCGTCGAGCTCGCCAACGCCTTCGGCGAGCTGACCGACCCCGCCGAGCAGCGCCGCCGCTTCGAGGCCGAGGCGGCGATCAAGCAGCGCGTCTATGGCGAGACCAACCCGATCGACGAAGATTTTCTCGCCGCGCTGGGCGAAATGCCGGAAACGAGCGGCGTCGCGCTCGGCTTCGACCGTCTGGTCATGCTCGCCTGCGGCGCCGAGCGGGTCGAGGACGTGCAGTGGACGCCGGTCGCCGACGCCGCGGAGCAGGCACGGTGAGCGAGGCGGCGCGCCTCATCGACGAAGCGCGCCGCGCGCTGGCCGCGGTCTATGGCTTCTCCGGCTTCCGCCCCGGCCAGGAGGAGATCGTCGCCGCGACGCTCAGCGGCGAGGACGTGCTGGCGGTGATGCCCACCGGCAGCGGCAAGTCGCTGTGCTACCAGTTGCCGGCGCTCGCGCGCGGCTCGCTGACGCTGGTCGTCTCGCCGCTGATCGCGCTGATGCGCGACCAGGTCGCCCAGCTCGACGCGCTCGGCGTCGCCGCCGCGGCGCTCAACTCGGCTTCCGACCCCGACGAGCGCCGCCGCGTCGCCGCCGGCTTGCGCAAACGCTCGCTGAGGCTGCTCTACGTCGCCCCCGAGCGGCTGCTGCGCGACGACTCCCTGGTCGCCGCGCTGAACGGCGCGGTCGACCTGTTCGCGATCGACGAGGCCCATTGCGTCTCGCAATGGGGTCACGACTTCCGCCCCGAATACCTGCGCCTGCGCGAGGCGGCGGAGGCGCTCGGCGCGCCGCAGACCATCGCGGTGACGGCGACCGCCGACGCGCCGACCCGCGCCGACATCGTCGAGCGGCTGTTCAGGCGCAAGCCGCGCGTGTTCGTGCGCTCGTTCGACCGGCCGAACATCTTTCTCGCCATGCGCCCCAAGGCCAACGCGACGCGCCAGCTCATCGAGCGGCTCGACGCGCATCCCGGGGAGAGCGGGATCGTCTATTGCGCCTCGCGCCGCCGCGCCGAGGAGCTGGCGGGCGAATTCTCCGCCCGAGGCCGCCGGGCGCTCGCCTATCACGCCGGCCTCGATAACAGCGTGCGGGCGTTGAACCAGGACGTCTTCCTGCAAGAGGACGGCGTCGTCATGTGCGCGACGGTCGCCTTCGGCATGGGCATCGACAAGCCGGACGTGCGCTTCGTCCTCCACGCCGACATGCCGTCGTCGATCGAAGCCTATTACCAGGAGATCGGCCGGGCGGGCCGCGACGGGCTGCCGGCGGAGGCTTTCGCGCTCTACGGGGCGGGCGACATCGCGCTGCGCCGTCGGCAGATCGTCGAAAGCGCTGCGCCCGACGAGCATAAGCACATCGAGATGATGAAGCTCGACGCGCTGGTGGCGCTGTGCGAGACCGCGCGCTGCCGCCGGCAGACGTTGCTCGCCGCGTTCGGCGAGGAATCGGCGCCGTGCGGCCATTGCGACGTCTGCCAGGGCGCGGTGAAGCTGGTCGACGGCGCCGTCGAGGCGCAGAAGGCGCTGTCCGCCGTGCTGCGCACCTCGGGGCGGTTCTTCTTCGGCCATCTCGCCAACATCCTCTCCGGCAAGCTGACCGAGGCGGTCGAGCGCCACGGCCACGACCAACTCAAGACCTTCGGCGTTGGCGCCGACCGCGCGCCCGCCGAATGGCGCGGCGTGCTGCGCCAGTTGCTGTCGGCGCGCCTGGTCGAGCACGACCACGCCGACCGCGACCGGCTGGTCGTCACCGACACGGGCCGCAAGGTGCTGCGCGGCGAGGCGCCGTTCGCGCTGCGCGAGGACGTGACGGCGAAGAAGCCGCGGCGCGAGAAGCGCGCGCCCGCCGCGGCCGGCGACGCCGACGCCGATCTGCTCGCGGCGCTGAAGGCGCTACGCGGCGCGCTCGCCAAGGCGCAGCGGCAGCCGGCCTATATCGTCTTTCCCGACAAGACCTTGATCGAGCTGGCGGCGACGAGGCCGCGAAGCCTCGACGACATGGCGACCGTGCACGGCGTCGGCGCGGCGAAGCTCAAGAGATACGGCCCCGCCTTCGTCGCGCTGATCCGCGAGCGCGCCAATGCCTGAGCTGCCCGAGGTCGAGACGGTGCGCCGCGGCCTCGCGCCGACGTTGGTGGGAGCGCGCTTCGCTCGCGTCGAAACGCGGCGCGGCGGCTTGCGGGCCCCTTTCCCGCCACGCTTCGCCGAGCGGCTGACCGGGCGGCGGATCGAAGCGCTGACGCGGCGTGCGAAATACCTGCTCGCGGCGCTCGACGGCGGCGAAACGCTGGTCCTCCATCTCGGCATGTCGGGCTCGTTCCGCATCGAGGGCGCGGGCGCGGCGTCCGCGCCGCCGACGCATTTCCCGCGCGGCAAGAGCCCCGCCCACGACCATGTCGTCTTCGTCCTCGATAACGGCGCCCGCGTCGTCTACAACGACCCGCGCCGCTTCGGCGCGATGGACCTCGTCCCGACCGAAGGGATCGACCGACGGCCGCCGTTCGACGCGCTCGGCGTCGAGCCGCTGTCGGACGATTTCGACGCCAAGCGGCTGGCGACGCTCAGCGCCGGCTCGCGCGCGCCGATCAAGGCCGCGCTCCTCGACCAGAAGCGCATCGCGGGCTTGGGCAACATCTACGCCTGCGAGGCGCTATGGCGCGCGCGCCTCTCGCCGCTGCGGCCGGCGGCGATCCTCGCCGACGCCAAGGGCCGGCCGACCGCCGCGGCGCGCGCGCTCGCCCCGGCGATCCGCGCCGTGCTCGAACAGGCGGTCGAAGCCGGCGGCTCGACCTTGCGCGACCATCGCCAGCCCGACGGCGAGCTCGGCTACTTCCAGCATTCGTTCGCCGTTTACGACCGCGAAGGCGCCGCCTGTCCGCGTCGCGGCTGCGGCGGAATCATCGCCCGGGTCGCGCAGGGCGGTCGTTCGAGCTTCTATTGCCCGGCGTGCCAGAAGTGACGCCGTTTCCGCCGCGCGAGGCGTAGCTCCTCACCAGCAGCGCCGCTTGGACCGGAACCGCGGGCAGCGCGATGAGCACGATCGCCTGCAGCGGCGCCCCGGCTGCCGAGATCGCCGCCGCGACCAAGCATACGGCGAGGCCGCCGACGTCCCAGCTCGCCTCGATCGCGAGCTGGAAGCGCAGCGGGCAGGGCGACGACTTGCTCTCGTTGTAAACCGCGCTCATCAGCGACGGGGTGTAGAGGCCGCCGAACAGGGCCGAGCCGATCGCCACCGCCAGCACCGGAACCGCCGCGTCACCGCAGGCCCCCTTCGCGGCCAGCATGGCGGCGAGGGTCGCGGCGTTGATCCAGGCGACGCGGCGCGTCCGGCCAGTGTCGATCAGGCGGCTGAAGAACAGGCCGCCGAGCGCGCCGGCGAGCGCCGCCGCCGACATCGCGCCGCCGTAGGCCGCGTAGCCGGCCCCGACCGCCTGGAACATGATGAGGCCCCAGGCCCAGTTCGAGCTCGCGAAGATCCAGGCGTCGGCGACGAACAGGCCCGCGCCGCGCTCGGCGGCGCGGTAGGCGCCTTTGGGCGCGCGGCGCGCGAACGGCGGGTAGGCGAGGCCGACCAGCGGGATGATGGAGAGGAGCTGGATCGCCGCGCCGACGCTAAAGGTCAGCTCGGCGCCGCCGAGCGTCAGCGACGCGCCGCCCGCCGCCGGGCCGAGGACGCCGACCACCGCCGTCAGCATCTGCCGCCAGCCGACCTGCGCGCCGCGCCGCGCCGCGTCGCCGGCGGCGGCGAACACCGCGTGATAGCAGCCCCAGTAGTAGACCTGCGCCAGCGCGGTCGCCGCGCAATAGACCAGCAGCGCGATGTCGGGCCCGTGGACGAAGGCGAGCAGCGGGGCCTGAACGGCGAACAGCACGGAGGCGAAAATGGTCGTCGCGCGCAGCCCGATCTTCTGCGCGGTGAGCACGACCAGCGGGCGGAGGACGAAGCGCAGGCAGAGGATCAGCGCGAAGCAGAGATAGATCGCCGCGACCGAAAGCCCCTGATGCAGCAAGAACACCGCCGAGAAGGCGCCGGAGACGTTCCAGGAAAGCTGGTTGAGGCCGGTGTGGGCGAGCAGGCGCTCGAAGTCGCGCCCGCCGGCCGGCGCAGCGCGCGACGGCGGTTCGGCGCTCACCGGGCGGGCCTGACGAAAACGCGGTCGACGCGCCGACGGGCCGGCGACAGGAAAGATTTCGACATCGAAAAACGCTGCGGCCCCCGCGACGACGCGCGAGCTTACGCGCTCGACGATCGCGCCACAACCGCGGGCGCCGGCTGCGCGCCGCGCGCCGGCGCGCTAGACTGCGCGCTCCGCCTTCGATCGCCCCTGCCCAAGCTTCCCATGCGCCTCGCGACCCGTCGTTGTTGTTACGCCATGCTGGTCGCCGCGACGGTCGCCGGTCTGACGACCTGGCTCGCCCTGTTGCTAGCGCCGGTCGGGTCTCGCGCGGTCGCGGCGCTGATGGTCGCCGCCTTCGCGGTCAAGGCCGCGTGGGTGGCGATCAACTTCTGGAGCGCGGCGATCGGCTTAGTCCTCCTGCGGCGCGGCGTCGGCGTCGCGCCCGGCCTCGCGCCGCCGGACGCGCGCCCGATCGAGGGACGCGTCGCGATCGCCATGACCGCGCGCGACGAAGCGCCGGCGCCGACGATCGCGCGGCTGCGCGCCGTCAAGGCGAGCCTCGACGCTTCGCCCGATGGCGCCCTGTTCGACTATTTCCTGCTCAGCGACGCGACCCGGCGGGAGATCGCGGCGGCGGAGGAGCGGCTCGTTGAAGCCTGGCGCGGCGAGACAAGCGGCTCAGGCCGCGTCTTCTACCGCCGGCGCGCGCTGAACCACGGCGGCCAGCACGGCAATCTCTACGATTTCGCCGAGCGCTTCGCCGCGCCTTACGCGATCCTGATCGCGCTCGACGCCGACAGCCTGATGAGCGCCGCGGCGATCCTCGCCCTCGTCCGTCTCATGCAGGCCAATCCGCGGGTCGGAATCCTTCAGAGCGTCGACGCGGCGATCCTACCGCCAAGCCTGTTCGCGCGCGTCTTCGAGTTCGGCCACCGCCATGCGATGCGCTGCTCGGCCGCCGGCTCGGCCTGGTGGCAGGGGCCGCGAGGGCAATACCGCGGCCACAACGCGGCGATTCGCGTCGGCCCCTACCTCAAGCATTGTCGGCTCGTCGATCTCGCCGGCGAGCGCCGATTCGGCGGCGTCGGCCTCTGCCACGACCAGATCGAGAGCGCGCTGATGCGCCGCGCCGGCTGGGAGATCCGCGAGCTTTCGCGCGAGAACGGAAGCTGGGAGGGCGCGCCGCCCACGCTTCCCGACTTCCTCGACCGCTATCGCCGCTGGTTTCAAGGAGACCTCAACAATCTGCGCTTCCTCGGGCTCGCCGGCCTGACGGCGATGGACCGCTATCATCTGATCGCCGTCGCCCACCGCTTCCTCGCCTGGCCGGCGATGGTGATGTTCGCCGCGCTGGCGCTGGTCATGACGCTGACCGCGCCGGCGCCGACGGCGTTTCCGACGCGGTCGGCGGCGGCGTTCATCGCAGCGTTCGCAGCGATCTATTTCGCGCCGCGCGTCCTCGGCTACGTCGATTCGGCGTTCGAGGGCGCGAAGCGCTGCGGCGGCGCGGCGCGGCTCATCGTCGGCGGCGCGCTCGACGCGCTGCTGACGCTGTTGTTCACACCGGTCGCCATGCTCGCGGGAACGACGTTCGTCGTCGCGCTTGCCGCCGGTCGCCGGCCGCAATGGGACGCGCAACCGCGCGCGAGCTACCGCCTGACCTGGCGCGCGGCGGCGCGCCGGCTGTGGCGCGAGAGCGCGATCGGCTGGGCGGCGCTGGCGGCGCTCGCCTTGGCGAAGCCCTCGGCGCTGCCCTGGTTCGCGCCGTTCCTCGCCGGCCCGGCGCTGGCGATCCCGCTTGCGGCGATCACCGCCTCGCCGCGGCTCGGCCGGCTCGCGGCGCGCTGGAAAGTCTGCGCGCTGCCGGAGGAGATCGACGTCCCCGCCGAGATCGGGGCGACGATCGCGTTCGAAGCGGCTTTGTCGCGCGACGCCTGAACCGTAGCTCGCTGGAACAGGTCGGCGCGCGGACGCCCTCGCGCCCTTATTTCCCGAACGCCTCCGGCCCCAGCAGCTCGACCGCCTCGCGCTGGTAGCGCGCTTCCGCGCCGTCGCTCGGGTAGGGCGCGGAGCCGGCGATGGCGCGCTCCAGCCGCTCGGCGTCGACGGCGACGCCGAGCGCGGCGGCGACGCGCGCGACGAACGGGCGCGGGTCGCGCATCAGCGCCTCGGTCTCGCAGAAGATCGGCCGCACGCCCGCCGCGACGAACAGCCGGCGGAAATTCGCGTCGTCGCCGACCAGCTGGTCGAGCATCGCCTTCACCCCCTCGCGCCCATGGACGCTCTCCGGGTCGCGCGGCGGGTGGGTGACGCGGTCGGTGAAGTCGAAGCGGCCGGTCTCGCAGGCCCGCCGCCAGGAGGCGAACTGGCGCGCGACGTCGGCGCGGAAGAGATGGACGACCGTCGCGCCGTCAAACAACGCGCGGCCGTGCGCGTTGCGCAGCGTGTCCTCGTATTGCCAGTATTGCAGCTTCACCGCGAACGCGCCGCCCGGCGCGCGCCGGCGGCGCAGCTCGTCGACGTAGCGGCCGAGCTCCGGCTCGGCGAGCGGGTTTCCGGGCAATCCCCAGCGCGCGGCGATCGCGGCGGCGCAGGTCGGGTTGAAGTATTCATGGGCGACGCCGAGGCCCGCGGCGGTGAGGAAGCGCGCCAGCTCGTAGCTGCCCGCGCGCGGCGCTGCGCAGAGGATCAGCGTCCTGGCGGCGGGCTTGCCGCGCGGCTGATCGAAGCGCGGGCCGAGCAGCTCGGCGATGTCCGGCCTCGCGCCGGGCGCGGCGTCTTGCTCGACGGCGAAAGCGGCGACGGAATCGAACGGGGGCAACGCGATCCTCGCGGCGGGAGAAAGACCGGAGCATCCACAAATATGGGCTGCGATACAAGGCCTTCGTCCAAACGACGAGCGGTTTCCCGCCTTGATCGGGCCGCCGCGGCGCGCCACACTCGCGTCGGAGGGGGCTGTGGCGACGCCGCGCAGAATCTGGGCCTGCTGGCTGCAAGGGATCGACGCCTCGCCGCCGGTCGCGCGCGCCTGCCTCGCCTCCTGGCGGCGACATAACCCGGACTGGGAGCTCCGCTGTCTCGACGCGACCACCGTCGCGCGTTACGCGCCGCTGACCGGCGTCATCGACCTCAGCCGCCAGAAGCTCACCGCCGGCTCGCTCGCCGACGTCGTCCGCCTGCTGCTTCTGGAAGCGTTCGGCGGGGTGTGGGTGGACGCGACCGCGCTGTGCGAGCGGCCGCTCGACGACTGGCTGCCGCAGGCGGCGCGCGAGGGCTTCTTCGCCTTCGCCGCGCCTGGGCCGGGGCGCCCGCTGTCGACCTGGCTCCTCGCCGCCGAGCCGGCGAACCCGCTGGTCGTCGCCTGGCGGCGCGCCGTCGCCGCTTATTGGGCGGATCGCGTCGCGGCCGACGACTATTATTGGCTGCATCGTCGCTTCGCCGCGCTCATCGCCGCCGATCCGGGCGCGGCGGCGGCGTGGCGGCGCGTCCCGAAAATCAGCGCCGACGGCCCGCACGTCTTGCAGGCGCGCGCGCTGCTCGCCCGCCCGGCGGCGGAGGTCGAGGCGGCGATCGACTGGACGACGCCGGTGTTCAAGCTCACGCGCCGCCTGTCGCTCGACTGCCTCGCGCCGGGAACGCTGCTGACCACGCTGGTCGAGCGCGAAATCGGTCTGGCGGCCGAAGGCGTGTCCCCGCCGCGCTCGCCGCTCGCCGCGCCGCGCGACCCGGTCGCCGCGCGGCTCGCGGCGATCGACCGCGCCGCGCGAAGCCCTGCGCCGCCGATCGGCCCGATCGCGCCGGACGACGTCCTGCCACCGCCCTGAGGCCGCCCTCTACTTGCCCAGCGCGGCAAGGTCGGCGGCGACGCGCGGGGCGAGATTGGCGTAGGCGCGCGCGCCCATCAGCGCGCGATACTTGTCGAGCGCGTCCTCGGCGCGCTGAAGGTCCGCGCGCGCTTCGTCGGCGCGGCCAAGCTTGGCCGCGGCGAGCGCCGCCCAGTCGAGGAACTCGACCGTGTCGGAGGCGAAGTCGGGGCGCGGCGACTGGTCGATCTGCGGCAGGTACTGGTCGGCGTAGAGCGCCGCCGCCTTGGCGAAGTCCGCTTCGGCGCCCTGGTCGTCGCCCGCCCATTGCGCGGTGAAGCCGTCGACCGCGTCGAGGTGCGCCTCGGCGCCGAGTAAGCCGACCCGCCATTGCGGCTTGTCGGGCGCCGCGTTGACGACCTCGGAGAACTGGCCGACCGTCGCCGCGAGGCCGTCGCGCGCTTGTTTCAGCGTCGCCGCGTCGTGGGCGGCGAGCGCCTGGCGCAGCTCCGCCTCGGCGAGGATGTAGTCGGTCCAGCTCAGCGCCGTGCGCCAGTAGAGGTTCTTCGGGTCGCGCGCGACGACGCTGGTCAAGAGCTTCGCGGCGCCGCCGAAGCTCGCGATCGCGCCGCCGAAGTCGCCATGGGCGCGGTCGAGCAGGCCGATGTTGTTGTCGATCACCGCCAGGCGATCGGGCCACAGCGGGTTCGTCCACAATTCGTCGCCGAGCGCGGCGACGCGGTCGCGCGCCTTGGCGAACCAGGTCTGCGCGTCGTCGTCGCGGCCCTCGCGCACCGCGACGTCGCCATGCTTGTTGAGCGCCCAGGCGACGTCGGTCTCCATCGCCGGCCCGTTGTCGCCCTTCGCCTCCGCGGCGACGCGCTCGTCGTAGCAGGCGTCGTAGGCGGCGAGCCCCTGATCGGGCTGATTGAACTTGATCAGCAGGTCGTCGCCGAGATCCTGCTCGACGTCGGCGAGCGCGGCCAGCCGGCGCGCCTCGGCGGCGGCGTCGAGGTTCGCCTTGGCGAGGTCGTTAAGCTCGGCGATCGCCGCTTGATAATCGGCGAGCGCGCCGGCCTTGTCGCCCTGGTCGTAGACCGCCAGCCCGACGAGATGGCGGCTCTCGGCGCGCAGCAGGCGGAATTCGGCGTCGCCGCCCGCCGCGAGGCCGTCGAGCAGCGCGAAGGCCTGCCGCGCCTCCTCGCCCATGCGCTTGAGATCGCCGCGCTCCCAGTCGATCTCGGCGAGCAGCAGCAACGAGCGGGCGCGCTGCTCGGCGACGCGCGGATCGACCGAAAATGAAGAGAACCGGTCCATCGCGTCGCGCGCCTCTGTGATCAGCGCGTCGACCGTGTCGAGGGTGGCGATCGGCCGCACGACCTCGGAGGTGGTCTGGATCAACGCCGTCAACGCCTCGACCGCCGCGTCGGCGTTGTTCTTCGCCTGGCGCCAGAGGAACGACGCCGCGCCGGCGAGCAGCACGGCGATGACCAGGCCGACGCTGGCGATGACGGCGACGCGGCGGTTGGCGGCGGCAAGCGCCTGAGCGTCGGCTAGCCGGCGGGCCTGCTCCGCCTCGCGCTCCCGGCGGCGCCGCTCCTCCTCGGCGCGCCGCGCCTCCTCTTTGGCGCGGCACAGCGCGAGATAGGCGCGGTCGGCGGCGTCGAGCCGCGCCGCAACGTCGGCGCGCGCGTCGAGCCCCTCCGCCGCCGCGAGCCGCTCGCCCTGGTGGGCGAGCCACGCCTCGGCGCGCGCGTTGGCGTCCCAATCGCGCGAGGCGCGCTTCACCCCTTCGAGCGTCGCCAGAAGCGCGAAGTCCTCTTCGAGCCAGCCGGCGAGCCGGCCCCATTGGCGCAGCAGCGCCTCGTGGGTCGGCTCGATCAGGCCGACGCGGACCTCGCGGCCGGCGGCGTCCTTCTCGACCGCGCTGTCGGCGGAAAGCAGCCGCTCCTCGATCATCAGCTCGATCAGCGGCGCCGATTCGGGCGGGATGTCGCTGCGGCGGGCGATGTTGCGGCGCGGCTTCTTGGCCTCGGGGTCGACGCCCGCGAGCCAGGGGATGAGGCCGCGCCTGAGCAGCGCCTCGCGCTGGGCGCGCGCGCTGGGCACGCGCGGATCGGAATCGGCGCGGACGAAGGCGCGCTCGACCGCCGCGTCGATCGCGCCTTTGAGGCCGCCCATTGCCTCGTAGTCGGCGAGCCGAAGCGCCCCGGCGCGGCCGTATTCGCGGTAAAGCTGCTCCAGCGTGAAGGCGATGAGCGGCAGGGCGTCCTTGCCGCCGCCGCTCTCGACGTCCTCCAGCAGCCGCTCGGCGAGCCGCGGCTCGACCGTGAGCTTGCCGCCCGCCTCGACCACGCGCCGCGCCGGGCCTTCGATCACCTCGCGATAGGCGTTGCGCGGCATCGGCGGCAGCGACAGCGGCAGTTGCGGCAGGCCCTCGAACGCCTTGGCGTTCTGCAGCGCGTCGTAGGCGTCGGAGCGGATGGAAAAGATCGCGATCGTCGCGGGGGCGTCGGCAACGGCGAGATCGCCGATCAGCTTGAGCAGCGCCGCGCCTTCGTCGCCGCTCTCGGGGCGGAACAGCTCCTCGGCCTGGTCGATGGCGATGACCACGGTCGGCGTCTCGCCGGTTGGCCGCTGATCGAGCGTGCGCTTGTGGGCCTCGGCGGCGAGGTCGGCGAGGAGCGGCCGCAAGCCCGCCGCGCCGCCGGCCATCGCCGCGCGCAGCTCGGCGCGCGGCCGGTCGGGAAAAGCCGCCTCCAGCGCCGCCAGCAGGCCCTCGTCGCCGGAGAGCGCCGCGCGCCCCGGCCGGATCGGCTTCAGCGGCAGGAACTGGCTGTCGTCGCGCGCCAGGCGCGGCAAAAGGCCGGCGCGCAGGAACGACGACTTGCCCGCCCCCGACGCGCCGAGCAGGGCCAAGAGCCGCGGCGGCGCGGCGGCCCTGAGGCCGCGCAGCGCGTCGACGAAGACGACGATCGGCGCGTCGCGGCCGAAGAAAATCCCCGCGTCGACCGCTTCGAACGGCTTGAGGCCGCGGTAAGGCGCGCGCGTCGGCTCGTCGGCCGGGGGCCAGGCGAAGAAACGCGCGTCGAGTCCCGCTTTCTCCAGGCCCGCCTTCAGCCGGGCGAGGCCTTCGCGCGAGAAGGCGACGTGGGCCTCGGCGTGGCTGTCGGGGTTGGCGGCGCGCCGCACCACCATGTCTTGCCGGTGGACGAGGTCGACGACCTGCCAAGCGTCGGTCAGTTCCTCGGGCAGCGAGGCGATGGTCTCGCCGGGGTCGATGACGACGCCGAACAGTTTCTTGTTGAGGCCGCGGGCGAGCGCGTATTCCTTGCGGCACCAACCCGACTCGAGCCAAGGGCGCGAGATGAGGAAGATCACCGCCTCGCAGCGGCGCGCCGCCTCGTGCAGCTTGCGTTCCCAGCGCTCGCCGGCGACGATGCCGCGCGCGGGATCGAGGTCGAGGAAGACGTCGTCCCAGCCTTCTTCCTTCAGCCAATCCTTGAGGGCGATGGCGACGAAGTCGTCCTGGCTCGAATGGCTGAGGAAAATCCGCGACATCGCAGCGGCCGCCGGATCGAGGAAACGGCTCAATCTACCGCCGAAGCGCGGAAAGGCGCAACCGCCTGTCCTTCGGGCCGCGGGTCCTACAACGCGGCGGCGATCCAGCGCGCCAGCTCGGCTTTCGAGGCCGCGCCGCGCTTGACCGCGACCGGCTCGCCGCCCTTGAACGCCATCAGCGTCGGGGCGGAGCGGACGCCGAGCCGCGCGACGATGTTGGGGTTGTCGTCCATGGCGAGTTTGGCGATCTTGACCTTGCCGCGAAGCTCGTCGGCGAGCGCGTCAAGCGCCGGCGCCATGGCGCGGCAGGGCGCGCACCATTCCGCCCAGAATTCGACCACCACCGGCGCGCTCGAGCGCGCGACCTCGGCCTCGAAGCTCGCGTCGGTGACGGCGATGGCGGACATGGCGGCCCCTTTTGCCTTCGCGCCCCGAATCGGCGCGGCCTGAAGGAAGTCTCGGCGGCGGGGCGGCGCCCGTCAACCGGGCGGGTTGTCGCCGCTCGCGCCGCAAACGAGAACGCCGGCGCGACGCCGGCGTTCTCGCTAAGCCGCTCTTGCAGGAACGATCACACCGAAGCGCTGATCCAGCGCACGAGTTCGCTTTTCGGACCGGCGCCGGTCTTGGTGGCGACGAGCTTGCCGCCTTTGAAGGCCATCAGGGTGGGGATCGAGCGGACGCCGAACTGCGCGGCGATGTTCGGGTTGTCGTCGACGTTGAGCTTGGCGATCTTCACCTTGCCCTTCATCTCGGCGGCGATTTCTTCGAGCGCCGGCGCGATCATCCGGCAGGGCCCGCACCACTCCGCCCAGAAGTCGACCACGACCGGCTCGGCCGACTTGACGACGTCGGCGTCGAAACTCGCTTCGGTGACGTGGGCGGTGGCGGACATGGCGTGCTCCTTGAAGGGAAAAGCGGCGAAAACTTGCCGGAGCGGCTTTAGTTAAGAACGGAGTTTGCACGCGTCAAGGCGCGCCGCTCGGCTGCGGCGGAACGCCGCCGCCGCCGCTGGCGCGCCTCGACCTTCGCGCGTTGGCCCGGCCGCTTGACAGGCGTCCGCCGGGGCCCTAGCCGCTTCGCCATGACGCCGCGCCCCGCCGCTTTCCGCGTTCCCTTGATCGACGGCCTTGGCGCCGTCGCCGATCGCTATGACGCCATCCTCTGCGACGTGTGGGGGGTGTTGCACAATGGCCGGAAGGCGTTCCGGCCCGCCTCCGAGGCGCTGGCGGCGTTCCGTCGTCGCGGCGGCGCGGTGGCGCTGGTCACCAACGCGCCGCGGCCGAATCCGCCGATTCGCGAGCAGATCTTGCATTTCGGCGTCTCCCCCGACGCCTTCGACGCGGTGGTCACCTCCGGCGACGTCGCCATCGATCTCGTCGCCGCGCGCGGGGAAGCGCCCGTCCATCACCTCGGGCCCGAGCGCGATCTGGCGCTGGTCGACGCGGCGGCGGCGAGGAGCGGCGCGCGCCCGCGTCTGGTCGGGATCGAAGACGCGACCTACATCCTCTGCACCGGCCTGTTCGACGATCGGGTGGAGACGCCCGACGACTACGCCGATCGCCTGAAGAGATTGGCCGCGCGCGGCCTGACGATGATCTGCGCCAACCCCGACCTGGTCGTCCAGCGGGGCGAACAGCTCGTCTATTGCGCCGGCGCGCTCGCCGAGGCCTACGAGGCGCTCGGCGGCGCGGCCGTCTACACCGGCAAGCCGCATCCGGCGATCTACCACGCCGCGCTCGCCGCGGCGGCGACGGCGCGCGGCGCGCCGCTCGCGCCAGCGCGCGTGCTGGCGATCGGCGACGCCCTGCGCACCGACATCATCGGCGCCAGGGCGGTGGGGCTCGACGCGCTGTTCGTCACCGCCGGCATCCACAGCGAAGCGCTGCACGACGAGGACTTCGCCATCGAGGAAGAGGCGCTGCAAAGCCTGTTCGCCGACGAGAAGACGCGCCCGATCGCGGCGATCCGGATGCTCGCGCCGTAAGATGGAATGGAGCCTGCAGCGCAAACCGACGCCGACCGCTCGAAACGGGCGCGGACTCGGCCGCGTCTTGACCGGAGCCGCCCGCGCGGGGCAGGCTCCGCGCCTTCCGAAATGGACCCGATGTTGACTCAGGATGCGCCCAATCCCGCTTTCGCGCTTGCGTTCGACCCGGTTCGGCCGCCGCCGACGCTGGCGGGCGCGGTCTACGCGATCGGCAATTTCGACGGCGCGCATATCGGCCATGCGGCGGTGATCGCGCGGACGAAGGCGCTGGCGGCGGCCCGCGGAGCGCCGAGCGCGACGCTCACCTTCGAGCCGCACCCGGCCGATTATTTCGCCCGGCGGCCGGTGGTGTTCCGCCTCACCCCGCTCGCCGTCAAGGCGCGCGCGCTCGAGGCGCTCGGGCTCGACGGCGCGGTGGTGCTGACCTTCGACGCCGCGCTGGCGGACCTCTCCGCCGAAGAATTCGTCGAGCGGGTGCTGGTCGGGCGCCTCGCCGTCGGCGCGGTGGTGGTCGGCTGGGACTTCCATTTCGGCAAGGGGCGTTCGGGCGGCGCGGAGTTCCTCGCCCGCGCCGGGGAGAGGCTCGGCTTCGCGGTCGAAATCGTCGATAAGGTGGAGGCGCGAGAACACGGCGAGGCGCGCGTCGTCTCCTCCTCGGCGATCCGGCGCATGCTCGAACAAGGCGACGTCGCCGCCGCCGCGCGCGCGCTGGGGCGGCCGTACGCCATCGTCGGCGTGGTTATCCCCGGCCGCCGGCTCGGCCGTCAGCTCGGCGTCCCCACCGCCAATGTCGCGACTGAGGCGACCAACCGCCTCGCTTTCGGCGTCTATGCGGCGCGCGCGCGGGTCCCCGCCGGCGTCTTTGACGCGGTGGCGAGCTACGGCCTGCGCCCGACCGTCGCGGGCGGCGGCGCGCCGCTGTTGGAGACGCATCTGTTCGACTTCGACGGCGACCTCTATGGCCAGGAGATCGAGGTCGCGTTCGTCGAGCGCCTGCGCGAGGAGCGCAAGTTCGCTTCGCTCGAGGCGCTGAAGGCGCAAATGGCGCGCGACATGGCGCAGGCGCGCGCGCTGCTCGCCGCCTCGCCGGCCGCTGCTTCGCCGCCATCCCGCTGATCGAGAAAGCCGTCCGGCGGCCGGCGGAAGCGTCTTTGGACTTGACGGAAGCGTTTTCGCGCGCCCTATGGCGGCGCGCGAGGCCGGCCCCGACGCGTTCGGCGGCCGGCCTCGCGCCGCAGCCCACCTTCTCTCGCCGGCTTTTTCTTCATGAACGACGCGTCCGCTCCCGCTTTCGACTATTCGCAGACCCTCTATCTGCCCAAGACCGGCTTTCCCATGCGGGCCGGCCTGCCGCAGAAGGAGCCGGAAATTCTCGCGCTGTGGGCGCGCGAGGCGCTCTATCAGGGCTTGCGCGAAGTCGCGGCCGGGCGGCCGAAGTTCGTGCTGCACGACGGCCCGCCCTACGCCAACGGCAACATCCACATGGGCACGGCGCTGAACAAGACGCTCAAAGACGTCGTCGTGCGCTCGCAACAGATGGCCGGCAAGGACTCGAACTACGTGCCGGGCTGGGACTGCCACGGCCTGCCGATCGAATGGAAGGTCGAGGAGGAGCACTACCGCAAGAAGGGCAAGGCCAAGCCCGACTTCAGCGATCCGCGGGCGATCGTCGCCTTCCGCCGCGAGTGCCGCGCCTACGCTGAGCATTGGCTTTCGGTGCAGCGCGAGGAGTTCAAGCGGCTTGGCGTGGTCGGCGACTGGGGGCATCCCTACACCACCATGAGCTTCCCCGCCGAGGCGCAGATCGCCCGCGAGATCATGAAGTTCGCCGCCAGCGGGCTGCTCTACCGCGGCTCGAAGCCGGTGATGTGGAGCGTGGTCGAGAAGACTGCGCTCGCCGAGGCCGAGGTGGACTACGAGGAGCACACCAGCGACACGATCTATGTAGCGTTCCCGCTGCGCAAGGCGTCGAGCGGAACTCTGGGCGGCGCTATAACGGGTCCCGAATTTGCGAAGGCGGGTCGCCTAGCCGAGGCGTCGATTGTGATTTGGACAACGACGCCTTGGACCATCCCAGGCAATCGCGCGATCGCCTATTCGCACAAAATCGCATACGGACTCTATCGTGTCACGAAGGCGCCGGAAGGCAATTGGGCCAAGGTCGGCCAAACCTATGTGGTCGCGAAGCAGCTCGCGGAGGACGTTTTTCGTAGCGCGAAAGTTGAATTTTTTGAACTGGTTGAGGACATTTCAAGCGAACAGCTTCGCCTCTCGGTTTGCGCGCACCCGCTCGCCTCGCTTGGCTACGCTTTCGACGTTCCCCTGCTCGCTGGCGATCACGTCACTGAAGACACGGGCACGGGCTTCGTGCACACCGCGCCCGGCCACGGCCGCGAGGACTTCGAGCTGTGGATGGCGAGCGGGCGGGTGCTCGCCGAGCGCCACATCGACACGCGCATTCCCTACACGGTCGACGAGAACGGCGCCTTCACCGCCGAGGCGCCGGGCTTCGAAGGCGAGCGCGTGCTCACCGACAAGGGCGCGGAGGGCGGCGCCAACAAGGCGGTGATCGAGGCGCTGATCGCCGCCCACGCGCTGATCGCGCGCGGCAAGCTCAAGCACCAGTACCCGCATTCCTGGCGCTCGAAGAAGCCGGTGATCTTCCGCAACACGCCGCAATGGTTCATCGCCATGGACAAGCCGATCGGCGGCGGCCCGAGCCTGCGCGAGACCGCGCTCACGGCGATCGGAGAGACGCGCTGGGTGCCGGCGGCGGGCGAGAACCGCATCCGCGGCATGGTCACGGCCAAGCCCGACTGGGTGATGAGCCGCCAGCGCGCCTGGGGCGTGCCGATCGCCGTGTTCGTCAAGAAGGGCGGCTACGACATCCTGGTCGACGAGCGCGTCAATGAGCGCATCGCCGCGGCGTTCGAGCAGGAGGGGGCCGACGCGTGGTACCAGGAAGGCGCCGCGGCGCGGTTCCTTTCCCCGGACTACGATCCCGCCGACTACGACAAGGTCGACGACGTGCTCGACGTCTGGTTCGACTCCGGCTCGACCCACACGTACGTGCTCGAGGACCCCGTGCATTTCCCCGGCTTGGCGGGGATCAAGCGCCGGCGCGACGGCGGCGTCGACGAAGTGATGTATCTCGAAGGCTCCGACCAGCACCGCGGTTGGTTCCAGTCTTCGCTGCTGGAAAGCTGCGGCACCCGCGGCCGCGCCCCCTTCGACATCGTCCTGACGCACGGCTTCACGCTCGACGAGAAGGGCCGCAAGATGTCGAAGTCCTTGGGAAACCAGACCTTTCCCCAGGACGTGATCAAGGCCTCGGGCGCTGACATCCTGCGCCTGTGGGCGGCCAGCGTCGACTACGCCGACGACCAGCGCATCGGCCCGGAGATCCTCAAGACGGTCGGCGATTCCTACCGCAAGCTGCGCAACACCATCCGCTGGATGCTTGGCACCCTCGCCCATTACGAGGAACGCGACGCGGTCGGCTTCGCCGAGCTCGGCGAGCTCGAGCGGCTGATGCTGCACCGCTTGGCCGAGCTCGACGCGAAGGTGCGCGAGGCCTACGCCGACTTCGATTTCGCGCGGGTCGTCGCCGCGCTGTCGGCGTTCATGAACGCCGATCTTTCGGCGTTCTATTTCGACATCCGCAAGGACGCGCTCTATTGCGACGCGCCGTCGAGCGTCAGGCGGCGCGGCGCGCTGGAGACGATCGACCACGTCTTCCGCGCCGTGACGCTGTGGCTCGCCCCGATTCTCGTCTTCACCGCCGAGGAAGCGTGGCGCGCGCGCGACCCCAAGGCGCGCTCCGTCCATCTCGAGACCTTCCCGACCATCCCCGCCGCGTGGCGCGACGACGCCTTGGCGGCGAAATGGGACAAGGTGCGCCGCGTGCGCGCGGTCGTCACCGGCGCGCTGGAGAAGGCGCGCGAGGCGAAGACGATCGGCTCGTCGCTGGAGGCGAGCCCGCGCGTCTGCGTCAGCGACCCGGCGCTCAAGCAGACGCTCGACAGCGTCGATTTCGCCGACGTCTGCATCACCTCGGACATCGCCGTCGAGGCGTCCGCGGACGCGCCCGCGAACGCCTATCTGCTGGAGGGAACGGCGGGCGTCGCGGTGGTGGTCGAGCGCGCCAAGGGCGCGAAGTGCGCGCGTTCGTGGCGCTACTTCGATCCCAAGACCGCCGATCCGGAATATCCCGACGTCACGCCCCGCGACGCCGCGGCGTTGCGCGAGTTCGCCGCGGCGCGGCGCGCTTGATGCGGGCGCGCGCGCTCGGCGGCTTGGCGATCCTCGCCGTCCTCGTCGCCGACCAGGCGGCGAAGCTCGCGGTCGCGCGCTATTTCGCCGCGGGCGGCGAGCCCTTCGCTCTCGGCCCGTTCCTCGACTTCACCTTGCGCTGGAACCGCGGCGTCTCCTTCAGCCTGCTGGCGCAGAACACGGAGGCCGGCCGCTGGCTCCTGTTGGCGCTGACGCTGGCGATGACGGCGCTGCTCGCCTTCTGGCTGTGGCGGGCGCGCGCGCCGCTGACCGGCCTCGGGCTTGGCGCGGTGGTCGGCGGCGCGCTCGGCAACGCCTGCGATCGGCTGACCTACGGCGCGGTGGTCGACTATCTCGACCTGCACGCGCTCGGGCGGCACTTCTTCGTCTTCAACCTCGCCGACGCCGCGATCAACCTCGGCGTGGCGCTGCTGATCGTCGATGGCCTCGTCGTCGCGACGCGGCCGGCGGCGCCGGGCGCGAGCGGCGGCGCGAAGTGAGCCGGCGCGCCTGACCGTTCACGCCGCGCGCGCTTCGATCAGCGACAAGCCGCCGAGCGGGACGAGGCGGTCGAGGCGCAGGCCGGCCGCCGCGAGCACGCTCGCGAAGTCGGCCTCCGTGCGCTCCTTGCCGCCCTCGGTCAGCACCAGCATCTCGAGGTCGAACAACCGGCCGATGTCGGGCTCGTTAACGGGGCGCAGCACGAAATCGACGATCAGCACGCGACCGTCGGGACGCATCGCCGCCCGGCAGTTGCCGAGAATGGCGGTCGCGCGCGCGTCGTCCCAGTCGTGCAGCACGTTGGTCAAGATGTAAGCGTCGGCGGGCGGGACGGCGGCGAAGAAATCACCGCCGACGGCCTCGAGGCGCGCGCCAAGCCCGTGCGCCGCGATGCGCGGGCCGGCCGCCTCGACGACATGGGGAAGGTCGAAGACGACGCCGCGCATGGCGGGGTGGCGGGCGAGAATGGCGCACAGCAGCTCGCCCTGGCCGCCGCCGACGTCCGCCAGCAGGTCGATCCCGCTGAAGTCGTAGCGGTCGAGGATCAGCGCATGCGACGCCGCGGCCTTGCTGCTCATGGCGCGGTCGAAGCAAAGGCCGGTCGCGCGGTCGCGCGCCATGTACGACCAGCTGGATTCGCCGAACGTCCGGGCGAATCCGCTCTCGCCGGTAAGGACGCTGTGCTCCAGCGCCCCAAAGGCGGCGTAATGGGCTTCGCAGCCGAACCAGCGGGCGAAGTCGCGCCACGACCCCGCGACGTCGCCGCGCAGAAACTGGCCCATCCCGGTGAGCGCCCAATGGTCCTCGCCGTCCTGGCGCAACACGCCGATGCTGGCGAGCGTCGCGAGAAAGCGGCGTAGCGTCGGCGGATGCGCGCCGAGCGCCGCCGCGAGCGCGAGCGTGTCGCGGACGCCGGCGGCGATCTGGTCGGCGAGGCCGAGCCGGGCGGCGACATGGGCCGCCTGGGCGGCGAATCCCGCCGTGACCAGCTGCAGAAGCGCCACCTGCGGCGGGAGCTCCGGCGGGCCGCCGGGCCGCGGCGCAGGCGCGTCGGCGGAGGTTGCAGGGTTCATGGAAACGGGACGCTCGCCTCCCTCGCCGACGCCGCGCGCCGTCGGAGGCTTCTAGGCGAGCGGTTCGCGCGGGTCGACGAGGCGAACTGTCGCGGAGCGGCCGGCCGCGTTTGGCGCGCCGTGCGCCGGGAGAGTCCCCTTCTTCACATTCTCGTGGTAAGAGAGCGCCTTCCGCCGGGCCGGCGAGGCAAGCGTCGGAGGCGCCTGCGCCTTCGATTCGCCGGATTGTCGGCCCACCCAGACGCGTGGAACGGTCGTCCGCCGCGCGCTCGGGCGTGGCGGCGATTGCGAGCAAGGATTTACGGCGATGGCGTCTGAGACGCTTGGAAGGATCCGCCGCGGCGCCTTGGCGGGGAGCGCCGCCTGCGTCGTCTGCCTCGGCCTCTCGGCTGCGCCGGCGCTGGCCGGCGACGACGGCGAAGCGCCGATGTGGGAGAGCGTCGGCTCGATCTTCACCCCGATCTTCAGCTTCGGCAGCGGCGCTGGGCCCAAGGAGCCGATCGAATACCGCGATCACGGCAAGCTGGTGCTGCCGCCGAAGGTGGACTTGCCGCCGCCCGCCGCCGCCGCCGCCGCTAACCCGGACTGGCCGCGCGACCCCGACGCTGAGCGGCGCAAGAAGGAGAAGGCGAAGGCGCAGGAGATCAAGACGATCAGCCCCAGGGCGGCGAAGGACCCCGCGTCTCCGAACCTGCAGACCATGCGCGACACGACTTACGTGACGATGGACGCGACGGCGGGCATGGGCCCCAGCGAGCGGCCGTGCAACAGCGGTCCGGGACAAACCTGCCAGACCCACACCGGGCCTTCGCTCAACTGGAACCCGCTGACCTGGGTCGGCTTGGAGAAGAAGCCGGCGACGGTGCTCGGCCCAGAGCCCGACCGCGACTGGCTGACCGACCCGCCGAAAGGCTATCGCGAGCCCGCCGAGGGCCCAGGCGCCCGCGTGGACAACTAGGCTGCCGAGACTCGACCGCCGAACGCGCGACGCCATGGACGATCGCAACGACGAGGCGCCGGGGTCCGACCCCGCAAACCTGGCGCAGACCGCCTCCGCCGCCTATCGACTCGCCTCGCTCGATCAGGATTTCCTGCTCGGCGCCTCGACTCGCGGTCTGCGCTTCCAGCTCGAGTACCTGAAGGTCGAGGAGGCGTTGCGCGACTTCGGGGTCGTCTCGACGCTGGTGGTGTTCGGCTCCGCCCGGGTGCGCGAGAACGGTCCGGGCAAGCAAAGCTTCTGGTACGCCGAGGCGCGCGAATTCGGCCGTCTCGCTTCGCGAGAAGGCGGAGCGGCGCGCGGCGGCCCGCCCTATCCCAACGTCGTCACGACCGGCGGCGGGCCGGGGACGATGGAGGCGGCCAATCGCGGCGCGTTCGAAGCGGGCGCGCCGACGATCGGTTTCAACATCACCCTGCCGCGCGAGCAGGAGCCCAATCGCTTCACCACCCCGGCGCTGACCTTCCGCTTCCATTACTTCGCCATGCGCAAGATGCATTTCGCCATGCGGGCGAAGGCGCTGGTGGTGTTTCCCGGCGGCTTCGGCACCCTCGACGAATTGTTCGAGGTGCTCACGCTGACGCAGACGAAGAAGACGCCGACGACGCCGATCGTGCTGGTCGACGAAGCCTACTGGCGCCGGGTGGTCGATTGGGAGGGGCTGACGGAAAACGGCATGGTCGATCGCCACGATCTCGATTTGCTCGCCTTCGCCGCCGACGGCGCCGACGCGTGGCGGCGGCTGAAGGCGGCGGGGGTCGCAGATGGCGACGGCCGCGCTCCGCTCGCCGCCGCGCCGGGCGCGCCCGCCGGTTCGGCAGGCAACTTGCCTCTTGGCGGGGCGCTGAAAAGGGACTAATATCGCGGAAGCTTGGTCGTCGGGCCGACGGCGCCGGCGACTCGCGGTTTCCAGAGCGAGCCGAACTTGCGGACGCAACCATCGATGGTTCGCGACCGGCGATGGGCTGTGAAGCCGAAATAGCCGTATTTTTCGAATGACCGCCAAGCGGCCGACCTTCAGGGGCGATCGGCGCGCGGACGCGGCGAGGATAGGCAGGGCGATCCTCTCGAGAGCCCAACCCGGCGATGTCGAGACGAGCCGATTCAGGTTTCGCCGCATCGCGCGAATCGTTCGCGCGACGGTCGCCGCGCGCCCCCGCCGCGTGAAGGCTTTTCACCGTCAAGGCAAACAGGGAATACGCGATGAGACCTGGTCAGAATAAGCGGATGCGCGGCCGCCCGACGAACAATCGACGCGGCCCCAATCCGTTGACGCGCTCCTACGAATCCAATGGGCCGGACGTGAAGATCCGCGGCAACGCTCACCACGTCGCCGAAAAATACCTCCAGTTGGCGCGCGACGCCCATACGGGCGGCGACCCGGTCGCCGCGGAGAACTACCTCCAGCACGCCGAGCACTATTTCCGACTGATCGCGGCGGCCCAGGCGGCGCAGATGCACGCCCAGGGCGGCGGGCAGCCGGCGACCGAGGGGGAGGTGTACGACTTCGACGACGACGACGATTTCGGCGGCGTCGCCGACCGATTCGCCTCGCCCTCCGAGCGCGCGCCGGTTCCCTACGCGCCCGCTCCGCAACCCTATCCGTCGCAGCCGGCCGGGCCCGCGGCGAGCCAGCCGACGTACCCGGAGCGCCCGGTCGTCAACGAGGGCGACCGTCAGGGCCAGCCCGATCGCGGCGGCTACCCGGCCCGCCAGGATCGCCAGGGCGCGCGCCATCCCGATCGCGGGCCGCGGCCCGACCGCCCCTATCCCGATCGTCAGGAAGGGCCGCGCGACAATCGCGCCCCGCGCGACGGCCGCGCGCGCGATTTCCGTCCCTACCGCGAAGGCCAGCCGCCGCGCGGCGCGCCGGGCGCGCCCGAAACGGCGGAAGCGCCTTCGGCGCTGCCTTCGTTCATCACCGCCGCGCCGCGCGTCGTCGCTCCGCCGGAGGCGGGCGAAGCGCAGCCGCCTTACGTCGAGAACGGCGTGGAGCCGGAGGCTGCGGCCAACGACGCGGGCGCGCCGTTCGTCGAGGGGCAGAACGAGGCGCGGTTCCCGGGGCGGGGGCGTCGGCGGCGGCTGCGTTCGCCCTACGGCTTCCGCATCGCCGCCGGCCAGGACGACGAAGAGCCCGAGGAGGCGTCGCCCCCCTCCACCGACACGCCGCCGATTTCCGACTAGGGAATCGGCGCGCAGTCTGATCCGCGAAAACGGTCGCGACGCCGCCGGGATAACGGCGACGCCTCTAGGCAATATCGAAACAAGCGCGCCGCCGTCCCTCTGGCGGAGCGGGCTCTCGCTTGATCGCGACCCTTGTCCGCGGCGAAAAGCGGCGTCCTGACGCTCAGCAGACGCCGATGCTCTCGAACTTCGCCTGCACCAGCTCGCGGTCGAACGGCTTCAGCATGAAATCGTCGGCGCCCGCGTGCATGGCGCGAGCGATCTGCGCCACGTCGTACTCGCTGGAGCAGAAAATCACCTTCGGCTTGTCGCCGCCGGGCATGGCGCGCAGCTCGCGCAGGAATTCGTAGCCGTCGAGCACCGGCATGTTGCCGTCGACGAGAATGGCGTCGGGCATGACGAAAGAACACGCCGCCAGCGCCTGCCGGCCGTCGGCGGCCTCCGCCGTGCTCAGACCCATCGCTTCGAGAATGCGGCGCGCGATCTTGCGGATCACCGGGGAATCGTCGACCACCAGCGCCTGTTTCATCGTCATCGTCCCTTGTTCGCCGCGCGCGCCCGTCTCGGCCGGCGGCGCGCCCCAGCGCGGCTGTCGGCGATAATCCCTCGGCTCGATTAATAAGTTTCAAAGAATCGCCGCGCCGCGCGCCGCTTACGCTGCGGCGTCTGCCGCCGGCCGCGCCTCGAGGACCACCGTCTCCGGCGCCTGATCGACGACGATCTCCATGCCGCAATCGCGCGCCACCAGCCCGGCGAAGAAGGGCTGGATGGTGTGGGCGTCGACCGCGCCGTTCTCCGGCCGGCCAGCGATCAGCTCGGCGACGCCGGCGGGAAGCTTGGCGTTCGGCCCCTTCGCCTCGACGCGCATCGCCAGCGTCGCGTCGGCGCCGGAGAGATCGACGGCGACCACCCCGCCGCGCGGCGCCGCCGAGGCGGCGATCAGCGTGAGGTTGAGCAATAGCTTGACCTTGTTCTTGGCCGCGAGCTGGCGCGTCGCCCGCCAGGCGAGCGTGGTGCGCTCGTTGGCGATGAGGCCGCGCGCGACCGCCTCGGCGTCGCCGGTGTCGACCGTCGCCCCGATCGAGCCCGCCGCGCCGAAGGCGAGGCGGCAGAACTGCAGCCGCGCCGAGGCGGCGGCGGCGCTCTTCTTGATCAGCTCGATCGCAACCTCGCGCATCTGCGGGTCTTTCTCGTCCTCGAGCACTTCCAAGCCGTTGACGATCGCCCCGACGGGACTGATCACGTCGTGGCACACCCGCGAGCACAAAAGAGCGGCGAGGTCCATGGAAGCGAGAGCGGCCGTTGTCATCGAGCGTGTCCTGTGGTCTTAGCCGCGGTCGCGGCGAATCGCGGCGCGGATCGTACCGGATTCGCCGCCGCGCGGCGACTGCGTGGGCGGCGCGGCGAGAAAGGCGTTTGAAGCGATGGAGGCGGAAGGGACGACCGGGCGGTTCGATTTCGCGCGCGCTTCGCGCGACGCGGCGGCGCGCTTTCTCGCCGGCGTGGTCCTCGCGGCGGGACCGGCGGTGATGGAGGAGTATCGGCGCGGCGCGGCGGCGCGCACGAAAAGCGACGGCACCCCGGTGACGGCGGGCGACGAGCGCGCGGAAGCGGCGATCCGCGAGCGGCTCGACCGCCTCGCCGAGCCGATCGTCGTCGTCGCCGAGGAGGCGGTCGCGGCCGGCGAGGCGATCCGCGTCGCGGAGCGCTTCCTGCTGGTCGATCCGCTCGACGGGACGCGCGAGTTCCTCAAGCGCAACGGCGAGTTTACCGTCAACGTCGCCCTCGTGGTCGCCGGCGCGCCGTCCGCCGGCGCGGTCTACGCGCCGGCGATCGAGCGCTTGTGGTTTGGCGGCGAGACGGCGTTCTCCTGCGACGCGCCGCCGGGCGCCGAGTTGCCGGCCCCCGGCGCATGGCGGCCGCTCAAGACCCGGCGCGCCGGCGAGGCGCTGGTCGCGCTGATGAGCCGCTCGCACGGCGACCCGGCGACCGAGGCGTTTCTCAAGCGCCTGCCGGTCGGCGAGCGCCGGCGGGCCGGGTCGTCGCTGAAATTCTGCCTGATCGCGGAAGGAGAAGCCGACGTCTATCCGCGCTTCGGCGCGACGATGGAGTGGGACACCGCGGCGGGCGACGCGGTGCTGCGCGCCGCCGGCGGCGCGACCGCGGCGGCCGAAGGCGGTCCGCTCGTCTACGGCAAGATCGCGGCCGGCCTGCGCAACGGCGCTTTCGTCGCCTGGGGCGATCCGGCGTCGGCGGCGCGTTTCGGTCAGCGTTAACATTTCGTCAATTCGCCTTGGGGATAGTCGCCGCGACGGTTGTCCCTCCGGCCGATTCGCCATCAAGGCGACACGATCGCCGGAAAAGCTTCGTTCTAAGCGGCGCGCGCGAAGGGAGAATGGCGATGGCGAGCTTGACGCGCCGGGAATGGCTAGGCGGCGCGGCCGCCGCGAGCGCCTTGATCTGGTCCCCCGCCCGGGCGGACCAGCCCGCGCAATTTTCCGTCGACGAGATCGTCGCCAGCGGCCATCATTTCTTTGGCTCGGTGTCGCGCGGCCTCGCCGAGGTGGTGCAGGAGGCGGTGCGCCGCTGGGGCCTGCCCAACGGCTACGTCCTCGGCCAGGAGGCCTCCGCCGCCTTCGTCGGCGGCCTGCGCTACGGCGAGGGCAAGATGTACACGCGCAACGCGGGCGACCAGAAGGTCTTCTGGCAGGGTCCCTCGCTCGGCTTCGACGCCGGCGCCGACGGCGACCGGACGATGATGCTGGTCTACAACCTGCCGGCGGTGGGCGCGATCTTCCGCCGCTTCGGCGGCATCGACGGGTCAGCCTATTTCGTCGGCGGCTTCGGCTTCACCGCGCTCGGCGCCGACAATATCGTCGTTGTGCCGATCCGCTCCGGCGTCGGCGCGCGGCTGGGCGTCAACCTGAGCTACCTCAAGTTCACGCCCCACGCGACCTGGAACCCCTTCTGACCGCGCCCGCGCTGGGGTCCCCCGGCGCGGCCAATCCGTTGCTTGAGCCTCCGGCGAGCCTCTTGGCTTCCGCGGCGGCGGCGTGCGATGATGCACGCGGGCTCATGCGCCGGACGGAGCGAAATTGGTCGAGCAGGCGATTTTCTCATGCGTCGGATTTCTGCTCGCCGCGCTTCTCGCGGTGGCGGCGGCGCCGGCGGTCTCGCGTCGGGCGCGGCGGCTGGCGGAAGCGCGCGCGCGCCTGCTCGCGCCGTTGAGCGAGGCGCAGGCGATCGCCGATCGCGATGCGTTGCGCGCCGAACACGCGGTCGAGCGGCTCCGTCTCGAACAGCGGCTCGCCGCCGTCGAGGACATCGCCGCGCGGCGGCTGATCGAGATCGGCCGCGAGGCGACGCGCGTCCTCGCGCTCGAAGAAGAGGTCGCCGCTTTGCCGCGCGAAGCGTTCGAGGCGGCGAAGCGCGAGGCGGAGGAATTGCGCGCCGATCTCGACGCGGCGCAAGTCGAGCTGCGCGACCTCGCCAATCAACGCGACTTGTCGGAGGCCGCGCGCGCGGCGGCGGAGGCGCGTCGGCGCGATCTGGCGGCGACGCTCGACCAGCGCCGCGCCACCGTCGCGGCGCTGGAGACGCGCGTCGCCGCGCTGGAGACGCGGCTGGAGGACAGCGAACGCGCCGCCGCCGCCGCGGCGAAGGCGGCGGAGGCCGAACGGGCCCGCCTCGCCGCCGCGGTCGGCGAGGCCGAGGCGCTGCTCAAGCGCAGCGAAGAAACGCGTGAAGAAGCGTTGCTGGAGAACGGGCGGCAATTGGCGCGCCTCGCCGAACGCGAGGCGGCGCTGCGCGAGACGGAGACGGCGCTACGCAAGGCGGAGAAGACGCGCGACGAGCTGGACGAGCGGGCGAGCGCGCTCGCAGCCCAGCGCGCGACGCTGGAAGGCGCGCTCGGCGCGCAACGCGCCGCGCGAGCCGAGCTCGAGCAGGAAGTGGAGCGGTTGCGGGCGCGCCCCGCCGTCGTCCCCGCCGAGGGCGCGGCGCCGGACGATCGGGCGCTGCGCAACGCGATCGCGCAGCTCGGGCGCCAGATCGTTCGCCTGAACGGCAAGGGGCCGGCGCTTGACGCCGCCGAGCTCGCCGAGCTCGCCGGCTTCGAGCGGCGCAAGGGCCGCGCGCGCGCCGCGGTAGGCCCGGGCGAGGCGACGCGGCCGCCGCCGGCGCTGGCCGGCGAAGACTGGCCACGGGCTTCGGAGGGATAGGCGGAGCTTTCGCGCCGCGCGCGAATCGGTCTAGCAGCCGCCGCGCGGTCGGCGGCCGGAGGGAAAGACGATGGCCGAAGCTTTGGAAGACGCGGTCGAGGCGGAAGACAAGAAGATCGCGCTGATCATCGCCATTCTCGCGCTGTTCCTCGCGCTCGCCGAGTCGGGCGCGAAGAACGCGGAGCACCGCTCGACCGAACTCAACATCGAGTCGTCAGACCTTTACAACTTCTACCAAGCCAAGAAGGCGCGCTCGACCATCGCCGAGACCGCTGCGCAGGCGTTCGAGGTCGAGCGCGCCGGCGCGGTGGATCCCAAGGTCGAAGAGGCGCTCGACAAGCAGATCGCCGAGTGGAAGGCGACGGTCGCGCGTTTCGAGAAGGATCCGAAAAAGCCGGAGGACAGCCTCGACGCGCTGCAGGAGCGCGCTGGCGCGGCGGCCGAAGGCCGCGAGCTTTACAACCGCAAGCTCGAGCATTTCGAGTATGCGAGCGGCGCGCTGCAGATCGCCATCGTGCTCGCCTCGGCGGCGATCATCACCGGCGTGGCGGCGCTCGCTTGGGTCGCCGGCGGGCTCGGCCTCATCGGCGCCGCGCTGCTCGGCTTCGGCTATTTCGCGCCGACGCTGCTGCCGTTCTTCGGCTGACGGCGACCGACGCAGGCGCGTCGACGCGGCCAATCGCCGCGGTCGCCGCCACTTTGGCGCGCCGCCATCACAACGCCAGCGGCCGACCGTAATTTTGCCGCCTCGACGCGCCGAGATGCGCCCCGACGTCCGGCGATTCCCGCCCTAATCCGAGGCTCCCATGCGCGCCGCCGCAATCTCCCTGTTCGCTTTCGCCGTCGCCTTCCCCGCCGTCGCCGCGGAAACCGACGTCGCCTCCCGCATTGACGCCGTGACCGTCTATCCCGATGCGGCGATCGTCACCCGCCTCGCCGTGGTCGACGCGCCGGCGGGCGACAGCGTGCTCGCGTTTCGCGACCTGCCGCTCGACCTCGATCCGGCGTCGCTGCGCGTCGAGGGCGCGGCCGAGGCGGCGGTGACCATCGGCTCGGTCGAGACGCGCCTCGCGCCCGCCGCAGCCAAGCGCCCCGACGACGCGCTGACCGCCAAGATCGCCGAGCTGCGCGCCGAGCGCGCCGAAACGCAGACGACCATCGACGCGCTGCAAGGCAAGAAGGCGATGATCCTGCGCTATGCGCAGAGCGGGCCGGACAAGCTATCGGCCGACGCCAAGCCGCTCGACGTCGCCGCCTGGCCCGCCGCGTGGGACGCGGTCGAATCGGCGCTGGCCAAGGTCGGCGCGGATCTGAGGCCGGCGGTCGACCGGGCGCATGCGCTCGACGAGCAGATCGCCGCTCTCGAAGCGCAGCGCGAGAAGCCGAGCGCGCAAGCGGCGCGGCGCATCGTCACCGTCGCCATCAACGCCGCCGCGGCGGCGCGCCTGTCGCTGTCGCTTTCCTACCGCATCGCTGGGATCGGCTGGACGCCGCTCTACGACGCGGCGCTGAAGACCGACGAAGCGGGCGCGCCGAACCTGACGCTGACCCGCCGCGCCGCCATCGCCCAGTCGAGCGGCGAGGACTGGAGCGACGTCGCGCTGACCGTGTCGACGGCGCGGGTCGCCCGCTCGGTCGACGTCGTCGACTTGCCGAGCGAGCGCATCGACTTCTGGCAACCGGAGCTCGATTGGTCGGCCGCCGAAAAGGGGGCGGAGATGAAACACGCCGCCGCGCCCGCCCCCAGAGCCGCCGCGACCGAATCGCCCGCGCTCGCCGACCTCGCGGCGAAGCCCGCCGCGCCGCCGACGGTCGCGCCGGTCGCCGCCCAGGAGGTCGCCGCGCAGTTGCAGGCGACCGCGTACGCCGCCGCCTTCAAGGCGCACGGCCGGGTCGCGCTGGCGAGCGACGGATCGCGGAAGTCGTTTGTGCTCGGCCGCGTCGTCGTCCAGCCGACCCTGAGCGTCAAGACGGCGCCGAGCGTCGACCCGACCGCCTACATCGAAGCGCATTTCGTCGACTCGGAAGATGCGCCACTCCTGCCCGGCGCCGTCGCGCTGACGCGCGACGGCGTGTTCGTCGGCGAAGGCCGGGTCGCCTTCGTCGCCCCCGGCGACGGCGCCGACCTCGGCTTCGGCGGCGACGACAAGGTCAAGGTCGACCGTGCGCCGGTGAACCGCAAGGAGAACGAGCCGACCTGGTACAACCAGACCAAGATCGAGACGCGCGAGTTCCTGACCACGGTGAAAAATTTGCACGCCTTCCCGGTCAAGGTGCAGGTGATCGACCGCATGCCCGTCTCGGAGAACACCGCCATCGCCGTCGACCTCGCGCCAGCGACGACGGCGCCGACCGACAAGCAGATTGGCGACAAGCGCGGCGTGATGGGCTGGACGCTCGACCTCAAGCCGGGCGAAACGAAGGACGTGCGCCTCGCTTATCGCATGAAGTGGCCGGCCGACCACGAGGTGACGATCGTCGACGCGCCGCCGGCCAACGCGCGCTGAAGCGCTTTACTGGCGCTCGTCGTCGCGGCGTCGACCCGCGAGCGGCGCGAAGCCGCGCGGTCGGCTGAGCGCCGCCGGCGCGAGATCGCGCCGCTTGATCCACACGCGCGGGCCGATCTCGCCCGCCGCCGCGGCCGGCCGGCTCGGCGTCGGCGACGCGGTTGGATCGAGCGCGGGCCGGCGCGCGGCGCGCGCCGACGGCGCTTCGCCGATCATCGCCGCGACGACGAGATCGGCCGCCGCCGGGTCAAGCGCGTCCTTGAGGCGCGCCAGCGCGCCGACGCGGCGATAGTCGGCGCCGTCCTGCAGGTCGCGCGAGGTGAGGATGCGCACCGCGACGTCGTCGGGCGAGCCGAGCGAGGCGAGCGCGACGGCGAGCGGTTCGCCCGACGGATCGCGCGCGATGCGGTCGGCGAGCGGGATCGCGCACGCGAGCGCTTCGGCCAGCGTTTCGGCGAAACGCGCGTCGTCGCGCGCGAGCGCGAAACGCTCGAGCTCCGCCAACGCCGCGCCGGCGTCGCGTCGCCGCTTGGGATCGCGCGGCAGGCCGAGCGCGGCGCGCTGCGCGGCGGCGAGGATGTCGACGCGCTGGGTCGAGTTGGCTTCCAGGAACAACGCCGCCTGCTCGACGCGCGCCGGGGCGCGGTCGAGCAGCGCCGCCGCGAGGCGCGCGTCGCCCGCCTCGTCGAAGTTTCGCCGCGCGCGCCGCGCCAGCGTCGCGAACGCGCGCGACCCCAGCGCGGCGCTGCGATTGCGAGCGAGCGCGAGCACGGTCTCGACGTCTTCGCGAGCGACGAGCAGGTCGACCAGCTCGGCGTCGAGATCGGCGCGCCGCGCCACGGCGCCGGCGCGCGCGCCGTCCTCCGTCGCGGCGACGAGCAGCCGCGCGCGCGGCAGCGTTTTCGCCCTCTTGAGCGCGACCAGCGCCGCTTCGCCGCCGAGCGATTCGATCGTCGCCAGGATGTCGGCGGCCGCGAGGCAATCGGCGAGCTTCTGCGCCAGCGCGACCCGGGTCGCGTCGTCGGCCGCGGCAAGCGCCGCGTCGAACGCGGCGGCGAATTCGGGCGGACGCGTCGCGGGAGCGAGCGGGCGGGCGAGCACGTAGTCGGCGGCGACGCGCAGCCACAATTGTCGATCGGCCGCGCGCGGGCTCTCCGCCAGCGTCGCGAGAAAAGGCAGATCGGTCAGGCAGACGTCGGAACTCACGCTAACGCGCTCCATCGAGCGGGATCGCAATGGCGCGAATCTACGGCCTCGACGTTGACCGAGTATTAACCTTCACTCAGCGTAATGCCCGCCATGGCGCGCGGCGCTGACCGCGCGCGCGCCATGGGGGTTTGGGCGATGGGCGAGCTTGTGTGGTTTCGGCCGCCAGGGGGCCGCGAGCGTAGAAACGAAAACGGATCGGCGCGCGGCGACTCGGCGCGAATCCTCTTCTTCACCGGCGTTCGTTATCAGCGTTACGGCGAGGCCGACGAATCGTCGGAAATCGATCGCAAAGCCCCGCCGTCCGGAGGCATGGGCGGCGCCGGCGGCGGGCGCCGCAAGCGGCGCGGATAGACGCGACCGCGCGCGCCCGCGTCAAAAACGCTCCTTGCCAATTGGCGCGCCATCCTGTAGCAGCGGCGGCGGGACACCTCTCCCCAACGAGAGGCGCCCATCTGAAAGGATGGCACAAGATGACGAACACGCCCGCGGCGCGCCCGCGTAATCCGCGCTTTTCTTCCGGCCCC
>Ga0326727_10006366_pt1 | contig 32490 bp, 22 predicted proteins | sample MB2enrmetagenome_FD_207643 | JGI IMG/M metagenome (GOLD analysis project Ga0326727, IMG submission 207643) | Lab enriched peat soil microbial communities from McLean, Ithaca, NY, United States - MB29MY | ecosystem: Environmental > Terrestrial > Soil > Wetlands > Peat | place: USA: New York...
GCCAGCGCAGGGGCGTTTGCGCCGGGCCTGTCGGAGGCGTTGACCTGGGGCGACAATTTGCGATGCGCGTGGCTGGGCTCTCCCCCCATCGCGCCGAGACCACACGCATCGCACGCCCCTTCCGACAGCTCCGCGGTTCGGATCCCGGACCTGAAACACCGCCGGGCAACTGGACGCTGCCCCAGGCCTATCACAAGATGAAGCGGTGGCTTTTCCTCTACGTCCGCTCTCGAGTATTGCCCGGAGAGTTCCACCCCATCATCGCGTATTTGTTCGTGGAGTATAAGTGCAACCTCGTTGCTGGTACTGCTGGGCCTTCAACAACAAAGTGAAAGTTACTCGAAGATAATCATGGTCCACTTTTAACTGAAACCTTCACTCCTGCTCTGCGCGACCGAGTCCTTCCGCCTGGCTTCATTTTGGTTAATCGCCACCATTAGAAGAATTTCAGCGAGAGAGAAGCGACGAATCGTGATGTGCGTGATCTTGAACATAATCACCGCCGTCCTGATGCACGCTATGGATAGTGCAGATTGCCCGCCAATTCGACTTGTCGCTAAGTGCCTCACGCTGTAAAGCGGTGACCTAATCCGGTGTCGCGTAGCCTGCCCGGTTACGGTCAATGCCTGAATATGGGCGGCCTGCCCAGAACACGCTCAACGCTTACGTCATTGATGTAAAGCGGCTTTCAACGATCTGGCATTGGCCCTCAAAGTGCGCCTACGCACGTGAGGTTCGCGACTTCACGACGGTACAGCGAAGACAACACGAGCCAGTTGTAAGCATCAGTACGGGAAGCGCGGGTATGGGAGCAGATTCGATCGCTCATCGACTTGGAACTGTTCAAAAAAACATCGGCGGTTGAAGCGCCCTTGCCCTGATGTTTCTGCGGCTGAACTGGGGCCAAATAAAATGCGACTTCTTATGGCTCGCACGGTCGATGCCCGATGAAGTAGGCAGGAACAATTCTCGTCGCACGTAATTAAGAAGAAAGGAGAAAACGACCATGTGCTGCACAACGCTTACTCTGCAGGCAGTAACGATAAGAAAGCCTCTACGCATGAACTGGGTTTTGGTCACTGACACAAACGGAAATCGACGGCCTCAAATGCACTGGCGAACTATTCAATAGGCATGCCGACCGTGAATCGGGCTCCTACCATTCGGGTTCAGCCACGCCCCGTGAAAAGGCGGCATAAGCTCCATGCGCATCGATTTGTGGAGATCGTGTGCCAGGCAAGGGTTATGTGAAGCACCAGCTTGCTGCCCGAATTCGGTCAGTGCCCTTGACACGGCAGGCAGAGACTGCGTTGGAGAGTTCCCGATCTTACTGGTACGTAGTGATTGTCACCCACTTATAAGTGGTCGCGTCTGGCAGCGGGATTGCGAATACGAGTATCGTCTTCAATTTGCTTCTGGGAGTAGGCGATGCTCGGAGAACTGATGAACATCCCGACTGAAACACTCATTGACATGCTGTTCGTAATCCTACCCAGGGAATTCGGACTCAGTGCAAACGATGCCGCGGAAATCGAGCAGATTCAACGCGAGCTGCAACGTCGAGTCGATGATGACGCTGCACCCCAATAGCTCTTGGGGCGGAACTTATATGCGCGGGCGGTTTTGGCAAACAGCGTGCCTCTGGAGATTCGAAAGGAGAAGTTATGAAATTCAGATCGGCAAGTATTTTGGCAGTCTTTTTTTTCATGACGTTGTCAGTGGCAATGGCATGGCCGAAAAGCAAAAAGACAATTAACCTCATTGAACCAACTACCGTTGGCAGCGTCACGCTGCCGGCCGGCGAATACACCATTGATTGGAACGGAACCAGTCCTGACGTCCGAGTCAGTTTCTCACGTGGAAACAAGACGATTGCGACAATTCCAGCGACGCTTGAGGCGGGACACAATCCGCATGACGCCACCATATACCAAACTAAGGAGTCCGGGGCACCTTTGCTGGTCGAGATTCAGCTGAAGAACTCGACGTTGCACTTCACCCCAAGTGATGCTGGCAGCGTGCAATAGTGCTGCTAGAAATCCTCGCGCTAGCTCTCGCGATTAACTCATCGGTTTGCTTTTCCGGACAATTCCCCGCGAGTTCATCGTGACCGATAAGGACCGATTCAACCCTGGCCCGGAAAGGCTGGACTGCAAGTGGCCTTATGGCCAGAGGCGAACTAACTATGGGAAATCTCACCTATTCCGTACTGGCATCCGAGCTCAGAGGCTCGGATGCCCTCACGCAACTGGCGCTCGACCTCCACTGGTCCTGGAACCATGCGACCGACGAGATCTGGAAGGAACTGGATCCGGAACTCTGGGAGCTTACTGAGAATCCGTGGCTCATCCTGAAATCTGTTTCGCAAGAGAAACTCGACAGTCTGCATGATTCTGGACGTAGCCGCCTCGAACAACTCCTAGCCGAGGCCCAAGCCAAGAACTCCGAGCCCGGCTGGTTTCAGAAAGCGCATCCGGATTCCGATTTGCGCACTATTGCTTATTTCAGTATGGAGTACATGCTCAGCGAGGCATTGCCGATTTATTCCGGTGGCTTGGGCAACGTCGCCGGCGACCAACTCAAAGCCGCGAGCGATCTCGGAGTTCCGGTGGTGGGTGTTGGCCTCTTGTATCAACAGGGCTATTTTCGTCAAGAAATCGACGCACGGGGTGAGCAACAGGCGTTGTATCCAGTTAACGAGCCTGGCCAGTTGCCTATTCGACCGGTTCGAGGCGCCGATGGAAGTTGGCTGAGATTGCCGGTAAGCCTGCCCGGTATCAAGATATGGATTCGTACCTGGGAAGTTCAGGTCGGACGAACCAAGCTCTATTTGATTGATACAAATGATCCCGCCAATCTCCCGCACGATCGAGCCATCACCAGCGAATTATATGGCGGCGGATCTGAACTACGTCTGAAGCAGGAATTACTCCTCGGAGGGGGAGGATGGATGTTACTGGAAGCACTCGGAATAAAACCGGACGTTTGCCACCTGAACGAAGGACATGCAGCGTTTGCCATACTCGAGCGCGCTCACAGTTATATGAAAGAGACAGGGGTACCGTTCCACCATGCCCTGGCGGTGACGAGGGCCGGAAACGTGTTCACCACACACACTGCGGTGGACGCAGGTTTTGACCGTTTCGCCCCCGAACTTGTTTGCCAATATTCAGCGCTCCTGGCTGAACGCCTCGGAATAACGATGAACGAACTCCTTGCACTGGGACGTGCAAACCCGGATGACCATTCCGAGCCTTTCAACATGGCTAACCTCGCCATTCGAGGCAGCGGCTCGGTGAATGCTGTGAGCCGTCTCCACGGCGCCGTCAGCCGACACCTCTTTCAACCACTTTTCTCCAGGTTCCCGGAAGGGGAGGTCCCGATTGGCCATGTGACCAACGGAATACATGTGCCTACATGGGATTCGGCCGGCGCTGACGAGCTTTGGACGGAACTATGCGGCAAAGGCCTGTGGCGAAGCGATCTTCACGATACGGAAGAAAAATTCCGTGCTGTCGATGACCAGCAGCTCTGGACCATGCGTAATGTAGGACGAACCGCTCTGGTGGAATATGCGCGCGATCGATTGGTGCGCCAGGAGGCGGGTCACGGCGCTTCGCCTCTGCAGTTGCAGGAGGCTCGCTCTGTCCTTGATCCTGACGTGCTCACACTCGGCCTTGCCCGACGGTTTGCTACCTACAAGCGTCCCACACTTCTGCTGCACGATCGGGAGCGGTTCGCACGGATCCTCACGAATCCCGAGCGACCTGTTCAGCTGGTGCTAGCTGGAAAAGCCCATCCCCAAGACAAGCCGGGACACGGCCTAATCCGGGAATGGATCGAGTTTGCCCGTCGGCCAGATGTTCGTTCGCATGTCGTCTTTCTTAGCGACTACGATATGCTGCTCGCCCAGCACTTGCTGACAGGTGTCGACATCTGGATCAACACACCCAAGCGTCCCTGGGAGGCTTGCGGCACCAGCGGAATGAAGGTGCTGGTGAACGGCGGCCTGAATCTCTCCGTCCTGGACGGATGGTGGGCGGAAGCATACTCGCCTGCTGTAGGTTGGGCCATTGGCAACGGCGATGAATTTCCGGATGACGCTACGGCGGACCGTGCCGATGCAGAAGCACTGTACGCCCTCTTGGAAGACCAAATTGCCCCCGGATTTTACGACCGGGATGAAAATGGAATACCGGCGTCCTGGATAGCGCGCATCCGAGAAAGTATGGCTTTGCTCACGCCTGCATTTTCCGCGAATCGTGCGGTCCGGCAATACACAGAAGAGCATTATCTTCCTGCCGCTGCTGCTTACAGCGCTCGTGCTCAGAGTCTCGGGAAGGCTGGCAGCGGCGTCCTTGCATGGCAACGGGATATTGCCCGACGCTGGAAGGACGTCCGCTTCGGACGGCTGAAGGTGATCAGACAAGACAACGAGTTGATATTCGAGGTCGAGGTCTCGCTTGCGGGGATCGATCCGAGCTTCGTGCGGGTCGAGCTATTTGCGGACGCTCGAGGTGGCGAAGCTCCGGTTCGTCAGCAGATGCATCGCAAGGCCTTTCGCCCGGGTACAGCATTTGCCTACACCTACTCGGCGACAATGCCAGGTAGGCGGCCCGAAACCGATTTCACGCCGCGTATCGTCCCGTATCATCCAAAGGCCCTGCCGCTCGAAATTGACAGGGTGTTGTGGCAGAGGTGATTTACTGGCCCGGTCCGCAACCTGGGCGGAGGCATAGCAGAAACAAATCGCGATGAGACTCACGAAACGGTTGAAATTTTTTGCAATTCCGGCGATCGAATGCCTTTAGTCCCGGTAATTTGCCCTTGCAATGCCGAGCCGGCGAATTTTGTTCTGCAGAGTGGTACGCTTCAATCCCAGGCGTTCGGCGGCTCCGCCGTTGCCTGCGATCCGCCCTGACGCGGCTCTCAAAGCCTCGATGATCGCAGTGCATTCCGCTTGTCGAAAGCTAGAGGTCGAACTGCTGGTAACACCCATGTCGCAAGACGGGCGAAGCTCCGCCATCGGCACCTGTAACTCCTCGCCGCGGGTAAGAATCACGGCGCGTTCGAGGAAGTTTGCGAGTTCCCGAACGTTGCCCTTCCACGGGCAGTTCGTCAACATCTCCATTGCCTGCCTGGGTATCGACCTAATCTGCTTTCGCATCCTCCCGGATAGTTTCGAGACAAGGTAGTTCACCAGCAGGGGAATATCCTCGCGCCGTTCCCGCAGGGGCGGGATCTCGATGGGGAAGACGTTGAATCGATAGAAAAGATCCTCCCGGAACTTCTCCTCCCGAATCATGGTGCCCAGGTCGCGATGGGTCGCGGCGATGAGCCGGACGTTGACATGAATCGTCCGGGAGCTTCCCAGACGTTCGAACTCCTGCTCCTGCACGGCGCGCAACAACTTTGGCTGGAGCTCCAGGCTGATGTCCCCAATCTCGTCTAGAAAGAGCGAGCCGCCGTCGGCCAGCTCGAATCGGCCCTTTCTTTGCATCAGGGCTCCGGTGAAGGCCCCCTTCTCGTGCCCGAACAGTTCGCTTTCCAGCAGCCCCGTGGGAATGGCGGCGCAGTTCACGCACGCGTAGGCGTGCTGGCGCCGGGCACTGAGATTATGAATGGCGCGTGCAATCAACTCTTTGCCGGTTCCAGTCTCCCCGCGGAGCAGGACGGTGGAATCCGTGGGCGCCACGATGGCGACTTGTTCCAGGACTTTCTGCAGGGCTGCGCTCTTGCCGACAATGCCTTCGAAGCAGTACTCAGAGCTGATTTCCGGTTCGAGATGAAGCTGCTGGTCTCCGGGCCCGCTCGCCTTGACAAAGCTTGTTGCTGCGAGGTCTCCGAGGTTTGTGAAATCAATAGTCGCGCACCCCATAATCTCCTCCATAACCTTCAGGCTGGCATCATGATCATGTTTTTTCATGATCGGATTCTGCGGTGAGTTTGCAGTGATTTAGGTCTGATTACAACGGCAAATCGGACAATTGTGGTCTAGGTATATGGTGCTGGCGCAGGCTGGTACTTCCCGGAGAGGGAGCATTCATGCTTTTGGAGGATTTGGAACTGGTCTTATTGGCTTGAAGGTTCGATGTGCTTCCGTCCGTAAAGTTGGGCATCGATCGACCAAACTCCGGGTCCGATCATCGCGACGGTAGTACCCAGGCTAGCTAGCATGATGGCGATCAGGGGACTCTCTGACCGCGCCAAGAATATCCAGACCTCGGCAATGGCGACCGCGGTTCCTGCCAATGGTGTCCACAGGCCAAAGAGCAGAAACACTCCGGCGACAGCCGCCATCAGACATAAAAGGCTGGGCGCCAAGCTACTCGTTTCCAGGAGATGGGTGCCCGCGAAATAAAGCAGAACCGCGCTGGTCAGGACGCGTTGAAGCAAAAGACCGAAGCCGGGCCAGCCCTCCGCGAATGTGGAAAACAGACGTTGCACGCGTGTCACGCTTACTGGGCCCATGCTAGTGGATAACGGAGGATGTCGAAACGGCAAAAAGGAGGAATTACGAGTCATACTTTTGAGGGATGCCCAGTTCGATGATCCCGCGCTGGAGTCCAATGGTCACAGCATGGGTCCGATCGTTGGCGCCCAGCTTCGAGAGAATGTTACTGATGTGGCTCTTGACGGTCGTTTCCCCGATGGCGAGCTTGTCGGCGATTTGCTTGTTGCCACTGCCAGCGGCAATCAAGCGAAGCACATCAATTTCGCGCGAGCTCAGTTCATCCTCGGCAGCGTGCTCAGCCAGCTCCGCCGCAATTTCGGGTGGTATTCTCTTGTGCCCGGCATGGACACTCCGGATCGCTTCCAATAGTTCTCTGTGGACGTGTCCCTTCACGATGTAACCCCGAGCACCCGCTTTGATCGCCCGGAGGACCTGAACATCCCCGGAATAGGTCGACAGTACGATGATCTTGGCGTTGGGGAATTCGTTCCTGATGCGGCTGATGGCTTCGGTACCATTCAAATTCGGCATTTGAAGATCCATCAGAGTCACGTCCGGGCGGTGCCGTCGAAATTGTTTGATGGCTTCCTCTCCGTCGGAGGCCTCGGCTACCAGCTCCATGTCTGGCTCGGCATTGACCAGGGCCGCGATCCCTTCGCGCAGGAGGGCGTGATCATCGACGGTGAGGACTCGAATCAAACTAGGATTGGTGTTCATGAATCCTCCGTTTGCGGAACAGACTAAATCGATCGCCATTCCGCGGCCTTTCGTAAGCGACAGCCGCGGGGAGCGTCAATCGAATTTCTGTACCGGCTCCGGCCTCGCTTAAGAATTCCAATCGAGCTCCAATTCCACGAGCGCGTTCCTGAACCCCTGGCAGTCCCCAGTGGCCCGGGCGCCCACCATCTTGCAGTATCTTTGGGTCGATGCCCTTTCCATCATCCCGCACAATCAGGCGGAAAACGTCGTTCTGATAACGCATCTCGACCTCAATCTCATGCGCGTGCGCGTGCCGGAAGGCATTGCGGAGCAGTTCTCGCGCGATCCGACTGATTTCATCCTGGATGATCGGAGACAGGCCCCGGCGCTCGCCTTCCACGATCACCTCGAAACGGGGTGAGCCGTCCTCGGCGTGGTTGGAAGAAGCCAGTTCCTGGCCGGTTGTTATCAACATTTGATCGAGGTCGTTTTCAGCGGACAGGCCGGGACGTAACCCCTGAATCGAGTGCCGGCTTTCGTCCAGTGCCTGCTCGGCCCTAATTAATGCGGTATCCAGCGCCTGAGTTGCTTCCTCGGGGCGATTCGGAAGCATGTTGCGAGCCGCCTGGAAACGGAACACCAGCCCGTGGAAACTCTGCAGAAGTGTGTCGTGCAGGTCCCGGGCAATCCGCGTTCTCTCGCCGACGCGCGCCTCCAGCGTCATCTCGAACTGCTTATGCAAGTGCCGGGCACGCAACTGGTAGGCTGCCCACAGCAATGCCAAAAACACGGTCGCGCAGAGAACACGGAACCAGTTTGTCTGGTAGTACGCCGGAGCGACGTAGAAATCCAGCTTGGCGGCACTATCGTTCCAGACGCCGTCACTATTGCATGCGATCACGCGAAAGGAATACCCCCCAGGAGGCAAATCCGTGTAGAACGCCTGCCGGCGTGTGCCGGCGTCTTTCCAATCACGGTCATAGCCGTCGAGGCGGTAGCGGAAATTTACCTTCTGCGGGATCGAAAAAGTGGGTGAGGTGTAATCAATTTGCAAGTCCCTCGGATTTGGCGGGATCTTGAGGTTGGGCGTTGCTTTGAACTCCTTTCGGTCAGCGACGAGCGATTCGATGTATACCTGCGCCGGGAGCGCCTTTTGCGAGAGCCTGGACGGATCCACCATCTCTACCACAAAACCCGTCGCAAACCACACGCGCCCATCCGAAGAGTACGCCGCAGCATTGAAGGACGGCCCGCCTGTGGGCCGCGCTCCATCCAAGACGTCGTAAACACGGGTCTGAACAATTGCTTCGGGGTTGGCCAGCCATCGCTCGAGCTCAGAATCAGGGAACTGCACGACGCCACAGCCAGTGTGCAGCCACCAGCGATTCTCTTTGTCCTCGATGAACGAAGTTACCGAGTTACAGGGCAGACCGTTCTTCGTCGTCATCCGGTGCACTTTGCCCTGTCGCCATTCGACGAGTCCGTCCTCGGAACCGGCAATCACGGAACCATCTGCCTTGGACATAATTTGGCGATTAGACGGATCGCCTCCTGGGTTTAGCGGAAACTTCGTTTCAAAAACGCCGTTCTGGAACAGCGCGATATCTCCTTTCTTAGTGGCTATCCAAATTCCTCCATGTGGATCCGACGCGAGGCTGTGTCCAGGGGGGATTTGCGACGCAGGGAACTCTTCACGGACGCGGAAGTCGCGGATCCGCACAAGTTTTCGCGGATTGCTCAGGCACTCTGCCCAAATGTTCCCATCATTGTCCTCAGTCATTCCAACCACCATTCCAAGCGACTGGTGATTGGGTTCGGGGAGGCGCCGGAAGTGCCCACTCTTGAACCTATACAGTCCGTCATCCACGCCCACCCACATGTTCCCGGCGCGATCTTCAAGCAAGGAGGTGACTTGATGACCCGGAAGACCACTCCCGGTGCGAATGGACGAGACTGTCCCGTCCTTAATCTGATCAAGTGAGCCAGCATTTGCAACCCAGATAGTGCCATCTCTGCTCGCCAGTACACCTGCTGCTGCGTCTGTCCTCAGGCCTTCCCGTGCCGAGAAAGTGGTGACGCTCGGATCGCGGAAACTGTCGATTCCATTTGACGTTACAGTCCATACGATCCCTTCTCTGTCTTCAAAAAGAGCAAGTACCCCATCGCCGGACAATCCATCGGTCTGCTGATAATGGTCCACAACGTTGCCATGGATACGAAAGATTCCTTTGCCGGCGGTACCTACCCAGAGATTGCCGTCGTGATCGAAGATCATCGCGCTGACGACAACCTTACTCCCATCGAAGGTGGGGGTCACAAATGGTTTCACAGCGCCTTCCTTCAGTTGTCCAAGGCCCAGGCCATGTCCCTCTGCTTGTATGCCGACCCACAGAGATCCATCGGGACCATGTGCCATGCTTGCAATCCCGTTCTGTCCCGCGTTGGATTTTAGGGCTTCGATCCGGTACATCTCCAAAACGCCATCATGCCAGTGGACAAGCGCCGTTTGCCCTCCCAGCCAAAACCCTCCTTTTCCATCAGCCAATAGAGAATCGGCTGGGGAAATCGGGACCCCATCGGATTTTCCGAAACACTTGACGGCTCGGTCGGTGATACGGCAAAGGGGCGCGTCTGAGACAGCGGTCCGCCCGCGCACGATCCACAAGGAGCCGTCAGGATCCTCGCTGATCTGTTGAAACTGCTGAAGCCCATCCAAGTCGAAGTGGGAAGTGACGACACCACCCTTCAAGTGAGCGATCTCACGCTCGCCCAGTGCCCATAGCCCACCAGCATGGTCTCCATAGACGCTCACAATCTTGTTGATCGTTTTACCGTTGGAGGCCAAAGTCCACGGAAGAAACCGAACACCGTCAAACCTGTACACGCCCTGGGAGTCAGATGAAAACCAAAGATAGCCATCCGAGGTTTGCGCAATCGCTTCGATACCAGCCGGTGCGGAGCCATCTTGTATTCGCCACGAAGTATGCGAGTACTGGGTTAGGCGTTTGTTCGGATCGAGGGCGTAAACCGAGCCTGCCAGCAACCATATGCAAGTGAAATAACAGGCCAATGCGGCCGCAAACGTCGTGCGGGGCCAGCTAATCCGAAGCAGAAACCGTCGGCGAAAAGCCATTTTCCCCAACCTCGCATCCGAACAGCATTAGACAGGAATGCTACCCGGTCCGATGAGACTCCAACCGTGGTGTACCTCAAAAACGACCAACAGACCGTAATCCTGCGCGCTTGGAATGCCGTCGCGCACTGCTCTCAAGGAGCGCGATATGCGGATCGCTCATTTCGTTCTCAGCGAGACAGGAAATGGTGTCGACGGAACAGTTTAACCCAGAAAGCACGCGGATTCACGCCGGGCCTAATGCGGGAGCGCCTCTGGCTTTTTCAGGGGCATCGTGCTGCAGAGGATCGATATGATGGTTATTACGGCGTTCAAATATATCCGTTTATGCGCTGCGACTCGCGGAAGCCCCGTCATGGCTACAATCGGACTAGCGGAGATGGCGAGGACGTCTTTTTTATGGCTAAACCAGGGCAGGGTTGTGGGCCTATCATGCCAGATTGTGAAGTGAGGACAGAGCGTGGGAAATAGCGGCTTAAGGCTTAATAAGTATTCCATTGGGGTCGGGGACAGGTTCGCGCACCAGGCCAAAGCGCAGTTGCAGGCTTGCGCACTGGCTCTGGGGAGCGGCGTCGAAGTGATTCCGGTATGGAACAAGTCGAACCGCGAGCACACGATCATTGGCTCCGAGCCCTCGTCGGTGCGGCAAGCGGCCGATGCCGCGGTCAAGGCGCTGCATTGGAAGAATCCGTACTTTTGCGATGCCGACCACATTACGCTGCAGACCGTGGAGCGCTTCCTTGTGTCGTGCGATTTCTACACCATCGACGTGGCCGACGCAATCGGCCAGCCGGCGGCGGCAGCCGACATTGAAACTTTCGTAAAGCGGCACCCGGAGCTCGTGGGACGGGTTCAGTTGGACGGCGTGGACGGCGCTGTCGAGATCACATCAGAGCACCTGACGCAGACCGCGCGGAAGTTTCTTGTCGCCATAAAGAAGGCGGGCGAGGTCTACCGCAAGATCGAAAATGCCAAGGGCACCGGCTGTTTCATCTCTGAGATCTCGATGGACGAGACCGACCACGCGCAAAGTCCCGCAGAGTTGCTCATCATTCTGGCTGCGATTGCGGACGAAGGCATTCCCTTGCAGACGATCGCTCCCAAGTTCAGCGGCCGCTTCAACAAAGGTGTGGACTACGTTGGCGACGTGGCGCAGTTCGAGCGAGAGATGGCGCTCGACGTTGCGGCCATCGCGTACGCAGTCCGGCAATATGGCCTGCCTGACAATCTCAAGCTGAGCGTGCACTCGGGCAGCGACAAGTTTTCAATCTATCCGGCCATTCACGCCACCATGAAGCGCTTCAACGCCGGCGTGCATCTGAAGACCGCTGGAACCACGTGGCTCGAAGAGCTGATCGGCCTCGCGGAAGCCGGCGGAGACGGGTTGGCTCTGGCGAAGGAGATCTATTCCGAGGCCTTCGCGCACCGCGATGAGCTTTGCGCGCCTTACGCCACCGTAATTGATATCGACCCGACGAAACTTCCGTCTCCGGACGAAGTTCGCGACTGGCGCTCCGAACAATACACGTCTGCGCTGCGTCACGTTCCGGGAGCGGCGGCCTATAACCGCAGCTTTCGCCAGTTGTTGCATGTCGGCTTCAAGGTCGCAGCCAGGATGGGGCCGCGCTATCTGGACCTGCTCGACGTAAATGAAGCCGTGATTGCGAAGAACGTGACGGAAAACCTCTACGACCGGCACATCGCTCCCGTTTTTCTGGGGCGCAACAACGTTCGTTGATCTCGAAGTCAAAAGGAAAAGACCGGTTAAGATGGTCCGGAACGTCGTCTGGAACTTGGCGCGCCGAAGCCGCGTACTATACGAGGACGAGTATGGAACTGAAAATCGAAGGTCTCTCCAAGACATATGCCAACGGTGTAAAAGCGCTTAGCGATGTTTCACTGACCATTCCGCATGGGATGTACGGGTTGCTTGGTCCGAACGGAGCGGGGAAGAGCACGCTGATGCGCACCATCGCAACCCTGCAGGAGGCCGATTCCGGGAGCATAACGCTGGGGGAGATCGACGTTCTCAAACAGAAGGACGAGTTGCGCAAGCGGCTGGGCTACCTGCCGCAGGAGTTCGGCGTGTATCCCCGGATTCCGGCGCAGGATATGCTCAATCACCTCGCCATCCTGAAGGGAATCGGGGGCTCCAGGCAGCGGAAAGAACTGGTCGAAGCCATGTTGAAGCGGTGCAATCTTTACGATCTCCGCAAGAAAGCTCTTACCAGTTTTTCCGGCGGCACGCGGCAGCGCTTCGGGATTGCTCAAGCGCTGATCGGCAACCCGCAGCTGCTCATTGTCGACGAGCCGACGGCAGGTCTCGATCCCGGAGAGCGCAACCGCTTCTACAACCTGTTGGCTGAGGTGGGAGAGCAGGTCATCGTCATTCTTTCCACGCACATCGTGGAAGACGTGACCGACCTCTGCACCAAGATGGCCATCATTCACGAGGGGCGGGTGCTCTACGAAGGCAAGCCCGACGACGCGGTCGCGCAGCTAAAGGACCGGGTCTGGCAGCGGTCCATCGCCAAAGCCGACCTGCCCAGCTACGAGCAGCGTTATCGCGTGATCTCAAACCGTCTGGTGGGTGGACGTCCTCATCTTCATGTCTTGAGCGCCCAGTCGCCGGAGGACGGGTTCGTGCCCAGTGTCCCCGACCTTGAGGATGTCTTTTTCACTTGCATCCGTGGGTGGAACTGAGGGCCGCATGTTTCCGAAAATGTTGCTGCACATCGCGTGGTTCGAAATCCGCTACTGGTTGCGTTCGTGGATGCTTTGGATCTTCACCGTGATCACCGCCGCGCTGTTTTTCGGCGCAGTCAGCTCGGACCATATCACGATTGGAGAGTCGCTCAGCAATACCTACCGCAATGCGCCGTACGTGATCGAGAACTACTATGCGATGGTTGGGCTGCTTACGCTGTTAATGGTGACGGCCTTTGTGAATTCGGCGGCAGCGCGCGACTTCAGCCACAACACCTATCAGATCGTATTCACGACTCCGCTCCGCCGCCGCGACTTTCTTCTCGGGCGATTCTTCGGAGCAACCCTGGTGTCCGTGATTCCGATGCTCGGGGTTTCCATCGGAATCCTGCTTGCGAAATACATGCCGTGGGTGGAACCAGAGCGCTGGGAGCGCGTCGTCTGGAGCGCGCACCTTAAAGGGATATTTGTCTTCGCGGTGCCGAACGCCTTCTTCATGGCCGCGATTCTTTTCACCATCGCGGTGCTGGCGCGAAATGAGATCGTCTCGTTTGTAGGGGCGCTACTGCTGCTGACCGGCTACGGCGTTTCGGACGCGCTGCTGAGCGACATTGAGCGCGAGCGCATTGCCGCACTGCTTGATCCGTTCGGCGTTCGCACCTTTGCTCTCGCGACCAAGTACTGGACCGTGGTCGAGAAGAACTCAAACTCGCTGGGCTTGAGCGGGCTGATGCTGTGGAATCGCCTGCTGTGGATTGGCGTTGGAGTGCTCTTCCTGATCTTTGCCTATTACCGGTTCAGTTTCGCCGAGAGGCGTCAAAAGGCTCGCAAGACGCAAGAAGTTCCGCAGCCCGCCACAGCGTCGGTTGTTCTTCCCACGGTCACCTCCAGAGCCAGTTCCTGGGAAATATATCTCTCTTCCGTCAAGATCCACCTCGCGGGCATCTTCAAGGGCACCGTCTTTATCGTGGTCCTGGTGGCGGGTCTCCTGAACTGCGTGCCGAGCATGGCGATGAGCGCACGGGAGGGATACGGGAACAGTACGCTGCCCGTTACCTACTGGTTGCTGGAGATCATCTCGGGATCGTTGTATCTGTTCCTGATCGGACTAATCACCTATTACGCGGGCGTGCTGATCTGGAAGGACCGCGACGCTCACACGGACGAGATCACCGACTCACTCCCGACGCCGGAGTGGATCTCGTACGCGGCCCGCTTCACGGCGCTCGCTGCCATGGTCATGCTGGTGCAGTTCCTAGCCCTGATCAGCGCCATCATTGTGCAGACCAGTTACGGATACCATCGCTATCAGCTGGGACTCTATCTCAACCAGCTCTTTGTGCGCGATCTCTCGCTCTTCTTGATTCTTGGAGTGCTGGCGTTCTTTGTTCACGCTCTCTCGGCCAACAAGTATGCTGGCTATTTCGCTTATGTCGCTTTTCTGATCGTCAATTTTTCTATCTGGAAACCGCTCAACGTCGCTTCGAACCTGGTCCAATTTGGATCCACTCCAGACGTCACCTACTCGGACATGTTCGGCGATGCGCCATATATCGCTGCCTGGCGCTGGTTCACTTTGTATTGGATTCTGTTCTGCGGATTGCTTGCCATTGCCACCGTCATGTTCTGGCCACGGGGCAAGCAAGGCCGCTGGGCCGAGCGCTGGCGAATCGCACGTCTCCGCTTTTCCCGGCCGTGGCCGGCGCTAGCGCTGGTTTGCCTGATGGCGTTCGCTGCGACTGGGGCCTGGATTTTCTACAATACCAAAGTACTGAATGAGGTGATCGGGCCCAAGGATCAGTTGGCCCTCCAGGCGGATTACGAGAAAAACTACAAGCAGTTCGACCGGCTGCTGCAGCCGCGCGTTCGCGGCGACAAGTATTGGGTGGATATCTTCCCGGAGACACGCAACATGACGATGCGCGTCGAGGAAGAGCTTTACAACCCGTATTCGCAACCGCTGGCCGAGATTCATTACTCCGTTGACCGGTTGTATGACACCGGCATACAGATTCCCGGCGCGACGCTGGCTAAAGACGATACGCGGTTGTTCTATCGCATTTACCGCTTCACGCCACCGCTCCAGCCTGGCGAATCGCGTACCGCCGTCTTTACCGTCAAGAGCAAGAATCGCGGCTTCGAAAACTCCGTCAGCAATGTGGAAATCACGCAGAACGGTACCTTCTTCAACAATACGGTTGCTCCAACGATCGGTTACGACACGTCGCGCGAACTGACCGATCCGAACGACCGCCGCAAGTACGGCTTGGGCGAACAGCAATTGATGCGGCCTCTGGAACGCAATTGCACCGACGATTGCCGGGACAACTACCTCCGGGCCCATTCCGACTGGGTGGACCTGGAGACCGTCATCAGCACCTCGCCCGACCAGATTGCGATCGCGCCCGGATCGCTGGTGCGGGAGTGGCAGGCGAACGGACGGCGCTATTTTGATTACAAGCTCGACCATCCGTCACTTCGCTTCTACTCGTTCATGTCGGCCCGCTACGAGGTGCAACGCGAGGAATGGAATGGCATTAAGCTGGAGGTGTACTACGACAAGGATCATCCGTGGAACGTGCCGCGGATGATGAAATCGCTGAAGAAGTCCCTGGAGTATTACACGCAGAATTTCGGCCCCTACTATCACAAGGAAGCGCGGGTCATTGAATTCCCCCGGGTGGGCACGTTTGCGCAAGCCTATGCCGGCACCATGCCATATTCGGAGTCGATCGGCTTCATTGCCAACCTGAATCATCCCGACGACATCGACATGGTCTACTACGTCGTGGCGCATGAGATGGGCCACCAGTGGTGGGCGCACCAGGTCGTAGGCGCCGACATGCAGGGAGCCACGTTCTTGTCGGAATCGCTGGCGCAATACTCGGCGCTGATGGTGATGGAAAAAGAGTACGGTCGCGACGCCATGCGGAAGTTTCTGAAGTATGAAATGGACAACTATCTCCGCTCCCGAGGCCGGGAAAAACAAAAGGAAGAACCACTGCTGACGGTTGAAGAAGGGCAGGGCTACATCCACTACCGCAAGGCGAGCGTCGTGCTCTACTATCTGAAAGAGATGATCGGAGAGGACGCGGTGAACCGAGCGCTGCGCAAGGTGATCCAGCGCTATGGGTACAACGCGCCGCCGTATCCCACGTCGTATGCGCTGGTGGATGCGCTGCGCGAGGAGACGCCGCCGAATTTGCAATACTTGATCAAGGATTTGTTCGAAGACATCACCTTGTTTTCAAATCGCACCCTGGATGCCACGGCGGTGAAGCGCCCGGACGGCAAGTACGACGTCACTATCAACGTGGAAACTCACAAATATAAGGCGGACGCGAAGGGCAGTGAGACCGAGGTGCCAATGGATGACTGGATCGACATCGGCGCTTTCGCCAAGCCGGAAAAAGGCCGGAAGTACGGCAAGACGCTCTACCGGGATCGAGTACACATCACGAATAACAAGTCCACGTACACTTTCACGACTGCGGACCTGCCGGACGAAGCAGGAGTCGATCCCTTCCTGCTGTTGATCGACCGGATTCCCGACGACAACACCAAGAAAGTCACGCTGACGAGTGCGTCTGCTGCGGCAACGAATTAGGTCCACGGCCAGTGAGATTGGGTCCGGCCCCGCACGAACTCTTAAGGGAACTCTGATCAAGTGTCAGCAGAAAGCATAAACCACAGGGTACACGGGGGTGCACGGAGGACCCCTCCTTAACCGATCGCAGAAGTTTCGCCAGAAGCGAAAGCGCGCGGTGTAGGATAAAGGCCAAAAGCGACTTCGGAGGCGCGATGGAGGAAGGAAGAGACGCTCAAGAGGAAATCCAGACCTCAGCGCTGGGCTCGACTCGCTTCACTCGTCGCAGTCTGATTAAATCGGCCGCCACGATTGCCTCTGCCGCAATTTTGCCATCTGGACTAGCAGGCTTCGCCTTCTCCGGGCCGAGCGCGTCTGCAACGGAATCCAATCCCGCGAAGTCTACGCCGCCCGCGAAGAATCCACGCTGGTACGGTTTTAATCTGCTCGAGTATTTTTCCACCGATGCGGATTGGATGAAGTATTTCCCTTACAAGAACGATGGGATGTTCCTCGAAGACGACTTCCGCTGGATTCGCGACTGGGGTTTCAACTGGGTGCGCTTGCCCATGGATTATCGCGCCTGGACCGCTCCCGATCTTTTCACTATCAACGACAAGCAGATCGAACCGATCGATCGAGCCATCCGGCTGGGAGAAAAATACGGAATTCATGTGAACGTTTGTCTTCACCGCGCGCCCGGCTTGTGCATTCTCGACACCATGGATGAGAAGTTGACGGGGATTGCGGTCACCAAAGAAAAGACCGACGTATTTACCGATCCGCACACGCTTGACGCCTTCGTGCATCAGTGGACCTTTTTCGCCAACCGCTACAAGGGCATTCCCAGCCAACGGCTCAGCTTCAACCTGGTAAACGAGCCCATCGTTCTGCCCAATGCGGCCGAGCTGGCGGAACTCCAGCAGCGCGGTCCCATCAAAACGACGGACTTCTTTGACCCTGAGCGGCTGCTACGCCACGCGAAGGACTATACACGTGTGGCCAGAGCGGCTGCCGACGCGATTCGAGAGCGCGATCCGGAGCGCTTGGTGATCACCGATGGTTATCCGGGAGGAGGCTTGCCGATTCCGGATCTCGCCAGCACGGGTATGCTGCAAAGCTGCCATACCTACAATCCGATTCAACTTACTCACCATCAATGCGAGTGGGTGCGTGGCGTGCTAACAGGCGCAGAGCCGCTGCCCACGTGGCCGCTGAAGGACGACAAAGGCAAGGTCCTTTGCGACCGCCAAACGCTCGAGGCACTTTTTCATCCCTGGTCCGAACTCTCAGCCCAGGGCGTTCCCATTCACTTCGGCGAAATGGGATGTTACAAGCACACTCCGCCCGATGTGATGTTGGCCTGGTTTGACGACACCCTCGATATTCTGGGTGAATTGAATTCGGGTTGGGCCTTGTGGAATTTCCGCGGGCCCTTTGGCGTGCTCGACACGGAACGCTCGGGAACAAAATTTGAGGACTGGCAGGGGCACAAGCTTGATCGACCGCTGCTCACGCTTTTGCAGAAGCACGCCAAGGCATAACCAACTGCCAGCAACACCATGCTGTCACCGCGTGGGTGAGCAGCAAAAACCCGCAAAGGAGTTTTACCGATGAACGTGCTGTCGCGCTATTGCCTCTGTCCACTGCTGTTCTGCGCTGCCGCATTCACCCAGAACGCCACGAATACGGGATTCCGCTCCCTGCATGTGGATGCCAGCAAAGTGACTGGCACGATCCGCTCGTTCCAGGGACTGAACGGCCCACCCAGCCCGCTGATGGCGGGACTGCCGAACCTTGTACAGCAATACAAAGACCTGCGCGTCAACCTGGTTCGCACCCACGATGTTATGGGCCCGACCGAAATTGACTCAAAATTCGAGCAGGCCAACGGAGAACTCGCCTGGCTCATTCCCGATTCCGCCCAGCGTGCCGGCGTGGTGAAGGCGGGCAACGCCAGCGTCATCTTTCCTAACTGGAGCGCCGACGCCGAAAAACCTGAGAGCTACAATTTCGCCCCGACCGACAAAGTGCTCGCCGCCATTCGCGCCACCGGCGCGGAGATCTATTACCGCGTCGGCCGCAGTTGGGGCGCCAACATCGATCCGCCGGCCGATTTCGACAAGTTTGCCAGCGTAGTGAAACACATTGCCATGCACTACAACCAGGGATGGGATAACGGCTTCCATTACGACATTCGTTATTGGGAATTCTGGAACGAACCGGACGGTCTTTTCTGGTCCGGCACGCCGGAGCAGTTTTACTCGTTGTACGAGAAGACTGTGCGGGCCTTGAAGTCAGTTGACCCCACGCTCAAGGTAGGCGGCGATGGCAAGGCTTTCGCTTACGACGATGGACCTTTCCGGGAAGGACTTATCGATTACTGTGCCACCCACAAGGTGCCACTTGATTTTTATTCCTGGCACACTTATGCGGACGGTTCCGCCGATCCTTATGATGCCGTTCGCCTCGCCAAGCAAATTCGCAGCCTCCTGGACACTCATGGTTTTCCTCACGCGGAGAGCATTCTCTCCGAGTGGAATCTGACCCCGGACTTTACCGACGCTGAGAAGGCCCGGCTGCAGGGCGTGGACAACGCCGCATTCATCGGCGCCGTGCTCAGCTATTTTCAGGATGCCCCCATCGATCACGCGCAGTTCTATCGCGGCGACGCGGCATGGATGGGCCTCTTCGATCTGCAAGGGCAGTATTTCAAGACTGCGTATACGTTCCAGGCCATGGGGAAAATGTTGGATACACCGCAGCGGCTCTCAGTTGAGGGCACGGACACTTTTGGCTTCGCGGCGCTTGCCGGCCGCTCGGCAGATGGCAGCACCGTGCAGATCATCGTCAGCAATTACGCGATTCCCGCGGGTTTCAAGCCCAACATTATGGAAATGCCGCCGGAACTGGTGAAAGCGTCGCCCCCGCAACCTGATTTTTCCAAAGTCAAGATGCTGCCGCCACGGACTGACATCGTTTACCGGGACAATGCGGGCTACAATCTCACGATCGACAATCTGCCCTGGGGCAAGAAGCCGTTCGGCGCGAAGCGTTACCGGATCAGCAAAACGCAGAATCTCGATTTGGTCGAAGAAAAGTCCGGTGAGGGAAGTTTCAAGCTATCGAGTCCTCTCGCCCCCGACGCCGTGGAACTCATCGTGCTTCAGCGCCGTTGAGCGGGAGGCTTATGCCAAGCCAGTCCTTATGCAAGATCGAATCTTTCACAGAATCTAGGCGGCCGCCGCGCCCACGCCTAATTTCTTGAGTCCGGCGGCTTGCAACTCTAATTGCGCTCCTCGTTCTTCCGTCACAATGATCCTATCGGGCCCGAGCTGAATGTCACGGATCGAGCGCCAGTCCCCACTTACTTTGGAGAGGAAAAGAACGTAGGGAGCCCGCAGTTCGGACTTGGCGGGAATTCGCCGGAACGCGGGAGTGTCGAATAACGATCCGCGCGCAAAGGTCTCCTCTTTCCCAACCGGCATTGCGGTCGAACCGAACTCCAGACCGCGGGCGCGCGTCTTTCCATTCCAGGGCGAACCGGTGCGAGAAAGATTCTCCTCCCATATTGCAACCCAGGGAAAATCCGAGCGGCGAAAACAGTAACCGAATAACAGTCCAAGTTTCCAATTCAGCGCCGCTACAAATCCGAGTTCGCGCTGCGGGTCGAGCAATACCGATGCGATATAGCCTCTGCCTTCTCGTGCAAAGGGACGCGCGAGACTGATCGTTCCGCCATCGATGGCAGAGGTCTCGGGCCAGTTGAACTCTTGATTGTCTCGGAAAAGACTTGCTCCTTCGTAGCCGTGCGGCCAAGTGACGGCGCGAGTTCCAGGCAGAGCGACGGTGCTTTCCTCTGGATGCAACAACGGCAGACCGAGGGTGACGTGCTGGGTCCAGTGAAAAAAATGATCCTGCGCACGTTCGTTGGTTACCGTTTCCTCGACATACACGACCGATTCGTTGCGGCGCAAACGGAGTTCCCGGCGGAAGCGCAGACCGGCCGCCGGCAAGCGCGCGGCCAGCGATACCCGGGCTTCCGCGCTGCTCTGGTTGCGTTTCAGCAATTTCCAGCGGGAAGTGGAAGCCTCTCCATGCAGCGTTAGCCCTTGCGCAGCTTCGGCCTTGGAGGGTTCGCCAAAATAATCGACGCAGACCGTGTGTCCCGTGAAGGCCGCGAGATACTTGCCCACCGGCGCCGGGCCGTACTTGCGAACATGATTGCCGCGGAACCGATCCGGGTCCATCGTGGGCCAGGGAACTTCCCACAGTGCATTCACGGTGCTGCCGACTGGATCGAGAAGGCGAAAATCGGCGATGTGTCCGCCGCCGGTGAGTGTGATCAGTTGAACGACGCCATTGTTGAGGCAAAACGCGGGCCGGTCGCGCCATTTCGTTCTGGTGGAGGCAGGAAGGGACATTTTCATTGGCTCGACCAGTGTAGCGTGTGTGCTTCTCGGGCGAAATGGCTGGCGGATTCTTGACGAACGGATGCTTTCTTGCGGCATCGCGGAAGCAAAAAAGGACACCGCTCACGCGGTGTCCTACCTACCAGCAACTTGACTTACTTGTTCTCGTTGAGTGATCCGGCACCAAACTCCCTGCGCTGTATCACCGGACGCGCCGCTCTGGCTGCCGCCACTGCCGGCATGGCCGCTGCCGCTCCGTAGCGCTCAAGCAGCACGGGCACCATCGCGCCTTCCGCTTCTTTCACAAAGGTGAGCTTGCTTTCGCCGAGCAGATCGACGCGGACAAAATCTCCCAGTTTCACCTGTCCCGTTGCCACCAGGTTCGCCAGCGGAAACACCAGATGCCGTTCAATCGCCCGCTTCAGGTGCCGCGCGCCATACTTCGGATCGGTGCCCTCGGCGAGCAGGAAGCTCTTGACCTGTGGCGTGCAGTTGAACACGAACTGATTCGCGCCCGCCGCCATCAGCACCCGCTGTTGCACCATCCCCAGTTCGATTTCGAGGATCTGCTGCAGGTGCTCGGCGCGCAGCGTTTTGAACACGACTACTTTGTCGATGCGGTTCATGAACTCGGGCGCAAACTTGCGCCGCGCCGCATCCACTGCCGAGCGGTTAATCTTTTCGTCGAGCGAGTTATCCACCTGCACCGCTTTCGGCGCGAAGCCCAAGCCGCCATCCACCAACCCGTTCATCTCGGCCGAGCCCAGGTTCGAGGTCATGATGATGATGCAACTCGAAAGATCCACGCGCCGGTTATCGCCCAGCGTCAGCGTCGCCTTGTCCAGAATGCCGAGCAGCAGTTGCCACAGCGAATCGGAAGCCTTCTCGATTTCGTCGAACAGCAGGATCGACAGTTTCAGCTTCTCCGTGTGCCACTGGTTGAGCGCTTCCTGCGTCAGCAGGGGATGGGTCTCGCGGTGTCCCAGGTATCCCGGAGGCGAGCCGATCAGCTTGGCAATCTCGTGCGAGTGCTGGAACTCGGCGCAATCGATCTTGATGCAGGCGCGCGCGTCGCCGAACAGCGACTCGGCCACCGCTTCCACTACCCGCGTCTTGCCGGAGCCGGTCGGTCCCAGGAACAGAAGATTGCCCACTGGACGTCCCGGCGCATTCAGCCCGGCCAGAAACATCTGATAGATCTCGGCGACCTTCTCGATCGCTTGATCCTGGCCGACAATCTTCCGGCGCAGGGCAGCCTCAAAGTCGCGGGAGTCGTTGCTGCGGCGGCTCGGATCCAGCACGGTTGCAAGGTTCGTTCTCATCGCTTCGGGCCCTTGTTTCCTTTCCGGGAACTTCATGTCTTCGGCGAAACTGCTCATTCTTGTCACTCGCTCACCACTGGGAGGAAGGTTTGCATTCCCCGCCCGCTCTCTCCTCGTGCAAGCCGCTAGCCATCCTCGGGAGGCGCCCTAATCCCCCGCTTCTCATCGTTTTAGATGCGGCTAGCCCGTCTCGCGCGAGGCCGGTCCTGTTACCCACAGTTTCCCCAAGAGCAATAATTTGCAGTCTGCGGGAACTTTCAATCAGCGCACTGGCCATCCCTAACGCCCATGACCGCCAAGTCCTAACCGGCTTGGCCGGACGTAACTGGCGGCCCAGGTTACCGCCAGTGCACAATAGAAATAGATTTCCTCTCTGGAGAATGTCCTTGTCCCGATTCCGGTCCAGACTTTCGGCAGCCAAACTTTCGATTGTGAGCGTTGCTGCTTTCCTGCTATGGCTGGCCCTGGCCAGCTTTGGTCTTTTTTCTCCCATCGCCGCGGGAGTGCAAAATCCGCACGGCGCACAGTTGGTGCCGGTGAAAGCCGATGCCACCAAGAAGCCGGCGCCGCCGGCGCCCGTCTCCGTCATTGTGCCTCCAGGTTGCGACCTTTACGTCGCCCAGCGCGGAGACAGCCTGCCCCTGGTCGCCCGCAAGTATTTGAAGAGGACAAAATACCTCACCTCATCGGAGCTGATCGAAGCGATTCGCGCCGCCAACCACAACCGCCAGGGAGTCTTCCTCAAATCCGGAGAGCAGATCATTATCCCCGGAATTCTCGAATCCGCAATTGTAGAGAAACCTGTGCCAGTTGCAAGAGATTTCGAAGTCCGCGCCATTTACCTGACCGGGATCATGGCGGGCAGCGATCATGGACTGCGCATCATCCGCCATTGGCGCGAAGTCGGCGGCAACGCGGTAGTATTCGACATCAAGGATAGCGACGGCATCGTCAACATCGCTTTCGACCACCCGCTCGCCAGCGGACAGCACCACTATATTTCCGATCTGCCCAAGTTCATTCATTTCCTGCATTCCGAGAATATGCACGCCATCGCTCGCATCGCCATCTTCCGAGATGAACATCTGGTCACCAGCCATCCGGAACTGGCCGTAAAGTCCCGCAGCACCGGCCAGCCCTGGCGCGAGAACGGCAAGCTCGTCTGGACCGACCCCTCGAACGCCAAGGTGCAGGACTACGACATTGCGCTAGCCAAGTTTGTAGCTCAGTCCGGAGTCGATGAAGTGCAGTTCGACTACGTGCGCTTTCCCGCCGAAGGCGACCAGAAAGATGCCGAGTTCGCTTTTCAAGCGGATCATCCCGCCGAGCAACCTGCTGAGCATTCCGCCGACCAACCGATAGAGCATCCGAAAGCAGATCATCCGAAGGCAGATCATTCGAAAATCGATCATCCGAAAGACGAGCATCCGAAAGACGAGCAGCGCTCGAAGGTGATCGCCGATTTTCTCCAGCGTGCCTATGCCCAGATTCATCCGACCGGCGCCCTGTTCTCGCTCGATGTCTTTGGAGTCATGGCGTGGCAGCGTTCCGTCGATCTTGCGCACACCGGGCAGGACATCGTAGCCATGGCCAAGCATTGTGATGTGATCTCGCCCATGATCTATCCCTCGCACTTCTTCGGCATGGACGGCATCGCGCATCCTGGCGACGCGCCCGAGCATTTCATCGGCGAGTCCATGGACCGCTTCGAGCTCATTACCAAAGGCAGCGGAGTAGTGATTCGCCCCTGGCTACAAGCCTTTGCCTGGCGCACCAAGACTTATTCGCCGCAGTATGTTGAAGTTCAGATCGAGGTAGCGAAACAAAAAGGCGGCATCGGATTTCTTTTCTGGAACGCCAATAACGATTACTCGAAGCCCTACACCGCCATGCCGGAGATGCGCGCCGCCAAAGGCCGCTACTTCCGTGGAGACGAGGTGGGCCAGCCGGAACCCGCTACAGCCACCCCGGTTGCCTCAACCGCAGCGCCTGCGACCGGCAATACCAATGCAAGCGTTCCGCCGTTGCCGGAAAGCTCTACCAGCGACGGGGCCCACGCCGCACAGAGGATCTGGCGGCACTAAACTAAAATACCCAGCACGGCATTAATGCAGCAGAATCATGCAGCCGGAATGCTCAGGCAGGGATTGCCACTGAGGCGGGCACGGTTGATCCGAGTCCCTGCGCCAAACTGCCGCTTGCGCGCCTGAATCCGCCATCGAGGTGAGGACTGCGCGCTGCACAGCGGGCGTCCCCGACCAGAACGGAGCGGAATCAATCGACCAGACTTCAGCAACGACAGAATCCCTTGCCAGATAAGCCCAGTAGGCTTCTTGCCCGTCGCCTATACTCGCGACTGCCTGGCCCGCTGTGATGCCGTACTGAGGAATGGCCTCGGCAATCGCCATGTCGCGAGCCGTCGATTCCGTGCGCTGTGAGACGACGTAGTGGAGCAGACCAGGCATCGTATACGCGGTAAAGACAAGTGTGCCCGCCAGCAAAGCTCGTCGTGCCAAAAGTTGCAGTCCGGGAGGCACGGAAACCGACGCCCAAGCGGCGCCCCAGAGTAGGAGCGAAAAACCAAGCACGAATCGTGAAACCAGGTGGACGAGCAAATACATCCCGACCACGGCGAACGCGGGCAAGGTACAAAACCAAGTTGCGGCAAAGTTGCGCAGTGACGCTTTTGGTCTATACCACACGAGAATCAGCAAAGGCACCGACAGTGCCGCTCCCGCCCCGAGAAGCTGTTCCCTCACATAGCGAAGATTGACTGCAAGCTGCCGGAGTTGATCCCGCAAGTTAAGGATTGGATGGCTGCGCTTGTCAAACCGAGCCGCATCGTACCAGGGCGCATACGTGATGCCGTCGATCGAGGGGAGTCGGAAGACACGAGGTGAATCCAGGGCGATTGCGCCGGGATAAAACGGAATTGGCGCGGCAGAGGAATCCGACATCCAGGTTTTCGTTTCCGGTCCGTTCACAAACCAGGCATAGTTCAATCGGCCGCTGTCTCCCGCAGTGAAGTGACGGAGCGTCCGCGACAGGATGACGACGAAAGGGGACACCAATACTACAAAAACTAGAATCGCAGCGAACGGTCTGAGGAAGCTTCGCGAGCGAAACCCCTGGATCACAATCGCGGCCAGAACGAAGAGCGCAAAATACAGCAGAATTGCCTTCGCATAATAACCAATGGCGAGCAACAAGCCGAGCCATGCATAAGCGCCAAGGCCGCTTTGCCGGCGGTCGTTGAGCTTGGAATCATTGAGCTTGAACAAGAGAGCTGCGATCGCAAAGACAATCGCGGCGACCAGGATGTCGGGGTTTACGGCATCCACGGACCACGCAAAATTGACAATGAACAGCAAATATCCGAGCAGTATCCAGGCGAAGGGGCTGGCGACAGGAATTGAAGTCTCGTCATCGGTGGTCGGCTTACTCCAGTCCGCGACGGCACGCCAGAACCTGCTGAACGTGTACAAGGCAGCGGCAAAGAGCGCGAGGTTAAGCGTCCGGGCCAGGGCAAATTCGGCGCGGATTCCGGGATGGAAAAGCCGCATCGCGATCGCCAGAAGCCATGCGTACAACGGCCCCCAATATCCATTTACAGCGGTATGCCAGTCGTGGCGAAGGTAGGCGCGAGCAACGTCAAGGTAAGCAAGTCCGTCCGCTCCAATGGGCAAGTTACGGCCAGCGAAGGCACAGCGCGCGCCCATCAGCAGCACGATACCCTGACATATCCTTTCAAGTCCCAATACGTTGGGTGCGACTCGGGGCGGTGTTCTTTCTGACAACGTGGAATGGGCAGCCATCGTCAAGATGCATGCGCAGCCGCACCAAACGAGTCGGTGGGGGCTCGACAGGGTCGATTGTACCCTTCTCCCGCCTCGTCTGCGGTCGCGCGGGTCAGCTTTTGAATCGGTAGCGGCAGGAGCCATTCGTAGGCGCGGCATGTGTTCTCGGTAGGCCTTCCAAAGGGCCAGACGCCGTAAAGTCCGCCCTTCATCCAGGAAGCAACCCACGGCTTCCCCATTGCAACTAAATAATTAGTTACCTTTCGCTGCGTGCAGCGTCTAACGTCCGAGGAGGGCATCCGGTGCCACCGAGACAATCGGGAACTTTAACCGAAGCCGAGTTGCGGATCATGAACGTGCTGTGGAGGAAGGGATCGGGTACGGTCCAGCAAGTACTGGATTCGATCACTGAAAAGCCTGTTCTGGCCTACAACTCTGTTTTGACCACGATTCGTATCCTGGAGAGAAAGGGCTACTTGAAACATCTGAAGGATGGACGGGCGCACGTGTTTACGCCGCTGGTCGGGCAGAAGGAGGCAACGCGTTCGGAAATCCGGCGCCTGGTGAGCCGCTTCTTCAAGAATTCGCACGAGCAGCTCGTGTTGAACTTGCTTGAGGACGAGGGCGTCGGGCCCGAGGAAATCTCGCGCCTGCAGCGGATGCTGCTTCATCAGGACACGACTCATCAGGATACGATGCGCCAGGATACGGTGCCGAAGGGCACGATTCGGAGCGACTCGAAATGAACTGGCTGGCCTGGCAGACAATGGCGCAGATCTGGGTCGAGTGCATTCTCAACGCGCTTCCCGCGGGATTCGTGATTGCGCTCTTTGCCTGGATGTTGCTGCGGGTTTCGCCCCGGCAAAATTCGGGGACGCGATTTGCGGTCTGGTTCGTGGCGCTGCTGACTGTCGCCGCGCTTCCACTGCTGGGCGGCGTCGGCGAAGGGCGGGCGACGATGGCGGCGGGGATGTCGTCTGTGTCATCGGCGACATCGTGGGGGGACTTGCGGCCGGCGATCACCATTCCCGTTCGCTGGGCGGTTTTTGTCTTCCTCGCTTGGGCTCTGGGGGCGTGCGCGGCGATGCTGCGTTTGGCGACTGGAATTTGGAGCCTGCGAAGGCTACGACGGAGTTGCACCCCGATCGTCGCGGCGGATCTCGATCCGGCGGTGCGCAAAACGGCGGAGGCAATCGGCGGGTTGGGATCAATCGGCTCTAAATCAAGCGTCTCTAAATCGACCGTCTCTAAATCAATCGTTTCTAGGTCGATAACGATTGCGACGTCAGAGTGCGTGCGCGTGCCTGCCGCCATTGGGTTTTTCAAGCGGACCATTGTCCTGCCAGCCTGGGCGTTGCGGGAATTGCCTCCCCACGATCTCAACGTTATCTTGCTGCACGAATTCGCACACTTGCGGCGCTGGGACGACTGGACAAATCTGGTGCAAAAGATCGTGCGCGCACTGTTTTTCTTTCATCCAGCGGTATGGTGGATCGAGAAACGGCTCTCGGTGGAACGCGAGATGGCTTGCGACGATGCGGTGCTGGCGGAAACCGCCAACCCGCACGGATATGCCAACTGTCTGGTCTCGTTGCTGGAAAAGAGTCTGTCTCATAGTGGGTGGTCGATGGCCCAGGCCGCTGTCCACCGGGCCCGCGAGGCCTCGCTGCGACTGGCGCGGATTCTCGACGCGAAGCGCCCCGTGGCCACACGAGTCTGGAAACCGGCTCTGGGCATGATCGGCGCTTTTGCTGTGGTCTGTCTCGTGGCGCTGCCGCACGCGCCCCGGTTTGTCGCGTTTGATAGAGGGACCGCTGGCCTAGGGACGAGCGCCCTCACCCGTTCAAGCCGAGCGCAACTGGGCAGCAGCCTGCCGTCACAGCAACTCCGGATTAACGATAGTGATCGATTACCGGTGGGCACGACTGCCAGAGAGGCGACTGCGAAGCCTGTCCATGCGCACGATGTTGTTGGACACCAGCTTGCTCGCGTTCCGGTCGTTGCGGCCCGATTCGATTCGGCGCCTCCGCGCGAGCGAATGGTTGCGACTAGCGCACGTGCGGACCAGGAAATCGTGCCTCAATTCCGAACACTGGTTTTTGTTGAAGCCACGCGGTACGTGACCCCCGATTCGTCAGTGTGGAGCATACAAGTGTGGCAGGTGACGTTGGTGACTCAAGTCCGCGAGCGGTTGGCGAGAATGCCGGTGGCGCATTCGATCTAGCGGCAAAATTTTTTGTAACAAACAACTAGATAATTAGTTGTACCCGGAGAAAAGGAAATGAAGGAGAAGAAGGAAATGAAGACGTGGATGGAAACCTGTAAAGCACGTTGTAAGGCAGTGGCGACCAGGCGTCTGTTGGTGGCTCTGATTGCCGTGGTGGCAGTTGGGTCGGTGGCAACCTTCAACTTTACGAAATCTGCAAAGGCGGCGACGGCGGCTCCGGCCGCGGCGCCGCTCGATGACAACAGTGTGGGAGCGCTGCTTACGCTCGACCGCGCGATGGAAACGCTGGCGGCGCGAGTCACGCCGGCGGTCGTGAATGTTACGGTAGCGTCGAAGCCTAGTACGCAACAGGGTGGCCCGGAAGGCATGCCCGACATGCAGCAATTTTTTGGCCCGGGCAATCCTTTCGGCCGTCAGTTCAATTTTCCGCCGCAGCCTCAGAACCGTATGGAGCACGGACTGGGCAGCGGCGTGATCATCTCGCCCGACGGTTATATCGTCACTAACAACCATGTTATCGACGGAGCTGTCGATATTCGCGTCACCATGAGTAACCGGGAAGTGTTATCCGCTAAGTTGATAGGTGCTGATCCGCTAACTGACCTTGCGGTCATCAAGGTAAATGCAACTAACTTACCTAGCGTGCCTTGGGGTAACTCGAGCGACCTGCATCCGGGACAGACGGTCCTCGCCTTCGGGAATCCCTATGGGTATCGCTTCACGGTGACGCGCGGCATCATCAGCGCGCTGAACCGTCCCAATCCGGACGCCGCCGACCGACGCAAGCCGGGCGAGTTCATCCAGACTGACGCCGCCATCAATCCCGGAAATTCCGGTGGAGCATTGGTCGACGCGCGCGGTGAACTTATCGGCATCAACACCTTCCTGATTTCATCCTCGGGATCGTTCTCGGGGATGGGCTTTGCGATTCCTGCCCAGATTGTCCAGCCTACCGTCGAGGCATTGATTCGGGACGGCAAAGTAACACACGGGTTCATCGGAATTCAGATCGCCGATGTTACTCCCGACAACGCGAAGTTTTTCCAGATGAACAAAGCCGAGGGAGCGCTGGTCTCAGAGGTCGAGCCGGACACGCCGGGAGCGAAGGCTGGCCTGCGCACCGGAGACGTGATCACCGAACTCGACGGAAAGCCCGTAACCGACGCCGGAGAATTGCAAATGATGGTCGGACAGAAGCGGCCCGGCGACACGATTCATCTGGAGGTGGTGCGTGACAGCAAGACGACCAGCATTGCGGTGACGCTCGAAGCACTGGGTGGCGACAAAGGCACCGAGATTGGCGGCGACGAACACGGAAAAGGCCGTTGGGGGCTGAGTCTCGCTGACCTGACTCCGGACGTCCGGAATGAAGTGCAGGCGCAAGCGTCAGTTCACGGCGCCATCGTGGAGGACGTCAAGCCCGGCAGTCCGGCCGATAATGCAGGGTTGCAGCGTGGAGACGTCATCATGGAGGTCAACCGGCACGCGGTGAAATCTGCGTCGGAAGTGGTGCAGGCGCTATCGAGTGTGCCGAACGGACAGGATGCGCTCGTGCTGGTGTGGTCGCAAGGAGGGAGCACGTTCCGCGTGTTGCATCCTTCGCAGGGCTAAAGAAGTTAGGCTAGCACTGTGGCTAATGGCGCGCTGCTCTCCGCTCGGCCTGATTGGGCGCAGGGCGGCGCGCCTTTTTTGTGACGCAGTTAGTGCAACGCCTGGTTACATCAACGATCAGGAACCGCTCCGTTTTGGCGTAAAATCGTGATGCCGCAGGAGGTGGTTGTGACCTCCCTATTTATTTCCGCCGTCGCCGCTGTATCTGGCATGACTTTATTCACTCCCCGCTTTGGCACCCTTGACCGGCTGCCGGTCAAGTTCGCAAAACCTCTGGGCAGACGTAGGAGATCGCTCGCGTTCATGGCGGTTATCGCTGGCCTGCTCACGTTTTTTCTTCCTCTGGTGACGACTAATCCGGCTGTGATGGGGCATTCTCATTGGTCTCCATGGAATATTTCATGGCAGATATATGAGGGCAGCCTGCCTCCTTCAATTCCGTTCATGGCAACGGCGGTGTACCTACTCTTAATGGTTGCTTTTGTTGCGCTCTGTCTGGACTCATCACGAGACGCTCTGGCGAAAATAGCGATATTCGGACTCTTCACTAGCATGTTCTGGTTCGAGGATAGGAACTGCTTTGAAGAGTTATTCTATGGAGAGGTCCACTACCATAACTTGCCATTAGTCAGGCATGTTGGATTTGGCGATCTCACCTTCGTGCTTCTTGGAGCCATGGGGTGTCTTTTGTACATCGCATTCAACGAAGCCTTGGACACGGAGTCTGCACCGAAGAGAGCGATTCCTGAGGCATTCTCTTGCATTCGGGAACGAAAATTCGTTGATGCTGAGATACGGGCACCAGAAGAGAAGGATTGAACGTCCAAAACGCAGTTGTTGTAATGGCCCCGTTTCACTAACGCTCCCGGTCGACAGCCGAAACCTTCCAGAGGGACCGCTCTTCCACGGTGAGCCCACGCCGACTTATGAAAGAAGCCCTGTGACTGCACTCCCACCTTCGTTTTCTGCGCTACCAGCGATTCTGCACCAGCGGACGAATCTTCTTGTCATAGATGCGTCGCACTCCTGCCATTGCCTCATCGCTAAGGGGCGGCAGGTCGGACGCTTTGCAGTTGTCCGCAACCTGTTCTGGGCGCTTGCCACCGGGAATGGCGCAGGTTATCGCGTCGAACGTTAGGATCCAGCGCAGGGCGAACTGGCTCATGGTGACACCGGCGGGTAAGAGTGATCGCATCTCTTCGACCGCGTCCAGACCGACGTTGTAATCGACGCCGGAAAAAGTTTCTCCGACATCGAAGGCTTCCCCGTAGCGATTGAAATTCCGGTGGTCGTCGGCGGCGAAGGTGGAATCGCTGCGCAATTTACCCGTCAGCAGGCCGCTGGCGAGCGGCACACGGGCGAGGATGCCTACATGCTTCTCTTTAGCTCGCGCGAAGAACTGCTCCGCCGGACGCTGGCGGAAGCAATTGAAAATGATTTGCACCGTTTGGAGGTTGGGGAACTCGACGGCCTTGAGCGCTTCTTCGATCTTCTCGACGCTCACACCGTAATAGCGAATCTTGCCCTCACGCACCAAGTTATCCAGTATTCCGAAAACCTCGGGCCCGTCATATAGCGCGCTGGGAGGGCAGTGCAGTTGGAGCAGATCGAGGCTGTCTGTCGCAAGATTCCGCAAACTGTCTTCGACCCACGTGGTCAAGTTCTGGCGGCTGTATCCTTCGACGGTCTGGCGCGGCAGACGGCGGCCGGCTTTCGTGGCCACAATAATCTTGCTCTTTTCGCTCTTCTTCAGTTCGGCAATCAGTTGGGCAATCAGGCGTTCGCTGCGGCCATCGCCGTATACGTCGGCGGTATCGATAAAATTCACTCCACAGTCGACGGCCTGGCGCAGCGCGGCGAGAGATTCTTTGTCCGAAACGCTGCCCCATGCGCCGCCGATGGCCCAGGCGCCAAAGCTGATATCCGAAACCTTCCAACCGGTGCGTCCAAGTTGACGATATTGCATGGCTTCCTCTTCTCCTCCGCAGGACAGATTGGGTTCCCGTTCGCGGCTTGGCCGTCCAGCACGGAAGAATGACTCCTAAAGTTTAGCTGAGAATGGAAGGTGCTAATCAGAACCAGTCGCCGTCATCCCCGCTAATGCACTCCATCGGCAATTCGAATTGGACTCTATGCGGGCCGGATCTTAAAGTCTCTGTAGCGGTTACACATAGGGGACCGCCCAATTGGGAGATGAAATTTGAAATTCGGGTGCGCACCGCGGTAATCACCAATTCGGGAGCCGATGTGGATCAGGTCCGTTCAGCCGATAGAATAGCTAGAGGGGATGGTTCTTTGAACCGTCTTGATGATGGATGGCATCCCTACAGAGGCATCTGGTTTCTAAGAACGTCCGGTATCGCTAAAGCGAGGTCGTGATGCGAAACCGGAGTTTTTCCGCAGGCTGCTAAGGAAGTCAGGCAAATGGAGACAAGATTGGACCGACCGAACGAACCAGTTCAGGATCAAGAGCACGCTGCCTGCTCTCTTGACGCCAGCCATGTGCTGACGTGGGAGGAAATCGCGAATTTGGCGGCGGAGCC